>WNGB01020510.1_pt1 | contig 17969 bp, 18 predicted proteins | sample 5400681 | NCBI WGS metagenome assembly WNGB01 (sample SAMN13153367, study PRJNA577476) | soil metagenome | isolation source: 115 cm soil or saprolite under grassland replicate 2 | place: USA:California | collected 2016-06-15 | reverse complement strand
CGCGGCGACCATCGCCGCGACGGCCTGCTCGTCGGCCACGTCGGCGGCGTACGTCAGCGCGACCCCGCCCGCCGCCGCGATCTCCGCGACCACCTCGCCGGCGGCGGCGGCGTTGCGCTGGTAGTTGACCATCACGCGCGCGCCCTGGCGAGCCAGCTCCAGGGCGATCGCGCGGCCGATCCCGCGCGACGCGCCGGTGACGATGGCGACCTGATCGGTGAGTGACATCGTCAAAGCTCGCTCCTCTGCTGAATGGCGACTGGCGAGCGCGCCAGTGCGCGCGGCTCGAAATTGATTATACTACCACTTTGCGCATGCCCTGGGGGAGGGGCTTGGTGAGGGCCTACGACCCTCACCAAGCCCCTCCCCTTTTCACAGATTTTGGTCACACTCGTTTCATTTGCCGCTTGACTTCTGGTAACCACAATGCTATTATTTAGGCTAACCTATAAAAAATATTATAAATATTAAAATATGAATTTAGCAACAGAAAATTTCAAACCATCGCTGGTGACGAAACGCTCGCCCGCGGTTGAAGATTATCTCAAAGCGATCTACCTGCTGCGCGAAGATCATGACCAGGTGACGACCTCGCTTGTTTCGGAGCGTCTGGGCCATGCACCGCCCTCCGTTACGGGCATGCTCCAAAAACTGGCACGGCTCGATCTGGTCACCTATGCGCCTTATCAGGGTGTGGCATTGACCGACGATGGCCAGCGTATCGCACTTGAAGTGCTCCGCCACCATCGTCTCCTTGAGCTGTTTCTCGTGCGGGAGCTGGGCTATTCCTGGGAAGAGGTGCATGCGGAGGCCGAAGTGCTTGAGCATGTCATCTCGGAGACGTTGGAGGCCCGCATTGCCGCACACCTGGGGAATCCGACGACTGATCCCCATGGCGATCCGATTCCGTCGGCCGATGGCACACTCCCCTCTAGCACGGGTCAGGAGCTCGCGCACCTCTCGCCTGGAGCGACCGGGCGGATTACCCGCGTGACCAATCAGCACCCCGATCATTTGCGCTATCTGGCCGACATGGGGCTCGTGCCAAACGCGATCGTTACAATGCGCGCGCGGGCACCCTTCGACGGCCCACTCACGATCGACGTCGGAGATACCACCCACCACCTTGATCTTCGGATGGCCCGAGCGATCTTGGTTCAAGAAGTAAAAACGGCAGAAGAGATGACCCAAGGACAGGACGAGGTATAGCATATGACAACACGCTTTCGAATCAACCGCCGCACGTTTCTCGGCGGGCTTGGCCTCGCAGGTCTGGCGGGCGGTGCGGCCGCCGCCCGCCAGCTGCTGTCGGTCGGTGACCCACCCACCGCCCACGCCCAGACTGGCGGGCATGACAACCAGATGCCGATGACGCACAACATGCTTGAGGGCGACGTCGATCCCGCGACGAACGGCTTCGACCCGAGCGAGATTCTCACCGACTTCGACTACGGCACAGTGAGCACCCTGCCCAGCGGGCAAACGCTGCGCGAGTTCACGATCGTCGCCAGCGAGAAGCTGATCGAGATCGCGCCGGGCGTGACCTTCCCGGCCTGGGTGTACAACGGCCGCGTGCCGGGGCCGACGATCCGCTGTACCCAGGGCGACCGACTTCGGATCACGTTCATCAATGGCAGCACCCACCCACACTCGATCCACTTTCACGGCATTCACAGCTCGATCATGGACGGCCTGGCGCCGGTCCCGCCGAGTGGGACGTTCGTGTATGAGTTCGACGCCGAACCGTTCGGTCTGCACCTCTACCACTGCCACACAGTCCCGTTCCGCCGCCACATTCACAAAGGGCTCTACGGCGCGTTCATCATCGACGCGCCGACCCCGCGCCCGCCGGCGAAAGAGCTGGTGATGGTCTTGAACGCCTTCGACACCAACTTCGACGCCGAGAATGAGTTCTACGCGGTCAACACGGTCGCCTTCAGCTATGCCAAGCGTCCCATCCAGGTCAAGCTGGGGGAACTCGTGCGGGTCTACCTGGTCAACATCACCGAGTTCGACCCGCTCAACTCGTTTCACCTCCACGGCGGCATGTTCAACGACGAGTACACCGACATCGTGACAATGGGCCAGGGCGAGCGGCATATCCTGGAGTTCAGCTTCACGTACCCGGGCCAGTATATGTTCCACGCGCACCAGAGCGAGTTTTCCGAGCTGGGCTGGCTGGGCATTTTTGAGGCCAGCAAGGCGGGCACGACGGCAGCGACGTTCGCGCCGGCCGTGGTCGCCGGGATCTGTGACCTGGCGCCACAGACCGGAGGTATCGTGTCAGCTACCCAGGGCTAAAGCACCTGGGCTTGTGTCTCAACCCAAAGGTCGTACACATTAGGCCACCATGCCGGTTTGCCCTGATACCCCCGGCGGCCAATTGTGCTGGCTGACTCGGATGGCGAATCCATCTACAGCATGATTGTCGGGCCGGCCTACGCCTGATAACGGACCGTGTATGTTGCCACACCAAACCGACAACCCCAGGGCTTTTCCCTGTCACAGACAGGTGGATGGACGTGAAACCGTTTGAGCCTGCCAGGCAGGTGCCTTGTCCATAGCACAATTGTACCACAAAGCGGCGTTTAGCGCAATCCAATGGGCTAAAGCCGCTCAAGCGGGGCGCGGAAACCCACCGCTGAAGCTGGTGGGTTTCCGCGCCTGAAGGCAAGCATCTATGAGTGAGCTAATCACGACCCCGACTGAAGCTGCCCCGCCGCGCCGCCGGGGCGCCGGAGCGCTCCTCTGGGCCCTGATCCCGCTGCTGCTCCTGGGCGTCCTGCTAGCTGTCCTGCTCATCACCGGCGCCGGGCTGGGCCCGCGAATCGCGCCCCCGATCGAGCAGTTGACGGTTGACCGCATCACGCTGCCGGCGCCAGGCCAGATCGTCGTCGCGGTGACAAACGGCGGCGCCGACCCGGTAACCGTTGCGCAGGTGCAGGTCGACGATGCGTACTGGGCCTTCACGATCGCGCCCGATGCGACGATTCCACGGCTGGGCCGCGCGACAATCTCCCTGCCCTACCCCTGGGTCCAGGACGAGGCGCACTTCATCAAGATTCTGAGTAGCAACGGCGTCACCTTCGAGGGTGAAATCGCCGTCGCAACCGTCACGCCTGGCCCTAATCCGCAGACGTTCTGGCAGTACGCCATGCTTGGGATCTATGTCGGCTTCATCCCGGTCGGTCTCGGCCTGCTCTGGTACCCGTTCCTGCGCCGGCTCGGGCGCAGCGGCTTGCGGGCAGTGCTCAGCCTGACTGTCGGCCTGCTGGTTTTCTTGCTCTTCGATACGATCGCCGAAGCGCTAGAGATCATAGCCAAAACGGCGGGGGTCTTCGGAGGGGCGCCGCTGGTGTTCCTGGTGGCGCTGCTGGCTTTTCTAGCGCTCGTGGCGATTGGGTCGCGGCGGAAAGGCCAGGTCGTATCGCGACTCGGGGTGGCCTATCGCATCGCGCTCGGCATCGGACTGCACAACCTCGGCGAGGGGCTGGCAATCGGCGCGGCGTTCGCGACCGGCAGCGCGGCGCTCGGCACGTTCCTGGTGATCGGCTTCACGCTGCACAACATCACCGAGGGTATCGGGATCGCCGCGCCAATTGCGCGGGAGCGGCCGAAGCTCTGGCACTTCGTGACGCTGGCGGCGCTGGCTGGTCTGCCGGCGGTGCTGGGCGTCTGGATCGGCGGCTTCATCTACGACAACCTCGCGGCCGCGTTCTTCCTGGCACTTGGCGCCGGCGCGATCGCACAGGTCGTGTACGAAGTGAGCCGCCTGATCGTCCGGCAGAGCGAAGAAGACGGCAGCCCGGTGCTCTCGCTGGCGACATTTGGGGGGCTGGTGGTCGGCATTGTGATCATGTATGCGACCGCGCTGCTCGTCGCAGCCTGACATACTTCGATACCTGGTCGAGTGGACCGCGAGGAAAATCGCTGCATCGAATGACGCGAATTGACGCGAATGATCGCCACCCTCTTCGCGCAATTCGATGCTATGAAATCATGGCCGACATCCGACTTTGACGTGGCCCTGCCACTTTACAGCCTGCGCTTGCGTCTTCGCGCTCCGGCTGCTACAATGCGGTGGCATCGCTCGCCGCCTGAGAACCGCAGTCCAACTGTACATCGCCATGACCCATATCTTGATCGTCGAAGATGAGAGCGAGATCGCCGGCTACCTGCGCCGCGGCCTCGCGTTCGAGGGCTACAGCGTCGAGATCGCCGCCGACGGCGCGGCCGCGCTCGCGGCCGCCCGCGAGCGAGCGCCCGACCTGGTGGTGCTCGACATCATGCTGCCCGGCGTGGATGGCCTGGAGGTCGCCCGCCGGCTGCGCGGGGCCTCCGACGTGCCGATCATCATGCTCACCGCGCGCGACGCCGTGCCGGATCGGGTCGCCGGCCTGGAGGCCGGCGCCGACGACTACCTGGTCAAGCCGTTCGCCTTCGAGGAGCTGCTGGCGCGCATCCGCGTGCAGCTGCGCCGCCGCCAGCGCGAGGAGCAGCCGGCTGTGCTGCGCTACGGCGCGCTGACGATGGACACCGCAGCGCACGAGACGCTGATCCGCGGCCGGCGCGTCGATCTGACGGCCAAGGAGTATGAGCTGCTCGACCTGTTTATGCGCCACCCCCAGCAGGTGCTCACGCGCGAGGTGATCTACGATCGCGTCTGGGGCTACGACTTCGGCGGCGAGAGCAATATCATCGAGGTCTACGTCCGCTATCTGCGCCAGAAGCTCGAGGCCGCCGGCGAGCCGCGCCTGATCCACACCGTCCGCGGCGTCGGCTATATTCTCCGCGAAGAAACGTGACAAGATGACAAGATGACAAGGTGACAGGGTGACGCTCCAGATGGAATGTCACCTTGTCACCCCCTCATCTTGTCATCTTGTCAACGATGTCACCCACTCGTAATCTCCTGATCTCGGTAGCACCCGCCCGCGCATGCTATCCTCTTAGCCCATCGCAAGAAGGTAGCGCGATCATATGGAAACGCCAACCAGGGCCTCCGGGCCATTTCACCGCCACATTCGCTCCGCCGCATTCGTCACCGTTCTCGTCGCCGCAGCCGTTCTTTTCCTCTGGGCCGGCCAGTTCGCGGCCGTAGCGCTGCTGCCGCTGATCGTGCTGCTGATCCACGCGCTCGATCGGCGCGATCGGCGCGCGCAGGATCTGGCCCATCGCATCGGCGACGATCGGCAGCTCGATAAGGTCGAGGTGCCGCATGGCGCCTGGGGCAACCTGGCGCGCGCGGTCAACGGCCTGCTCCAGGAGCGCCGCGTTGCCCAGCGCATGCGCGAGGCCCTGCCGGCGCCGCTGCCGCTCGAGGCCGTCCAGTCGCTGCTGGGCGGCGATCTGGCGACGAGCGGCGAGTCGCGCCCCGTCGCGGTGCTGCTGGTCAGCGCGCCGGTGCGCGCTCCCGCCGGCGAGCGCGGGCTCCGCCGATCTAGCCTGGCGGCCTGGCAGGCGCTGGCCCGCGCCGCGCAGGAGGTGGCCCAGCGCTATGGCGCGCTCTTGCAGCCTTGCGGCGACGCGGTCATGCTGGTGTTCGGCGCTTTCGAAGAGCGCCCCGCCGCCGCGTCGCTACGCGACGCGCTCGCCGCCGCCGATCAGCTTCAGCGCGGCTGGCGCGTCGCCTCCGACTCCGGGAATCCCCTGGCGCTGGCGCTGGCCAGCGGCTATGCGCTGGCGGCCGCGCTGCCCGGCCTCGGCTTCTGCGTCGTCGGCGCGCCGGTCGAGCAGGCGGTCGGCTTGCTGCAGCTCGCCGCGCGCGCCCGCCGCTTCGGCCTGCTGTGCAGCGAAGAGGCCTACCAGTCGCTGCGCCGCGATAGCGGCGCTGCCTGGGAGCCGACCGACCTGCGCGTCTCGATCGCCAACCGTCCCCCGCAAGCTGTCTACCGCTGGGGTGAGTCCTCTTGACCCGGCATTCCACTTTGTATCATTAATCACAAGCTTCGTTTTACCCTCTCTGACGGGCTAGATTTGCGCGGCACACATTTTGCTGTTAGTATGGGTGGTAGCAATAGCGCAATTGCAACGTGTGCCCCATGTGGCGCGAATGGCCGGGCGACCGGCCTGTTGCTGCGCGTGAGCTGCGGCCGATGATTGGAGCGCCGAGCGCCCCCACGCCTGGAAGTGTGATCATTGTTTCACCTACAACCAGGTGCGGACAGTGTATGCTTATATAAGCATCATGCCCGAACAGGCATGTCTTGCTCGCAATCGTCCCAGTAAAGGAGACACGTATGCGCATCGCGCAAGTTGCCCCGATGTTCGAGGCAGTGCCGCCGCAGCACTATGGCGGCACCGAGCGGGTTGTGTCCTATCTCACCGAGGAGCTGGTGCGGCGTGGACATGATGTGACCTTGTTCGCCAGCGGCGACTCGCGAACCCGCGCCCGGCTGGTGCCGACCACCGAGACCGCGCTTCGCAAGCGATTCTCGCTCAAGGAGATGCGGGAGCTGGCCTTCCCGCTCCACCTGGGGATGATCGGCGACGTGCTTCAGCACGCCGAAGATTTTGACATTATTCACTGTCACGTCGACTATTTTCCATGGGCGTTCGAGCAGTTCGTTCGCACGCCGATCGTCACGACGCTGCACGGCCGGCTGGACCTCGACTATCTGCCGCCGCTGATCCGGCGCTTTCCGCAGGCGTCGCTGATCTCGCTCAGCCACCACCAGCGCTCGCCGCTCGCGCCCTATCGCCCGCACTGGGTCGGCACGGTCTACAACGGGATCGCGGTCGAGCAGTTCCCGTTCGGCGCCGAGCCGGGCGACTACTTCCTATTCCTCGGCCGGATCGCGCCCGAGAAGCGCGCGGACTGGGCAGTCGAGATTGCGAAGCGCAGCGGCATCAAGCTCAAGGTTGCGGCTAAGGTCGACCCGTACGACCAGGAGTACTTCGATCGCGAGATCAAGCACCTGTTCGACGACCCGCTGGTAGAGTACCTTGGCGAGGTCGACGAGCAGGCGAAGCGCGAGCTGCTGGCTGGCGCCTACGGGCTGATGTTCCCGATCGACTGGCCCGAGCCGTTCGGCATGGTGCAGATCGAGGCGCTGGCCTGCGGCACGCCGGTGCTGGCGATGAACCGCGGCTCGGTGCCCGAGGTGCTGCGGCACGGCGTCAGTGCGCTGATCGGCAACTCGGTCGACGAGCTGGTCGCGCTGGCGCCCAGGCTGGGCGATCTCGACCGGCGCGCCTGCCGGCGCGAGGCCGAGCGGCGCTTCTCGTCGCGCGCGATGGCCGAGGGCTACGAGCAGGTCTACCGCCGCGTGATCGAGGAGCGCAAGCGCGAGGATGTGGCGATCACGCTCGGCCAGAAGCCGGGCCGTGTGCCGATGACCGCGTAGCTCTGCTGCGCGCTGGCAATCTGCGGTGGGGGTGGGGTGCGCGTGCGCGCCCCACCCCCATCAGTGCGTACGGGCGGATGTTAGAGGCGAAGGCGCTGCGGCAGCCACGCGATAACTTCCAGATGCCGGGCGAAGTGCAGTATGGGGTTTGTGTCGGGGAGAGTGAGCCGAATCTGGTCAGTCATGGAGTTCCGTTCGATTTCGGCTTCGGCCGGTTGGAGCGGCCATTGGGAATGATGGATGTCGCTTCGCCATACTATGCCGCGACGATTGGCTGCATAGAGGCAGTATCGTTCAGTCAGCCAGTTCTCCAGCGTTCCCTGTGTCGATAGATAGGCTGGTCCGGTTGGACGGTATTGCCCCTGAAACGACGCGGGCGGGGCGCTGCGGTGCGTACGAACACTGGAGTACTGTACGGTATCCCTGGCGAGCTGACATGTCATTCGTGCGTTGTAGTAGTTCAGGTGGAAGGTGCTACGCGCCAGCTCGACGGCGATAAGGTTTCCCGCATCCAAACTGAAGAACCATACCCCCGGCGTTTCCTCTGCGATTACATATGTCCTGACGTTGAGTTCCGGAAACGAGGAAAGATAGGGTACCGGCGGTATCAGGGGCGGTGCTACCCTACTCATCCGAAATGGGACGACACCCAGCCATGCAGTACCATCGAATGTTTCGATGGTTAGGGTCGGCGGGATATAGGGACGGAGTCCTTCACTATTAACCGGCCAGTGCATAAACAGTAGATCGTGCCAGTGCATACCAAGTATCCACGGCTGCCGAGGTACCGGCCAAGGTCGGTGTGCTGTATCAGCCTCTTCTTGGGTAGGCATAGCAACCTCTGTAACAAGTTCGCTGCGTCTCCGTGTCAAGCGGCTGGCGGCAGTCTCTGCTCGATGGACCGAAGCGTTCCTGCCACGGCACGTTGTTCATCCGCCATCCCTTCGAGGATCTGGGCAACTCTTTGCATATCGTCGGCGACGAACCGTGTATTTTGCGGAATCGTGCTGACATCCGGGAGATTCGTGATGAATGTGTGCAGCTCCGCGGCGACCGTCTGCTGGCTGACCGCGGTACTTCTGGTATTCTCTTCAATGTCCAGCGCAACCCGCATGAGTTCCGCGACCGTGAGGAGTGAGAGCGGAATGAGGATGCCAAGGGCGAGTGTTGGCAGTGCGGGCAGGGTGCCCAGTGCGCGGACCGCCGTGAGAACGCTGGGAGACACACCAGTGATGTCAATCCCAGTCATGCCCATGAGCACAAGCACGCCGGCCACGACGGCGAGCACGAAGATGATCAGGGCAGCGATCCGGAGTAGCCAGATAACGAGGCGCAGAAAGCGGTATCGTCGATCAACTGTAATCATCACTCGCTCTCCCTCGCCCGGCGTCTGAAACGAGGTCGTGTACGACACTTTGCGCGGCGCCTCGACGTGGTTGGGTGGACGCTGGATCTGGTCGGGGGGCGATAGGCAGCCCTCAGGAGAGCTTTTGAAGCCCGCGCTGTTCTCTGCGATCTCGGAGGCTCGACTGCTTGCCCACTGCTATAGGAACGAGCGCTGGCCGCCGGAGCCGGCGATCGCGGGGATCTTGCCGTGCGAGGCCAGCCCGTCGGCGGCGCGCGTGGTTTCGGGCAGGCGGTAGCGGGTGGTGCACGCCATGACGTACATGATCGCGGTGTCGAGGCCGATCCGGTGTCCGACCGAGATGTACAGCGGCTTGGTGCCGGGCCGGGTCCGCAGCACCACGCCGATCTGCTCGCCCCGGTCGGTCAGCGGGACGAAGGCGCCGCGCTCGTCGGGCAGCGGGCCGTGGCGGCCGGTCAGCGGCGACTTGGCGCAGCCGATCGACGGCAGGCCGCTCAGCAGGCCGATGTGGCAGGCGATCCCAAAGCGGCGCGGGTGGGCGATGCCCTGCCCATCGCAGATCAGCAGGTCGGGGCGCACCCGCAGCTCGTCGAGCGCGGCCAGCACCGCCGGGGCTTCGCGGAACGACAGGAAGCCCGGCACGTAGGGGAATGTCGTCGGGCGGCGCGCGATCGCGTAGTCGAGCGGCTCGAGCGTGGGGTAGGCCAGCACCACGATCGCCGCCCGCGCCAGCGCCTGGTCGGCGCCACCGGCCGGGTCGGCCTCGTAGCCGGCGTCTACCCCGGCGACCGTCCGCACCTCGCCCAGGTCGTCGTAGGTGATGACCTGCGCGCGCAGGCGCTGCTGGAGCGCCTGCGCCTCCTCGAATGTCGTCGGCCAACCTTCCATGCCAGTTATGAGTTATGAGTTATGAGTTATGAGTTATGAGTTAGAGGATGCAATCGCAACTCAAAACTCAAAACTCAAAACTTCCGCTAGTCGGAGTAGCGCTCCTCTTTCCACGGGTCGGCGTTGTTGTTGTAGCCGTAGCGCTCCCAGAAGCCGAGCTGATCCTCGGACAGGAACTCCAGCCCGCGCAGCCACTTCGCGCTCTTCCAGAAGTATTTCTTCGGCGTCAGCAGGCGCAGCGGGAAGCCGTGGTCGGGCATCAGCTCCTGTCCGTCGTACTTATAGGCCAGCAGCGCGTCGTCCTCCATCAGGATCTCGAGCGGGACGTTGGCCGTGAAGCCCTGCTCGCAGTGCGCCAGCACGAACTGGGCCGACGGCTTCAGCGGTGGAATATGCTTGAGAAACTCTTTGAACTGCACGCCCTCCCAGTGCGTGTCCAGCTTCGACCAGCGCGTGACGCAGTGGATATCGGTCGTCACCTGGATGGTCGGGAGGGCGCGGAACTCGCCGAACGAGAAGCGCGCGGGCGCCTCGAGCTCGCCCCAGACGCGCAGATCCCAGGTCTGCTCGAGGTTGCGGTAGGTCGGCACGCTACCGTAGTGCAGCACCGGGAACTTCTCGGTCAGGTACTGGCCGGGCGGGATACGATCCTGCACGTCGGGGGTCGCGCGATCGTATTTTTTGCGGAACGCATTGAACATCGTCAGTCACTCCTCTATCTGTCCAGTGGGCGGGCTATCGCTCGGTGAACGTCGCGCTGTCGCAATATAGTCGCGTGGGCCGTCCGAATGTTACATGGATCTATACGTGATACCGTTCCCAACCCCCGAGCCCCCTCCCACTTTTAGATCTTTATAGTGCGGCCAGTATATGCAAGACCCGATCCAACGAAAGCGAAGCGCGAGGAGCGAGCCTGGCTCACTCCTCGCGCTTCGGTCTGGCGTGGCGGCAACGCTGTGTTGCGCAGCGTCGCGACATACTAGATCGTCTGAAGCTCGAAAGCGCTACTCCCGTGGGCCGCACGGCGATACGGCGCATAGCTGGCGATCTCGCGCAGCGCTCGCTGGATCGCATCGCGCTCGAGTGGCTCGTTGTAGCTCTGTGCCAGCCGGAAAATCGCGTCGGCATACTCCGCTCGCGGCCGGTACCGGTAGATCGGCTCGCCGGCGAGATGGCTCGTGTAGAGAACGCCATCCTCGGCGAGCTCGCGCAGCGCTTCGCTCGTGCTCCAGATGTCGCGGTAGATCCGGTTGGCAAACTGGGCCGCGGTTCCCTCCATACGGCGATTCTCGTAGAACATCAAACCGAGCTGTAGTTTGACAGGCGAGTCGATCACTTGTTCCAGCAGGCGCTGGATCGCGGAGTCGACCATCGACTTTTCTCCTTTCGAGATCTTCATTGACCTCTGCAAGCGGTATGCCGGCTTGATCACGGTGCTGGGGCACAGGCGTCGGCGTCCTGCATGCGGGGAAGGAGCCAGGTCTCGATCATTGCCTATGCGGTCTGGGTGAGTAGATGGCAGGCTACCGGGGTGAGCTCGCGCGAGCCCGTCAGTCCTGGTAGCACAATCATTATAGAACTTACGCACTCCACTGATTTACGGCATTTGGACGCCTTGCATCAATGATGAATTACTCGACGAATAGAACTTACGCACTCCACTGATTTACGGCATTTGGACGCCTTGCATCAATGATGAATTACTCGACGAATCGCTTACTCGTGCGCTAACCCGCGTTTCGTGGCCCCAGACGGTGGCGACTAACTCCGCCCGCACCTCCCCCGCCGTTTGTGACGGAGCTTGGCGCAGGCGCTGGAGCACCACCCAGGCCACCAGCACGAGGGCAATATGGGTCTCTTGCGCTTCCACCCGCGGCGAGTGACACCCGGCCAAATCGAGCAGTTGTTTCTCGTCGCGGAACATGGGTTCGATCGGCCAACGGCTGACCTTGCAGGCCCAGGCCTGACGCGGGGTACACCCGTGATCATTGGTGACCAGATACAGATAAGGCCGCTTCGGCTGGTTGATGCGCACCCGTGTCAGCCGCACATGCCCGATCCGCGGGCTGTAGACATCCGCACCCGCCACCACCAACCCAATGCGGCGGGCCGTCCAGTCGTGCAATTGGCGCTTCAGCGCGTCGACCCGCTGCCGCTGGCCATGGAGGACCACTTCGTGGTTGGCGGCGATCGCGCCAGACCAGCTGATCCCCTGGGCATCCAGGTAGCCGGTCAAGGGCCGCGCCGTGTACCAACTATCAAAGGTCAGATACTGACACCGCAGCCCATCGGCCAGCGCTTCGGCCACCAGATCGCGCGCCAAGAGCAGTTTGGTGCGATAGCTGTAGCCCGGCGCGTGGCCGGTCACGCGTTCCTTGGGGCACCACAGCCGAAAGCCCAACGGGATGCGCAGCGGCCCCCAACAGGCCAACAGCACGACGATCGCGATCGCATGCACATAGCGTTGTTCGGCCGGGCACCACAAGCCTTTGGCCCACGCCAGCGTCCGCATAGCTGGTTTGGGCACAATCACATCGTCGATGATCCAGACGGTGGGTCCCAAGGCAGCGGCGAGTTGGCGCAGGCCCGCCATCAAGCGGGTCGGGAGATCGCGGTCGCCCAGCAGCCGGGTCAGCCGATCATGGCTGACGCCCGGGATGGCCCGGCCAACCCGTACCGCCGAGGCGCCATGCTGGACCAACAGCAAGCCGGCAATCGCGTGACACAGAGCCACCCAGCGCCAGCCGGTCAGCACCTGGTCCATGGCCATGGCCCGCAGGGTCTGCATGATCGCGGTCAGGGCGGCGTGGATGCCGGGGCCGCGTCCACAGTGTGGGCAGGGCGTAGGTATGGTAGGATGGGCCATGGGAGCCTCGCATGGACGGTGTGGCGGTAGCACCCATAGCGTACACGCGACTGGCTCCCCTGTCCATCCACGGCAGCAGTAAGCGATTTCGTGAGTTGGTAACGTACAGCGAGCGCACTCCAATCAGCTCAGTAGCCAGAGTGCGTAAGTCCTATAGATACACGCCCCTCCTGCGCGGCGCTGGTTGACCAGGGCCGTTGCGCCCCACGCGAAGCCGCCGACGATGCAAATGAACTGGTTCAGCACTGGCCACGGGATGGCCTGGAAGAAGGTCACTCCTGGCGGCCAACCGAACGGGGCGCCGAGCAACAAGAGCGGTGCGTAGGCCACGGCCATGAGCACGCGATAGTCGGGGATCACCAACAACAACACCCCAGTCATGCCCCAAGCAAAGGCCCGCAGCAGCCCTTGGACAAGGGGGTGTCCCCACATTCGGGCCAGCGCAATGGCAACCAGCGCCCCAAGCAGTCCGAGCGTGGCGACGACCGGCGCGCCGATCGCTACTGGCACATTTCTCAGGGGCGACAACACCGCGCCCGGGTCGTTCTCGCCGAAGGGGAAACCAGCGCCGCCCAGCGTCCAGTATAAGCCGAGTACCCCATACACCACGCACCAAAGGGACGTTGCATATCCGATCCACGTTGGCCACCGCTGCCACCAGTGGAGCGCCACGCCCGCTGTGTTGCCCTTCAGGTTGTCAATCACTTGAGCCATGTCTGTCTCCTTTTCGTCCCCTTTTAACCTGCAGGCCGGGTCTGCGCCAGCACCGTGTTGACCATGAAGTCGTTGGACCTGGCTGGCTCCTCGTACGGCGGGTGATGGCCAGAGGGCTCAAAGGCGCAGACCCTCGCTTTGCGTGATCAAAATCCGGGGGATTATCCGGAAGTTTCTTTGACGAACTTAAGCCTGCCTTGACCATCTTCATACCAAATGGTCAGGTTATCCCCTGTGATTTCAAACCTGGCCGCGGTATTCAGGGCTTCAAAGTATTGCCGCTCCTGCTCTGTGACCTGTTCGTCCGCACAAGCCATCAGTGTGCTGTTGATATCCTTGATCGCCAGGGTATTCCCCTGCGTTTCAACCTTGGCACCATAGGAGTTGCATCCCCCAGAGCCGCCAACCTGACCGTTTGCTTCAAACTTGAGCGTGATGGAAGATCCTTCGATGACCGGCGTTTCACCTCCCGCTTTGCCGAAGGACACCAGGTTCCATTGAGATGGGACGGTCAGCCCCCCAGCCTGGTCTCCACCCGATCGCAAAGACGTGCAGGCTGAGGTAATGAATACGAGCGAAAGAAGCAGAAGGGTTAAGTGTTTCATTTGTTTATCCTCCATTCGGTTTGTTGAAACGTTTCTTGTTATCTCTATACTCCCTACGGTTTGCCATTTCAAGCAGACGATCTATCGGATTTTGGGGTACTACCAGACCCGGGTCTAACGCTTGGCTTGCTCTGCGTGCCGATACCGGGCTAATGTTTTTGATCCCCATCCGATGATGACGATACCTGCCGCCACCCAGGTAGTCAGGCCAGTCACAAACGGATCGTAATGGGAAGCATAATTCGGGAATAGGGACCAACTGACATTGTCGGCGGTATGGAACAGGGTTGTCGCAAACACACTTTTTCCTGTCTTGTTGTAGATCCAGACGATAACCATGCGCATTGCGACCGTCTTGAGGCCTTGCCATGCCACCCAGGTCGCACTATTGCCAGTTTGCACAAATGGAATGGTGTGCCAGATCGCCCACACGACCCCCAGAACGAGGCTGGCCTTGACAGCTCCCCACCGGTTTTGCATGGGGTCAATGGCATAGCCCGACCAACCCAACTCTTCACCCGTGTCGGTGATAAAGAACATTACAAAAAGGACCGGCACCATGAGCAATGGGATGTTAATCGGATCCGGGAGCGGCAGGCCCGTCAAACGCATGACGGCATAGGACGACACATAGATCAAAGGCGCCAATAACAGGGCGGGCAAATACCAGATCCTATTTCTTGTGTTTCTGTAATCCCATGCCTTCTTGAAGAGGCCCTTGACGCCAGTCAGTCCATGCTGCCGATATGAGAGTGTTGCGGCTGCTATCATCGGGACAAAAGTCACCAGTGCGGCTACGGGGAGATTGATTGGAAGGGGTAACTTCCCTCCGCCAAACAACCAGAAGGGAACAGCAAGAATGAAGACTAACACGAAGTAGTCCAGAGGCAGATTGCCTTGCGAGGCGTTGGTATTCGTATTCTTGGTATTCATATTCTTATGGCGCCTTTCTAAACTGGGCCTACCTTGTTGTAGCAGCACCTGGTACAGGGTGGCTGTCCAAGCACGTATGGCCTCCCAGTTACGGAAGTCACCCTCGGGGATCCTTTTGGTGAAAAGCGAACCGAGTTTTATTAACAACCAATGAGTGAGGCGTAACTCACTGTAATCCAACTTGCCTCTGAACACACCAATGCTGACAGGCTTGACCTGGGGGAGCCTTTCTCAGCACCGAATTCATAAAGCCCGGCAAGAGGTGCATTTTTTCCCATATGCTCAACGTACCTTCGGCCTGCGGCGGATGGCCCAGCAAGGGATCTAGATAGATTGACGCATCTCGCCCCATTTCCTCAGGGACTCTAGTCAGGTCCACACAAGTCAGGAAATAGGCGACGGGCATTCGGCTTAAGACTGCTCTGTGTGTCTGCACGAATTTCACCGCATCCGGCAGCCACTTGCAGTACTTGATGGCGCTGCCGACGATCACGGCATCGCATGAGCTGATGCCTATAGCCCCGCTTGCCGGCTGCGTTTCGACCACAGCTCCAAGCCGGCTCAACTCCTGTCCAATGACCTCTGCGACACCGGCAGTGGAACCATACATCCCCGCGTACACAATCTGAATTCGCTTCTCCATCTTGCTTTATCTCCTTTATGATTGATTGTACTTGCCGACCCAGGCCACAACATATGCAGGTGAAAGCCTTGTCAACATGCACACCAAGCCGCGGATCAATGCCGGCGCGTTTCGAAGAGCACTTCGGGGAATTCCTCTGCCGGTCCATCCAACAGTGCCGCCTGCAGATCCTTAAGATGCCGGTCGAAGAACACCACCGAGTACGCGTTGACGATGCGGTGCGCCCGTTCTCCGCCGATCGGCCCGGCGATGCCCAACCTGGAGGCGAGCGGGGTCAGTAATGGGACGTCGGTCATGTCGATGTGGAACATGCCGGGCACCTGCACGTAGTAGCCGTCTCCCGGCAGGCTCTCGAACACGGCCCGCATGGTGGTCAGGTGTTCGGTGATGTCTGCCGCTGACCACCCGCCGGATCGCCGTCGTTCGAGCCGCATGGTTTCGGCGTCCCGGGTGATCCACATGGTGGGCTGCTGCAAGCCGGCCCGGACCACGTCGGGGGGCATGAAGGCATCCTCCAGCAGGCAGGCCCGCAAGCGCCGCGGCTCCAGCCGGCAGGCTTCGGCGCCGACAATGGCGCCCAGCGAGTGGGCGACGAGGCCGGCCCGCTGCAGGTCCAGCCGCCCCCTCAGGATGCCGTTCGGGTCAGCCTGGTTGAGGGCGGTGAGCTGATCCAGCGTGAAGACGGCGTCTTGCGCGAGATAGGGGAAGAGGGGGTCCTCGAATGTGCGATCTCGCATGCGCCAGTCGTAGGCTGCCTGGCGCCCGTCCGGGAAGACCACCATCGCGGCGGCGTACGGCTGATCGATGGCCGCGACGATGTAGCCGTGCGAGACCAGCTCCTCGACCTGGAAGGTGTGCTCCTGGCGCCAGCCGCCGTTCCCTTGCGACAAGATCAGCACCGGGTAGCTGGGCTGGTCATCTGCCACGGGCGCGGACGGAGTGGCGTGGGTGGTGATGTATTTCAGGTGCCCTAAGGTGAACCTCGGCAAATTGAGATTGCGCGCCAGCGCCGGCCCAACAGCGCCGGCATCCTGGATGTAGGGAGCGCGCGGCGATGACGGGTCTCCCTCGGCTGGATACCAGATCTGCACCATCAGCTCACGACGGTCATCCGGAGCAGCGGTGAAGACCTCCGGACGATCAGCATCCACCCAGTGGTAGGTCAACGTGCCGATCTCGTATGGCCCGGTTGGACGCGGGAAGCGGAACACAGGGAAAATGACCGGCAGAACGGCAGAGATCGCCAAGCCCAACGCGCCCAGCCCGGCGCTCAGGAGAGAAGCGAGCCGTTTGGCCCGGCTGCGCTCACGGGATGCGCCTGCCGGTTTGCCGCCTTGCAGCAACCAGACCAGGAAAAACAACCCGCTCAGCGCGTACGCCGGGATCATCTGCCAGCGCGGGCCCTCCACCAGCGCCTGCGCGCCGGCTATCGGCAGCGCGCTGACCGCCGAATAGCGCGGCCAGCGCAGCGCGCGGAGCCGCGGGACCGCCAAGACCAAGAATGTCAGCAGATTGGCAAGCAACAGCACGGTTTCAACAGGTCGCATCTTCACACCTTCTCAGCTTCACTTTATTCACCACGTTGATCGCCGCCAGGATGGCAAGTGCAATCAGTGCCTGGCGGTCATCCTGGATGAATGGAAGCTTGCATCCAACGAAGACGGCCACTGTGACTGCCAGCGCTGTGAGCGATCGATGATCCGGATGCCAGCGTCGCGTTCCAACGATGCGCGGTGCGGCGTGAGGGCGGCAGCATGGTCGGGGGATGGTGGGGGAAAGACGAGCGCGGCACGGCCCATCCTATCTAAGGATAACAATACCACAGCAGGACGGTGGGTGGACAAAAGAAACGACAACGCGGGGGCAAGGTCCCTTCACTGATCCGCTACACTGGAAGTGCGTACGTTCCATCCGGTTGGCACTTGTATAAAAAAGGCCGCGCGATCAGGAAGCATTTCCTGATCGCACGGCCTCAGCACACTGCTTACCCTACTGGCGGCTGTGCGACCGCCGGATCTGATGTCTGACGATTTGGAGCACCTCGTCGATCGTGAAGGGCTTACTCAAAAAGCCGTCCGCGCCAGCGTCGAGCGCCAAGGCGGCCGCGTCAGGGCACGCCGACATCATCACAATCGGGACGTTGACGGTCCGATGATCGGCGCGCAGCTGCCGCACCGCCTCGGGACCATCCATGATCGGCATGTGCGTATCCGCCAGGATGAGGGCCGGCGGTTCGGCGAGCGCAGTGCGCACTAACTCCTCGCCGTTCTCGGCCAGGACGACGGTGTAGCCCGCGCTTTCCAGCAGACGGAAGAGGGTTTGCTGAATAAGTGGCTCGTCGTCGGCGACAATGATTGTGGAGGTGGTGATACTCACGGTGGTGTTCTCCTTGTGTGCCCGTCGGCGCCATATCGTGCATTAGGCGCCGGCAAGCGCAATACGATACGTCATTCGGGAGTTGTGTTCGATCATGTGGGCAATGGGCGACTCCTTTCACGGCACAGATCAACTCGGCTCGCACATGCACGCGGGCAGGAACGCGATATAATGATGGCGAGCAGTGCGATGATGTGGTACTCCTGGAGGGCGCGGTGCGATGGTTTCGGCG
>WNGB01006486.1_pt1 | contig 17969 bp, 15 predicted proteins | sample 5400681 | NCBI WGS metagenome assembly WNGB01 (sample SAMN13153367, study PRJNA577476) | soil metagenome | isolation source: 115 cm soil or saprolite under grassland replicate 2 | place: USA:California | collected 2016-06-15 | reverse complement strand
TGATGTGCGCGTACGCGCTCTGGAGAAAGTCGAGTTGCGCCGGGTCGTCGGGCTCACGGTTTTCGGGCAGGTCGAAGCAGAACTTCCAAAACTCGGTGCCCTCGTCGGCGAGAAGGCCGTCGAGCGAGTAGTTGAACACTGTCGCTATCAGCTTCCGCATGATCAGAACTCCATGGTCTCGGGTCGTCCGGGGACCGTGCTTGCTTAGGGGAACGTGCCTGTCCCGGGCCGCAGTTCGCGTTGCCGCGGCGTCTGTGGCCTGTCGCTAGTGCTTCAGACGCCACTGCCGCCCGGAAGTCGTCGGTGCCCGGTCAACTGGCCGGTTGCGCGGTCAGGTACCGGGCCAGCATCAGCGGTGTCGACAGTCAAGCCAGGCATTGGCGGTCTCCTGCAAAGTCAGTCCTATCGTGCATGCCTTTCGCGAGCGGCACGCCGTAGCTCACGATTCTCAACCGGCGGCGGACGGTCGCTCCCGATCGCTCGGGCCACCAAGGCATATGGCGGATACTGACGGGCAAACCAAGATGCCGCCGAACTGCGGCGATGCTGGTCGCAGCGCTTCTTGCGCTCATTCCCAAGCTGATGATCGGTAGCTCGCCCAGTCCGCCTTCCCCGCCTGGACTCGTCGGCCTTTGACGGATCTTCCCCGGCTAATCTGGCCTTCCAGCGTCAGACGAGGAAGACCGGCCAGCAAGCGAATCTACCTCTTCCCGGTTCGCTCGATCACTCGCCTGGTCCGCTCGCGATGCATGTGCAATGCGGATGAGCTGCCAGATCACAACGCTGAATCCAATGATCGAGACCACCAGCCCAGCCAGGCTGATCCAGTCCCCCACCTTCATCTTCATCGGCTCCTCAGCCGTGATCTTCGAGAAGGGAAGGGCAACGTTTACATGGTTCCTCGGCGCCACAACCCTAGGTGCCGAACGTGATCTTGGTGTCAAGGCGGTGCCCTTGTCGTTGGCCATCTCACAACCTCCGGTCAGCCCAGACGGACAGTGCAGCATGTGCGTACATATGCCTTCGGACTACCATCTTCCCGTCGGGGACCGCGGGCACTCCCAAAGCAGGGAGTCAGAGCCGGACTTCACTGGCCAGCAGATCCCTATGGTCTAACGCTTCCGCGGCTTTCCCATCCTGCTCATAGCACTCAAACGTCACCTGGCGCGCACCGCGTTGTGCCCAGGTCGATTGCCGACCCAAACTGGAACGACCCCCGGTCCAGAGGATGAGCGAGGAGGGTGCCGTGAGCGAACTCGACCGACTGGAAGCGGCGGCTGGTGAGTGCCGGGAGATGGTCCGCGAAGCCCATGCCGCCACGAAGGATCTGCGGGCCGCGGTGCGCGAGGCCAAGAGTGAGCTGCGCGCCCTGGCTCAGGACGAGGTTGCCGCCCACCTCGAGGCTGAAGTATCCCGGCAGCTGGACGAGCTGAGCGAACGAACCCGGGAGGCCATCATCGCGGCAACGCGGAAGGTGATCGCCGAGTTCGACCGGTTCGGTGAGTCGTTGCTGGGCAAGGAGGCCTACTGGCAAAAGGCGAGCGGCCGGCGTGCGGTCACGCGACCCGACACGGATGTCGTAACGCTCGATGACCGGCCCGGCGAAGACAAAGCCTGACGGCACCCGGTGAGAACAACCGGGACCTTCCCGCCGGGCGCATCAACTGGCACCGCATCCTCATTGACCTCACAGATCTTCATGGGGCAGTCACCTGATTTCAACTGATAGGGATGACGTCGGTGGCCGCAGTCGCTTCAGGTCAGCCTTCAGAGCATCCAGCTCGGCGCGGGGGATACCGACCAGCTCGGACGCTTCGGCGCCCACGCGTGACTCCCTCAGCTCTACGATCAAGCCTCGTGTAGAACGATGAGGTCACGGCCGGCTGGCGCGGATCAGGCCGCCCGTGCGGCGGGGACGCCGTTCGGCGGGGCTTTACGTAGCAGCCACACCGGGTTAGAGGTGGCGATGATCGCACCGGTGGAAGAGACGACCTGGGTGCGCAGGAAGCTGTCCTGCGCGGTCGAGACAGCCCGGGTGATCTGGCCGCTGGCAAGCTGGGTGGTGGTGTAGGACGCGATGAGCTTGGTGTCGGCGGTCAATGAGTTCTGGCCCGGGTAGTCCACCGCGCCTTGCAGCACCTGCAGGACGGCACCGGACGGCAGCCCGGTGGCGGTGGCGGCGAGATGACGGGAGGTCACCGAGGACACGCTGACCGCGCCCATCGGCACGCTGCCGTCCACCAGCAGGTCCAAGCTGCCCCGGAACTTCGATAGCGATCCGCACCACCCCCGCCCGGCCGCAAGGGCGGACAGCAGGTCGGACATCCTGGTGCTGGGTGCCCAAACCGAGGAGACCCAGTTGTTGTGGAAACCGTACCAATTGGTTCCCTCGTGGTCGTCGCTGACGCCATTGCCGGTCAGGAAAACCGCGTTGCGGGACAGCACATCCCACAGGCCGATGTGGTGATTGACGTCCACGCCCTGGCGGAGGATGTACCCGACTTCCAGCAGGTCCGCGCCCAGCACCTTGTTGGCCAGCAGCTTGGAAGCGGTCTGGGACAGCAGGGCGTCCTGCTGCGACTGCGGCTGGGCCGGAAGAGAGCTGTAGCCGTAGGGATGGTTGTAGGAGGCGAGCCCGCCGGAGGAGTGGATCTGCGGGATCACGGTGTTCTGCAGGAACGTCTGGTAGGCCGAGGTGCTGATGCCCGAGTAGCTGGGGACGGCGACGTTGGGGCCGAACCAGTTGAGGTGCGGCAGGTTCCGGCTCACCTCCAGGCCCTGCTGCTGCGTCACCGACGGGTACTTGGCCGCCAGCGCGGCCTCCATCGCGGCCTGTTCGCTGAACTGCGCCTGCCCGCTGACGGTCCGGTTGAACCGCAGGTAGTCGAAATAGCCCACCACCTTGTCCCCGGTACTCACCGCCGACAGGTTCAGTTCCCACATGGCGAAGTCCCGGTAGTCCAGGTCTGGCCACAGGTTCGCAATGTCCGATGACGGCTTGAGGCTGACCGTCTGCCAGGGGCTGGTCACGGGGGCTGTGATAATACCGTCGTTGCCGCTGGCCACCCTGGATGCTTGCCCGCCGGGTGTGAACCGATAAGACAGGGTGTAGTTCCCCGCCGGGCGGCTGGCCGACGCCGGGTGGAACGACGTGGTGACCAGCAGTTCCAGGTAACCACGGGACCACCCGGACGCCAGCTGCACGTCTATCAGCAACGACTGGCCGGTGAGGTTATCGCGGTAGTTCCAGCCCGCCGGGTGGCAGTCCGCGAAGTAGCCGTACTTCGCCGGGCTGGTACTGCTGGACTGGGCCACCAGGTGCAGGGCACCACCGCTCACCGGGTCGTTCGGTGAGCACGGCGTGGAGACGATACCGCCTGCGGACGAGGCGGTGTTGGGGCCGCTCTTGGCCACCGTCCAATTCCACGCGCCGCCCTGCCCGCTCGCTCCTTTCTCCGAGAAGCTGGTGAAGTGGGTCACGTCCCGGTAGTTGATTGCGTCCATCCGGTGATCATGGTCGGTCCACCACAACACATCCACCGCGTTCTTGGTCGCCTGGGAGAGGTGGCCGTGCATGGAGCCGTTCTGCTCGCTGAACGACGAGTGAATATGCATCGCCATGGAATAGGCGGACGTGCCATCGGCGGTGACAGCGCGGGCTGGTGAACGCAGCTGCAGCCTGGGCGTCAGGCCGCGTGGTAGACCGACCGCCGCTGCCGCGCCAACAACCGCCGCGCTGTGTATGAACGTGCGCCGGGACATTCCAGGATGGTCATCACACATCGCTGCCTCGCGGCTCTACTACGGATAGTCACATCATGAAACGCTTCGCAAATCCAAGGTCGCCTTGGCCGTAAGATCCGGCCCAGAGGACCAAGGTCCCGGACAGGGGGTTCTTTTGGCACACATGAACCCAGAGCGTCGTCGCGAAGGTCAGCATTCGTAGGCGAATATCCGTGGCCCTCCTCGGTGCCCCTCACCAGACAGTTGCCCCGCGCCGAGCGACTCAGCGGCCGACCCCGGCTGGCGATTCTCGGCAGCCCGGTCATAGGTCACCACGACGATCGGGCGCTTCTCCGGCCCGCCTATCAATACCTGATCAAGTTGTGCCCGCAGTGACTGGGCATCCTGTTCAGACATGGAAATCATCCTGGCAGAGGCGCCGCCGCGACCGTCCGGAGGAAGGCCCCCTCTACGTCCAGGTGATCCGGGGTTGCCCAGCCCGAGGGCAGCCGGGTTACGCTTTCGGTACGTCGTGCTCACGGGGAGGCGCCAGTGGTGGTCGGGCCCGGAGACAAGAGAGCGGCCGGCGCGGGAGGCCGCAGCTACCGCTACCTGCGGGCGTCGCATGCCGATCGTGAGCAGGTCATCGACGTACTCAAGGCCGCTTTCGTGCAGGGCCGCCTGGCCAAGGACGAGCTCGACCTGAGGGTCGGCCAGGTGCTCGCGTCACGGACCTACGCGGACCTGAGTGCGCTGACTGCCGACCTGCCCGTCAGGCTCACGAGAGCCGAGCCGCCAGAGCCTGTCCGCCAGCCAGGCTCCGGTCAGCCAGGCACCGGTCAGCCAGGCACCGGTCAGCCAGGCACCGGTCAGCCAGGCACCGGTCAGCCAGGCAGCGAGCCCGTCCCGGTATCGAGCGGAAGAAAGATAATCAGGGCGTGGGCCTGCGCGACCGTATTGCTGCCGAGCCTGGCTGTCGGTGTGGCGCTGCTGAACTCCGGAACGGATATCGCCATGATCGCGGTCGCCGTGGCCTTGTTCGCCTGCGTGGTGGCCGTGCCGGTCAGCGGGCTGATGATGTTGCACTCGTGGCTCGAGAAAGCGCTCCGGCAGCCCGGGGGATGATCCCCGTTGGCCGAGCAGATCGATGAGGACCCGCGGGCTCCAGCGGTGCGCGGCGTCCACGAACTCCTGGTTCACCTGGTGCAGGAAGCCGGGCATGCTCTCGGCGGGCAGCGGACCGGGCGCCGCATGCTGGTCCCGCAGGCCCGAGAGCTTCCGGATGTAGTCGTGGACCACATGAGCCACCACATCGTGCACCCGCCAGCCCGGGCAGACCGTGGGCCGCTGCCAGTCGCCCGTCTCCAGGTCGCTCAGCAGGCCCAGGAACTCGGCCCGCTCCAGCGGGAACAGCGGCCGGGTATCCAGAGGCGGCCCGGCCCAGTCCCAGTCCCCGGCCCGGTCCCCCTCCATGCCAGGTATTCGATCACGTGAAGGGCACTGGCCGCCGGCTACTCCTGGTCGGCGGCGGCCCAGATGGCGGCCACGTCGAGCTTCTTCATGCCGAGGATGGCGCGCATGGCCCGATCGCGGCGCCCGGGGTCGGGGTCACACATCAGCTCCTCGTACCCGGCCGGGACGACCTGCCACGACAGGCCGTAACGGTCCTTCACCCAGCCGCACGGGCCTTCCTGTCCTCCGTCGGAAAGCCGGGTCCAGTAGTAATCGATCTCCTCCTGGCCGGCGCACTGGATCAGGAACGAGATGGCCTCGTCGAACGTGAACTCAGGGCCGCCATTGATCGCGGTGAACTCCTGACCGTCCAGGGTGAAATCGACCGTCAGGACGGTGCCCGCCGGCCGCGGCCCGGCCTCTCCGTAATAGGACGTCCTGACGATCCGGGAGTTAGGGAAAACCGAGACATAAAACTCCGCGGCCTGCTCACTCTCGGTGTCGAACCACAGGTTCGGGGTAATTCGCGGCATGGCACTCTCCCGCCTGCTCGATGGCGTGTCGTTACCGGTATGACGGTTCATCCGGCGCTGGGTCACCGGCTGGCGCGGCAGATCCGGTCAGGTGCCGCATCAACCTGCTCCCGGATCACGCAGGTGTCTACTGTGTGTAGCGGCACTGCACTGCTGTGGGGTCCAGCCGGAAATGACGGAGGCTCGGCGTGTCAGACACAACGCAGTTCACCATCGGGACCGAGGCCCGCTGCACCGACGGGGTGTGCGGCGAGGTGTCCCGGGTGGTGGTGGACCCCGTGAGCCAGGTGGTCACCCACCTCGTCGTCGAGCCGAAGCACCGTGCGGGACTCGCCCGGCTGGTGCCGGTCGACCTGGTCGAGGCGGCGTCGCCTGAGGTCCTGCTGCACTGCACGCTGGGCGCCTTCGACCACCTCGACCCAGCCGAGGAAACGCAGTTCGTCCCGGGCAGCGCCGGGTACGCGGCCTACGGGCCCGAGCAGGTGGTCGCCTGGCCCTACTACGGCCTCAACCCCGGGGCGGGACTGCCGGGCGGCGTGGATCTCGGGGCAGCCGGGTTCTCGCCGACCGTCACCTACGACCGTGTCCCCCTGGGCGAGGTCGAGGTGCGCCGCGGCGACCGGGTCGAAGCCACGGACGGCAGCATCGGCCGCATCCACGGGCTGGTCGTCGACCCTCACGATCATCAGGTCACGCACGTGCTGCTGCAGGAAGGGCACTTGTGGGGCCGTAAGGATGTGGCCATCCCCATCAAGGCCGTGTCCCGGGTCGGGGACACCATCCGGCTCAACATCAGCAAGCAGGAGGTCCAGGACCTGCCGCCGGTGGATTTCGCCCAGCACGGCGGCTAGCCCGGCGCCCTGGACGGCGCCTAGCCCGGCCCGGCGGCTAGCGCGCGGACCACGTCAGCCGTTCTCCGGGCGGATCCTGGTGATCTGCACCGCGTTGCCACATCCCGCGTGGTGACCGAGGAAGCTGTGCACCAGCCCCCCGTAGTGGTGCTCGTCCTGGTCGATCACGGCGCTGGTGCCACATCCACCGCAGAGCAGGAGGGTCGCGCCGGCCGCGCACGGGCCGGGCAGGTCGGTGTTCGGGACGGCTGAACTGGGCATGCCCGCTCCTCGGTGACCCTAGGTGAGCGAGCCGTCCGTCACGGCCAGCTTCCCCGGGGCGCCATTTCGAACCTATTCCCCCCAGCCAAGACCCGGCAATTCTTTTCAAGTATCACCCAGCATCCCCGCAGATTGTGCTCAGATCGCCGTTATCCCCGCTGGCCTGCGCGAAGTCCCAGATCCGGGGCCAGCCTTTGCCCAGCTGAATGGATTGCCGGTGGCAGAGCGTTTGCGGCTGCACACGGAATTGTGCCTGGAGAGGCTCATTGAGGCGCGGGGGACGCATCGTCCGGAGCCCCGCGCGCAGGCACGCACCTGCGCGCAGGCACGCACCTGCGCGCAGGCAGGCATCCGGGGCGCGCAGGCACGCATCCGGGGCGCGCACGCATCCGGGGCGCGCACGCATCCGGGGTCAGCCGGACTTCCCCCGGTGTGGGGTCTCGCCCCGGCCGGCCGCGCCCGTTACATTCGTCTTCATGTTCGAACCGGCGGATGTCCTTGACGGGCTCAACGACGACCAGCGCCGCGCGGCCACGCATCAGCCCGGGCCGCTCCTGGTGCTGGCCGGGGCGGGCACCGGCAAGACCCGGACCCTGGTGGCCCGGGCAGGCTGGCTGCGCAGCCAGGGCACGCCGGCCAGCCGGATCCTGCTGCTGACGTTCACCCGGCGGGCCGCGGACGACATGCTGGCCCGGGTCACCCCGCGCGGCGCGAGCGCGGCCGACCGGGTCTGCGGCGGCACCTTCCACGCCGTGGCCCACCAGATCATCCGGGCGCACGCCGAGTCGTTCTCGCTGCCGCCGGAGTTCAGCGTCATCGACCCGCCCGACGTCACCAACCTCATGGACACGCTGCGCGCCGAGAACGGCCTGGTCACCAGCCAGCGGCGGGCACCCCGGGCGGGCACCTGCGCGGACATCTACACCCGGTGCGTGAACACCCGCGCCCCGGTGCCGGAGGTGATCAAGGCCCAGTTCCCGTGGGTGGCCGGCTTCGAGGCCGAGCTCGCGGGCCTGTTCCGGGCCTACACCGCGCACAAACGCCAGCACGGGCTGGTCGACTTCGACGACCTGCTGCTGCTGTGGCGGGCCGCGCTGGCCGACGAGGCCACGGGCCCGGTGCTGCGCGGCATGTTCGACGCCGTCCTGGTGGACGAGTACCAGGACGTCAACGCGGTCCAGGCCGACATCGTCCGGCTGCTGCGCCCGGGCGGCCAGGGCCTGACCTGCGTGGGCGACGACGCGCAGGCCATCTACGCCTTCCGCGGCGCCGACCCGGCCCACCTGCGCGCGCTGGCCGCGGACTACCCGGACCTGGAAGTCATCCGCCTGGCCCGCAACTACCGCTCCAAGGACGCCGTGCTGCGGCTGGCCAACACGGTCCGCCCCCAGTCCGAGGGCCTCGAGCTCGCCCTGCGGGCGGAACGCGGGCCCGGCGCGCGTCCCCAGCTGGTCCGCTGCCACGACGAGGCGACCCAGGCGCGGGAGATCTGCGGCCGCGTGCTGGAAGCCCGCGAAGCCGGCGCGGACCTGCGTGACCAGGCCGTGCTGATGCGCGCCGCCCAGCACAGCGACGTCCTGGAAATCGAGCTCTCGGTCCGGCGCATCCCGTTCGTCAAGTACGGCGGCATCCGGTTCACCGAGGCCGCGCACGTCAAGGACTTCATGGCCGCCGCCCGGGTGGTGACCAACCCCGCCGACGACCTGGCCTGGTTCCGGCTGCTCCGGCTGCACGAGGGGATCGGGCCGGTGCACGCCCGCCGGTTCATCGGCGCCCTGGCCCCCGGCGAACCGCACCCCTGGAAGCGCTGGGAACCCGCGGCCGACGTGCTGCCCCCGCGGTCCCGCCCGGCCGTGGCGGAGACCCTGTCCTTCCTGGCCGACGCGGCGGGGCGGGAGCGCACGCCGGACCGGGCCGCGGGCATCCTGACCGCGCTGGACGCCCCGCTGCGTGAGCGGTACCCCGACGCCGGAATCCGGATCGCTGACCTGCAACGCCTGGTGGACGCGGCCGCGACCCGGCCGTCGCTGCACGACGCGCTGGTCGAGCTGGCCCTCGACCCGCCAGTGTCCGCGTCGGACCTGGCCGGGCCGCCGCGGCTGGACGACGACTACCTGGTCCTGTCCACGATCCACTCCGCCAAGGGACTGGAGTGGCCGGTGGTGCACCTGCTCCAGCTCGTGGACGGGGCGGTACCCAGCGACATGGCCCTATCCAGCCGGGCCGGCCTGGAGGAGGAACGGCGGCTGTTCTACGTGGCGGTGACCCGGGCCCGGGACCAGCTGTACCTGTACGCGCCGCTGCGGATGCACCATCACCGGATGGCCTCCGACGACCGGCACGGTTACGGGCAGCTGACCCGGTTCCTCGACCCGGCCGCCCAGGCCGAGTGCGACGCGGTGGACGCGACCCCGCCGGAACCCGTGCTGCCGAAGATCGGGCCCCTGGCCGCGACGATCGACGCCGCGCTCGACTCCCTGTTCGGCCCCGCCTGAACGATTAGCGCGGCAGCAGCAGCCCGCGCACGTAAGCGGCCTGCCCGCCGTGCTGCAGGTCGTCGGAGATCACGCTGACCAGCCGGACGCCCAGGGTGACCGGCGGATCCCAGTACTCGTCCACCACCCGGTCCAGGTCCGCCTCGCCCAGTTTCCGCACGTACGCGATGGTGTGCGCGTGCACCGCCTCGTAGTACCCGAGGAGCAGGTCAGCGGGCGCGCGGACGGCCGCGACCTCCGCGCCGCTGTGCCCGTAGCCGGTCTCAGCCGGCGGGAACGGCAGCCCGAACCGGTCCGCCCAGCCTTCCGCGGTCCAGGCCTGCCCGGTGCCCGCCACCCCGGCGACGTGGTCGTCCTGGATCCGGGTCAGGTGCCACACCAGCCACGCGATCGAGTTCCCCCGGCCGTCGGGGCGGAAGGCCAGCTGCTCCTCGCTCAGCCCGCGCACGGCGCCCAGTACCACCCCGTGGACCCGGCCGAACGCCTCCGCCAGCAGTTCGCCGATCGTCATGCGCGCCTCCTCTTTTTCCCTAACGGTCTTTTCGTTCTCATGACCCGCGACCGTTCAGGGGTGGCGCCGCGCGAGCAGGCGCCGTGGCCGGGTCAGCCCCTGCCGGTGCCGGGACATCCCGGCCCACGGGTCGTCGGTCTTGTCCAGCTGGGCCAGCCGGTCCGGCATGGCGGGCAGCGTGAAACTGTCCGCGCGGAGCGCGGGGTCGGCGACCTCATCCCAGCTCACCGGGGTCGCGACCGGGGCGCCGGGCCGGGCCCGGACCGAGTATGCGGCCACCGCGGTCTGGGCGTAGGCGTTGCGCATGATGTCCGCGTACACGCGGTCCTGCCGGGCCTGGATGCGCTGTTCCACCGTGACCAGGTCCGGCTCGGCCGCCGCGAGCACCTCGGCCACCTGGCGGGCGAACTCGCGGACCGGGTCGAACTCCTCCCGGCCATTCAGCGGGACCTGGACATGGAGCCCTTTGCTGCCGGTGGTCTTCACGAACGCGGCCAGGCCCAGGTCGCCCTCGAGAATCTCGCGCAGCCGCAGCGCCGCGGTGCGGACCGCCTCGAAATGCCCGGCGCCCGGGGGATCCAGGTCGAAGATCAGCATGTCCGGCCGGTGCAGCTGGCCCGGCGGGCTGGCCTCGCCCAGATGACCGTGCTGGCCCGGGTGAGCGGGCCGCTCGACCCGGCTCAGGAACGGGTGCAGCTCGATGCAGGCCTGGTTGGCCAGGTAGACCAGGTCCGCCGCTTTGGTGGCGACCACCTGGCACAGCTGGCCGCCCTGCTTGCCCACCTCGACGCGGGGGATCCAGTCCGGGAAGTGCCGGCCCACGTTCTTCTGGAAGATGCGCTCCCCGGTGATGCCGTCCGGGTAGCGGGCCATGGCCAGCGGGCGGTCCCGCAGGTAGGGCAGCATGCGCTCGGCGGCGGCCTGGTAGTAGCCGATGAGGTCGCCCTTGGTGATCCCGTCGCCGGGGAACAGCACCTTGCCGGTGTTCGTCAGCGCGACGGTCAGCCGGCCGACCTTCACCTGCTCGCGGGTGGGGGTGCTAGCCACTTTGCGGAACCTCCCGGATCACGTCGGCCGGGCTCTTGTCCCGGCGCAGTCCCTGGAACCTGGGGTGGCGCAGCTGCCCGGCCGTGGTCCATTCGCTGAAGCCGATCTGCGCGACCATCCGGGGCCTGGCCCAGTGCACCCCGGCCCGGGGCGGGTTCCCCCGGCCGAACGGGCTCCGCTCCTGCTCCAGCGCGGACAGCTCGTCGTGGAGCCGGCTCAGGGTCTGCTGGTCGAACCCTGTCCCCACCTTGCCCGCGTAGACGAGCTGCCCGTCGCTGTCGTAGACGCCGAGCAGCAGCGCACCGAGGCCGGTGCGGCTGCCCTGCGGATCGGTGTACCCACCGATCACGAACTCCTGGTTGTTCTCGCACTTGAACTTCAGCCAGTCCTTGGTCCGGCCGCACGCATATGGGGCGTCGGCCCGTTTGGCGATGAGCCCTTCCCAGCCCTGCTGGCACGCTTGAGCGTAGAACTCGACCCCGTCGCCGACCCGGTGCTCGGTGAAGCGCAGCGGGTCGGCGAAGTCCAGCAGCTGGTGCAGCCGCTGCTTGCGTTCCCGCAACGGCTGCGGGCGCAGGTCGGTGCCGTCCGCCCAGAGCACGTCGAACAGGTAGTACTGGACCGGCACCGTGCGCAGCAGCTCCGCGGTCGGCCGGGCGACCTGCATCCGCTGCTGCAGCTGGGCGAAGCGGGTCTGGCCGTCGGAGAACGCGACCACCTCCCCGTCCACCACGAAGTCGCCCGCTTTCTGGGCCTTCAGCGCCTCGGCCAGCTCGGGGTAGGTGCTGCTGACCAGCTTCCGGTTGCGGGTCATCAGGCGCACCTCGCCGCCATCGCGGAAGGCCAGGCACCGCTCACCGTCGAGTTTGCGCTCGTACATCCAGGCGGGGTCGGAGAACCGGTCCCGGGTCAGCGTGGCCAGCTCCGGGTCGAACCAGGCTGGCCTGGCGTTGTGTCCGGACATCGTTGAGCGTCACCCCCGGTAACTGTCGATGATCCTCTTTCCCCGCTGCGGGCGGCTCATCCGCCAGGGTGCCCTACTGGCTGCACGCCCCCGCATCCGGGGCATCCCCGGGGGCGGGGCTGGCCGACGGGGCTGGGCGGGCGGGGCTGGCCGCCGTTCCCGCCGCACGTGCCGGCCTTCGAGTGGATGATCGCCGCCCTCCGCGCCCACCCCTAGTCCGCCGAGCCTCGGCGACCATCACGGTCAAAAAGAGGCGCTATGTGTCAGATATCGCACCTGATCATGGGGGGCGCCGGGCTGGCGGGCGAGCGGCGCCCGCGTCTGGCCAGGGGAGGGGTTGACAGCATCTGAGGCTAAAAGGTCTAATGTTCCAACCTTTAGTCTTTTGGATGGCCTGTGCCGAGTCCCCCTGATCCGGTGAGCCTGGATCCTGCCCTGCTGACCGCCCTCGACCGGGCGGTCGACGACCGTGCCGGGGACGCCTTCGGATTCCTGGAGCGGCTGGTGGCCGCGCCGAGCACGGTGGGCCGCGAGATGACGGCGCAGCAGGTCGTCCGCGACGAGCTGGACCGGCTGGGCTTCGAGACGTCGGTCCAGCCCATCGGTGAGGACATCGCGGCGGACCCCGTCGCGGGGGTGCCGCAGCGGCCGTACGCGGGACGCGGCAACGTCATCGGGCACCTGGGCGCCGGACCCGGGCCGTTGCTGCTCCTCAACGGGCACATCGATGTGGTCCCGGCCGAGGCCCCGCTGTGGTCGGCGCCGCCGTTCCGGCCGGTCCGCCGGGACGGCTGGCCGCAGGGTCGCGGCGCCGGTGACATGAAGGGCGGGTTCGCGCTGGCGTCGCTGGCCCTCGGTGCCCTGCAGGCTGCCGCGCCCGGCTGGCTGCAAGGCCGGCTCAGCTTCGCCTCGGTCATCGAGGAGGAGTGCACCGGCAACGGGACACTCGCCGCAGCCCGCGCCGGGGTGCTGGCCGATGCGGCCGTGCTCCTGGAGCCGACCGACCTCGGGCTGCTGCTCGGCGGCGTGGGGATCCTCTGGGCCGAACTGACCGTGCGCGGCCTGCCCGCGCACGCCGAATCCGCGCACCGGGCCGTCAACCCGGTGGATGCGGCGTTGCGGCTGATTACCGCGGTCAGATCGTTGGAGAAAGAAATGGCCCTGCAGCTCGGCGGGCCCTTCGCGGACGTGGACGGGGCCTGCGCGGTGAACGTCGGCACGTTCCGCGCCGGGGACTGGCCGTCCAGCGTGCCCGGGCAGGCCGTGCTCGGCGTGCGGGTCGGGTTCCCGCCCGGCTGGACGCCGGACGAGGCGCTGAAACGGGTGGCGGACGCGGTGGCCGCCGCGGCCGCGGCCGACCCGTGGCTCGCGGAGCATCCCCCGGGGGTGCGCGCGGCGGGCTTCCGGGCCGAGGGCTACCTGCTCGACGGGTCGCATCCGCTGGCGGTCGCGCTGGCCGCCGCCCACCAGTCGGCGCATGGGCAGCCGCCCCGCCGGTTCGTCCTGGGCAGCACCACGGACGCGCGGATCTACGTGAACCAGTACGGGGTGCCCGCGGTGGCCTACGGGCCGCGGGCCCGGAACATCCACGCCACCGACGAGGCGGTCGAGCTGGACAGCATCGTGGCGGGGGCCCGGACCCTGGCCCGCTTCCTGGCCGGGTACTACGCGACGGGCGGGCTGCCTGCTGGGAGCGCGCCGTGACCGGCGGTGCTGGCCCGGGGGGACGACCCCCCGCTCCGCTTTCCCGGGGGACTACCCCCGGAGCCCCCGGCTCCCGGGATCGCCGGCTCGTAGGGAACACGCCTCCGGCGCGCCCCGCCTCGCCGGCAGATGCGCCGGACGCGGAGCGGACGCCGCCGGCAGCGGAGCGGGACACGCCCCCGCCGCAGGGGCTGCTCAGCCCCATGACGGTCCGGACCACCGGCGAGCGGATCGCCGAGCGGTTCGTGACCGCGATCGCGCTCGGCCAGTTCGTGCCCGGCCAGCGGCTGCCCACCGAACGCGAGCTCGCCGCGATGCTCAGCGTCAGCCGGGCCACGGTCCGCGAGGCGATCGCCCGGCTGGCCGAGGCGGGGTACGTCACGGTCCGCCGGGGCCGGTCCGGCGGCACGTTCGTGACGTCCGGGTGGGGCCCGGAGTCCGCCGAGATGATCCGCCGCACGCTCAGCAACGAGTGGCAGGAAGTTGAGTCACTACTGGACTTCCGGCAGGTCATCGAGCAGCAGATCGCCCGCACCGCGGCGTTGCGCCGGACCGACACCGACATCAAGGCCATCCGCGGCGCGCTGGCGGACTACGAGCGGGCGGGCGGGGACCGCGACTCCTCCCGGATGGCCGACCTGGCGCTGCACCGGGCCATCGCAGACGCCACGCACAACCCGCACCTGACCAACCTCAGCCTGAGCATCAGGCACGACATCAGCTTCGGGTTCGAGGCCGAGCCCTACAGCCCCGAGGTCCGCGGCCGGGCGCTGCACCAGCACCCGGTGCTGGCCCAGGCCGTCATCGACGGGAACCCAGACCAGGCGGCCGCGCTGGCCGCCGAGCATTTCTCGCTGACCGAGTCCATGCTGCGCGAACTGCACGCCCGGGTCATGTTGCGGGCCGGGCCGCCACAGGAGCCACAGAAGCCACAGGAGTAGCCCATGCCCTTTGCCGCCGTGAACGGGATCGACGTGCACTACCGGCTCGCCGGCGACGGACCCGAGACCATCGTGCTGGTCAACGGCCTCGCCGACGACCTCGAGACGTGGGCCTTCCAGGAAGCCGACCTGACCGCCGCCGGGTACCGGCTGCTGATGTTCGACAACCGCGGCATCGGCCGGACCAGCAAGCCGGCCGGGCCGTACTCGTCCCGGCTGCTGGCCGACGACGCCAAGGCCCTGGTCGACCACCTCGGCATCACCGGCTTCCACCTGCTCGGGGTGTCCATGGGCGGGATGATCGTCCAGGAGTACGCGCTGGCCTACCCGGAGGATCTCCGGTCGGTGATCATGGCCTGCACGTACGCCGCGCCCGGGCCGTTCTGCTCGCGGATGTTCGCGATGTGGGCGGACGCGGCGCCGGTGCTGGGGATCCCGTTCGTGATGCGGGACGTCACGCTCTGGGCGTTCACCACCGAGTTCTTCAGCGACAGGCCGGATGAGCTGGCCGAGTTCGAGACCGCGATGCGGTACATGGACCAGCCGGTCCCCGCCTACCTGGCCCAGCTGGCCGTGATCCAGCAGCACGACACCACCGAGCGGCTGGCCGCGATCAGCACGCCGACCCTGGTCCTGGCCGGCGAGCAGGACATCCTCATCCCGGTGTCGCTGTCCCAGGAACTGCACAAGGGGATCCCCGGCGCGGAGTGGCAGACCGTCCAGGGCGGCCACGCCTGCCTGTGGGAACACCCCGCCACCTTCAACAGCGCCGTTGCCGAGTTCGTCCGCCGCCACGGAAAGGGTGACTTATGTCCATGAACACCGGGCCCGTCGGCGCCGCCGGCGGCGACGCCGACTCATTCGCGGGCACCGGCACCGCGACCGCACCCCCGCCCGCCGGGGCCACCCTGCCGCGTGGCGAGATCGGGCTGCTCGGCGTGCTGATGCCGGGCCTGGCCCAGGTCGCGCCCGCCTTCAACCTGTTCTTCACCACCGGGCTGATGGCGGCGTTCGCCGGCGCCTCGGTCCCGCTGGTCTTCCTGATCAGCATGGTCGGGCTGATCGCCACCGCGGCCAGCCTGGCCCTGTTCGCCGGCGTGTTCCCCAGCGCCGGGTCGTTCCTGACCTACATCGCCCGGTCCATGGGCGTGCGGACCTCGGTCGTCGTCGGGGTGATCACCCTGCTCGGCTACATCATCGCGTTCGGCGGGATCTACATCTTCGTCGGCCAGTACATCGTCCAGAACGTGCTGAACGACCCGCACATCTGGGGCATCACCCAGATCGTCACCATTCTCTACGGCGTGCTCGTGGTCGCCCCGGTCGTGCTCGGCCTCAAGTTCGGGGTGCGCACCACGGTGGTGCTCTACGCATTCGAGGTGGTGCTGCTCCTGGCGCTGGCCATTGCCGTGCTGGCCAAGGGTGGTGCGCAGGGCCTGTCCGCCACGCCGTTCCACTGGCCCGGCGGGTCCGGCACCAAGGACATCTTCATCGCCTTCTCGCTGGCGGTGCTCGCGTTCGGGGGGTTCGAGGCAGCCGCGCCGCTGGCCGAGGAGACCCGCAACCCGCGGCGCAACGTGCCGCTCGCGGTCATCGGCACCGTGGTCATCAGCGGGATCCTGTACGTGTTCTGCTCCTACGCGCTGATCATCGCGTTCGGCCCCGGCCACATCGGCGCGCTGACCAGCGACCTGAACCCGTTCCACACCGCGGCCCAGCGCTACATCTCACCCCTCGCCCCGCTGATCACCTGGATCTTCCTGACCAGCGTGACCAGCTCGTACGTGGCCGCGAACACCCAGACGGCCCGGGTCATCTTCGCCGGGGCCCGGGGCGGGCTGTGGGCCAGGACCCTGGCCTCGGTCAGCCCCCGGTTCCGCACCCCGTGGGCCGCGGCCATCGCGTTCGTGGCGCCCAGCATCGCGATCGGGGTCATCTCGACCGCGTTCACCGACCCCGGCACGGCCGTGGGCCTGCTCAGCACGTACGGGATCCTCGGCCTGGTGCTCATGTACCTGATGGCCAACGTCGCGCTCATCGTGCAGTGGGCCCGGTTCCGCCGGTCCGGGGTGCGCAAGAACGTATGGGCCTGGGTGGTCACCCCGGTCATCGGCGTCCTGGTGCTGGCCATCCCGATCTGGGGTGACCTGCGCCCGGGCCAGCCGGCGCCGTACAGCTACCTGCCCTGGCTGACGATCGCGCTGATCGCAGCGGGCATCGTCTACATGCTGGTGCTGAGCAGGGTCCGGCCCCGGGCCGTCGAGCACGCCGTCGCCAACCTCGAGGGCGAGATCGAGGCCGCCTCCGCCGCCCTGTGATCCGGCGTTCCTGTGGTCCCCGTGATCACGGTCAAGAAGAGGCGCTATGCGTCAGATTTTGACCGTGATCACGGAAATCGTGGCGGGGCACGGGGCCGGGGCGGGGCGGGGTTAGTGGGAGTCGCGGGTGACCTCGTGGCCGGTGGCGCCGGTCAGGAAGTCCAGGTCGGCGCCCTGGTCGGCCTGGAGGACGTGGTCGATGTAGAGGCGCTCCCAGCCACGGGAGCGCGCCGGGAGGGCCGCGGTCATGGCCGGGGCCGGCTCGCGCCGCGGTGCAGGACGACCGTGCCGTACGCGGTGCCGCTCATCCGGGCGTCGCTGATCCGCACCATGTCCCGCACCCCGCGCGCGAGCAGCTTGGCCGGGATCGGCATGTTGCCCACCTCGGGCATGCCGGGGTAGCCGCGCGGCCCGCAGCCCCGCAGCACCAGCACCGAGTCCTCAATGACGTCCAGCGCCGGGTCGTCCAGCCGGGCCCGCAGGTCCTCGATGCTGTCGAACACCACCGCCGGGCCCCGGTGGGTCAGCAGTTCCTTGGTCGCGGCGGCCGGCTTGATCACCGCGCCGCCGGGGGCCAGGCTGCCGCGCAGCACCGCGATCCCGGCCTTCTCCTGCAGCGGCGCGGACCGGGGCCGGATCACGGTCTCGTCCCAGATCCTGGCCTCGCCGAGGTGGCTGGCCAGCGGCCGGCCGCTCACCGTGAGCGCGTCCGGGTCGAGCAGGTCCGACACCTCGCGGAGCACCGCGAGCAGGCCGCCCGCCCGGTACAGGTCGTCCATCAGGTGCTTCCCGGCCGGGGCCAGGTCGGCCAGCAGGGGCACGTCCGCGCCGATCGCGTCGAAGTCATCCAGGGTCAGCGGCACACCGGCCCGCCCGGCGATCGCCAGCAGATGCACCACGGCGTTCGTGGAGCCTCCGATCGCGGCCAGCGCCACGATGGCGTTGCGGAAAGAGCCTGTGCTCAGCACCTGGCCCGGGGTCCGCCCGGAGGAGACAAGTTCCACCGCCAGCCTGCCGCTGGCGTGCGCGGACTCCAGGAGCCGGCTGTCCGGGGCCGGGGTGCCGGCCACCCCGGGCAGCGTCATGCCCAGCGCCTCCGCCATGCAGGCCATCGTGGACGCCGTGCCCATCGTGTTGCAGTGCCCCTTGCTGCGGATCATCGCCGACTC
>WNGB01006025.1_pt1 | contig 17975 bp, 13 predicted proteins | sample 5400681 | NCBI WGS metagenome assembly WNGB01 (sample SAMN13153367, study PRJNA577476) | soil metagenome | isolation source: 115 cm soil or saprolite under grassland replicate 2 | place: USA:California | collected 2016-06-15 | reverse complement strand
CCAGCGGGTCGGGAGTTCCGGTTGCGTGTGACCGACGGAGAAGTCGGCGCACGAGTCGAGCCGTCTTGATGGCAGCCGACTTCGGGAAGCAGCTCGAGCGCCTCGAGGCGATTGTGCGCAAGCTCGAAGCCGAGGACCTCGATTTGGACGAGGCGCTCAAGCTCTTCGAAGAGGGCGTCGAACGGCTGCGCGCCGCGCGCGAGCAGCTCGCCGAGGCGGACCTGAAGGTCAAGAAGGCCCTCAAGGTTGAAGGCTCAGACCGCTAACCGCGGGCTCGCCGCCTACCTCGCCGACGCCCGGGCCCGCGTGGACGCGGTGCTGGCCCCGTGGGCCGAGCTCGGCGATCCCGTGATCCGGTACAGTCTCCTGGGCGAAGGCAAGCGGCTGCGGCCCACGCTGGTCTTTGCGGCTCATGAGGCCTTAGGCGGCGGTGGGTCGGGGGTCGCCGAGCTGGCGGCCGCGGTCGAGGTGGTCCATGCTTATTCGTTGGTGCACGACGACCTCCCCTGCATGGACGACGACGATCTACGCCGCGGCCGGCCCACGGCGCACCGCGCCTTCGATGTGCCGCGCGCGACCCGAGCGGGCTACCAGATGGTGGCGCTCGCGGCGCGCGTGCTCGCCGGCGGGCTCTCCGCGCTGGACCTGTCGGAGCCGCGGCGGCGGGAGATCGCGCTCGAGCTGTTCCGCGCCGCGGGGGCGGGGGGGATGATCGGCGGCCAGGCGCTGGATCTCGAGGCGGAGACGAAGACCCTGCCGGTCGAGCAGCTCGAGGAAGTGCATCGCTGCAAGACCGGCGCGCTCATCGCCGCTTCGTGCGTGATTGGCGGGCTCGCGGCGGGCGAGGACGTCCCGGCGGGGCACATCGACGCCCTGCGGGCCTACGGCCAGGCAATCGGCCTCGCCTTCCAGATCGCCGACGACGTGCTCGACGCCACCGCCACGTCCGACCAGCTGGGCAAGACGGCGGGCAAGGACGCCGCCCGCGCCAAGGCCACGTTCGTGACCCTGCTGGGTGTGGGCGCGGCCCGGGCCGAGGCCGAGCGGCTGGCGGCGAAGGCGGTAGACCAGTTGCGGGAAGCGGGGTTAGTTTCCCCTACGCTGGTGGAGCTGGCCCACTACATCGTGACGAGGCCCAACTGACCGTGGCGCTCCTCGAGACCATCCGCAGCCCCGACGACGTGAAGCGCCTCGCGCGCGAGCAGCTCCAGCCCCTCGCCACCGAGGTGCGGCAGCGGCTCATCGACGTCGTATCGCAGACCGGCGGCCACATCGGCGCCGGGCTGGGGGTCGTCGAGCTCACCGTGGCGCTGTGCCGGGCGTTCGACTCACCGCGTGACAAGATCGTGTGGGACGTCGGCCACCAGGGTTACCCGTGGAAGATCCTCACGGGGCGGAACGACCGGCTCCCCACGCTGCGTCAGGCGGGCGGGCTGTCGGGGTTCCTGCGGCGCAGCGAGAACGAGCACGACCAGTTCGGCGCCGGGCACGCCGGCACCGGTCTTTCGGCGGCGTTCGGGATGGCCGCGGCGCGCGACCTGAGGGGCGAGGACTTCAAGGTCGTGGCCGTCGTGGGAGACGGGGCGATGACCTGCGGCCTGCCCTACGAGGCGATGAACAATGCGGGGCACTCGGGCCGCGACATCATCCTGGTGCTGAACGACAACGGCATGTCCATCGCGCCCAACGTCGGCGCCATCAACAAGTACCTCGGCTCGATCATCGCGAATCCGTTCACGGTCCGGCTGCGCGAGTGGGTGAAGGGGATGATCGAGAAGGCCTCGCATCTGTTCGGCGGACCAAAACTCGTGGACTTCGCCAAGACCGTCGAAGAGAGCATCAAGAACCTCTGGTCGCCCGGAATGCTGTTCGAGGAGCTGGGATTCCGCTATTTCGGGCCGATCGACGGGCACAACATCGATCAGATACTCCAGGCGTTCGAGATCGTGAAGAAGCTCAAGGGCCCGCGCGTCGTGCACGTGATCACGGAAAAGGGGAAGGGCTTCCCGCTCCCCGAGCCCGATCTCGAGAAGTATCACGCCCGCGCGCCGTACGATCCCGTGACGGGCAAGCTCAAGCCGGTGAACCCCGGCCCGCCGCAGTGGACCAAGATTTTCGGTGAGGCGATCACGCAGCTGGCCGCCGAGTACCCGGGCTTCGTCACGATCACGGCGGCGATGCCGTCGGGCACGGGGACGAACATCTTCCAGAAGAAATGGCCGGAACGCTTCTTCGACGTGGGCATCGCCGAAGCGCACGCCACCACCTTCGCGGGCGGGCTCGCGACCCAAGGCGTGCGGCCGATCGTCGCGATCTACTCGACGTTTCTGCAGCGCGCCTACGACAGCATCATCCACGATGTCGCGATCCAGAAGCTACCGGTCATCTTCTGCATGGACCGGGCGGGCATGGTGGGCGAGGACGGCCAGACCCACATGGGGCTGTACGACATCGCGTACATGCTCGCCGTCCCCCACATGACCGTGACGGCGCCGAAGGACGGGGCCGAGCTGATCGGGCTGCTGCGCTGCGCGCTGGCGCACACCGAGGGGCCGTTCTCGCTGCGCTATCCCCGCGACAAGGCGCCGGGCGAGGCGCCGCCGGCGGCCGAAGTCGCGGCGGTGCCCTACGGCTCCTGGGAGCTGCTGCGGAAGGGGAAAGACTGCGCCCTGCTCGCCGTGGGCGTGATGTGCAAGCCGGCGCTCGAGGCCGCCGAGGCCCTCGCGGCCGACGGGCTCGACATCGCCGTGGTCAACGCCCGCTTCCTGAAGCCGATGGACAGGGCGATGCTCGATGCCCTGGTCCGGGAGCACAAGTTGATCGTCACGGTCGAAGACGGGACGGTCGTGAACGGGTTCGGGGCCGCGCTCGCCGCCGTGGTCCAGACCACCGCGCCCGACGTGCGGGTCGTGGCCCTCGGCGTGCCCGACCGCACCTACGAGCACGCGCCCCGGGCCCAGCAGCTCGCCGAGGTGGGGCTCACGGGGCCCGGCATCGCCGCCCGCATCCGCGCCCTCGCCGCCGAAGAGTCGCTCACGCCGCGATGAACGTCGGGGTCGTCGGCAACCCCAGCTACTCGGACCTCGGGACTCTCCTTGCCACCCTGGCGCGCGCGGCGCGCCGCCTCGGCTTCACGCCGTACGTCGAGCCCAGCCTCCTGCCGTTGTGGCCCGACCCCAAGCCCGCCACGCTGACCGAAGCGGGCGTGCTCGATTGCCTGCTCACGCTCGGCGGCGACGGCACGCTGCTGCGCGGCGCCCGCACCCTCAACGGGGCCAACACGCCGATCCTCGGCGTCAACCTCGGGCGCGTCGGGTTCCTCACCAGCGCGTCGTCGCAGACGCTCGACTGGGCGCTCGACGTGATCGCGCGCAAGGCGTACGCCACCGAGTCGCGCCTCGCATTGCAACCCGCCATCGTCGACAAGGCGGGCAAGACCCGCGCCGAGCCGGTGGTGCTCAACGACGTGGTCGTCCACAAGGGCGGCGTCGCGCGCGTGGTGCGGCTCAAGGTCGTCGTGGACGGCGACGAAGTGGGCCAGTACTCGGCCGACGGCATCGTCGTCTCGACGCCGACCGGGTCCACGGCGTACTCGATGTCCGCGGGCGGCCCGATCGTCGTCCCCGGCGTAGACGCCATCGTCGTCACCGCCATCTGCCCCCACACCCTCGCGGTGCGGCCCCTCGTCCTCCCGGCGCACGTGACCGTCTCGGTCGAGCCGATCCCGCCGTGGACCGAGGAGGTGCTGGTGTCGTTTGACGGCCAGGTCGGGACAACGATCCAGTCGGGCGAGCGCCTCCTCATCAAGCGCGCCGACCGGGCGGTGCTGCTCATCCGCCTGGGTCCCGAGGGCTTCTTCGCGCGGATGCGCAAGAAGCTTCAGTGGGGCGACCTCTCCGACCGCGAGCGCAAGTAGTGCTGGTTGAGCTGCGCGTCCGCGACCTGGCGGTCATCGCCGACGTCACCCTCCCGCTCCAACCTGGCCTCAACGTCCTGACCGGCGAAACCGGCGCGGGGAAATCGATGCTGGTGGATGCGCTCGCCCTCCTCCTCGGGGAGCGCGCGTCGTCCGACGTCGTCCGCCCCGGGGCGCGGAAAACCGTCGTGGAAGGTGCCTTTGCATTCGCCCCCGCCGCCTTACGCCGTCTTACGCCGTCCTTCGCCGCCTTAGGTGTGGAGGTCGACGAGGGCACCGTGCTCCTGAAGCGCGAGGTGACCTCGGAGGGGCGGTCCAGGGCGTGGATCAACGGCTCACCCGCCACCATCGGCATGCTGGCCCAGATCGGGGCGCAGCTCGTGGACCTGCACGGCCAGCACGAGACCCAGTCGCTGCTCCGTCCCGACGCGCAGCGCGACATCCTCGACGCCTACGCCGATGCCGCGGTCGAGCGGGTCGCCGTGCGGGACGCCCACGTGCGCCTCACCGACCTCGAGCAGCGCGAAGCGGAGCTGCGCGCCAAGCAAGACGAGGTGCGCCGCAAAGCCGATTATCTGCGGCATGTGGTGCAGGAGATCGAGCAGGCTGCGCCCAAGGTCGGCGAGGACGCGGCGCTCGAGACCGAGGCGAAGCGCCTAGCCCACGCCGACGAGCTGGGCCGGCTCTCGCGCGAACTGGAAGAGGCCGTGGACTCGTCGGGACTCACCCGGGCTCAGCGGATCCTCGCGGGCCTCCAACGGCTCGATCCCTCGGTGGGGAAATGGCAGGAGCTGCTCGACGGCGCATTCGCGAACGTGGAGGAGCTGGGGCAGGCGGCGCGGGAATACGCCACCGCCCTCGAGGGCGACCCCGAGCGCCTCGCCGGCGTCGAGCAGCGCCGCGACCGGCTTTTCCGCCTGCAGCAAAAGTACGGTCCGACGCTCGCCGATGTCCTCGCGACGCGCGACACCTCGGCGCGCGAGCTGGAGCTGCTCGACACCGCCGATCTCGACTTGCGGAACATCGCCGAGCAGCGCGCCGCGGCGAGCGAGGAATTCGAGCGGGCTTGTGCCGCGCTGAGCAAGAAACGAGCGGCAGGATCTGTAAGGTTGTCGAAGGCCGTGAATGAGCTGCTCCCCGCGCTCGGCATGCCGGGCGGGACCCTCACCGCACGACTACAACCACGCCCCACGCCCCACGCCGGTGGCACCGAGGACGTGATCTTCGAGGTTCAGCTGAACGTCGGCATGGAAGCCAGACCGCTGGCCCGAGTCGCCTCGGGCGGCGAATTGTCGCGGCTGATGCTGGCGCTCAAGGTCGTGCTCGCGGCCCACGATGCGGTGCCCACGCTGGTGTTCGACGAGGTGGATCAGGGGATTGGAGGGGAAGTGGGCGGCCGGGTGGGGGAGGCGTTGAGCGCGGTCGCGCGCGGTGCGCGCCAGGCGCTCGTGATCACCCACCTGCCGCAGATCGCCGTTTACGCCGACCACCACCTCGTCGTGGCGAAAGGTGCGAAGGGAGGTATCGCGACGAGCGACGTGCGGCTGGCGACGGGCGAGCCGCGCACCCGGGAGTTGGCGCGGATGCTGGGCGACGCCGACATGGACACCGCCGTGCGCCACGCCGCCGAGCTGCTCAGAACGGCAGGCGCGAAGTCCGCATCACGATCCGCAGCACCGTCGCCGAAGGGATCCAGCCTCCCGCGCCGCTGACGGTCTGCTCGAACGCCAGGCCGCCCTCCACGTCCCGTCCCACGAAGGTCAGCGCGGCGCCGAGCCGCACCCGCCGCTCGGACGTCCCCGCGTCGAGCACGCTCGCCGGGCGCGGCGCCCCGAGCCGCGTGGCGAGCGCGACCGAATCCGCGGCGCTCCGAAAGGAGTAGTGGTCCCGCCGCTTCGTGAAGTAGGCCGCGGTCACTCCGACCGCGAAGGATCCGCCCTTCCCCAGACGGCACATCGGCGCGAAGTCCACCGCAAGCGCGTCTCCCGGGTCCCACTGTAAGGTCGCCAGGGCGGCAATCGGCGCGAGGAGCGTGCCCGCCGGCGCGACCCGGCGCGCCCGCGTGCCCGGCCGCTGCTGCGTCGCCCGCACCGAGAGATTGAGCCACAGCCGGCGCGCGACGGTCAGCTCCTCGGTCACGCCCACTTCGATATCGGTCTGGTGGTCCCCTGTCGCCAGGTCGAACAGGTCGTGGGGCGAGTCGAGATGGCCGGTGGGCAACCGTACTACGAGCTGAGCCGCGGTGGACCCGAAGCGAGCTTTTGCCGCGATCTCCGCGTCGCCCGGGAAGTAGCGCAGCCGGCGCTGGGTGTTGGCGATCGGCGCGAAGGCGTATGCGGTGTCGGCGAGCGTCGAGTCGAGCGCCGCGCCGGCGCCGAGTGAGTCGTGCAGCACCTTCTCGCGGACCGTCGCCCGCACCAACGGCAGCCGCGCCGCGAGCGCAATGCGGTCGGTGATGCCGAACTCGAGTCCCAGCGGAGTCACGCGGCGCTCGGCGTGCACGAACACCGTCGCCGGGAGCGACGCACCGATCGGCCGCCGCCCGGTGGGCGTGAACTCGTTGTCCCAGGCATAGACGACGGGATCGACCGTTACGCGCAGGGTGCCGCCGCGTGGCGTGTCGGTGCGCGGCACCGCCTGAGCCACACTGAGCCCGGGCGCAAGCCCCGGGAGGAGCAGGAGGAGGAAAGAGGTTCTCATTAGCAGAACGGCACCCGGCGGCTGGCCGGGTGCCGTTTCGGTTACCCCATCGCGGGATCGAGGTTCGCGCTCAGGGGATCGCGGGGATCGCCGTGCCGTACTTGGTATTGATCACGGGAATCAGCGAGTTCGCCACCAGCTTGTGGGTCGCGGCGCTCGGGTGGATGCCGTCGCAGCTGAACGCCAGGCCGAACGGGTTGGTCGAGCAGGCCGCCCCGAAGGCCGGGAAGAACGCGACCTGGGTCGGGACGACGCGCAGGGCGGCGAGGGCGGCGTTCGGATCGAAGTACGCCCAGCCGTGGCTCGTGGCTTGGGCAGAGATGAACGTGTTGTAGGCGGCGACCGCCGTCGTCATCGCTGTCAGCTCTGATGGCTGGATCGTCTGCGCCTCGTTGCACGTGAGCGTGGCGCCGGCATTGATCAGCCCGCCGCCAAAGGGGAAGGGCACGAGCACGGAATCGCCCCGGGGAGGCGCGCAGGTCGCCGCCGCCGTGAACGGGCCCGGGATCTGGTTGGCCTGGTCCAGCGCGTAGTAGGTCGATCCGTAGGAGAGGAATGGTGCGCCGTTCGCCGGGGGCTGCGTGGGTGGCAGGCCCGTGCGGTCGGCCGGAGTCGCCACGTTGGCGACACCAATCAGCAGGACGCCGGCCGGCCGTGCGGCTGCAATTGAATCGAGCAACAGCGTGTACCGGGCCTGAAACGTCGCGGCCGGCGTAATTTTCGCGACGTTGCCGGAGTTGGCGGTATCGAGCGCCGCGCCGAGCACATCGTTGTTGCCGATCCAGACCGTCACGAACGTCGGCTTGGCCCGTTGCATCATCTCCGCCTGGGTGAGACCCCCCAGAAAGAACGTCGTCAGCGCGTTGGCGTTGGACGCGGTGTCGAGGTTGTTGTAGATGTCGATCACCTCGGCGCCGGGGACTGCCGTGTTGCTGATGTACGGCGGCGGAATCCGCGGGGTCGTGCGCAGCGCGCACGGCGGCCCGGCGACGCGCGTCTGGGTGAAGATATTCGTGTATTGCGGCGGGCACCCCGGCAGCTTCATCAAGGGAGGAAAGAACGGGGACCGCATCGCGCGGGCGAGGAGCACGGGGTACGCCTGCATCTGCGTCAGGCTGTCGATGCCGCCCGACTGGAACCCCGCCGTGATCGAGTTGCCCATCGACACGTAGCGATCGAACAGCGGGTTGATCGCCACATTGCCGGCCGGCCGGACGAGCTGGTCGTTGTTGCAGGCCGCGGTGCCGAGCAGGAGGCCGAGGGCGGCGGCCGCGAAACGCTGGGTCGTCGGAGTCATGGGTCGCAGTCCCTCAGAAGGTGTACGCCAAGCCGACGCCGAGCAGATGCGCCGAGAACTGGTACAGGCCGGTGTTGCCGAGGGCGAGGTTCACCGTGCCCCGCCGGTCGTCCTGCTTGATGTACTGATAGGCGAAATCGCCGTGCAGCTTGGGCGTCAAGGTCACGCCGGCGCCGATCGTGAACTCGTTGCGCGGTCCTTCCGGGAGCAGCGGCGTCACGAAGCTGTTGGGCGACGCCCCCGTGTGATGGAGGAACCCGCCGCGCAGGATCAGTTTCGGTGAGTACTGATACTCGGTCCCGAACCGAAAGCCGTGGGTGTCCTGGTTGTGCGGCGTGAGCGTGAGGTCCGGCGTCGTCGCGTTCCCGAAGTCGATGACGACGCTGTTGAACCAGCCCCATACGACCAGCTGGTAGTCCGCCATCACCGTCCAGTCGTCGCTCATCTTGTAGGCGAAGCCGATCGTGCCCTGGGGCGGCATGGTGATCGAGGTCTTCACCGGCCCGTCCGCGAGCGGCGCACCGGCGCCGAATACGGGCAGCGCCAACGCGTCGAGCGGGGTCCCGGCGGGGAGGCCCAGGGGATTGCCCGCTGCGAGCGTGAGCCCCGTTGCCACCGGGCTGAAGTCCGCCGTGCCGTCATAGTCGATCGCCCGGCGGGTGAGCCAGTGGCCGCCGATCGTGAGCCGATCGCTCAGCTTCAGGATCGCGCCGAAGTTGACCGCGAAGCCGGTCCCGCTGGCATCGAGGACCGCATCGGCGAAGTCGGTGCCCGTCGGGATGCCCAGAGCCGAAAAGCGGGTGCCCGGCGGAACAAGGGCGGAGGGGACGACCTGCGTGGAGAAATCGGCCCGTTGGTGCAGCTCGAGGTGGCTGGTGATGTAAGCGACGCCGATGCCCATCTTGAGGCGGGGCGACAGCTCGTAGGCGATGGTCGGTTGGATGTAGATCGAGCGGATCTTGGTGTTGTAGCCGATGAACCGGCCCGCGAAGTCCGTGGTGGGCCACCGCGTCTCGAGGCCGTAGGGCGCGTAGGCGCCGATCCCGACGGTGAGCTTCGGCGAGACGGCGTGCGTGGAGTATGCGGTCGGGACGGGGATGACCGGGTTGTCGAGGTCCGTTCGCTGGGCGAGGAAGTCGTCGGTGAACCCCCCCTGCGCCCCGATGAGCGTCACGCCGGCCGAAAAGCGCGTGCCCGCGAGACCGCCGAGGCCGGCGGGGTTGAAGTAGATCCCGGAGCCATCCGCGCACGGGCCCGCCGCCGTCACGCCGGCGCGCCCCATGGCACAGGTGTTGTGCTCGTAGACGCCGAAACCCTGGGCGGCGACGAGCGTGGGGACTCCGGCGAGCAGCAACACTGCAAACCGCCGCATACGTGTGTCTCCGGAAAGCGAAAGGGGAGATGGTGAAACCGGCTGGCAAAGGGTAGCATTGGCCCGAACCCTTGTCAAACCGATGCCAGTACCGGCGATAGCCCTGTTTCAGAAAGTCTTCGGCGTAGCGCCGCGCGCGGCTGCGTCGGCACCCGGCCGTGTGAATCTCATCGGCGAGCACACCGACTACAACGGGGGCCCGGTCCTGCCCGTCGCGATCGGCGAGCGCGCGACTGCCGCCGTCGGCCCCGCCGAGGACGGAGTGCTCGAGGCCGTTTCCACTCGGGACGGGCAGTTGGTGAGCGCCCGCTGGCAGGAGCAGCTGCCGGAAGGCTGGGCGGCGTACGCGGCCGGCGTGCTGCGCGAGCTGTGGACGCTCGAGGCGCTGCCTCCGGGCCGGGGCGTGCGGTTGGCGGTGGCGTCCGACGTCGCCATCGGCGCGGGGCTCGCGTCGTCGGCGGCGTTGACGGTGTCGATTGCGAAGGCGCTGGCGGCGCTGGCGGGCGCCAAGCTCACGGGGCGGCAGATCGCCGGGGTGGCGTTCCGCGCCGAGCACGACCACGTAGGCGTGGGGTGCGGCGTGATGGACCAGACGATCGCCGCGCTCGCCAAACCAGGCCACGCGTTGCTGCTGGAGTGCGCGTCGCTCGAGGCGCGACAGATCCCCTTTCGCGGACGGCTGTTACTGGTGGACACGGGAACGCGGCACGATCTCCGCGATGGTGCGCTGAGCGAGCGCCGCGCCGAGTGCGAGGCGGCCGTGAAGCGGCTCAGAGTGGAGCTGCCCGAGCTGGTGTGGCTCGCCAGCTGGCCCGCCGAGTGGCTGGCGCGGCTCAAGAAAGGATTGAAGGAGCCGTTCCGCTCGCGCGCGGTGCACGTTGTAGGGGAGACGGCGCGCACGCGGTTCGCCGCCCAGCTGCTGCGTCAAGGGAAGCTGAAGCGGTTCGGGGACTTGCTGTACGAGTCCCACGAATCGTGCCGCCGCTTGTATGCCTGCAGCGCGCCGGAGCTCGACCTCGTGGTCGCGGCCGCGAAGCGCGCGGGGGCACTCGGCGCGCGGCTGACCGGAGCGGGCTGGGGGGGCTCGGTGATTGTACTACTCGGGAAACGGGATACGGGAAACGGGAGACGAGTGACGGAGGCGATCCACCGGGCGTTCGTGAAGGCGTATGGGCGCGAGCCGGCGATCGCGCCCGTGGTGTCCTCGGCGGGGGCGCGGGTCGAGCGGGTTTCGTAATGTCAGCGTCGTTGGTCGCCGCGCGCGCGGTCCTTCAGGACCCCACGGCGCCGAGGGTCCGCTTCAGGGGATGTAACATCTGCGCGCTCCCTCCATCAGGACCCCACGGCGCCGAGCGTCCCCGTCAGGGGACGTTACATCTGCGCGGGACGTAACATCTGCGCGCTCCCTCGCGTTTTTACCCGGGCTGAAGCCCGGGCTCGGCGCGATGGCGTCCTGAAGGACGCGGGCCCCGCGTTTTTCTGAGCCCCGTCGCGCGAAAACGACGGTACCCGCCTCACCGTCGCTTCCCATCTTTAACTCCCATGCCGGTCCGACTCTACGTCCACCTCACGTGGACGACGCTCCGGCGTCTCCCCCTCTTGAATCCGGACGTCGCCCGCTTCTTGGAACGGTTTCTGCGACAGGAAGCTACGCGGCACGGCTCCCGCGTGCTGGAGCTGGGGATCGTCTCGAATCACATTCATGTAATCCTGCAGCTGCCACCCGTGATCGACATTCCGCGCCTCGTTCAGGGTCTGAAGGGCGCCAGCGCTCGGATCGCGAACCGCGACGGCCTGATGCCTCGGGCGCGTCTCCGTTGGGCCGATGGGTATGACCTGCGCTCGGTCGGCGTCCGCCAACTCGAGGAGGCGCGCCGATACGCTCGCACGCAGGCGGCACACCACCCCGATCTGGCGATTGGTCCTTCAGGACCCCACGGCGCCGAGCGTCCCCTTCAGGGGACGTAACAGACGAACGACCGATGACCACGAACGACCGATGACCACGAACGACCGATGACTACGAACGACCGATGACTACCTGCGCGCGCTCGAGTCTATTCCCCGGGCTGAAGCCCGGGCTCGGCGCGATGGCGTCCTAAAGGACGACGGCGACTCGCAGGCGGTCCTTCAGGACCCCACGGCGCCGAGCGTCCCCTTCAGGGGACGTAATACCCGGGCGGGTGCTCCCATTCTCCGCTAATTTCATCCTCAGCCCGGGTGGCGAAACTGGTAGACGCAAGGGACTTAAAATCCCTTGGGGGCAACCCCATGCAGGTTCGAGTCCTGCCCCGGGCACTTCATATTTGAAGCCCAACCAACGGAGCCCCTCGTGAGCGTTCTGGTCCTGACTCTGCGCGTGGTCCACGTCGTGGGCGGCATCATCTGGGTCGGCAGCTCGATCTTCTCGACCCTGTTCCTCGGTCCGGCGATCCAGGACGCGGGCCCCGACGGGATGAAGGTGGCGGGCGCCCTCCAGCGGCGCGGGATGATGACCTTCATGCCCATCGTCGCCCTGGCGACGATCGTGTCCGGCATCTGGCTCTATTGGCGCGATGCGGGCGGCTTCAACGTCGGCTACATGGCGACACCGGTCGGCTTCATGTTCGGCTTGGGCGGCGCGCTGGCTTTGTTGGTGTTCCTGACGGGAATAACGGTCGGCATGCCGGCCATGCGTCGCGCCGGCACGCTGCAGCAATCGCTCGGCGCGCTGCCAGAGCCGGAACGCGCCGCGCGGACAGCGGAGATCCGGCGCCTGCAGGCGCGCGCCGGCGGCATCGCCCGCGCGGCGACCGTGGTTCTCCTGGCGGTCGCCGTGGCGATGGCGATGGCCCGCTACGTCTGAGCGAGGCGTCCTATGACTCAGCGCAGAACGCTCGCGATCCTGGCCAGCGGGGGGCCCGCCCCCGGCATCAACAGCGTGATCAGCGCGGCCACCATCCGCGCGCGACTCGAGGGGCTCGACGTACTCGGCGTCCGCGACGGCTTCGAGTGGATCATGCATGGCGACGTCGAGCACGTCACCTCGCTCAGCATCGCGGAAGTCAGCCGCATTCACTTCCGGGGCGGCTCGCACATCGGGATCTCGCGCGCCAATCCCACCACCGATCCCGCGCTGCTCGAGAACGTCGCGGTCTCGCTCCTGCGCCTCGACGTCTCGGATCTCATCACCATCGGCGGCGACGACACCGCCTACTCGGCGATGCGCCTCGCCCAGAAGGCGGCCGGCCGCATCCGCGTCGTGCACGTGCCCAAGACGATCGATAACGACCTCCCCCTGCCGCCCTACGTGGACACGTTCGGCTTCCAGACGGCGCGTCATTACGGCGTGGACATCGTCAAGAACCTGATGGTAGACGCCCGGACCACCTCCCGCTGGTATTTCGTCATCGCCATGGGCCGCAAAGCCGGCCACCTGGCGCTCGGCATTGGGAAGGCGGCGGGGGCCACGCTCACGCTGATCCCCGAGGAATTCCTGGGTGGGCCGATCCGGCTCAAGGCCGTCGTGGACACGCTCGTAGGCGCCATCATCAAGCGCCGCTCCGACGACCGGCCCGACGGCGTCGCCGTGATCGCCGAGGGGCTGGTGCTCGGCATCGCCCCCGAAGACCTGGCCGGCTTGGAGGACGTCGAACGCGACAGCCACGGCAACGTCCGCATCGCCGAGGTGAACTTGGGCGAGATCCTCAAGGCCCAGGTCACGCGCAGGCTCAAGGAGTTCAGCCTCAAGACGACGATCGCGGCCAAGAACATCGGTTACGAGCTGCGCTGCGCCGATCCGATTCCCTTCGACATGGAGTACACGCGCGATCTGGGCTACTGTGCCGCCAAGTATCTGCTGGAAGGAGGCACCGGCGTGGTCATCTCGATCCAGGCCGGGCAATTCGTGCCCGTCCCGTTCGAGACGCTGATCGATGCCGCGACGGGGCGGCCGCGCATCCGGCTGGTCGACATCACCTCGCATCGTTATGCCATCGCGCGACGCTACATGCTGCGCTTGCGGCGCGACGACTTCGAAGACCCGCACGAGCTGGCGCGGTTCGCGGCCACGGCCGGCGTGAGTCTCGAGGAATTCCGGCGCCAGTTCGCGTACCTGGTCGAGGCCGAGCCGCCCCCCCTTACCTTCGAGCTCGACCCGAGCGTCACCGCTGAGAGGCGCTGACCGCGCCCCTTGCCCGGGGGCGTTTCCGGAGGCAACGTCTGGAAGACGAACCCTTCTCACAGGAGGCGCGCATATGAATAGGAAGCGTCGTTGGATCGTCTGGAGCACGTTGGCAGTCGGACTCTTGGCGGCACTGGCTTTCCCATCCGCCGGCTTCGCGCAGGGCACGGCAACCGTGACGGGCCGGGTGGCCGACTCGACCACCGGCCAGCCCGTCGCGGGCGTCCGCGTCGGCCTCGTCGGTTCCACGACGGGCGCGCTCACCGACCGGGACGGGCGCTACACGCTGCGCGGGCTCCCCGCGCGGACCGTGACGCTGCGGGCGCAGCGGATCGGGTTCTCACCCGTGGACCGGACCATCACGCTCGAGGCCGACGCGACGGCCACTGTGGACTTCACGCTTGGCACGGCCGCGACGGTGTTGTCCGAGGTCGTGGTGACGGGCTATGGCACGAGCTCGCGGGCCGACATCAGCAGCTCGGTGGCGTCCGTGAACGCGACGGAGGTCGAAAACACCCCGCTGGCCGGCATCGACGCCGCGCTGCAGGGCAAGGCGGCCGGCGTGCAGATCACGCAAAACGCCGGGAACCCGGGCGTCGGCATTACGGTCCGCATCCGGGGGTCCGCGTCGATCTCGGCCAGCAACCAGCCGCTGTACGTGATCGACGGCGTCCCGATGCTGCGCGACGACTTTTCGCAGCTCGACGTGGGCGGGCAGGACGTGACCGCGGTGACCGGCATCAACACCGACGAGATCGAGTCGATCGACATCTTGAAGGACGCCGCCGCGGCCGCGATCTACGGCTCCCGCGGGTCGAACGGCGTCATCATGATTACCACCAAGCGCGGCCGGGCGGGCAGGACTGAGGTCACCTTCGGCTCCTACGCCGGATCGCAGAGCGTTCCGCGGAGCATTCGCTGGGACATGATGAATGGCCGCGAGTACGTGGAGTACATGAACGAGGCGGCCGAGAACGACGGGTACGGACCGCAGTACTTCGGAGATCCCAACGACCCGACCCTGCCCAACACGGACTGGCAGGACTCGGTCTTTCGCGTCGCGCCCGTCACCAATCTGAGCCTCGGCGTCTCCGGGGGCAGCGAGCGCGTGCGGTACTTCATCACCGGGTCCCAGTTCGACCAAAACGGCGTCGTGCTTGGCTCGGCGTACACCCGCCAGGCGGCGCGCGTGAACGTGGATTTCACCGCCTCGTCGCGGCTCAACGTGCGGACCTCGCTCTCGCTGAACCGCGAGAACCACCTCCGCATCGAGAACGACAATACCATCGCCGGCGTCGGCGCGAACGCCATCGCCAACCAGCCGTTCATCGCGGCGCGGCGCGGGGACGGCACGTTCACGACCACCGACGATGGCCTCGCGTACGAGAACCCGATGGCCATCGCCCAGTACAACTTCGCCAAGTCGCGCAGCCTGCGGGCCCTGGGCAGCGTGGAAGCGGGCTACACCCTGGGGACGGGCCTGACCCTCAACGGGCGCCTGGGGATGGACGTCCTGAACCTGCGCGACCTGCGCTGGTTCTCGCCGAACGTCGGCGGCTCGTACGCCGAGGGCGTGGGCGGCGAGTCGATCATCGGCAACACGACGGCCAACCGCTTCGTGATCGAGAGCTTCCTCGACTATCACCCCACGGTCGGCGCGTCGACGTCGCTCGCCCTCACCGGCGGTGCCAGCGTGGAGTGGAACGGGTCGGAGCTCGACTATCTGGACGGCATCGGCTTCGCCGTCGACCAGTTCCAGTATCCCGGCAACGCCGCCACGGTGGCGGCCTACGACGGCAACTGGACGGGGCACAACCTCGTTTCGTTCTTCAGTCGCGCGAACGCGTCGTTCCGCGACCGGTATCTCGTGACGGCGAGCTTCCGCGTGGACGGGTCGTCGCGCTTTGGCACCCACAACCGGTACGGCGTCTTCCCGGCCGTGTCGCTCGGCTGGAAGCTCACCGATGAACCGTTCGCGCAGGGTTTGACCCGCTATGGCCGGCTGAAGCTCCGTGCCAGCTACGGCCTCACCGGCAACCAGGACATCTTCGACAACTTCGCGCCGCTGCCGCGGTTCGCCCGCGCCAACTACGCCGACGTCCCGGGCATCGCGCAAAGCAATTTCGGCAACCCCGACCTGCGTTGGGAAAGCACGCGCGAATTCGACGTCGGCTTCGACCTGGCGCTGTTCAACGAGCGCGTCACGCTGATCGGTGACTGGTACAAGAAAGTCACCCAGGACCTGCTGCTGAACCGTCCGATCACCTCGACGAGCGGCCAGACCTCGGTGTTCGAGAACATCGGCAACATGGAGAACCGCGGCCTCGAGCTGAGCATCAGCACGACCAACGTGCGCGCCGCGAGACCCGACGGCCTCCAGTGGACGACGAACTTCAACGTCTCCTGGAACAACAACAAGGTCACCAAGCTCTTCCGGGACGAGCCGTTCAACGCGGGCCTGCGGAGCGTGAACCGCATCGAGGTGGGGCATCCGCTCTCCTCGTTCTATACGCTGCGCTTTCTCGGCGTCGATCCGGCGACCGGGGACGCGATCTTCGACGACATCAACAACGACGGCTCCATCGACGCCGCCGACCGGGTGATCATCGGCAGCCCACACCCCAAGTCCTGGGGTGGATTGACCAACGAGCTGTCGTGGCACGGGTTCGATCTGCGGACCTTCCTGCAGTTCACCCAGGGGCACATGATCTTCAACGGCATCAGCCTGTTCGCGCTCGACGCCGGCTACAACTACGACAACAAGTTCCGGCGCGGGCTGAACCGGTGGCAGCAGGCCGGTGACATCACCAGCGAGCCGCGCGCCAGCTTCGACGGCCTGTCGGGCGGGGTCGAGACCTCCAGCCGCTTCTTCGAGGACGGCTCGTACTGGCGGCTCCAAGAGGTCACGCTCGGCTATCGGCTGCCGGCGGGGGTTGCCAACGCCATACGGCTGAACAACGCGCGCCTCTACGTGTCGGGACACAACCTCCACACGTGGACGGCGTTCACGGGCTATTCCCCGGACGTCAACTTCGCGGGGTCGAGCTCGAACACCACGCTGGGAACGGAATTCTACACCTATCCGCCCGCCCGCACGTTCATTGTGGGCGTGAGCGGCGCTTGGTAACCGGTGACACGACCATGGACCCTCAAGACCGCATGGGAGCTTTCATGAAACTCAAGACACTGCGGCTGGCGCTCCTGCTCGTGACCGCCGCCGGCTGCAACACCATCCTGGACGTCGCTCCGATCAATCAGGTGCCCGAGGACGCGGCCATCGTCAGTCCCGCGACCGCGCGCGCCGCAGTGGCGGGCATGTACGACGGTCTCCAGGGCACGAACTACTATGGCGGCACCTTCCTGCACTTCGGCGATCTGTCCGCCGAAGACGTGGAGCACACCGGGACGTTTACCACGTACCGGGAAGTGGACCAGAACTCCATCACTGCCGACAACTCGAGCATCGAGGCGGTGTGGGACGCGCTCTACCGGACGATCGGGCGTACGAACATCGTCATCCTGAAAGTCCCAACCGTGACCGGTCTCGACCCGGTGGAGCGCGACCAGATGCTCGGGGAAGCGCACTTCATCCGTGCGCTCACCTATCACAACCTGGTGAAGTACTGGGGCGATACGGCCGCCGCGGGCCTGGGCGTGCCGCTCGTCCTCGTGCCCGCTCCGGACATCCCATCCAGCGCCAACGTTTCCCGGCAAACGACGGGAGAAGTCTACACGCAGATCCTGAGCGATTTGAGCCAGGCCGAGACGCTGATGTCCTTTGTCGACTCCACCCGGCGGGCGTCCATCGGCGCGGTCCGGGCGATCCGGGCCCGCGTGCTCCTCTACCAGCGGAACTGGGCGGCCGCGGAGGCGGAGGCCCAGGTGGTGGCGGCGATGGGGTACACGCTGGCGCCGCTGTACTCGGATTTGTTCACGCCCGAGGGTGACGACACGCCGGAAGACATCTTCCGCGTGAACTTCACCGCCACCGAGTTCAACCTCCTGGGCTTTTACTACCGCGCCAAGGGCCTCGCGGCCGGTCGGCGGGAAATCACGCCCTCGAACATCCTGATTCGGACCTACGACTCGGACTCGAACTTCAACGGGACGCCGGCGAGCTACAACCCCGTCGATAAGAGAGGGCAGTGGAACGTCGCGTTTCAGGGTACCACGAAGTACGGCTCCAAGTATCCCACGAGCGTCGGCGCCGAGGATCTCCACGCGATCCGGTTTGCGGAGATTCTCCTGATCGAGGCCGAGGCCGAAGCGCGGCAGAACAAGTTGGTCGAGGCGGAGGCGTCGATCGCCCCGATCCGCACGCGCGCCGGCCTGCCGGCGCTGCGAGTCGACCTCATGACACAGGCGGACGCGATCACGGCCATCCTCAAGGAGCGCCGCCTCGAGCTCGCGTACGAGGGCGACCGGTGGCCGGACCTGGTGCGGACCGGGCTGGCCGTGTCGGTGCTCAACCTGGTGGGGAAGGAATTCCAGGCGCTCTATCCGATTCCGTTGAACGAGATCGACGTCA
>WNGB01010704.1_pt1 | contig 17976 bp, 16 predicted proteins | sample 5400681 | NCBI WGS metagenome assembly WNGB01 (sample SAMN13153367, study PRJNA577476) | soil metagenome | isolation source: 115 cm soil or saprolite under grassland replicate 2 | place: USA:California | collected 2016-06-15 | reverse complement strand
CTGCCGTCGTACTTCAGCACCCACAGGTCGCCGGTCGACGCAGCGTTGTCCGGCCCCATGTCTGACGCGACGTCGATCTCGTACGAACGCAGCTTGCCGTTCGCCTTCGGCGTCTTGTTCACGACGCGCCACTTCCTCGCCGTCGCCGGATTGCCGACGTGGCGGCCTTCCTGCGTGATCGTCGTCCAGACGTCGCTGCCGGCGTTGTTGTTCGGGTGCGAGAACTCTTGCACTGCGTTGTTGGACGCGCCGTCGACGTCGAAGTCGAGCCGGACGTAGAACGTGTGCACGTGGTTCGACGTCGGAGGGTTCTTCGTCCACAGGTGGCCGCCAAGCCCAACCTCCACCTCGAACGAGCCGTCCGCTCGGAACTCCCAGCGGTGGACGTACTGGTAGTTCGCGCACTGGAGCTTCGCCCAGATCGCGAGCGTCGCCGGCTCGAGCAGCGTCGCCGGCTCCTGCTCGACGATGACGGCGCCTGTGGGATTGCCGCCGCTCCACTGGTTGTCGTTGCCGGCGGGCGGCGTCCCAGGCCCGGCCGAGTCGTTCGCGGACGTCGGCACCACGGGCGTGAACGGCGCACCGAAGTTGTTGATGCCGTCCTTGAAGATCGGCGAGCCGCCGTGGTACGGGACGAGCACGAACGGGATCGTGCCCTTGTAGAGCACCATCCGGGTCTGCTGCGTGCCCGGATCCTTGAACTGCGCCTTGTTGATCACGAGCCCGCCGCCCCAGCCGTTCGGGATCGACCAGCCGACCGTCCAGCCCGCGTACGTGACGGTGCCCGGCATCCTCAGGCCGCCCGGCCGCGGCGCCCGCCGCGGAGGGTCTCGTCGAGCTCCCGGTCGGGCACGACTTGCCGCGCGCTCAGGTCGACGACGCCGTGCAGGACGCGGCCTTCGGATTCGACGTAGACGACGCAGCCTCGGTGGCCCTCGCGACCCGAGCCTTCGACGAATGCGTACGTCGGCGTCGGGAAGGCAGCGACACGCGCTCGCCGACGCGCGAGCGCTGCCTGCAACTTGGAGGTTCGCTTCGTCAGAAGCTCCAGCACTTCGGCGAGCTCCTCGAGCGTTATCGGCGGCGACACCTTGCGCTCCGCCAGCTCGACGAGTTCCGCCGCGAACGGGTCGACGACGGCGACCACGAGCACGTCGTTGTCGTAGTCGTAGAAACCGACCTCTCCGAGCCTGACCGGGCGGTCTCCCTCGTCGGGCTTGTCCTCCCGGTAGTCGACCGTCAGTACGCGGCTGCGGACGTTCGCCAGCCGCTCTCGCACGCGAGGGTCGGCCTTCGCGAACTGTCTGATGCGGCCACCGATCTCGGCGAGGAACGCGTCCAGCTCGGCGCTCGAGTCCGGCTGCGAGCGCGCGAGCTTGAGCGCGCGCGCTTCGTCTCGGCGGGTCACAAGTGACGGCATCTCTGTCCCACTGGACGGCCGCGGCGGGTGCGATCTTCCCTCGCGCTTTAGCGGGAGGCGCCGACGGCGACTGCGTCGGATGCGCGGAAGCGCTCGCTCAGGATCCGTCCGAGGTCGAGCACGAAATAGAGGGCGAGCCGCGGGTGCGCGAGCCGGAGCCGCTGGAACGCAGCCGGCGTGAGGACTAGCGCCTCGGCGTCCTCGAGTGCGACGACGTCCGCTGAGCGCAGACGCCCGTCGAAGAAGGACCTCGCCGAAGAGATCACCCGCCTCCAAGCCACGGACCCGCTTCGGCCCGTTCGCGGTCGGCACGCGGACCTCGAACGAGCCGTGCGAGATGATGAAGAAGCTTCGGTCGAGCTCGCCTGCTCGGACTGCGAACTCGCCGGACGAGTAGACCCGCGCCTGCGTGTGATCGAGGACGATCGCAAGCTCGCCCTCGTGGAGGTCGGCGAGGAATCCGCGGTCGGCGGCGGCGATGTTGCGGGAGGTCATCGAGCCGCGGCAGCGGCGCCCGAAAGCATCACTTCCTGAATCAGTCCGTAGGCCTCTTGCCACGCGGCGGCGTACTCCGGCTTGACGGCAGCGCTCGTCGCGGCGGCTCGCGAGGCGGGGCCTTCGCGACGAGCGGCTGCGGCGACGACGTGATCCTGTTCGCGAAACACGGCGGCGATGTGAAGAAGATCCAGTTCGTGAGCGGCGCGCCGCCGCGCGTGGCACGATTGGCGCAGAGGCGTCGGAATGATCGCCATCGGCACGAGTCTGCGCGAGGCCCGCGAGCGCCGCGGGCTCGAGTACGCGCAGATCGAGGCCGAGACCCGCATCCGGATGAAGCACCTCCGCGCGCTCGAGGCCGAGCGATTCGACGAGATCCCCGCACGCGTGTACGCGCGGGCGTTCCTGCTCGAGTACGCCGAATTCCTCGGTCTCGATTCGGACCAGTTCGTGGACGAGTTCGACGCGCGCTTCCCCGTCGTCGAGGAGGAAGAAATCGTCCCGATTCCCCCGGAACCGTGGAGGCTGCCCCGGCACAGCGGCTTCGTCGCGGCGGTCGTGCTCGTCGCCGTACTCGGCGTGCTCGGCTTGAAGATCGAGCAGGCGGGATCGCCGCGCAAGACCACGCCCCCTCCCACCGTGACCCAGCCGCCGGCGGTGCCGTCACGGACACCGAGACACGAACGCAGCCGTGCAGCGCCGTCCTTCGTGCTCGTTGCCGTACGCGGCAGCTGCTGGATCGAGGCGCACGTGGACTCCCGCCAAGGAAGGCTGCTCTACCGGGGGACACTCGAGCCGGCCCAGCGGCTCCGCTTGCCTGCGCGTCGGCTCTGGCTGCGCGTCGGTGCTCCGTGGAACGTCGACGCGCGACTCGACGGCAAGCGCGTCGAGCTTCCGGGTCAAGTAGCCAACCTCGTCGTAACGCCCGCGGCGGTGCACGTCGAGTCCCGGTAGGGCGAGGTGTCAGGTCTTACATCGATGCACGATCGCAAGACCTGACACCTGGGTTCTACGACCCACTTACTTAGCCCAGTGTGGGGGGCGCCTGCAACGGAGAACGCTCTGCCGCCGGCACGTCACGCGTCCTCGCACGCGCGCGCTGCGAGCCGGCGCCCGGCAGCTCGAAGAAGAACGCCGAGCCCTTCTCCTTGCCCGCTTCGACCCAGATCCGCCCGCCCATCCGCTCGACCAACTCGCTGCAGATGTACAGACCGAGGCCGGTGCCGCCGATGCCGCGGGTCATGCCGGGATCGAGGCGATAGAACTTCTCGAAGACGCGGCTCCGCTCGTCGTCGGGAATGCCCAGACCTTCGTCGACGACGCGGAACAGCACCATCCCGTCGATCGACTCGACGCCGAGCTCGATCGTGCCGCCGTCCGGGGAATACTTGATCGCGTTCTCGACCAGGTTCACGAGGATCTGCCGCACGCGGTCCTTGTCCGCGGCCACCGGCGGAACCGCATCCTCCACCGACACCTGAAGCGCGATGTGCGGCGGGATGTGCGTACGCGTTGCCTCCGCGACCCGCTCGAACAGCTCGCCGGCGTCGAACGGCTCCTCCATCAGGTCGAGCCGCCCCACGTCGAGCTGATTCGCGAGCAGGATCTGATTCACGATCCGCCCCAGACGCTCGGACTCGTCCACGATCAGCGAGATGAAGCGCTCCCGCCCTGCTTCGTCAAGCGCGAAGTCGTGCCGGCGCAGCGTCTGCGCCGCGCCGTACACCGCGGCGAGCGGCGTTCGCAGCTCGTGCGACGCCGTCGAGATGAAGTCCGCCTGCAGCTCGTCGAGCCGATGCGCGTCCGTGATGTCGCGGAAGGCGTAGACGGTGCCGCCGAAGAACTCGACGCCCGAGATCGAGATCCACCGCTCGCCGCGCTCCGTCTCGAGCGGCAGCGCCTCGGACGCGCCAGGCTGGCGGGCGGGAACGATCGGAACGCGTTCCGCAATTTGGTCCCAGCCGGGAATGGCGTCGCTCGCGGGCCGGCCGAGCACGGCCTCGGCGGAGAGCGCCGTGATCGCCTCGGCCATCGGATTCCAGAGACGGATCGTTCCCCCTCGATCGAGCAGGAACACGCCGTCGCCGACGTAGCTGAGGACGCGGGCGGCTTCGGCGCGCGCCTCGACCTCTTCGTGCATGCGCGCGGTGTCGATCGCGAGCGCCGTCATCCCTGCGAGCGCCTCCGCCCAGGACAGATCGTCCGAGCCGAACGCGCGACGCTGCCCGCCGGCCGTCAGCGTGAGCGCACCGAGCGTGCGACCTCCGTGCGAGACGAGCGGAACGACGATGTGCGATGTCGTCAGCCGCGGACGCCGCCGCTGGACGACTTCCGCGACGTCGACTTCCGGCGGCCCCTCGTTCCCGCCCTGAGTTTCGGCGCGCTCCGTTGCGATGCGCGTCAGCGTCCCGTCCTCTCCGAGCCGGTCGACGATGCACCAGTCCGCGAGCTCGCGCACGGCCAGTCCAGCGACCTCACGGATCGTCGCCCGGTAGTCGAGCGACGAGGCCAGCAGCGCAGCCGCCTTGGCGATGAAATCGGCCTTTCGCTGACGCTCGAGCGCTTCCGCGTTGGCGACCGCCTCGGCCGTACGAAGCTGCTTGCGGTCCTCATCGGCCGTCTTGCGCTCGCTGACGTCGAGCAGATAGCCCTGGATGCAGAGCGGGCGGCCGCCGGCGTCGAGAACAGTGACGGCCTCGTCCCGCACCCACACGACGCGTCCGTCGCGCGCGAGCAGGCGGTACTCGGAGCGGAGGGGTTCGCGCTGCTCGGCGACGCGCGAGAGCTCGCCGCGAACGCGGTCACGGTCCTCTGGATGTACGAGCCGAGAGAAGAGCTCGGGATCGCGAAGCCACTCGTCGGCGGTGTAGCCGGAGAGGTGGTCGACTTGCGAGCTGACAAAGGTCGGGGCGCTTTCCGGCTCGAGCGGCCGCACGTAGGTCACGACCGGCAGGTGCTGCGTGAGCGAGCGGTACTTCGTGTCCGTCTCCCGGAAGCGTGCGGTCGCGTCGACGAGCTCGTCTTCGCGCTCGGCGGCCTTGCGCCGGACGCGCGTTGCGAGCCAGCCGGCGACCGCCCCGGCCGCGAGCCACGCGGGAAGCGCGATCAACGCTTCTTGTGACTCGTCTGCGACCACGAACCAGTTGAGCGTCCAGCCTGCTGCCGCGGTCACGACTCCCGCCGCCACGCCTCCGGCCGCTCCGGCCAGGACGGCGACGAGGACTCCCACGGCGGTCAGCGTGAGCGGAACACGGTCCTGCCAGTCGCCGTACGGCAGGCTGAGGCCGGCGAGAACCGCCAGGGCGACGACCGCAGCCACAATCGCGCGGAAGCGCGGCCGCTCGAGGCGCGCAAGAGCTGTGCGCACGCTCAGTACGTGTCTAAGGCGGGCAGGCGGGCGATGGGATGACCGTAACGCATCTCGGCCGCCTGCTCCAGCCTTCGACGAGGTCAAGATTGTCGCCATGTTTGTCCCCGACTCCGTTGTTGCGGCCGCGCCGGGGGGCAGGCTTTCACGACAGGCGGTGTTCGCCGTGATGCGCGATGTTCCTCCCGCGGAGTTCGTCCCGAACGTTCAAGTAGCTGACGCGAACGTCGACCGGCCGGTCGCGAGTCCGCATCGGCAGGTGACGACGCAGCCGTTGATCGCGGAGCGAATTGCTAGACGGCGACGAGCTCGCGGACAGGCCGCTCGGCGGGTCCGCTCTCGAATCCGAACACGAACCGGACCTCGAGGGCTGCGGCCAAGCGCTGAAGTGTCTCGACACTCGTTGCGTGCCGTCCGCTCTCGATGCGCGAGATGGCTGAATGGCTCGTGCCCATGCGCTCGGCGACCTCCTGCTGAGTCAGGCCCAGCGCCATGCGGTGCCTGATGACGATCATGGCGATCTCCTCGTACGGAGCGAGACGGTTCTGTTCTCTGCGATATGCAGGGCTCCTGCGAGCGCGCCGACGACGCGCCTCGGCAGGAGTCGAACCGATGGGACTCGTCTTCTTCGCCATGGTCAATGCTTATCATTTTTGATAAGCATTGATCAAAGACGACAACAGAGTCAGGCAAGCTTCGCGCGCGCCTCGCGCGCTCGGCGACGCGCTCGGCGAAGCGGTTCTGGCGTGCGCGCCCGGCAGGTTGAGAGGACAAGGTCCGCTGTGATTTCCGGGGCGGTTCGCCAGCCTGTGTGCACGACAAGCGGTCGCGTTCGCTCGCGCGTGCGGAGCCAGTAACCGACGAGCTCGCCTTCGAGGAGCAGCGGGCTGCGGGCGCCACGCTCGTCCCGCGGCCAGTCCCCCTGTGCCAGGAGCGGCCGGTGCGTGATGCCGACCGTTGCGAGATCGAGCACCGCACCGAGGTGCAAGGCAAGGCCGGCGCGTCGTGGATGGTCGCGGCCGGTGGCGTCGACGAGGAGCACGTCCGGCGGCTCAGGGAGTGCCCGGACTGCCGCCTCCAGCAGGGCGCCTTCGCGGAGCGCGAGCAGGCCCGCCTCGTACGCGGCACCCGCGCGGCCGGGCACGACGACGCACTCGCGGCCAACGCACGCGGCCGCCCACGCCGGGTCGCCCGCGTGGCCTGGGCCGCTGCCGCCACGGGCGAAGCAGACGAAGACGCCGCCGATGCGCGCGCCCGGCTCGAAGTGCCACAAAGGAGGGTCGAGCGCAGCCAGGCGCAGCTGTTCCTCGATCAGCTCCCCGCGGGTGCGCGGCCACTCGGCCACGCGCGCATACTGACGCCGTGGACGCGCTCGTCGCAGCGGCGCGCGATACGGGCGTGCAGGACGAGCGGCTACTGGCGGCGATCGCGGCCGTGCCCCGTGAGCAGTTCGTGCCGGCGGTGTACGTCTGCCGCGCGAACGTCGACCGACCGATCGCGATTCCACACCAGCAGGTGACGACACAGCCGTCGCTCGTCGCGCGCATGGTCGAAGCACTCGCGCTCGAAGGGCCGGAGCGCGTGCTCGAGGTCGGCACCGGCTACGGTTGGCAGACGGCGCTCCTCGCGCGGCTCGCCGACCGCGTGGTCAGCGTCGAACGCTTCGCCGACCTCGCGGACGTCGCGCGCGCGAACCTCGCGCGCCTCGGGGTCGAGAACGTGGATGTCGTAGTCGGCGACGGGACGGAGGGACTTCCCGAGCACGCGCCCTTCGACGCGATCATCGTCTCGGCCGCCTACCCCACGGTGCCGCCGCCGCTTGCAGAGCAGCTCGCGGAGGGCGGACGGCTCGTGCAGCCGATCGGTCCGGGTGGCGCAGACGATGTGATCTTCTTCGCGAAGCGCGGCGGCGAGCTGGAGAAGGTCCGCTTCGTGAGCGGCGCACACTTCGTTCGCCTCCACGGCCGGCACGGCTATCGCTGACGAAGGACTACGCGTCGGGCGGCCGGGACCAATGCTCCTGCACGATGCGCTCGGCGTCGTCGACGCTCAACGCAGCGATCTCTGCGTTGCTCTTGCCGAGCTGCGTGAGAACGCGGACGAGATAGAGCGGGAGCCGCGGAACTTCCTCGGGTATATCGCTCGGCCGCACGACAGGTTGTCCCGACGCGAGCGCGCGCCAAAAGTCATCCTCGCTGACCCGGAGCTGATGCCGAAGGATCGCCTTGAAGCGGCCGGGACTCATCGTCTTCGTCGAGGCAAACGAGCGGTGCGTGCGGAGAACCGTCCCGTCGTCGAGCACCTTCTCGAAGAAGACGTGGTCGGTTCGGCGCGCCTGCGTCCAGCCGTCAATCCGGCAGAACTGCTCGACCTGCCCCCACGTCGGCGTCCTCACACCCGCGCGACGACTGTCTCCTTGGAGTCCTCGTCGAGCAACTCGACCTGGCGCTCGGGCGGGGTGAGCGCGAAGCGCAGCAGCCACGGCGCGTGGTCGGCGCGGTCGGTCGCCGCGTAGAAGCTCGCGCGCGCGAAGTAGTCGCTCGCGTAGGCGCGGAGCTCCTCGGCCAGATCCTCCATCGCCTCATCGATGCTGTCGCCGAGGCCGAGCAGTCCGAGCTTCGGGAGGGCGACGGTCACCTCGCCCGCGTCGATCGTGACCTCGGGCTCGAAGCGAAACGTTGCGAGATAGCGGACGAGATCGTCCGGGCGCACCAGAAGCATCTCCTCGCGACCGCGATGGCGCCTGATGATGCGCGGGCTGTGCTCCCAGAAGACTTCCGTCATCACCTCGGACAGCGCGCTCTTTGCGCGGGAGAAGTCCAGCGCGGGGATCGGTGGTGTCATTGCCACGCACCGATTGTAGCCTAATTGGTCAAGTTGTCCAAACTAGTCATGGCTAGGCGCTTGAACCGCTCGACGAACTGATGCGGCGTCAGTACCTGGACCGGCGGATCCTCGAGCTCTAGGAGATCTGCATCGCCGGAAACGATCGCATCAGGCGTAGACCGTGCGCCTTCGGCGGCGAGGATTGACGGCCTGCCACGCATTTGTTACAGAAGCGTGACAAATCCGAAGGAGCGTTCTGCCGACGTCCGTCCAATCGCTGACCGCCCGCGCGGTCGAAGTCCTCAGGCGTAACGACACCGGCCTGTTCGTCAAGCCCGGGCCGCGGGTGTATCCGTTCCAGTGGAACTGGGACTCGGCGCTGGTCGCGATCGGCCTAGCGCGCTTCGACTCCGAGCGCGGACGGGCGGAGGTGCGGTCGCTCCTCCGGGGCCGGTGGGAGGACGGGATGGTGCCGCACATCGTGTTCCACCCCCAGGAGACCGCCTACTCTCCCGGGCCCGAGGTCTGGGGTTCCGCGGACTGTCCCGGCGCTCCGGAGCTCGCCACGAGCGGCATCACTCAGCCGCCCGTGCTCGCGACCGCCGTCCGGGCACTTCACATGGCCGACCCCGATCGCGCGTTTCTCGAGGAAGTCCTCCCCGCACTCGACGCTTGGCATCGTTGGCTCGAGCGGGAGCGGAGCTTCGACGAGTCGGGCCTGGTGGCGATCCTGCATCCGTGGGAGTCGGCCGACAACGCGCCTCGCTTCGACCGCGCGCTCGCGCGTGTCGATTCCCGCGAGCTGACGTTCACGCGCAGCGACCGCCGTCACCTGGACGCAGCGGAGCGGCCGAGCGATCTCGAGTACGGGCGCTACATGGCGATCGTCGAAGTCCTCCGCGATCACGGTTATCGCCCCGCGTCGCTGCGCGAGGCCCCGTTCGCCTACGTCGATCTCTGCTTCAACGCCGTCCTCGCGGTCGCCGAGGCCGATCTGGCCCGGCTCTTCGGCGAGCTCGGCGGCGGCGGTGAGCGGGCCGCCGACCGTGCGGCTCGGCTTCACGCCGCGCTTGCCGCGCTCTGGGACGAGGACGCCGCAGCCTTTCGGGAGCGCGACCTGCACGGCGGCGAGGAGGCGACGACCGGGACCGTCGCCGACCTCTTTCCGCTGTACGCGGGTGTCCCCGACGAGCGACAGGCCCGGAAGCTCTTCGCCGAGTCGCTGTGGTCGCCCGACCGCTTCGGCCCTTCGAAGGACGCACCCTGGGCGGTGACCACGGTCTCCAAGTCGAGCCCCGCATATGACTCTCGGCGCTACTGGCGCGGGCCTGTCTGGATCAACGTCAACTGGTTCCTCGTCCGCGGCCTCGAGCGATGCGGTTTGGCGGCGGAGGCGGAGGAGCTGCGCCTGCTGACGCTCCGGCTCATGGAGAACTCCGGCTTCGCCGAGTACTACGACCCGTCGACCGGCGCGCCCCTCGGCAGCAGCGACTTCTCGTGGAGCGCGGCGCTTGCACTCGATCTCGTCTCTTGAGCTACGACCCGAACCCGTCCTACCCCGTCGCCGGTTCGGAGCCGCTGAGCGGTTACGAGGCTCCGGCCGCCGAGCTCGCCACCCGGCGTCCGTGCACCCTTGCGGTCGACGGGCCTGCGGCGCTCCCGTGGGAACGCATCTCGGCGGACCTCGACGGCGCGCTGCGTCGCGCGGGGATGTCGAGCGCGATGATCGACGTTCGCGTGTCGTATGCCGCGTGGGACGAGGTTCGGCGGCGGACCGCCGACGCCGAGCTCCCGGGTGACCCGGTCTTCGGCCGCATCTTCGACGGGGCGCTCGCCGACTTCTTCGACCGCCTGCCGCGTCCCCCGGTGAGGCAGGACGTCGACGTGTTGTTGGTTTTCGGTCCCGGAAGCGCGCTCGTCGAGCACGACGTGCTCTGGTATGCGGACGTCCCCAAGCGGGACAGCCTCGCGGCGCTTCAGCGCGGAGAGGTCTCCAACGTGGGGCAGCCCGTTGGCCAAGCGGGATCGGTACCGCGACTGCTCTTCGTCGACTGGCCGGTGCTCGATCGCCACAAGCAGTCGCTGTCCGCGGCGATCGATTGGTACTTCGACCTCACCGACGTCGAAGCGCCGCGCTCCCTGGACGGCGCGTCGCTGCGGCGCTCGCTCCGCGATCTCGCCACCAAGCCTTTTCGGACACGGCCCACCTATCTTCCCGGGCCCTGGGGAGGGCAGTGGCTGCGACGAGCCCTCGGCATCGCCACCGATGCCCCGAACCTCGCCTGGTCGTACGAGCTGATCACGCCCGAGAGCGGGATCCTCCTCGGCTCCTCGAATCCGATCGAGGTGGGATTCGAGCTTCTGATGGCGGAGCAGAGCGAGCGCGTTCTCGGGCCGGCGGTTGCGAAACGCTTCGGGCTCTCGTTTCCGATCCGCTTCGACTACCTGGACACGCTCGAGGGCGGCGATCTGTCGATCCAGTGCCACCCGTCCGAGCAGTACATGCGCGACACGTTCGGACTCCCGTACACACAGCACGAGACCTACTACGTCATGGCCACCACGCCGGGCGCGAGGATCTTCCTCGGCCTGCGAGATGACGCGGACCTCGAGACGTTCCGCGCCGAAGCGGAACGAGCCGTCGCGCCCGGCGTCGCGCTCGAGCCCGGCACGTACCTGCAGACGCATCCGGCCGAGCAGCATCGCCTGTACCTGATTCCCGCAGGCACGCCGCATGCGAGCGGGGCGGGAAACGTCGTGCTCGAGATCAGCGCGACGCCGTATCTGTACACGCTTCGCTTCTACGATTGGCTGCGCCGCGACCTGGACGGAGACCCGCGGCCCGTTCACCTCGCGCATGCCTTCTCGAACCTCGATCCGCGCCGCTCGGGGGAGTCGGTGCGGCGCGAGCTCGTTCCCGAACCGAGGCGCGTACGCAGCGCCACGGGCTGGTCGGAGCTCGAGCTCGGTCGGCTGCCCGACCTCTTCTTCGGGGTGAACCGGCTCGACTTCGAGGAAGGCGTCACGGACGACACCACCGATCGCTTCCACGTGCTGAACCTCGTCGCCGGCGAGGAGGTCGCGATCGAGACGGCGTCCGGCGCCACCCATCCGCTGGCCTATGCGGAGACGATCGTCGTCCCGGCCGCCGTCGGGCCGTACCGGATCCGTCGCGTGCGAGGTGGGCCTTGCAAGGTCGTCAAGGCATTCGTCCTGTGACAGCGACGGATGTCGTCGGCGCGATCGACATCGGCGGCACGCACGTGACTGCCGGCCACGTCGACGCGTGGGCCCGCGCAGTCGAGGCTGGTAGTCGCGTGCGCGTCTCGCTGCCCGCCGCGGGAACGCGCACCGAGCTGCTCGAGGAGATCTCGCGCGCCGCAGTGTCGATCGCACACCCCGATGTCAGTCGCGTGGGCGTTGCGGTCCCCGGCCCGTTCGACTACTCCGCGGGCGTATCCAGGATCGCGCACAAGCTCCGCGGGCTGTACGGGGTCGACCTCCGCTCAGAGCTCCGCGCAGCAGTGCGCCTCGCGGACGCAACGGCGGTTCACTTCCTCAACGACGCGGAGGCGTTCCTGCTCGGCGAGTGGTGGGCGGGCGCAGCGCGCGGACACGGTCGTGCGGTCGGGATCACGCTCGGGACCGGCCTCGGCTCGGCCTTCGTGGACGACGGCAGGATCGTCCGTACCTGGCCCGGAATACCGGCGGACGGTCCGCTCTACGAGCAGTCGTTTCGCGGTGCGCCCGTCGAGCAGGCGATCTCGAGTGGCGCCGTGGTCGCCCGCTACGGCGAAGACGGGATCGACTGCGAGACGATCGCCGCACGGGCAAAGGCGGGCGAGCGTTCGGCGCGCACGGTGTTCGAGGAGCTGGGACAGACGCTCGCGGAGTTCCTTACGCCCTGGCTCCGCACGTTCGAGCCGACCTGCCTGGTCGTCGGCGGCTCGATCGCACGCTCGTGGGAGCTGTTTGCAGACGCCCTTGGCGCCGTGCTCGGGCCGATCGAAAGTCTCCAGAGCATCACGGTCGCCGAGCATCTGGACGACGCGCCCCTGCTCGGCGCCGCCTGGTACGTCGTGCAGGATCGGCCGTGACGCGCCTTCATCCTCAGGTTGAAGCGCTCCGGCGCGAGTGGCTCGCGGCGGGGGTGCGGCCCGTGCACGAGCTCTCCGTGGCCGAGGCGCGCGAGGCCGAGCGGCGCGAGCTCAGGCCGACCCGCGCAGAACCGATCGCCGAGGTACTCGACCGCACGCTGCCCGGGCCCGCGGGAGACGTTGCCGCCCGCTTCTACCTCCCGGACGCCGCGCGCCCGCGCCCGGTCCTCGTGTACTTCTTCGGCGGCGGTTGGGTGCTCGCCCGTCGCCTACCGGCGGGCGCCGGAGCATCCATTCCCCGCCGGGCTCGAGGATTGCTACGCGGCGACCTACTGGATCGCCGAGCACGGCGACGAGCACGGACTCGACGGCAGCCGCCTTGCCGTCGGCGGCGCGAGTGCGGGAGGCAATCTCGCCGCGGCCGTTACCCTGCTCGCCCGCGAGCGCGGTGGACCGCCGCTCGTCTTCCAGTTGCTCGTCTACCCGCCTCTCGACCATCGAGCTGCGACGCCCTCGATGCGCACGCAGCCGGATCCTCCGTGCTTTTCACCCGAGGACGTCGCCTGGTGCTGGGATCACTACCTGGCCGAACGCGCAGACGGTGAGAGCCCGCTGGCCTCGCCGCTTCGAGCCCCCGACCTGCAGGGACTTCCACCCGCGCTCGTGATCACGGCCGAGTTCGACCCGGTGCGCGACGAGGCGGAGCTCTACGCGGCGCGACTGCGCGAGGCGAACGTGACGACTCAGCTCGTCCGCTTCGCCGGCGTGATGCACGGGTTCTTCTCCCTCGCCGACCGGCTCGATGCAGCCGCCCAGGCGCAGGCGCTCGCCGCGTCGGCGTTGAGGAGTGCCTTCGCCGTCGCCGGGACGAGGATCTGAGAGATGCCGCGCGAGCTGCTTCTCACCGGACCGCGCTCGATCCGACTCAGTCCTTACGACGAACAGCCCGTCGCGCCGGATCAAGTGCGAGCCGAGGCGATCGTGAGCGGCGTCAGCCACGGCACCGAGCTCGCGCTCTATCGAGGTGTCTCGCCTTTCGACGGCAAACGTTTCGACACCGACCTTCGCCTCTTCGTCGCGGACGCCGGCGCGACGACCTACCCGATGCGACTCGGATACGAATGGGTCGGCACGGTGCGCGAGGCCGGCGCGGACGTCCACGCCCTCGACCTCGGCGATCTCGTCCATCTCGCTCTTCCACATCGCGAGACGCAGACGGTGACGGTCGACGACGAGCCGCGCGCGCCGTGGACGGTGCTGCCGCGAGGCGTCGATCCGGAGCGTGCCGCACTTCTCCAGTCGGCCACGATCGCGCTGCAGGCGATTCACGACGCGCGACTGAAGCTCGGGGACACGGTCGCGGTCTTCGGTTTGGGAGCGTTCGGGTTGCTCGCCGTGCAGCTGGCGCGATTCAGCGGAGCGGCCTGGATCGCCGGTGTCGACCCGATCAGCGCGCGGCGCGAGCTGGCGCTCGAGCTCAGCGCAGACGCGGTCCTCGATCCGTCGGCGTGTGACGCAGGACGCGAGATCAAAGACGCTGCAGGACGTACCGGGGTCGACGTCGCGATCGAGTTCTCCGGCCGCTATGCAGCCCTGCATCAAGCGATGCGCAGCGCTCGGCTCGCCGGCACGGTCGTCGCAGCCGGCTTCTACACCGGCGGCCCCGGCGACGACCTACTGCTCGGCGAGGAGTGGCACCACAACCGGCTGACGCTCGTCGGCAGCATGAGCGGCTGGGGAGCGCCGCACCGTGAGCCGGGGTGGGATCGCCGGCGTCTGCGCGCGACGGCGCTCGATCTGCTCGTGAGCGGCAGGCTCGAGGTCGACGCGCTCATGACCCACCGCATCCCGTTCGCGCGCGCGGCCGAGGCCTACGAGCTGATCGACCGGAAGCCGGACGAGACGATCCGGGTGCTGCTCACGTACCGGTAGCGCGTACCCGCTCGATCGCGTCCGGCACGTGGTCGAGCGGGAGGTGTTCGAGGATGAGCGGAAGATCGGGCCGCTTGGTCGCGAGGAACTCCAGGTACGGAGCCTGCGCGAACGCACCCGTGCCGAACTCGATCGTTGCGACGTCCGCCCCGCCCGGATCGATGTCCTTGAGGTGCGCGATCACGAAGCGGTGCTCGAACCGCGAGAGAAACTCCCTCGTCACCCGCTCCTGGCTCGAGACGAGGTGTCCCGAGAGGTAGTTGTACGGGTCGAGCACGAGCTGCAGATGCTGTGAGGGAAAGCGCTCGAGCAGGCCGATGAGCTGTCCGTGCGTCCTGAGCACGTTCTTCACCGACCCCTCGAGGGCCAGGATCGCGCCGGACCGCTCGGCCACGGGCAGGAGCGCCGCGACAGCGTCGTCGACGAGCTCCCACGCCTCCGCTCGCCAGTTGTCCGGAGAGTCGATCCAGTCCCCGTCGGGACTCCTCGTTCCTGTCTCCGTCGCGACGATCGACGTGCCGAACGCCGCGGCAAGCTCGAGGCAGCGGGCGAGGAAGTCGAGATTTGCGCGGCGGGTCTCGGGGTCGGGGGCCACGAGGTTGCGGTAGCCCGCGAGGGCCGCGATCGACACGCCCGCGTCGTCGAGGGTGCGTCTGATCGTGGGGATGTGCTCCGGGTGCTCCAGGCATTCCTCGAGCATCGGGTTCCCGAGCTGTACGGCTTGGAGCCCGAAGCTGCGACACGTCTCGATCAGCCGCTCCCACTCGCCGGCGCCGAACTCGTACGTGAAGATGCCGAGCCGCGGCCATTCTGCACCGCCCTCGAGCCGGGGAAAGACCGAGCGGGCGAACGCGAGATCGCGAGCGACGAGCTCGAGAGGGCCGGGCAAGGTCTCGAGCACGACCCAGTCGTCGTAGCCGATCTCGTCGAGTGCGCGCGCGCTCTCGACGAAGTCGACGAGACCGAGACCCGGCGGACAGTCGCCCGTCGCGGCGCGCGTGTCCTTGAAATGCACGCGGCGCACGAGACTTCCGAGCGCGCGCAACTCGGTGGCGGAGTCCATTCCACGCACGACCGCGTTGGCGAGATCGAAGTAGCAGCCGAACGCGCGTGATCCGACGCGCTCGGCGAGCGCGTTGATTCGCTCGGCCTGAAGTGTGCCTTCGTAGCAGAGCGTGACCTCGCGCTCGGCGGCGAGCTCGTACAAAGGGCGAAACGCGACGGCGGCACGCTCGAGATCCGCATCGTCACGAAGCTCCGCGCGCCCGAAGAACGGCACGAGGATCGCCTCCGCGCGGAGCTCCGCGGCCCACTCGATCGAGCGCTCGACGTCCCGGCGCGCGTGCTCTGCGAGGGCAGGATCGGTGTCCGCGATCCCGCCGAGGTCGCTGTGTTCGCCGAGAACGAGACTCGGAACGGCGAGCCCATGAGCCCGCTGTGCACGCGCGAGAGGTTCGAGGCGGTCGAGCGCCTGTCGGGAGAGGACGACCTCGACGCCGGAGAAGCCGAGCTGCTTGGCCTGCCGGAAGAGCTCGTCGTCGTTCGACGCGCGGAGGACGGGTTCCATCACACCCGCGAACACGCGCTCAACCAGGGATCTCGTCGAGTGCGACCGGACGCGACAATTCCTCCGCCGAGCGGCACGCGGCGAGCGTGATTCGCAGCGAGAGCAGGTTGTGCCTTGCCGAGTTGAACGGCTGGCGATCCTCCGCGACGGCGGTGACGAGCTCGCCGAGCGTGCCGGCGAAACCGTCCGGGTACCAGGCGCCCTCGAGCGCGAAGCGGGTGGTGAGCTCGTTCCGCTCCAGCTCGACGAAGTCGGAGCCGAGGAGCACGCTGCCCCGGATCGTGCCCTCGGACCCGTGCACCCAGAACGGGCAGGACGGACGCTGCGTTCGCGCGTCGCCGATCAGACGGATCATCGCGCTCGCTCCGTCCTCGTATTCGACCTCGACCCAGGCGGCCCAGGCCGCCTTCGCGTCCGGAGGCTGGCCCGGCGGCCGGTACTCGCGTGCGCGCACGAAGGCAACCGTCTTGCCGTCGAGCCAGCAGCGCGAGATGTCGATCCAATGCACGAAGTAGTCGAAGATCGCGAAGTGCTCGACCTCGTCGAAGTGCGTTCCGACGAGCGGCGGCAGCGGCCTGTCCAGGAAGTGCGTAACGCCCACCACGTCGCCGATCGCGCCGTCCGCGATCAGCTGCGTGGCGATGCGCCACGGTGGTGACCAGCGCCCGTTCTGGTTGACCGCGATCCTGATCCCGCGGTTGTCCGCCTCGTCGATGATCTCGCGCGCCGCTCGAGGATCCAGCGCGAGCGGTTTCTGGGCGAGCACGTGCTTGCCCGATTCCACTGCGCGCCTGATCAGGTCGATCCGCACCTCGGGGCCGGTAGCGATGTCGACGACGTCGATCGCGGGATCGGCGAGCAACTCGTCGAGGCTCGGGAAGACGCAGCCGACGAACGGAAACCGCTCTTGCAGGCGCGTCGTCGCCTCGGGCGCGGGATCGTAGACGCCGACGACGTTGACGCCGTACTTCGCATACGCGGGCAGGTGCCAGGTCGTTGCGATGTCGCCGCAGCCGACGATGCCGATCCCGGGCGTGTAGCCGGGCGGAAACGACGGGCGGTAGTCGAAGCTCAGGGCGGTCAGCGTCGAGGCCACGCAGCTAATCGCACATCGTTCAGCCGGAGACGGTCGTCGGAACGCGCTCCGTGAAGTCGATCGCAGTTCCCGAATCCGCGTCCATCCAGCGGATACGGTGCGGCTCGATCCGCAGCCAGATCAAGCTCTCGGGCGGCGGGAACATGTGCGGCGGCGTCGACACCTTCAGGACGTCCTCGCCGCTCCTCACCGTCAACAGGTTGTGCGATCCGAGCGGCTCGACGACGATCACGTTCGCCTGAACGAGACCCTCGCCCGCGTCCGGCTCGACGACGATCGCCTCGGCCCTGATTCCGAGCACGACCTTGCGCCCGGCGAGCGCCGTGGCGGCCCGGTCGGCGAGCGGGAACGAGCCGCCGCTCACGTTCACGACGGGCAAGTCGCCGTCTGCCGAGATCTGCGCGGCGAGGAAGTTCATCGGCGGGGTCCCGACGAAGCCGCCGACGAACATGTCGGCCGGATTGTCGTAGACCGCCAGCGGGGAGTCGAGCTGGACGATCCGGCCGGCGTTCATGACCGCGATCCGGTCGCCCATGCTCAGAGCCTCGACCTGGTCGTGCGTCACGTAGATCGTCGTTGCCTCGAGCTTCAGCAGGAGCGCCTTCAGCTCGGCGCGCATCTCCATCCGGAGCAGGGCGTCGAGGTTGGAGAGCGGCTCGTCCATCAAGAGGACGTCGGCCTTCGTCGCGATTGCGCGGGCGACCGCGACCCGCTGCCTCTGACCGCCCGAGATCTGCGACGGGTACCGGTCGAGGAGGTCCTCGATGTGCAGGAGCTTGGCGGCGGAGTCGACCCGTTCACGAATCACGGCCCTCGGCTCTTTCTGCATGCGCAAGCCGAAGGCGATGTTGTCGAAGAGCTTCAGATGCGGGAAGACGGCGTAGCTCTGGAACACCATCGCGATGCGGCGGCGGCGCGGCGCGAGGTCGGTTGCGTCGCGGCCGCCGATGAGCACACGCCCCGAGTCGACCTTCTCGAGACCCGCGAGGCAACGGAGCAGCGTCGTCTTCCCGCAGCCGGATGGGCCGAGGAGAACGACGAAGTCGCCGTCCGCAACCTCGAGATCGACGTCGTCGACCGCGGTCACCTTGCCGAACGTCTTGCGAATGGATTCGAAGCGAACCTCAGCCATTACTTGAGCACCCGACCCCACATCGTGAACAGATAGCGACGGAT
>WNGB01006024.1_pt1 | contig 17976 bp, 21 predicted proteins | sample 5400681 | NCBI WGS metagenome assembly WNGB01 (sample SAMN13153367, study PRJNA577476) | soil metagenome | isolation source: 115 cm soil or saprolite under grassland replicate 2 | place: USA:California | collected 2016-06-15 | reverse complement strand
TCGCCCGGAGTGGATGAAGGTCCGGGCACCGTCGCGCGAGTCGCGCTACTTCGAGGTCAAGGACCTCATCCACGGCGCGAGCCTGCATACGATCTGCGAGGAGGCCCGCTGCCCGAACATCGCCGAGTGCTGGGGCCGTAGGACGCCGTGGTCTACCACGTCCATGGCGACGAGAGGACTGTCCCGGTGGGGATGGCAGAGACGCGCTTCGCGTATGGCGCGATCGGAGAACTAGAGAGCTGGCTCAGCGCGAAGCGGGTTCGCGAAGGTCGCGACGCGGAGGAGGCCGCAGACGCCCTGGCCGAGCTGGCGCGGCGCGAGGCGGAAGTCGAAACCCGCCGGGCCGCAGCTCGCGCGGCTCGGCGTTCCCGGGCGCGCGGCCAACGGCCGAATCATCTGCGCAGCGTCGAGTAAGGCGCCTCGGCTCGCCTGCACATCGCGAAAATCGCCGGCCGACGTCGGGCCGATATCGATCCCGGGCAAAGCCGGACACGCCTCCGTGGTAGAGCCGGAGCGTCTGCGGCTTCGACGACATTGCCGACAGTGTCACCGCGACCGCCGCCGGATTAACGCGGACGGCCGAGGGTGCCATGCTGCGCCGCGGAGTTCGAGGCAGTTCGGTCACGCACGATGCGCGAAGGAAGGAGACGTCGATGAAGTTCGAGGACTGGGAGAAGGAAGTCCAGCGGATCCCGAAGATCTACAACCTGCCGACGTGGTTCTACACCATCAGGTCACGAAACTCGGCGACTAGGAGCGCGCGATCGGCGACGACGACGTCGTCCGGCTCGGGCCAGGCGAGGCCGAAGCGTTCGGCGATCGTGCGCGTGACGCTCTCCTCGACCGCGCGATAGGCGGCGCCGAGCGGTGCGTCGGCCACCTTGACGGTAGCGGCCATGTCGCCGAGATAGGCCTCGGCGGCGTCGTGAAGGAGACCCCAGGCCCGATGCGGCGGCCCGACAGCGTCCGCCACCAAGACCGAGTGCTGGGCGACACTGTAGAAGCGACGGGTGTGGCCGACATAGCGGCAGAGATTCGCGAGAGCATGGGCGATGTCGACCATGTCGACGTCGGCAGCGCGCGGCTCGAGCGGCCAGAACGTCTTGCCGCTGAACGTGCGGATGCCGGCGCCCTCGCGGACGTCCACTAGCCCTCCTCGGCGAGTACGGCGTTGACGACGGCGAGGAGTGGCGCGCGCAGGGTTTCGACCATCAGCACCGCCTCCTCGGCTTCGCCGAGCTCGGCCACATAGCGGTCACCGACGAGCTGCAACGACGCGAGCGGGTGTCCGCGCACGCGAGTCGCGCAGGCGTCACTGACGAAGACGCGGCTGACCTCGGCGCTCTCCTGCGCGAGCCTGCCGCCCGGCGTCGCCGCGGCGACGCCGCTTAGCCAGCGACCGCGGACGCTGCCGCCGTACTGCCTAAACAGCGCTGCGTAGTAGTCGAGCACGTCTTCATCGCCGGGTCGCCCGGTAACGCCGGGGATGCGGCGGACGTTGACGCCGGGCTGCTCGTCGTCGGAGACACCTTCGAACAGCAGCGCGTAGTCAAGCGCCACGACCGGCCGCTTAACAAGCTTGGCGTAGCCGAGTGCCTTCTTGGCGGCGTTCGCGCCCGCGTCGCGCGCGTCCTCGGCGATCGCCGGCACGACCTCGAGCAGGTCGGTTAGCCGCGTCGTCGCGACGCCACTGCCAGCCAGGGCCAGCTCGCACTGGCGGGCCTTGGCGGCGTTGGTGGTTCCGATAACGACCTCGGCCACCACGTCAAGGTAGGTGCGCCGCCGACGACTTGAGCTGCAATTGGCCCACCCCTGGCACGTCACGCGCCCGCCGCGGAGGCCAGCGCCTGCTCGGCGTAGAAGCGCACGTTGGCGCGGAGGTCGAGGGCTGGATCGTCGAGTTCGTCGCCGCTGACCCAGCGCCACTCGTCGCTGACGTCGGTGCCGCCGGCGACCACCTTGTCACTGAGAGCGCAGGCGAAGTAGGTCAGCACCACGTGCTCATGGTCGGCGGAGACGCGGTGGCGGTGCGCGAACGCCGGCGGCACCAGCTGGCGATAGTCGACCACGCGCGGATCCTTGGGGACGGCCGTCTTGCCGATCAGCTCGATTTCGAGGCCGACCTCCTCGCGCACCTCACGATGCGCCGCCTCGTCCGGATCCTCGTCGAGCTCGACGTGGCCGCCGACGCCGAGCCAGATGCCGAACTTGTCGTGGCGGCGGAGTAGGACGCGCCCAGCATGGACGCAGAAGACCTCGACCGTGAAGTCGATCTGTTCGTGGATGTGAGGCATGAGCGGGATCGGTCCGTTTCGTGTTGGCGGCGCGTCGAGGCTAGGACGCCCGCGGCTCCTCGCGAAGACGAAGTCCGCGTTCGTCCTCGTCGGCCGCCCCGACATTGGCGCGATAGGCGGCCACGCCTGCGGCGGTCTCGGCGACCGCGGCAGCGGCGAAGAACAGCCACATCGCCGCCTCGCCGGCACTCGCCGCAGCTGCAGGGCGACGAGGGGAGCGACCGTCCAGGCGACGGCCGAGCTGGCGCCGAACGCGCCCATGTAGGCGCCGCGCATCGTGGCAGGAGCCAGTCGCGCCGCGAGCGCTTGCGAGGTCGGGATCCAGAGCATCTCGCCGACGACGAACAACACCAGCACCACGATCAGCACCGCCAAGGCGCCGCTGCCTAAGAGCAGGAGGAACGGGAAGCCCATCAGCGCCAGTCCGACGCCCAGCCTGAGCGCCGGCGAGTAACGGGCGACGGCGCTGGTCAGGCGCAGCTGGAAGAGCGTGACCAGGATCGGATTGATGATCAGCAGCAGACCCCACGTCGCCGGCGCGAGTCCGAACGTCTCGACGATCGGCAACACGACCTCGAACGGCACGGACGAACGGGACGTCGCGCACGATCAGCAACAGCGCGCGGGCGGCAGCGACTCCTTCGCTTGCGCGCCGACGGCCGGCAGCAAGCGCCAGGCGACGGCCGCGCCGACGAAACCGACTAAAGCGACGCCGGCCAGGAACGCGTTCCAGGCGCCGAGGAACAGCACCAGTGCGGCGACCGGAGGGCCGAGGACGAGACCGAGGTTCTGCGCCACGCGGACGGCGGCGTCGCCGGTCTCCTGCCGAGCCGGCTCCACCAAGTCGGCGACGATCGCGTTCGTTCCCGTCAACGTCGGCGCGCTGAAGGTGCCGGCCAGCACGACCAGCGTCAAGCCGAGGAGGACATCGTCGACGAGCACGAGGCTGAGCACGACGAGCGGCTGCGCGACGAGGCCGACGACGATCACCGGGCGGCGGCCGATGTGGTCGGACGGACGGCCACTGACGTAGCCGCCGAGAACGACCGCCAAAGACGAGAAGACGAACATGACGCCGACCGACGAGGCACGCGCGTCGAGCCCGTCGACGGCCCAGACGGCGACGAAGCTCCAGAAGGTGGAGAAGGCGACCGAGTACAGCAAGGCGACGGGCGCGACCGGGCGGAGAGCCGCGTCCGTCTGCGCCTTCGATCAGGCGCAAAGCAGCGGTCAGTGCGCGCCTCATCGGCCAGGCGCCACCGTAGGTCGCGCGGCGGTCCCTCGGTCGCCCAAAGCCACGGTGTTGATGCCGATCGCCAGCGCCGACTCGGTGCTGCCCCGCCTCAGGCATCGCCTAGCTGCGCTCGACCATGATCACGTCGGCACAGTCCTTCGCAGGCGCCTCGCGGCATCTGCCCGCTCTCTCCTCCGTCCAGATGTAGACGATCGCCTCGAGTCGGCCACGACGGAAGCGCAAGCTAGCGCCGCCGGGAAGAAGCTCCTTGCTCGTCCGCCTCCACTCCCCGCTCGCCGCCGCGTCCTCGAGGGCACGCACGCGCTCGTCGAGCGAGGTTGTCTCAGCGATGTAGTAGATGTGGACGCACGAGGGCGTGCGCGCGAGCTCGACGCAGTCAGCCTCGACCGTCTCGACGACGCTGCTTCCGGGCGGGAGCAGCGATCGCGCGCCGTCGCGAAGCTCGGACTGGGCGCCGCCGGGCCAACAGCCAGAGACGAGGGCGATGACTGGCAACACGATCAACAGACGCACGACCACGTCCTAGCCTCCAAACGGCGGCCCGCCGTGAACCCATTCGCCGCCGACCATCGTCGCCACGACCTCGATCTGATCGAGCTCCTCGGGCTGCGTCTCATACGGGTCGCGGTCGAGGACAACGAGGTCGGCAAGCATGCCCGGTAGCAGACTGCCGCGCCGCTGCTCGTCGTAAGCGAGCCACGCCGGCTCGACCGTTGTCGCTCGGAGGGCCTCGTCAACCGTCACCGCCTGCTCCGGGTGCCAGGCGTCGCGCCCGTCGAGCGTGCGCGCGACGCCCGCTTTGATCCCACGGAGGGGGTCTAGCTCCTCGACCGGGGCGTCTGAGCCATTGGCCAGGCGCGCGCCGGCGTCGAGCAGCGAGCGGTAGCAGTAGGCGCGGTCGGTCTCGCCGAGCCAGAAGCGGTCGGCGAGGTCGCGGTCGGCCGGCGCGTGCGCGAACTGCACCGACGCGGTAACGCCGAGCTCTGCGAAGCGGGCGACGTCGCTGGCGGCCAGGAGCTGAGCGTGCTCGACCCGCTGGCGCAGGCCGCGCAGGCGCCAGTCGCCTTGCGTCGTCGTGAAGCCGTCGAGCGCGTCGCGGTTGGCTTGGTCGCCGATCGCATGCACCGCGACCGGGAAGCCGACTCGGGCGGCACGAGCGACGAGGTCGGAGAACTCGACGCGCGAGGTGATTTCGACGCCGGAGCCGTCGAGCAGTCGCGCCGTCCGCGAGCCGAGCGTCCCGTCCATGAAGACCTTGACGTAGCCCACGCGGAGGAAGTCATCACCATCGCCGCTCGCCATACCGTTGGCCTCGAGCTCGTCGAGGCGCTCGTGCGGCAGCGACTGCCAGACGCGTAGGCTCAGCGCGCCCTCGTCGCGCAGCTGCTCGAACATGGCCAAGGCGCCGATCCAGCCGTCCTTGTCGTGGATCGCCGTCACACCGCGCGCGTGCGCGACGTTGATCGCTTCGCGCACTGCGTCGACATGCTCACTGAACGGCGTCTGCAGGTAGCGGTCGCGGAAGTGCCAGGCCGCCTCCTCGCGAAGGAGTCCGGTGGGCTCGCCGTCGGCGTCGACCTCGACGACGCCGCCGGGGACATGCAGGTCGCCGTTCGCCCGCGCGAGGGCGGCTGAGTTGAGCCAGAGGGAATGGCCGTCCTGCGCCATGAGCGCGATCGGCACATCTCGGCTGACCTCATCCAAGTCGTGGCGCGTCGGCTCAACCTGTGGTTGCCACTCTCCGCTGCGCCACCCGCGGCCGCGGATCCAGCCGGTCATAGTGGATGGGCGTCCTCCGACCGCTGCAACCCGCGCGACCACTTCTTCAAGCGTGCCGGCGCAGTCGAGTCGCACCTCATGCCGGGCCAGTGACCAGGTCGGGAAGTGGACGTGCGCGTCGCTGAAGCCGGGCAGTACGCAGAGGCCATCGAGTTCGACACGTTCGACGCCGACGACGCTCGGCCCCGTGCCGAGCGCAACGATGTGGTCGCCGCGGATGGCCAGTGCGCTCGCCGTCGGCCGTGCGTCGTCCATCGTGTGCACGCGGGCGTTGTCGAGGATCACGTTCCGAAGCGTCGCGCGCCTAAACGTGACGCGCCGCATCGGTCAGGCCGCGCGACGGCGCCGGGTCGGGGTCAGCACGGCGGCGATGTCGTCGGCAAGCACGAGTGCCTCGGTCGGCTCGAGCGCGGCGGTGGTGACGCGCACCGCCGGCGGCGACTCGAGCCGGAACGGCGCCCCCGGCGCAACCGCCCAGCCGCGCTGGAGCAGGGCGGCGGCGGCCTGCGCCTCGTCGGGCGCCGGCACCCAGACGTTGAAGCCGGAGCGACCGGTCGCATCGACGCCACGCTCCACCAGCGCGTCAAGGAGCGCCTGACGCCGCTCGGCGTACACGCGCGTCGCGCGCGCAAGTGTGCGGGCGACGCTTTTGGCGCTCATCAGCTCGACGACGAGCCGCTGGAGGACACCGCTAACCCAGCCAGGCCCGACCGTGAGCCGCCCCTCGACACGGCTGATCGTTGTCTCGTCGCCGGTAACGAAGGCGAGGCGCAGGTCAGGGCCGAGCGCCTTCGTCACCGAGCGCACCCGTGCCCAGCGGGCCTGTCGGCGGACGACGCTGAGTCCGGGCACGCCGGCGACCGGGCCTTGATGGTCGTCCTCGACGACGAGGACGCCACGGTGGCGGTCGAGTACACGTGCGAGCTCGTCGGCGCGCAGGTCGTCGAACGCGGCGCCGGTCGGGTTGTGCGCGCGCGGAGTCAGCAACACGGCGTCGACGCCTGCCGCCAGCGCCGCCGCCAGCGGCTTCGGCAGCAGCCCGCGGTCGTCGATCGGTACTGCCACCGGGACGAGGCCCATCGCCCGTAACAGGTCGAGCGAGGCTGAGTAGCACGGGTCCTCGACGGCGACGCGATCGCCGAGGCCGAGGTGGGCGCCGAGGATGCGCTCGACGGCATCGAGGGCCCCGCTCGCGAGGCAGATGTGCTCCGCGTCGATTCCTGCCTCGGCGAACTCGGCCCGCGCCAGCTCGGCGAGCTCGGGCAGCGTCGGCTCGTCGTCGTACGTCCGCTCCGCGCCTTCGAGTCGGGCGAACGCGCGCCCGAGATCAGGGAGAAGCGCCACGTCCGGGTAGCCGTTGGCGACGTCACGGACACCTGTGGGGAGTACGGCCGGGGCCGTGCTCGTCGCCACCGGTGGTCGACGGCTGACGTAGGAGCGGCGGCGCTCGTGGGTGACGATCAGGCCGCGGCGGCGCAGGTCGGCGACGGCCGCCGCGGCCGTCACTGGGCTGACGGCGGCCGCGGCGGCGAGCTCCCGGACCGAGGGGAGCGGGGCGCCGGGAGCAAGGGTGCCAGTGCGAATGCGTGCCTCGAGGTCGGCGGCGATAGTGCGCGCGTTCTGGGCTGAGCGGTCGCGCGTCATACGCGGCCTCGGCGGACGGTGAGCACCGTCGCGGCGAGCGGCGCGCCAAATCCGATCACGTAGAGAGCGGCCTCACCAGCGCTGATGCGATCGGGATGCTCGTACCAGTCGGAGCTGAAGAGGCTGGCCAGGGCGAGGAACGCAACGGCTCCGACGGCGTAGGCGAGAAGGGCCGCCAGCCGGATGGCGCGCCAAACGAAGACGAGCATCGCGGTCGCGGCGATGAAGACGACGACGCCGAGGGCGGCGACCGCGTCCCACTGCCAGGCGTCGTCGCTATGTCGCCAGCCGCCGCCACCACACGCGTCGTCGCAGCGCAGCTTGGTACCAAAGAGGAGACCGGCCCAGAGCGGGATGAACGAAGCCAGCCAAGCGCCGAGGGCAAGCAGCATGGCGAGCGCGCGACGCATCTGTAATCCCATAGCTGTATACTGTACTGTAACAGTTGAGCGAAGCCACTCTGAGGAGCGAACGGACGCGCGTCCGGCGCCAGCCGACCCGTGGCGTCTACGACCGCGACAGCGTCTACGCCGTTCTCGACCGCGCGCTCTTCGGCCACGTTGCGTTCGTCGACGGCGGCCAGCCCTTCTGCATCCCGATGCTCCAGGCCCGCGTCGTCGCCGCCGTCTACGTGCACGGCTCCTCGGCCAGCCGCACCATCCGCACCCTTGCCGCAGGCGTCTCCGCCTGTCTGACCGTCACGCTGCTCGACGGGCTCGTGCTCGCGCGCTCGGCCTTCGAGCACTCGGCGAACTACCGCTCCGCCGCAGTACTCGGCCGGTTCGAGGTCGTCGAAGATGAAACGGATCGGCTGGCGGCGTTCGAGTCGTTCACCAACAAGCTCCTTCCCGGCCGCTGGAACGAGGTGCGCGGCCCGAACCAGAAGGAACTGAAGGCGACGACGATCTTGCGGATGGCGATCACCGAGGCTTCTGTGAAGACGCGCACCGGCCCACCGAGCGACGACGACTCCGACGACGCTGCGCTCGACATTTGGGCCGGCGTCCTCCCCATCGTCACCAGCTTCGCCGCCCCGGAGCCATCGCCCGGCCTGCGGGACGGGATACGACTCTCGCCGAGCGCGCACGGCCTGCTCGCCGCCGACGCCGCGCGTGCTGTCCTCGACCGCAACCGAGGAGGCTCGCGATCGACGTCTCACTGATCCAGGTGCCGTACCACGCCGGCGATGACCGCCACGGCTCGAGCGAAGGGCCGGGCCGGTTGATCGAGGCGGGCGCGGTCGACCTCCTGCAGCAGCAAGGCCATCGCGTCACCGTCGAGCTCGCCGACCGTGACGGCCCCTTCCGCGACACGGCCAGTTCGTCGGCGGCGGTCAACAAGCAGGTCGCGAGGCTGGTGCGCGCCGCGAACGACCCCGGGCAGCTGCCGCTCGTGCTCGCCGGCTCCTGCGTCACCTGCCACGGCGTACTCGCTGGATTCGAGCACTCAGCGTGCGGCGCGGTCTGGATCGACGCCCACGCCGACTTCAATACGCCCGACACGGCAGGGAGCGGCTTCTTCCCCGGCATGTCACTCGCTGTTGCCACCGGCCACTGCTTCGCGAACTACTGGGGCCAGATCGGCGACAACACGCCGCTGGCCGAGGAGAACATCGTCATGTTCGGCGTCCGCGACCTCTGGCCCGAGGGCGAGCGTGAGCGCCTCGAGCGGTCCGCGATCAAGGTCGTGCCGTGGCGCGACGGCAAGCCCGAGGGCGAGATCCTCCCTGCTCTCGACCAGCTAGCAGGTCGCGTCGGCGAGATCTACCTGCACATCGACTTCGACGGCTTCGCGCCCGAGGTCGCGCCCGGAATCGTCGACGAGCCAGTAGCTGGCGGCCTGTCGCGCGAGAACGCGGAGGAGATCGTCCACGGCGCCGGCGAGCGCTTCCGCATCCGCGCGGCGACGCTGGCCACGTTCACGCCCGCCAACGACGAGGACGAGAGGACGCTGCGGCTTGGCCTTCGGCTGATCGAAGTGATCGGTGAGGCTGCTCGCGGCCGTTCCCCGGCGTGACCAAAGAGGACGAGCTGCGCGCGATCCTCGGCGGCAATCGCCGGTTCATGGACGTGCTCGCGGCCGTCCGCGCGTGCGGGCCGCCGAACTGGGTCGTCGGCGCCGGAGTAATCCGCAACATCGTCTGGGACTACCTCCAGGGGCACGACACGCCGACGCCCGTCAAGGACGTCGACGTCGCCTTCTTCGATCCGAGCGACGCCACCCGCGAGCGCGACGCCGCACTCGAACGGCAGCTGTACGCGGCGATGCCGTCGGTGCCGTGGGAAGTGACCAATCAGGCCGGTGTTCACCTCTGGTACGAGGCCCAGTTCGGCTATCCGATCCGGCCGGCCGATTCGATCGAAGACGCCGTCAGCATGTGGCCGGAGACAGCGACTTCGGTCGCTGCCACGCTCGACGCTGACGGCAGAATTCGTGTCATCGCCCCGGTCGGGCTCGATGATCTGCTCGCGATGCGCCTTCGCCGCAACCCGCGTCAGATCTCGCGGGAAACATTCACCGAGCGCCTCCGCGAGAAGGACCCCACGAGACGATGGCCACTGGTGGAGGTCGTGCGCGAGTGAACGCCTCGGATCACTTCGGCACGCGGGGTTAGCCGAGCGTGGCGCACGTGTCGAGGCCGTAGCGGCTCGCCGCCTGATGAAACGCTTGGCGAATTCCCCGACCGCGACTGCGCTATCAGTGCGTCCTCCCCTTTCATTGCTCAAGGCTTCGGCAGCTCGGGCGAGGTTTCGGAGCGGACTCAGGACAGCGTCTACTTCTTTCTGCTCGCCGCCCGGCGCCTCTCTAGTAGCACCGAGGCATCGTTCCGGTGATGCATCGAGGCGTGCTCGCGCAGGGGCGCCCGGGCATGCGCGGGACCGGACAGCCGCGACACTGCGTATGCCAATCATGAGGGCCATCAGCGTCCTGGCCGTTGCCTGCCTCACGGCGATAATGAGCGGCGGCTGCAGCGGAGGCGACAAGACAAGCATGACCACCGCTCCAGAGCCTTCCGAGCCGATGGCGACCGACCCAGCAGCCCTAATCGGCAAGCCGCAGGGTCAGACCCTCGAGATGTCGGCCGGGCCTTCGACCACCCGGTTCACGATCACCGCGCTGCCGCCGCCCCAGCACACGTGGGACGTACACGTCGACACGCCAATGACCGCGGACGTCGCCGTCAGCATCCGTACCTGGTACGGGCAGCGGCTACGGGTGCTCGATACGACACACGACCAGGCGTCCTGCGAGGTGCAAGGCGAGCGCTCTGCCTGCTCGCTGGCCTTCCCGAGGCTGGAAGCGCAGCGCCCCGGCGAGTGGACGGTCATTGTCGTGAAGCGGTCACAACCAGCGGCGCGCGTACGCGTCGAAGTGATCTTCAACAAGGAGTGACTTCGCTCGGAGCAGGTCATCCTCTACTTCCGCAGCGACCTTTACCCGAGCCACTGGTTGCGCACACCGTTTCGCGAGCGGTCGAGGCGCCCGGCCGACCGATGTGATGAGGCCTCCACTAGAGCGCCCGCAACGGCTGCATCTCCTCCGTCTTCTTCATCTCGAAACCGACCCGTAGCTGGAAGCGACGCTGGAACTTCAGGTCGGCGAACCGTTCACGGCGCTGCGGAGAGGCTGCCTCTTAGGGGCCTCCAACACGCGGGCCGGACCCTAGCGGCTAAACAACCACTGCCAGGGAGTCCAGCACAGCCAGCGCCTGCTCGACCGCCGTCGGCGAGGCGTCGGCAAGCGGCATGCGTACATGGGGCGTCGGGATCTTGCCCTGGGCGTGCAGGACGCCCTTGATCACCGCCGGGCTCGGTTCGGCGAACAGGCCTAGCGTCAGCGGGAGCAGCGCCTCGGCTTGTCGGCGGCCGTCGGTGAGCTGGCCGGCGAGGCCGGCGTCGAGCATCGCCGTGTAGCGGTCGGTGGCGACGTTGGCCGACGCCGCGATCGCGCCGGTGCCACCCATGAGGACGAGCGGGAACAGGAAGGCGTCGTCGCCGCCGAGAACGCTGAAGCTCGGCGGCGCGCCGGCGAGAACCTGCAGCGTGTCGGCGTCGATGCCGCCAACGGCCTGCTTAACGCCGACGATGTTGTCGGTCTCGGCCAGCTCGAGCAGCGCGGCGCTGCCGAGGCCGCGCGCGGTGCGGTAGGGGATGTTGTAGATGATCAGCGGCACCGGCGAGCGTTCCGCGACGGCTTCGAAGTGCGCGACGATCGCCGCCTCCGACGGCCGAACGTAGTAGGGCACGACGGCCAGCGAGGCCCGCACGCCGGGCACGTCGGCGAGCGCCTCGTGGCGGGCGATCGTCTCCCGCGTGTTGTAGGTCCCAGCGCCAACGATGAGAACGGCATCGCGCGCGGCGCAGACGCGCGCGCAGATGGAGATCACGATCGCCCGCTCGTCGGTGTCGAGCGCTGTCGCCTCTCCGGTCGTCGCCTCGGCGACGATGCCCGCCGCGCCCGCGGCGAGCACCTCGTCGGCATGCCGCTCGAGCGCGTCCTCGTCGACGCGCCCGGCCTCGTCGAAGGGAGTGATCACCGGGACGAGCAGTCGCTCGGGACGGAACGCGATCGGCATCGGGACAAGTTTAGGACGCACAGTACGATCTGGACATGGACGTTCTCGGTGGCGGCTGTCTCTGCGGCGGCGTGCGCTTCGAGCCGACGCTGCCATTCCGCCGCACCAACCACCGCCATTGCTCGCTCTGCCGCCGTCACTCGGATCGACCGGCCTGCTGCAGTCACGGAAAGCGCGCGAGCGCTTCCGACTCCTCCAGGGGCGAGAAGGCGCCGGCACAAGGCCCGATGGCGAAGCCCTTGATATCGGCCAAGCGTCCGCCGAGTTTCACGGTTGCTACGAGGCGAGCACGACCGTGCAGACCTCTACTTACCCGTGCGCGCGCGCATCTCCGAGGGTTGGCTCGATCGGTGAGACCGTAATAACGGAGCCAGGGTCGTTCCGACCGCAGTACGCGATGACCGGATAGGTCGGGATCGCCACGGTGAGATGAGCCGAGGTGCTGACGCCGGGCAGGGCAACGCGCAGCTTCTTCGCCACTTTGAGGTTGCCCAGATCGCACCGGAACTTGTTCAGCAGGAAAAACGCCGACCGATGTGGAAGGACTCGCACAGCGACCGGTGGACGTGACGTGACCATCTGATCGCCGCTGTGGCTGACGCGAAACGCGAGCCGTTTCCCGTTCGCATCGACTAAGGCAACCGTCGGGTAGCCCTTGACCACGCACGGCTTCGCGCTTCGGTTGGTGAGCACGATCGAGAGCGGGTTCTGCCCCGTCGCCGGAGAAACCTGTGCACCGTTGGCGATTCTGAGCTGGGACGGACGGCACGGCGTCGGACGAATGGCGTCCGACGCGCTCTGAGTGGAAGCCGGCTGGGAATCGCCACAACCGACGACGTAAAGAGCCGCACTTGCGGCTACAGGAAGCCACTTCACGACGCAGAGTCTATTTCTGCCTCGGCGCCCATCCGCTGCTGATCCAGGGAATTGGAGGAAGAGCTGGAAGCGGAGCAGAATTCACATCAAGGTTCTAGTGGCCGGAGGGCGAGGAGATCTCGGTGCGGCTCGGTGCCCTCGACGACCACGGCGTGACGCTCGAGTACCACTCGTGGGTCGGCTCGACGGCCACCTGGGACCAGCTGTCCGACGATGGCCTGCCTCGCTACGACGCGGGTCCGCCGAGCAATTAGAGACGGTGGTGTGGGTGCACGCGTTCGGTCGAGCGGGAGCGAACGCAACCGCTCCGCCGTCTATCGCCTCCCCGTCACCGCCCACGTCGGTCCCGTCGCAGAGATCTCGCGGAACGCGCAGGACACGCCTCCTGCGTTGCGGCAAACTCGAGGCGGTCATTCGACGCGGCGCGTCACGCGAGTTCGGCGATTTGTAGCCGGTGACCGAGGTCCAGCTCTGGCAGCGAGCGCAGATGCCCGTACCGGCAATCCCAAGCGCCCAACTCGAGGTCGGCTTCCAGCCGCGCAATACCTTCTGCGAGGTCCTCCGCTTCCGCGAGGGCGAAGTTCGAGATGTTGCGGCGGACCTCGCTGTCGAGATACATCTCGGGGCGCCCCCAGTAGGCGCTGAACACGCCATCGACGCAGTCGCGGGGCAGCGGGACCGGAACCGCCGTGACCGGCCGGAGCTCGTTCTCGATCGTCTCGACGATCGCGGCCATTCTCGCCGCCGGGTCGAGACTCGGGAGGTAGTCCTCGACCAGCCAGAACGCGACGCCGCTCCGCGGGTCGCGGAGGAAGATGACGATCCGCTTCCGCGCCACCCGGCGGAGCTCGCGCAGGCCGGCCCGCAGGTCGCTCCAGTGCTGGACCGTGTTCACAGCTAGCGCGGCGTCGAAGCTGTCGTCGTGGAGCGGCAGCTCCTCGGCGCTTGCCTGGACTACCGGCGCGGACCCCCGCGGCCGCTGCGCAATCATCGTCTCCGACGGCTCGACTGCGAGCACCTCCCGATCCATCGGCTCGTACGCCCCCGTCCCCGCGCCCACGTTGACCACCGAACGCGCGTCGCCGAGCGCGGCGTTGACCAGCGCCGCGATCCGGGAGTCTGGTCTTCGCGTCACGCCGTAGCTGCCGCCGATGCCGTCGTAGAGGCTGCTCATGGCAGCCGATCCTGCCACCACGGCGCAGGGACGGCAGCGGCGACTGGTCCGGCAGACGGGCGATTGCTCTTCGCGGCTCGCCGCCGGGGAATGGAGCCTTTATGGACCCCCCGGTGGACCCAACCGGCGCACAATCAGCTGCAAATCGACGGGACGCGTGAAGCGCGAAATGAAGACAAAACCATTGCCGTGGGTTGCGACCGGTTGTATCGGAGCGCACGGCAAAGAGCGTGTGTAGCACCGCTTGCCACCGTTTGCGGAGGTCCCCTCTCTGCGAGGGAGGAGGTCGATCCCCCTTTAAAACGCCAAGTCCTGCGAACCCGAAGGCCCACAGGACTTGACGCGACGACTCTGACAGGCATTGCTTCCAGCGTCAAGCAGACCTTCTGCGCGCGCGCCCTGACCAAGTTTGTGCACCCCACGCAGACCTTGAGCCGGGTGCCAGTGCAGCGGCGGGAGCAGGGCGCACACCCGGCGGCTAGGTGGCCGCGCCCCGGCTTCTCAGCGGACGCCTGCGCGGCCTGCGGATCAGGGCGAAGACCGGGACGCTCCTGAAGCAGGTGTCCTCCCTCTCCAGCTGGGTCTGGCTGCAAAGGTCGCAGCGATGGGGCGAGTTCTCGATCCTCCCGCGCTGCTTGTCGAAGCATGAGGCGCTCTCCGTCGAAGACCAGCTCGTTTCACTGATCGCAACGCACGCCTAGCCGCGACCGAACGAATCTTCGTCAGAGGTCTCGCACGAAGTCCAGCACGGCGGGCGGACGACGTCAGAGAAGCGTCGCCCGCGCCGCCTACCGGAGCGCCGTGCGCGCGAGTTCGCCGAAACCGACGTAGAGATGTGCGAGGCCCGCCATCGCCTCGAAGAAGGAGTGACGGTTCGCTGCGGCAAGGAACTCGTCTGCCTCGAGCGCGGCGAGCTCGGTCGTCTTCTTCGGCCAGTGGAGCGTGTCGCCGTAGTCGTAGACGCGGATTAGGTAGTCGGGCCGGTAGTGCTCGTGGTAGTCGAAGACTTTCCAGCCGCGCTCGGCGACTAGGCGATCGCGAACGCATTGATCGAGAGAGCGCGCGTGCAGGGCCTCGATCGCCGCACGCCAGAGCTCGAGCTGGCGCAGTTGCTCGATGCGCACCAGCTCATCGCTGGACTGTGCCGCTGCTGCAACAAGCAGCTGATGCACGTGCTCGAACCGGGCGCCGTCCTTTTTCGCGCGCGAGTCGCAGTGCCGCAGCAACGCGCTCATCCCGACCTCCGAGTCCTTCGGTCCGAAGGCACGCTGCACGATCTCTTCGCCGGTCTCGTCGTCCTTGCGAGCAGAGAAACCTCGGTCGAGAGAGTTGAGCATCCCCGACTCGGCTAGATCCCCAGCGGTCTCGACGAAACGCTCCACCGCTTCTCGCTCGGTCTGCGGCAGCCGATGACCGAACCGCGTGAACGAACGCGGATCGGGCAGGCCAAACACGTAGTCGAGCTGTTTCCACCAGAAGGTGGCGGCGTCTTCGGCGCTGATCCGCTCGTTCAGCGGCAACGCGAATGGAAGTGGGCGGTCGAGCAGGAAGACGGCGGCGCTCTCCGCCGTGAACTTCGCGTGGTCCTCCTCTTCGACAACTCTCGTGATCGGCCCGACGAAGAACGGGATCGGGTCGTCGCCGCGCTCGAACTTGATGACCTTGTCGAGTAGCTCTTCCGTCGTAAAGCCAGCGTACGTACGCTGCTTGCTCACTCTCATCCGGGAATCCTTACGATTCGAGAAACCGGCCGAGGGAGCGAGCCTCCGGGTCAATGGGCTATCTGAGGTTGGCAAGATCATCGCCGCTATGAGAGTCGCGGCGCTCTACGACGTCCACGCAAACCTGCCTGCGCTCGAGGCGGTACTCGCGGAGGTGCCGGAGGACGCGACGATCCTGCTAGGGGGTGATCACGTCTACGGCCCGTTCCCGGCGGAGACGCTGGTGCGTCTCCGCGGACTCGGCGAGCGCGCGGTCTGGCTGCGTGGCAACTGCGATCGCGAGCTGTCCGAGCCTGGTACCGGCTCTGCCTCGCTCGACGTCCTGGACTGGGTTCGCGATCGGCTGAGCCGCGAGCAGATCGAGTTTCTGCTCAACCTGCCCGCGACCGCCACGCTCGCGGTCGACGGGCTGGGCGAGGTCTTCTTCTGCCACGCCACCCCGCACAACGACATCGACTTCTTCACCGACGCCACGCCCGAGGAGCGGCTCGCACCCGTGTTTGCCGACGTCCCGGCCGCAACGATCGTCTGCGGCCACTCCCATCTCCAGTTCAAGCGCGTCGTCGGCGACAAGCGCGTGATCAACGCGGGCAGCGTCGGCATGGCCTACGAGGACGAGCCGGGCGCCTACTGGGCGCTACTCGGGCCGAAGGTCGAACTGCGTCGCTCGCGCTTCGCCCCTGCTTCGCTTGCCGAGGCGGGCTACCCGCGCCGCTGGCCGTCGACCAGCCGCGCCGAGGCGACGAGCCTGCTCGAGGCACATGCTCTCGGCGCCTGAATTCATCGGAGCCGCCGCCGATCGCTGACGCCCTGTCGGCGACCTCGGCTCCGAGCGCCGCGCAGCAAGCGCCACACATCAACAATGCCAGTACTGGGTCACGGGGCAGACCGCACGATAACGCTCAGGAATTCATCCTGGTGATCAGTCGCAGCCATGCGTTGCCGAGCTGAGCCGACCTGAAGAAAGTTGGAGGCGCCACTTCGATTTCAGCGCCACGGCCGCGCTGCCTACTCGAGTTCCGGATCCGGCTCCACAGCGAGCGCTTCGACCGAGACGATCTGTTCTGGCCAGCTGTCCTGGATGTCCTCGCGCGCACGCAGGCCCGCCCTTGCTGCGCAACCTCCTAGCCGCGCCTCTTTTGAAGGTGGAAGAGTCCGCTGTCTCCCTCAGGCGCCGACAGCAGCCTTCAGCACGTTCAGGTGAAAGTGGGCGGCCTCCTCGATCTCGGGCGAGCGGTCGGGATGCATCCAGCACCAGGCGGTGACGGCGAGACTCCGCGCCTCCCGCAACTGATCGGCAAGGTCGATGTCTGCGCCGCCGTAGTTCATCGCAACCTCACGTGGCAGAGCGGTCAAATCCCATTCCGGCGGGCCGGTACAGGCGCCCTCGAAGTCGACGAATATCGGGCCCGCGGCGGTGACCAGGACGTTTCCGTCGAGGTGTGGGTCACCATGAAGCGGAGTTGCGGCGGGAAGGTGAAGGCCGCGGATCCGATGCGCGATGCGCGCAGACGCAGCCTCAAGAAACGAGCGATCCGCCGGGGGGAGTTCGGGCGTAGAGGAGGGATCGGCGATCACCCTCCCTGCCCCGTCAAGGACATCCGTCAACGACGGCAATGCACCCGGGTAGTCCGCGAAGGCGTCGTGCAGACGCCTCAGGGCGACCGCGAGAGTCCCGTGCGAGAGGCGACGCTCTCCGCTCTTGGGGCGAAAGCTCCAGCAGGTGACGGTCATCGCGCCGTAGCGGTGCGGGCCTGGCGGGATGGCGGACGTAGGAGGCGCGACTGGGGCGCCATGGCGCGCTAGATGCGCGCCAATCTCCAACTCGCGGGCCAAGACCTCCCCAGCGTCAGCACGGATCGTCGTCGTCCCGACCTTCGCCACGATCGTGCTGGGGGCTAGATGCACAATGGTGTTGTTGGAGTCCTTCAGGACGTATGCCGCGTGATGAGTCACGCCGTACAGGCGTGCGATCGCCGTCGCCGCCTCAAGCGCACGGCGCCGGCGAAGTTCGATTGCGGGATCCATCCGAAGCAGTAGAGCACCTGCGGGCGCCTCGGCCGCATCATGTCGAGCGGCTGCGCCCGACGAGCACGGCACCAGCGGAGCATTGCCCACCCGCCCCTCTTCGGCTCCCCGCCACCAGCTCCGATAGCCCTTTCGCTTCGTCGCGGAGCCCCAGCCGCCGGACCTTTCGTCGATGTCTATCCGTATCTGGAAGTGATGACCTTGCCGATTGCTGGTACGCGTCGCCGACGCTTGAATCTCTGCTTCGCGGTCACTGCCGCCGTCGTCGCCGTGGCCGCTGGCTGCGGCGGGCCATCGACGGCCGCCGAACGCGAGGTGAACGCGACCGCGACAGACCGACACGCGACCCTCTCGCTCCGCGATCTGACCCTGACCGTCCCTGACGGGTGGGACAGCGAGGCGTTCGTCAACGCCTCGGGTATGTCCGTCTTCCGAGTCGGCAGCTTCGCCTTCCCAGAGAGGCCCGACGACGATGTTGGCCAGATCGCACGCGAGGCGATGGGGCCGGATGACGTGCTGATCAATATCGTCGACTACACGGGTGTCGACCCGCGCGACGACACCTATAGGCGGATTACGCCACCGCTGACCGTCGACGGATCGCAAGCAACCGGGCAAGAGGGGTACCA
>WNGB01014360.1_pt1 | contig 17984 bp, 20 predicted proteins | sample 5400681 | NCBI WGS metagenome assembly WNGB01 (sample SAMN13153367, study PRJNA577476) | soil metagenome | isolation source: 115 cm soil or saprolite under grassland replicate 2 | place: USA:California | collected 2016-06-15 | reverse complement strand
CGGCGCGGTCCTGGCGTCCGTGCCCATCGTGGTCCTTTACGTCTTCTTCCTCGACTACTACGTCTCGGGGTTGACCGCGGGCGCCATCAAGTAGACGAGCCGCGCACAGCCGCGTCCCAGCAAAGACGACGGCCGCGCGCGGCGGCGGGGGCGCCGGAGTTAGCGCGTCGGTCCGACGAACGCTTCGAGCATCCCGTCCGCGCAGATGCGACGCGCGGTGATGGCGCGACGCATCGCCAGACGCCCGCGCGCCTGCTCGTCGTCGGTCGTCGCGAGCTGGGACAGGATCCGCACGGCGCGGGCGGCGTGGTCGCTCTCGACCTCCATGTGCACGTGGTAGAAGTCGAGCGCCGTCCGGGCGACGCCGTAGTGCCGTTCCATGGCGTCGGCCATGCGCTGCACGTGGATCGCGTTGATCGATTCCGTGGCGATGTTCCCGCCGCACAGCGCTTCCAGCGTGGAGGTGCGCTGCAGGAGAAAGAGCTCGTTCTTCTCGATGATCGTCGTCGGCAGGTACTCGGTCGCGAAGAGCTCGTCCTTCGAGATGCCGAGCGCCTCGGCGAGCTTGATGAAGAGAAAGGCATGGGCGGTGCTCTTGCCACCGACCGTATCCTCGCCGCCCTCCTCGACGACCAGGGGGATGAGGGCGCGCTGGCGCTCGAGGTCCTCGAAGGTTGGAGAGTAGCCGCCGACCGAGATGATCTTCCACGCGGCGTGACGGAGGGTGTCGAGGAAAAAGCATCCTTGCTGCCTGATGACGCTCTGGAGCTGGCGCCGGTCGAGCGTGCCGTCCCAGATCAGGAGGAAGAGCGGATGGTGGAGCCAGGGGTGTGTCTCCTGCGCCTCTCGGAGGAGTGCGTCCGTGAACTGCGCGGGCGTGAGCGCCATCGTCGGGCTCCGTGTCAGGCGGCGGTCAGCCGGCGTTCGAATCGCTGGGCGATGTCAGGCGGCGGTCAGCCGGCGTTCGAATCGCTGGGCGAACCGCGACATCGCGTAGGTGAACGCGAAGTACACGACCGCGATGAAGAGATAGAGCTCGAACGGCTTGATCTCTCGGTTGTTGACGATCTGGGCGGCCTTGGTCAGATCCACGTAGCCGATGATCGAGGCGAGCGACGTGTCCTTGAAGAGCACGATCATCTGCGTCACCAGCGCCGGCACCATGTTCCGGATCGCCTGCGGGAGCACGACGAAGCGCATCGTCTGCGCCGCGGTGAGCCCGACGGCGGTAGCCGCCTCGACCTGGCCCCGGGGGACGGACTGGATGCCGGCCCGGACGATCTCGCCGAAGTACGCGGCCTCGAAGATCACGAACGCCGTGAGCGCCACCCCGTACTCCGGGATCGGGAGCCGCAGGAGCTGCGGGATGATGAACCAGATCCAGAAGATCACCATGACGAGCGGGACGCCACGGATGAACTCCACGTAGAGCGTCGCCGGCAGGTTGATCCAGCGCGAGCGCGCCAGCCGCGCGACACCGATGAAGATCCCCAGGACAAACCCCAGCGCGATGGCCGGGATCGCCAGGCGGAGCGTGCCCCCCGCGAAGCCGCCCCATCCGAAGAGCCCCTGGACAATCAGGAACTTGAAGTTCGCGACGATGACGCCGAAGTCGAGCACGCTCAGCCTCCGCGCGCGATGAGGCCGGGGATGGCGAAGCGCCGCTCGACGCGCGCCATGATCGTCGCGATCCCGACGCAGAGCACGAGGTAGATGACGGTGCCGGCGGTGAGGGCCTCGATGGCCTTGGCGGTATACGTCTCGATCTGACGCGTCTGGAAGGTCAGCTCGGCCACGCTGATCGTGAGCGCGACCGACGAGTTCTTGAGGAGGTTCAGCGAGTCGTTGGTGGCCGGCGGCACGATGAGCCGGAGCGCGATGGGCACGATGACCAGGCGGTACGCCTGAAACGTCGTCAGTCCCATCGCCATGGCCGCCTCGAACTGGGTCCGCGGGATCGAGAGGATGCCCGCGCGGATGATCTCGGACATGCGCGCGCCGTGGTAGACGCCGAGAGCGAACATGCCCGCCCAGAATTCGGCGCTGTGGTTGAAGATCCAGTCCTGCACTGCCCGGGGCAGCAGTGGCGGGACGCCGAAGTACCAGAAGAACATCCAGACGAGCAGCGGCACGTTGCGGAAGAACTCGACATAGGCCGTGGCGAGTGCGCGGGCCGGCTTCCAGGAAACGGTCCGCAGCGCGCCCGAGAGGATTCCGAGCGCCGCCGCTAGCACCCAGGCCAGCACCGAGATCTCGACAGTCGTGACGAGGCCCTGGAGCAGCCAGACGCCCGACTGGCCGCTCCAGAGCACGCTCCACTTGAACTGGTAATTCACCGAGCGCCGACCGGACGCGCTACTTGCCGATCTGCTTCAAGAGATACGCCTTCACCTGCGGCGTCATCGGATATGGGAGCTCGCCCTTGGGCCCGAACCACTTCTCGTAGATCTCGAAGTATTTCCCGGACTCGAAGCCATTCTTGAGTCCGGCGTCGACGGCCGCCTTGAACTTGGCGTCGCCCTTCCGCATGGCCATGCCGTAGGGCTCTTCCGAGTAGAAGTCGCCGACGACGTCCCACTCGTCCGGTTTCGGGGCCTTGGCCTTGAGCCCGTAGAGCTGGATCCCGTCGTTCGTGTAGGCGTCCACCTGGCCCTGGAGGAGCGCCTGGAACGCCGCCGGCTGGTCCGGGAACTCGCGCAGCTGCGCCTGCGGATACTTCTCACGAATGATCTTGGCGTTGGTCGCTCCCTGCTGCGCGGCGACGCGCTTGCCGGCGAGATCGTTCACGCCCTTGATGGGGCTGCCCTTCTTCACCAGAAACTGGGCGCCGGTGTAAAAGAACGTCAGGCTGAAGTCCACGGCCTCGCGCCGCTGGGGCGTGTCGGTCATCGTGCCAGCGATGAGGTCGACGGCGTTCGAGGAGAGGAGCGGGATGCGCGTCGGCGGCGTGGACTCCTTCTTCTCGATCTTGATCGACTTGCCGACGGCCTTCTGGACTTCGGGCTTGACGAGCATCTCGACCAGGTCGATCGAGAAGCCGACCCACTCGTTGTTCTTGTTGACGTACGCGAAGGGCGGCGAGCCCGTGCGCGTCCCGATCGTCAGGACGCCCGAGTCCTTGATCTTCGCCAGCGTATCCGGCTGGGCCCCGACCGACGACGCGAGCGACAGAGCCAGGGCCACGGCGACAACGACACAGAGCATGCGCTTCATCAGTAACCTCCGGTTAGTGGGAGAGGATCTTCGACAGAAATTCCTTGGCGCGGTCCGATCTGGCTGCGGCGAAGAACGCTTCGGGGGTGGCCTCCTCCACCACTCGTCCCCCGTCCATGAAGACGACGCGATGCGCGACCCTTCGCGCGAACCCCATCTCGTGGGTGACCACCATCATCGTCATGCCGTCCTTGGCCAGATCGGTCATGACGTCCAGCACCTCGTTGATCATCTCCGGGTCGAGGGCGGAGGTCGGCTCGTCGAACAGCATGATCTTCGGCTGCATCGCGAGCGCCCGCGCGATCGCCACCCGCTGCTGCTGGCCCCCTGACAGGTTCGCGGGGTAGTGGTCCGCCTTGTCGGGGATGCGAACGCGCTCGAGCAGCGCGCGCGCCGTCTTCTCGGCCTCCGTCGCGCCGAGGCCGCGCACCCTGACGGGCGCCAGCGTGATGTTCTGAAGGACGGTCATGTGCGGGAAGAGGTTGAACGACTGGAACACCATGCCCACGCGGGTTCGGAGTCCGGACATGCTCACGCCGGGCCGCGCGAGCGATTCGCCGAGGACGATGAGGTCGCCGCCCTGGATTCCTTCCAGTCCGTTCACGCAGCGGATGAGTGTCGATTTACCGGAACCCGACGGTCCGCACACCACCACGACCTCGCCCGCCACGACCGCCAGGTTGATGTCGCTGAGGACCTTGAGCTTCCCGAACCACTTGTCGACGTCTTTGAACCGGATCGCCACATCGGCCATCAGCGGATCACCACGAGGACGTCGCCGCCGTTCACCGGCTGGCCGGCCTCGACCCGCACCTCGGCGACGGTACCCGAGGTCCCCGCCTTGAACTCGTTCTCCATCTTCATGGCCTCGATCACCAGCAGGGTGTCGCCCTTCTCGATCCGGTCGCCCGGCTTGACCGCGACGTGCACGATCCGGCCCGGCAGCGGGGCCACGAGGGTCTGCGCCCCGTGGCCCACCGCCGCGCCGCCCTTGGTCCGGATGATGAACCGGGTCTGCTCCTCCACCCGGATGACGTACCGCTCGTCACCGATGTCCACGACGCACGCGCCCTCCTCGTCCCGCACATCGGCGACGTACGATACGCCGCCGACGAGGAGCGAGTATATGCCCTGGGCCGTGAGTCGCCCGTCCACCTCCCACACCTCCGCCCCAATGGTCAGTCGATAACGACCGGCCTCGCCGCTCACCTCCACCGTCTCGCTCGTGTCGCCGACCGTCACGACGAACTTCATGGTAGCGGGGTCCTCGAGGCCGGCGCGGACCGAGGGTGGCCTGAGATAGGAGCGACCCGGATGCGTTGTAGCGAGTGCTGTGAGGCCGACTTGGACCGAGGGTGGCCTGAGAACGATGCAAGAGGCTCCGACACGCCTGGTCTTGTGTACGTGGTCATCGGGCCCGGGTCCGTCATCGCCAGCCCGGGTGGCGGCCGGTCCGCCAGGCGTCGGGCGCCGGTGGGGGCGCCTCGACGATCGTGCGGTGGCCCAGGCGCTCGTACTCGGCGAGCACCGCCGCGATGATGGCGATCGCTTTCGCCCGATCCCGCGTCGCCGCGAGCGTGGGCAGGATCCGGTCGAGGAAGCCGGTCGAGAGCTTCCCGGCGCGGAAGTCCTCGTGGGTCACGATGTGGGCGAGAACCGGGATCGTCGTGAGGATGCCGACCACCTTGTACTCGGCGAGCGCGCGAGCCATCCGCTGGATGGCGGCCGTGCGGTCGACCCCCCAGACGATGAGCTTCGCGAGCAGCGTGTCGTAGAAGCGCGGCACAGTGTAGCCTTCGTAGGCGCCAGAGTCGTCGCGCACCCACGGGCCGGCGGCCGCGCGGAGTCCGGTGATGGTACCGGGTGACGGCATCCAGCCGGCGAATGGATCCTCGGCGTTGATGCGACACTCGATCGCCGCGCCCCGCAGCATCACGTCCGGCTGCGCGTATCCGAGCGGCTCACCGGCCGCGATCCTGAGCTGCTCGCGGACGAGATCGATGCCCGTGACCATCTCGGTCACCGGATGCTCGACCTGGAGCCGCGTGTTCATTTCGAGAAAGTAGCAACTTCGCTCCGCGTCCACGAGGAACTCGACCGTCCCGGCGTTGACGTAGCCGGCCGCTTTCGCGATCCGGCATGCGGCCTCGCCCAGACGCTCGCGCATCGCGTCGTCCACGAACGGCGACGGCGATTCCTCGACGAGCTTCTGGTGTCGACGCTGGATCGAGCACTCGCGCTCACCCAGGTGGATGACGCGGCCCTGAGCGTCGGCCAGCACCTGGACCTCGATGTGGCGCGGCTCCGCCAGGTAGCGCTCCAGATAGACGGCGCCGTCGCCGAACGCCCACGCCGCCTCGCTCCGCGCGAGAGCGAGCGCGCCCTCGAGCTCCGTCTCCGCGCGGACGACGCGCATGCCCTTCCCGCCCCCGCCCAGCGCGGCCTTGACCATGAGCGGATAGCCGATCTCGCGGGCCGCTGCGCGCAGCGCATCGTGACCCGCCGTCGGCTCGAACGTTCCCGGGACCGTCGGGACGCCCAGCCCGCGCGCGATCCGGCGCGCCGCCGTCTTGTCGCCCAGCGCGCGGATCGCCCCCGCCGGCGGCCCGACGAAGACGAGCCCGGCGGCGCCGCAGGCCTCGGCGAACCCGGCATTCTCGGCGAGAAACCCGTAGCCCGGGTGGACGGCGTCGGCGCCGGCGGCCTTGGCGACGCGCACCAGCTTGTCGATCGCGAGGTAACTCTCGGCCGGAGGGGGCGGCCCGATCGGGTACGCCTCGTCGGCCATGAGGACGTGGAGGGCCTCGCGGTCGGCCTCCGAGAACACGGCCACCGAGGCGATCCCCTGCTCGCGGCAGGCGCGGATCACCCGCACCGCGATCTCGCCTCGGTTCGCCACCAGGACCTTGGTGATCTTCACCCGCGTCGTCCCTCAGCGACCTTCGAAGCGCGGGCGGCGCTTCTCCCGGAAGGCCTTCACACCCTCTCGGTGGTCCGCGGTCTTGATGAGGATCGACTGGCCGAAGCTCTCGAGGGTCCGGGCGGTGTGGAGGTCGGCGCTCACGCAGCTCTGGATCACCCGCTTGGCCAGGCCGAGCGCCTGCGGCGCCTTGGCGGCGAGCCGCGCCGCGAGCGCGCGGGCCTCGCTCGCGAGCTCGGCATCGTCCACGACACGGTTCACGAGGCCGCAGCGCAGCGCCTCGTCGGCGCTGACGATCTCGCCCGTCAACACGAGCTCCTTGGCGCGCCCGAACCCGACCAGCTTGACGAGCCGGGAGCAGCCTCCGATACCCGGAATGAGCCCAAGGTTGTTCTCGGGCAGGCCGAAACGCGCCGAGCGCGCGGCGATGCGAAGATCGCAGGCCAGCGCGAGCTCGAGCCCCCCGCCGACGCACGTGCCGTTGATCGCGGCGATGAGCGGCTTCTCCAGAGCTTCGAGATCGTTGAAGAAGCTCGTGAGCAGCCGCGTGTTGGCGCGGAATACCGGCGTGTTCCAGTCGGTCTCGAACGTCGACACGTCGGCGCCGACGCAGAACGTCTTGCCGGTGCCCGTGAACACCACGACCCGGACCGCCTCGTTCGCGTACAGCTCGTCGGCCAGGGCACGGAAGTCGGCGCGCATCTCCATCGAGATCGCGTTGTTCTTCTCGGGACGGTTGATGGTGACGGCGGCGATCCCGTCGGTGAGCTCGTACTTCAACGTTGCGAAGACCATGCGCTTCCCTCCGCAGGCCGAGCCGACACGCGTCATCCGGCGGTTCTGGCCCGGTCGAGTATAACGAGGCGGCCCAGGAGCCGCTCGACGAACTCGGCCGGCCGGTCCGGCGACAGACCGACCCAGCCGTCGTCGGTCGCCAGCCACACCACGTCGTCGCCGTTCGCAACGTAGAGGCGATAAAAGCCGAGATGCCGGTTCCAGAAGCGGCCGAACCGGCCGAACACACCCCTGGACCCCGTGACGCTGAGGCCGTTGACGGGGCGCGCTTCCCGATCGACCCCGTGGATTGCCCGATACGCGATGACCTTGGCACCCGCCTTGCGCTCGATGTGCACACCGTCCCCGGCCAGACGGTAGCCGATCGGCGCGAGCCGCCCGACGACAAGAAGCACGACCGCGAGGGGCAGCCCCAGGAACAGCCAGCGCAGATCGCCGCTGCGCGCGGTGAGCACGACCCCGAGGATGGTCGTGCCGAGGACGCCGAGGACAACGGCCGCGAGCGACGACCAGCGCTCCCGGACGCCGAGCGGCGCGGCAAACGTGTCGGGATCTACCGGGGGCAGAGCTCGAAGCTCGAGAAGAAGTACGGGATCTCGAACGATGCCGACTCCGGAGAGTCGGAACCGTGCACCGCGTTCGCTTCGATGGATGTGGCGAAGTCCTTGCGGATCGTCCCCGACGCGGCCTTCGCCGGATCCGTAGCTCCCATGAGATCACGCCAACGTTGAATCGCACTCTCTCCCTCGAGGACCATGGGCATGCACGGGCCCTGAGTCATGAACGCGCAGAGGCTGTCATAGAAGGGCCGCTCCCGGTGGACGATGTAGAAGCCGCGCGCCTCGGCGAGCGACATGTGGACGAGCTTCGCCGCGAGGATCGTGAAGCTGGCGCGCTCGATGCGTGTGATGATCTCCCCGGCGACTCCCTTGGCCACGGCGTCGGGCTTGACGATGGCGAGCGTCCGCTGAATCGTCATCGTCCGATCACCTTCGCCATCGTGGCCCCCATGTCGGCCGGGCTCTTGACGAGCGTGGCCCCGGCATCCTCGAGCGCTTTCATCTTCTCCGCCGCCGTCCCCTTGCCCCCCGCGATGATCGCGCCGGCATGACCCATCCGCCGGCCGGGCGGCGCCGTCTGACCGCAGATGAACGCGACCACCGGCTTTTTCACTTGCGACTCGACGAACGCCGCGGCATCCTCCTCGGCGGTGCCGCCGATCTCGCCGATCATCATGATGGCCCGGGTGTCGGGATCGTCGTTGAAGAGCCGCAGCACGTCGACGAAGCTGGTGCCGTAGACGGGGTCGCCGCCGATCCCGACGCACGTCGACTGCCCGATGCCGCGCCCCGTGAGCTGGCCCACGACCTCGTAGGTCAAGGTGCCGCTGCGCGAGACGACGCCGACCGGCCCCGCCCGGTGGATGTGGCCGGGCATGATGCCGATCTTGGCCTGCCCCGGCGTGATGACGCCGGGGCAGTTCGGCCCGATCAGCCGGCTCGGGGTCCCGGCGAGATAGTGCTTGGCCCTGACCATATCGCCGATCGGGATCCCCTCGGTGATGCAGACGACGAGGGAGATCGCTGCCGCGGCGGCTTCCATGATCGCGTCAGCGGCCGCCGGCGGCGGAACGAAGATCAGCGCGCAGTTCGCCCGTTCGCTCGCCACCGCCTCGGCGACCGTATTCCAGACCGGGAAGCCCTCGTGCGTCGTTCCGCCCTTGCCCGGCGTTACCCCGCCGACGACAACGGTCCCGTACTCCTTGCACCGCGCGGCGTGGAACGCTCCTTCACGACCGGTGATGCCCTGCACGACCACGCGCGTGGACCGATCGACGAGGATGCTCACTTACCGACCGCCCTCTCGCTTTCCCTCGGGTGTCGGCGGGCGACTCCGCCGCCGATCCGCGAGTCGCTGCTCGTAGACGGCGACCACTTCCTGATAGCGGGGATGGTCCTTCGGCAGCGTCTGCACGATGATCTCATAGCACGCCGCGGTGTCCTCGCGTCGGCACCAGCCGATCATGTCGTCGGCGAGCCGGTCTCGGTACGCGCTCCGCGGGTACTTCTCGAAGAACGCCTTCGCCTTCACCATCGACATCGTCGCGACCACATCCTCGTAGGCCCGCTCGTCGGCCGGTCTCCAGCAGCCGACGCCGGCGGCGACGCCGGCCGTCAGCAGAAGGAGCGGCAGCCACCGGCTAGCGCCGTGCGAGGGCCACCGCCTTCGCCGCGCCATCGCCCATGTCGTCGGCGTTCGTCAGCGGCAGGCCCGACTCGGCCAGCATCTGCCGGCCCAGCTCCACGTTGGTCCCCTCCATGCGGACCACGATCGGGAGCCGCAGACCGAGCTTCCGAATGGCGGCGATGACGCCCGCGGCCAGGCGGTCGCAGCGCAGGATGCCGCCGAAGACGTTGATGAACACGGCTTTCACCCTCGGATCGGACGAGAGGATCCTGAACGCGTTCTCGATCTGCTCGGGCGATGCCCCGCCGCCGACGTCGAGGAAGTTCGCGGGCTCCCCGCCGGCCAGCTTCACGATGTCCATCGTCGCCATGGCAAGGCCGGCCCCGTTGACCATGCAGCCCACATGGCCGTCGAGCTTGATGTAGTTCAGGTTGTACTTCGACGCCTCGACGTCGAGCGGATCCTCCTCGTTGATGTCCCGGAGGGCGGCGATGCCCTTGTGGCGCCAGAGAGCGTTGTCGTCGAAGTTCAGCTTGGCGTCGAGCGCCAGCACCCGGCCGTCCTTCGTGACGACCAGGGGGTTGATCTCGGCCAGCGAGCCGTCACGGGCGAGGTAGAGGGCGCAGAGACTCCGGATCAGGGCCACCGCCTGCCTGAACTGGTCGCCGGCGAGCCGCACGCCGTATGCGAGATGTCGCGCCTGGTAGTCCTGGACGCCGAGCGCGGGGTGCGCCCACTCCCGAATGATCTTCTCGGGCGAGCGCGCTGCGACCTCCTCGATCTCCATGCCGCCGGCTTCGGACGCCATGACGACGTGGGTCGCGCGGGCGCGGTCGAGGGTGATGGAGAGGTAGAGCTCCCGCTCGACGGCCGAGGCTTCCTCGACGAGCACCGACCGCACCTGGATGCCCTCCGGCGGCGTCTGCGGGGTCTTGAGCCTCATGCCGAGGATCTGCCGCGCGGCGCGCTCGGCCGCCTCCGGGTCGTCCGCTAGCGTGATGCCGCCGGCCTTGCCGCGGCCGCCGGCGTGCACCTGCGCCTTCACGACGACCCGGCCGCCGAGCCGCGTGGCCACCGCCCTCGCCTCCGCCGGCGTCGTGGCGACGTCGCCGTTGGGGACGGGCACGCCGAACTCGCGCAGGAGGGCCTTGGCCTGGTACTCGTGGATTTTCATTGTTGTAGCGGGGTCCGTGAGGCCGGCTTGGACCGAGGGTGGCCTGAAACAGAAGTGACCTGGCTCCGACACGCCCGATCTCGAGCGAGTAGCTCCGACACCTCCGGTCCCGGGCTTTGCATCATGAAGCCCGGCTCCGCGGAGCCCGATTTAGGGTGACAGGTCGTTCTGGCTCCGTCACGCCCGATCCCTGCGCTGGCCGCGGAACTTCCGCAGCAGCCAGACGATGGGGTCGAGGCCGTCCGCCATCCGCTCCTTGAGCGGAATGATCCCGTTGTCGGTGATATGGATGTGCTCCGGACACACTTCGGTACAGCACTTGGTGATGTTGCACAGGCCGACGCCCGCCGAGTCCTTGATGAACGCCCCGCGGTCGCGGGTGTCGAGCGGATGCATGTCGAGGCCCGCGAGCTTGATGAAGAAACGTGGCCCGGCGAAGGTCCGCTTCTTTTCCTCGTGGTCGCGGATGACGTGGCACACGTCCTGGCACAGGAAGCACTCGATGCACTTGTGAAATTCCTGGATGCGATCGATGTCCTCCTGCATCATCCGGTACGTGCCGTCGCGCTCGGGCGGCTTGAGACGGAGCGGGGGGATCGACTTCGCCTTCTCGTAGTTGTACGAGACGTCGGTCACGAGATCGCGGATCAGCGGGAATGTCCGGATGGGAGCGATCGAGATCGTCTCGCCCTCGGAGAAGAGGTTCATCCGCGTCATGCACATGAGCCGCGGTTTGCCGTTGATCTCGGCGCTACAGGAGCCGCACTTGCCGGCCTTGCAGTTCCATCGGCACGCGAGGTCGTGGGCCTGGGTCGCCTGGATCCGGTGGATGACGTCAAGAACGACCATGCCCTCCTCGGAGTCCACCCGGTATTCCTTGAAGTCGCCCCCGCGCGCATCGCCGCGGAACACCTTCATCGTGAAGGTCGGCATTATTTCCTCTCTTGAACCAGCCCCTCCGTGCGCTCGAGCGCGGCCAGCGCGCAGCACTCCGCCACGGTGAGGAGCGACTTGAGGTCGAGAGCGGTATGCCAGCCCGGGTTGTAGGTGCGGCCGCCGTCCACGCGCACCTTCTTCGCGCGGTCCTTGAGCATGGCGATCTTCTTGATCGCTTCCTTCAGCTCGCGCTCAGTGCGGATGATCCCCACGAGGCTCTGCATGGTGTCCTGGAGCTCGGCGTGGATGGCGTACGGGTTCTCGCCGTCTTTTCGAGTGAACGGCTCCAGCATCTCCTTCGCGATCGATTCCACCTCGGCGCCGCTGATGGTCACGGCCCCGCCGAAGTCCTTGGCGTGGAGGGCCGCGTAGAGACCCGCCCGGCGCCCGAACACGACCAGGTCGGAGAGCGAGTTGCCGCCCAGCCGGTTGGCGCCGTGCAGGCCCGCCGCCACCTCGCCGGCCGCGAAGAGCCCGCGCACGGTAGCCGCCGTGGTGTCGGCGTCGACCCGCACGCCGCCCATCAGGTAGTGGCAGGTGGGACCGACCTCCATGGGTTCTTTCGTGATGTCGACGTCCGCCAGCTCCTTGAACTGGTGGTACATGGACGGCAGGCGCTTCCGGATGTAGTCGGCCGGTCGCCGGGAAGCGATGTCGAGGAACACGCCACCGTGAGGGCTGCCCCGGCCCGCCTTCACCTCCGAGTTGATGGCGCGCGCCACCTCGTCGCGCGGCAGCAGATCGGGCGTGCGCCGGTTGTTCTTCTTGTCGTCGTACCAGCGGTCGGCCTCGGCCTCATTGTCGGCCGTCTCCCCTTTGTAGTACTCGGGGATATAGTTGAACATCATCCGCTGGCCGTCCTTGTTCTTGAGCGTCCCGCCGTCGCCGCGCACGCCCTCGGTCACGAGGATGCCGCGCACGGACGGCGGCCAGACCATGCCCGTCGGGTGGAACTGGACGAACTCCATGTCCATGAGGTCGGCACCGGCCCACAGGGCGAGCGACTGTCCGTCGCCCGTGTACTCCCACGAGTTCGACGTGAACTTCCACGCCTTGCCGATGCCGCCTGTGGCCAGCACGACCCCCTTGCACTTGAAGAGGACAAACTGGCCGGTGTCGCGCCAGTAGCCGAAGGCGCCCACCACCCGTCCCTGGTCGTCCTGGAGCAGCCGCTCGATCTTGCACTCCATGTAGACGTCGATGCCCTGATGGATCGCGTGGTACTGGAGCGTGCGGATCATCTCGAGGCCCGTGCGGTCGCCCACGTGCGCCAGCCGCGCGTACCGATGACCGCCGAAGTCGCGCTGGAGGATGCGGCCATCCTTGGTGCGATCGAAGAGCGCGCCGTAGCGCTCCAGCTCCAGCACCCGATCGGGCGCCTCCTGGGCGTGGAGTTGCGCCATGCGCCAGTTGCTGAGCATCCTGCCGCCGCGCATGGTGTCGCGGAAGTGGACCTGCCAGTTGTCCTCCGGATACACGTTGCCAAGCGCGGCGGCGATCCCGCCCTCCGCCATGACGGTGTGGGCCTTGCCGAGGAGTGACTTGCAGATGAGCCCGACGGACACGCCCTGCGCCGCCGCCTCGATGGCGGCGCGGAGTCCCGCTCCGCCCGCGCCGATGACGATGACGTCGTGCTCGTGTGTCTCGTACTCGGTCCTGGCCATCACGCAGTCCTCCCGCACGTCGGGGACATCAGAGAAGCCTCAGGTCTCGGATCGCGCCCATCGAGACGAGCCGGATGTAGAGGTCGGTGAGCCCCACGCTGAACAGCGAAAGCCACGCGTACACGGGGTGGCGCTCGTTCAACCGGGTGATGAGACGCCAGAGTGAGTACCGGGTGGGAGCCTTCGAGAATACGTCGACGTGCCCGCCGCAGATATGGCGGCAGGAGTGGCACGAGAAGGTGTAGGCCGCCAGGAGGATCACGTTGATCCACATGACGATCGTCCCCACGCCGATGCCGAAGCCGTCGCGGAATCGGAAGGCGAGCAGCGCGTCCCAGGTCAGCAACACGATGAACAGCACTGCGACGTACCACGTGTACCGGTGGAAGCTCTGGAGAATCAACGGGAACCGCGTTTCGCCCGTGTAACCGGTCTTCACGTCCCGGACGGCGCACGCCACCGGTGCCAGCCAGAAGGACCGGTAGTAGGCCTTCCGGTAGTAGTAGCAGGTCAACCGGAACGAGAGCGGCCCGATCAGGATCAGGAAGGCCGGGGACACGAGCCCGATGACGGGGAGGTAGATGTCGGGGAGCCCGCCACGGAATGTCGGGTGCAGGCAGGAGCGGTACAGGCACGGCGAGTAGAACGGCGACAGGTACGGCGCGACAAAATAGTGCGCGTTCTGGAAAGCGGCCCACGTCGAGTACGCGCCGAACGAGCCGAGCACGACGACGACCGCGAGCGGCAGCGCCCACCACGCGTCACCTCTGAGGTGCGCCGCCGCGATGGGGGGTCGCGCCCGCCCGATCGCTTGACCCATCATGTCTCCTCCCGGGCGTAGGCCTTCATCCCGTCCTGATACAGATCACCACCGTGGCAGTCGTTGATGACGATGGCCGGGAAGTTCTCGACCTCGAGGCGTCGGATCGCCTCGGTCCCGAGGTCCTCGTAGGCCACGCACTCGACCCGCCTGACGAACCGGGAGAGCACGGCGCCGGCCCCGCCGATCGCGCCGAAGTACACGCCCCTGTATTGCCGGAGCGCGTCCTTCACCGGCTGCGAGCGCGCCCCCTTGCCCATCGTGGCCTTGAGGCCGAGGCGGAGCAGCGCCGGCGTGAACTTGTCCATCCGGCCGCCGGTGGTCGGTCCGATCGAGCCGACGATCTCGCCCGGCCGCGCCGGCGACGGCCCGGTGTAGATGGGCAGCGGCTGGCCGTCCTGGATCAGCGGCCACAGCCGCCCGTGCGCCGCGTCGCGCGCCGTGTAGAGCACGCCGGTGATCCGCACGCGATCACCGGTCTTCAGTGACTCGACGTCGGCGTCGCTGAGCGGCGTCGCGACGTCTTTGATGCCGTCGGCAGCGGTCGTGATGCTCATGGTCAGGAGATGGCGTCCACGATGGCATTGAGCGTCGGGCTGGGACGCATCGCCTTCGACGCCAGCTCGCGGTTCGGCCGGAAGTAACCGCCGATCTCGACCGGTTTCCCCTGCGCGGCCTTCAGCTCGGCGACGATCTTGTCCTCGTTCTCCACGAGCTGCTTCGCCACTTTGGCGAAGCGCGCCTGACGCTCCGTGTCCTGGGTCTGGGCCGCCAGCGCCTCCGCCCAGTACATGGCGAGGTAGAAGTGGCTTCCGCGCGTGTCCAGCTCGCCCACCTTGCGGGACGGCGACTTGTCGCGGTCCAGGAACTTGGTGTTGGCCGCGTGGAGCGCTTCGGCGAACACCTTCGCCTTGGCGTTGTTGGCGACGCGGGCCATGTGATCGAACGACTCCGCCAGGGCGAGGAACTCGCCGAGGGAATCCCACCGGAGATGTCCCTCTTCCACGAACTGCTCGACATGCTTGGGGGCCGAGCCGCCGGCGCCGGTCTCGAAGAGGGCGCCGCCGTCCATGAGCGGCACGATGGAGAGCATCTTCGCGCTGGTGCCAAGCTCGAGGATCGGGAACAGGTCCGTGTTGTAGTCGCGCAGGATGTTGCCGGTCACCGAGATCGTGTCCTGGCCGGCCCGCATCCGCTCCAGCGAGAAGCGCGCGGCTTCGGCGACCGACATGATGCGGATATCGAGTCCGCTGGTGTCGTGGTCTTTCAGGTACCGGGTCACCTTGTCGATGAGCTGGGCGTCGTGCGCCCGGTTCCTGTCGAGCCAGAAGACCGCCGGGGCCCCGGTGATCCTCGCGCGGGTGACGGCGAGCTTCACCCAGTCCCGGATCGGCGCATCCTTCACCTGACACGCGCGCCAGATATCGCCCTCTTCCACGGCGTGTTCGATCAGCGTCCGGCCCTGCTGGTCCACGACGCGCACCGTGCCGGCTGCCGGAATCTGGAAGGTCTTGTCGTGGGACCCGTACTCTTCGGCCTGCTGGGCCATCAACCCGACGTTCGGCACGGTGCCCATGGTCCTCGGGTCGAACGCGCCGTGCTGCTTGCAGTGCTCGATGGCCTCGTGATAGAGCGGCGCGTAGCCGTGGTCGGGGATCACTGCCTTCGCTTCGTGAAGCTTGCCGTCCGGTCCCCACATCTGCCCGGAGTCGCGGATCATCGGAGGGATCGACGCGTCGATGATCACGTCGCTCGGCACGTGCAGGTTGGTGATCCCCTTGTCGGAGTTCACCATCGCAAGCGCGGGCCGCTTGCCGTAGCACGCCTGGATGTCCGCTTCGATCTCCGCTTGTTTGGCCTGCGGCAAGCGCTTGATCGCCGCGTACAGGTCCCCCAGGCCGTTGTTCGGATCGACGCCGATCCCTTTGAACACCGCCGCGTGCTTGTCGAAGACGTCCCGGAAGAACGTCCGCACCGCAACGCCGAAGATGATCGGATCGGAGACCTTCATCATCGTGGCTTTGAGGTGGATGGAGAAGAGCACGCCCTGCTGCTTCGCGTCCTCCATCTGAGACTCGAGGAAGCTCGCCAGCGCCGCCCGGCTCATGAACGTGCCGTCGATCACCTCGCCGGCCTTGAGAGCGAGATTGTCCTTCAAGACCGTGACGGTGCCGTTCTTGTCGACGAACTCGATCCGGACGGTGGTGGCCTCGGGGACGGTCACCGATTTCTCGTTGGCCGCGAAGTCACCACGGCTCATGGTCGCGACGTGCGTTTTCGAATCCGGCGTCCATCGGCCCATCTTGTGCGGGTGCTTCTTCGCGTATTCCTTGACCGCAGCCGCGGCACGGCGGTCGGAGTTCCCTTCCCGCAGCACCGGGTTCACGGCGCTTCCCAGCACCTTCGCGTAGCGCGTCTTGATCGCCCCTTCCGCGGCGGTCGTCGGATTTTCGGGGTAGTCAGGAACCTGATAGCCCTGCCCCTGCAGCTCCTTGATCGCGGCCTTGAGCTGCGGGACCGACGCGCTGATGTTCGGCAGCTTGACGATGTTGGCCTCGGGCCGCTTGGCCAGCTCGCCCAGCCGCGTCAGCCAGTCCGGCACGCGCTGGGCCGCGGTCAGGCCTTCGGGGAAATTGGCGAGAATTCTCCCGGCCAGGGAGATGTCCGCCGTTTCGATGGTGATGCCGGTCCCCCCGGTGAATTTCCGGATGATCGGCAGCAGCGAGTAGGTGGCCAGCGCGGGCGCTTCGTCGACTTCCGTCCACACGATCTTCCCTGGATCGGTCGGCATGCTGTTCCTTTCGCCTGCCCCTGTCACAGCGTGGCTTCCTTGTGACGATGCGCGCGGCAGCCCTCGGAGGGGGGCTTCGCCCCCCTTCCGACCGTCGTCGCGCGCCTGACGGCGCACTCCTCCGTGCCTCCCCCCAGGATTGCGCCGGCGAAGCCGGCGCTCGAACGGAGGCTCATCACAGCGTCGCCTCCTTGTGGCGGTGCGCATGGCACTCGATCGTGACAGCCACTGGCAGCGACGTGATGTGGCAGGGATACGTGAGCACGTGGATGCCGAGCGACGTCGTGTCGCCGCCATAGCCTTGCGGGCCGATGCCAAGCCGGTTGGCGCGCGCGAGCAGCTCCTTCTCCAGCGCGTCGAGCGTGGGATCCGGGTTCGCGGAGCCGACCTCGCGGAACAGCGCCTTCTTCGACAGGAACGCGGCCTTCTCGAACGTGCCGCCGACGCCCACGCCCAGGATGAGCGGCGGGCACGCGTCCGGGCCCGCCATCTTCACGCAATCGATGATGAAGTCCTTCACGCCCTCGATGCCCGCGGCCGGGGTCAGCATCGTGTACTTCGAACGGTTTTCGCAGCCGCCGCCCTTGGCCATGATCTGGAGCCGGAGCGCAGCGCCAGGAACGACGTCCACGTGGATCACCGCGGGCGTATTGTCCCCCGTGTTCACCCGGTCGAGCGGCGATCGAACGATCGAGGCGCGCAGATAGCCCTCGGTGTAGCCCTGGCGCACGCCCTCGTTGATCGCGTCATAGAGAGCCCCGCCGGTCACGTGCACGTCCTGGCCGAGCTCGACGAAGCACACGACGAAGCCGGTGTCCTGGCAGTACGGGATACGCCGGGTCTTCGCCATCTGCGCGTTGTCCTTCAGGATCTGCAGCACCTGCTTGCCGGCCGGAGAGCGCTCGGTGGTCAGCGCCCGGTCGAAGGCGCGCAGCATGTCCGGCTCGAGCTCGAGGTTGGCATCGATGCAGAGTTTCTTGACCGCGTCGACGATGGCGCTGACATGAACATCTCTCACGTGGTAGCCGGCGGGAATCGGCTTCACCCGCGCGACTGCCTTCCTGGCGGCCGGTTTCCTCTTCGCGCCGGCCTTCGCTCGTTTCGCCATCCCCGGGCTCCTCGGCTAGAGCTTCAGCTTGTCGACCAATTCCCGCACCGCGTCGGCCGACTTCCTGAACGCCGCCTGCTCGTCCGGCATCAGCGTGATCTCGACGATCTGCTCGACGCCGGAGCGGCCGAGCTTGACCGGCACGCCGACGTAGAGCCCGCGCACGCCGTACTGGCCGTTCAGGTACGCGGCGCATGGCAGGATCTTCTTCTTGTCCTTCAGGATGGCCTCGACCATCTCCACCGCCGAGGCGCCGGGCGCGTAGTAGGCGCTGCCCGACTTCAGGAAGTTCACGATCTCCGCGCCGCCGTTGGCGGTCCGAGTGACGAGCGCGTCGATCCTATCTTTCGACAGAAGGTCGGTGATCGGGATGCCG
>WNGB01023881.1_pt1 | contig 17991 bp, 21 predicted proteins | sample 5400681 | NCBI WGS metagenome assembly WNGB01 (sample SAMN13153367, study PRJNA577476) | soil metagenome | isolation source: 115 cm soil or saprolite under grassland replicate 2 | place: USA:California | collected 2016-06-15 | reverse complement strand
GCGCAGGCACGGGCATTGGCTGATCTCCGAGTTGCAGATTGGTTTTTTCCAAATCATCGAGAACTGCCGCAGGCCCGATTCCATCGATTTCTTTCAACGGCGGCTGGGGCATCTTGATTCCCTCGGTGGCAACGAAATCCACCGTGGCGGGGGATTCGCCGAGCTCAGCGACGCGCGCGGCGGCGATAACCATGCATGTTCGCAGCGCTCTTTTGACACTCTCGTCATCGAGTGATCGACCGTGCGCTTCGGCGAGCTCGTAAATCTTCGGGTTGGGTAATCGGTCAATGTAGAACGTAGGGTTGTCCTTTGCCAATCGGGTGAGCAATTTCGACGAGCGCAAGAATTCATCTCCTCTTAGTTCAAACATGACGTGCGTGACATCTTCGACGATCGACGGTTTCCAGCTATCAAAGCTGATCAAAGGCGGAAGTACTTTCAGTTCTTTCGCCGCTTGATCGACTTGCTCGACGCGCGCGCCGCATTCCAATAAGCGAAGCGCCATGACCGCGTAGACCATCAAAATACCGTTGGATACGAAGCCGGAAATGTCCTTCGTCTCGACCGGCTGACGGCCGATTTCATTTAAGAACGAAATCACGGTATCCCCTTGGGTCACTGCCATGTCGCCTTTGACGACTTCCACCATTCGGGTATAGAGCACCGGATTGAAGAAGTGAGTTAGAGCGAATTTACGTCGATCATAGTCTCTGCCTGTGAGCAGCGTCGCGCGCGTTACCGAAGATGTGTTGGTGGTAAGAATGCCTGTGAACCCGGCGTCACGCAGAGTTCGATAGACCGCCAATTTCGTCTTGGGATTCTCGGAAACGGCTTCGGTGATCAGATCCGTGGGTGCCAAACCGGCGAGATCGGATAACGGCACCATAAGCTCACGGGCGTTTTCGATCTCCGCGTCGCCGATACGATTTCGTTTCTTGAGCCGATCGATGGTTTGCTCCCGGCGAACGCTCAGCGCATCCATCGCCGCTTTTGACGCGTCATAGACGACGGTTTGAAAGCCCTTCATGGCGTAAAGAAAGGCGATATCAAATCCCATCACGCCGAGCCCGACGACGCCAACCTTTTTTAACTCTTCGCTCATCAGAATTGTTCCGAATGACTTTGGCTTCACCGCAATTATCACAGGGTACGGCTCAACTCAACGTAAGGCGAGCCTTACCTTGACTCGGGCGAAGCCCTTCTCTAAGGTCAGCCAGGGTGGGCATGGCCAAGAAACGTCTTTGCGACCCCAAAAATCCTAATCCGGAGGATGTATTCAATGAAGTCATTGCGCGCAGACGCTGCCGGCATAATTCTTTGGCTCGTCTGTATGTTCTGCGGCGCTAGTGGAGGCGCTCACGCAGGCGAACCGGAAAAACTCAACATCTGCTATTCCTCTATCGCCGCGACCTCGATCACGACCTGGGTACCTCACGAAGCGGGGATATACAAAAAATACGGCCTCGACGTCCGCATCATTTACGTCGCGGGATCCTTCAAATCACTCAATTCGTTTAAGATACCGGGAAACCAAACGGTGCAAATGAAAGGAAGTCTGTCATGACGAAAATCGCTTTCTCGAATTGGTCTCGTTGGGTATCTTACCGGGTCGTAGAGTTGGCTTTAATCGCACTCTCGGTTGGCGTTCCGCACGAAACTTCGGCAGCACGGTGGGAACGCTGTGGGTGAAAGCTGGCCATCAGGTGCTCTTCTCTTCCCGTAATCCGCAGAATCTCAAGCAACTTGTCGATGGTCTCGGCCACCTCGCTCGCGCCGGCACCGTAAAAGAAGCCTTAACATTTGGCGATGTTGTTTTTATCGGCGTGCCGTACAGTGCATACCCGCAGCTTGGCACGGATTACGCCAAAGAGTTCGTAGGAAAGATTGTGCTCGATGCCGGCAACGCCGTTCTGGCGCGCGATGGTGAGATCGCGAAGGAAGCCCGACAAAATGGAGTTGGGCTTACGTCGGCGAAATTATTAGCCGGTGCGCGAATTGTCCGCGCGTTTAACACGCTGAACTTTCGCAAAGTCGCCAGCCTTTCTAACCGTCCGGAGGGGCGTATTGCGATTCCTATGGCCGGCAACGATGAGGAAGCGTTGAAGGTCGCGTCAGCCTTGGTGCGCGACGCGGGATTCGAGCCGGTTTGGCTCGCTCCAACGCTCCAAGGTTTTTGAACAGGGAGGCCCTTTGTACGGCCAAGAGATCTCAGCGCAGGAGATGCGAGAGCGGCTTAAGACGCTGCCATGAGTCTAGCAATTGGTAGCAATGGCTGAAAATAGTGTAGTGTTTGTCCGACTCTACGTTTCACTGTCACGTGGCGAAATCGTTTATAGAATCGCCTATGAAGTGAAGATGCACTGACCGACTCACTTAGTAGTTGCGAAGTGAAACCGCGTAAAAGACTTCGGGCGTACCTTCTAGCGCTATTGCGACGTTCCTGTCTATTGTCGTGAGCTCTATCCGCGGTGAGGCTTCATGGTTATAATTTCTTATCGCGGTTGATTTTGCAGAAGTAAAGCGTTGCTCGCTGATAGCGCACGACGTGACGGAATTCCCCGATAACCTTGTCTTATTCGACGGCGTCTGCAATCTCTGCACTGCGTCGGTCCAGTTCATTATTCGCCATGACCGGGCGGCAATTTTCTATTTCGCCCCTCTTCAGTCAGAGATTGGGAGAGAGATTTGCCGGAGTCAGGGACTGGACCCGGCAGACGTTCAGACTTTTGTATTGATTTCGCGTGGGAGAATGCTCGTGCGCAGCGACGCGGCTATCGAAGTTGTTTCTCGCTTTGGCTGTGCATGGAAGTTCCTCACGGTCCTCCGGCTAATTCCCCGAGTGGCGCGAGACTGGATTTACTCGGTGGTAGCGCGTAACCGCTATCGCTGGTTCGGCCGGACCGACGCCTGTATGATTCCCACACCTGACGTCAAAGTGCGATTTCTCGGATGAGGTGGCCTACCGCAGGCTCCAAAGGTGAACTGTGCGACGAGGACCACGAATTACACAATCTTTATCTTATCGAATTCCGTAATCTTAAATTTCTCCGCGGCGCCGCCGGGTAGGATCGTGAACTGGTGCAGCGTGAACTCGTGTTCGTAGTCGCCGCGAGCGATGAGGCCATCGACTGGAATCACGCAGGTGTAACCGAAGGGGCGGATGGCTGCCGTCGCGGTGTACATGACCGCCTGGTTGCTTGACGCGCCGCAGACGATCACCGTTTTGATTCCCCGCTGCTGTAGCATCGGTTGCATCTCGCCGCTGTAAAACTTGTCGAAGGCCGGCGGAAAGATTGTAGGCTCATCGGGCCGCTGCTTGAAAGCGTGCGGCATTCTCGCTTCCGGCGTGCCTTTGTAGCGATCCGCGGCTGTGTACAGAATGAACATATTCGCCTGCCGAGATCGGTCTAAAAACTTGGCCACCGGGTCGATCAGTTTGTAACAGGGTTCTTTGGGGTCTTCGCAGCGACAATTTAGGTCGAGCACAAGCAGTGCTGTTGTCTTGGCGTCGACGGTGACTTCTTGGGGTGTGGGTTTATTTGGCATGGCAGTGTCCTTTCGTATTTGAATTACCCGGACGAGATCTCTCACTTCGTTCGAGATGACAAATAAAGAGAGGCGGGATGACAGACAAAAAGGATGAACTAAAGAGTAACTGCCTGTCATTTCGAACGGAGTGAGAAATCTTTTTTTCTCGGACGCTATCGCCGCATCCAGTCTTGTGTCAAGCGGACCGGATTCCCTTGACGGTTACCATTGCAGTGGCGTAAGTAGTTTCCATTCCAATGCGTGGGGGCAACCCCCTGTGGTTGCTCTTTTCGTTCGTCAGGGTACGACGAAAGGAAGATTCATGAAAGCCGCTGTTTTATACGAAGCGCGCCAACCGTTGAAAATCGACGATTTGCACATGCCCGACGTTGGCGACGAGGATGTGTTGATCAAAGTCGCGTCCTGCGGCGTCTGCCATACCGATTTGAAAGTCGTGGAGGGAAGAAATCGTTTCACGCCGCCGACAATTCTCGGTCATGAGGTTGCCGGGAATGTCGAGCAAATAGGGGCGCACTGTAAAGATTTCAAGGTCGGTGATCGTGTGATCATCGGCATGCGCTACAAATGCGGCCGTTGTCGATATTGTCTAAGCGCACGCGAGAACCTATGTGAGCGGCGCCCCGCGGCTCCGACTTTGAAAAAGACCGACGGCACGGTTATCACGCGCTGGAACGTCGGTGGTTTTGCCGAATATGTATCTGTGCCGGCATACATGACGTTCAAAATCCCTGACGGTATCTCGATGGAAGAGGCCAGCATCGTCGGTTGCCGCGTCACGACAGCGTACAATGCCGTGAAACATCGCGGTCGCTTGGAGCCGGGGGATACAGCGCTGGTGATCGGCTGCGGGGGCATCGGGCTTAACACGATTCAATTCCTGAAATGCTTCGGCGCTTATCCGATTATCGCCGTCGACATCGTCGATGAAAAGTTGGAGGCGGCGAAGCAGTTTGGCGCGACTCATACGATTAACGCAACTGTGGAAGACCCGGTAAAATCGGTGATTAAACTCACCGACGGCGGCGTGGATAAATCTTTCGAAGCCATCGGTAATCCAAAGACCTCCGATCAAATCATTCAAGCGACTAGACCGGGCGGTACGGCGACGATCATCGGCGGCTTGGGTAGCGGACCGTTTACGATCAGCAGCGGCAATTTCGTCACGCGGGAAATTACGATTACCGGTGTTTCGAGCCGCCAAGCCAACGACGTCGAGGAGGTTTTCCAGATGGCGAAGCTCGGCCGCATCGAGCTCAAGAGTCTCATCACAAAAAGCTATCGTTACGATCAAATCAACGAAGCGTTGGCGGATCTAGAGCTTGGAAAGTTGAGAATGGCGGTTTCGTTGTGGAATTGACAAAGTGATTAGTTCAAAACGTTCAAACGGTTCAAGCCGTTCAAACCGTTTTCGGAGACGCGGGTCTCTTCTCTGTCAGAGGGGCGCATATGAGATGAATTTCAAGAAAACTTTTGCCTTTGTCGTGCTGGTGGGTTTGAGACCACCAACGTGCGAATCGCCTTTAACGGCTTCGGCGGCATCGCGCCGCTTTATCTTGGCCAAGACGTGGGAATTTTTAAAAAGCATGGTTTGAATCTAGAAATGATCTTCATTCCAGGAGGGTCCTTGTCGCTGCAAGCCCTGATTGGCAAAAGCCTCGATCTATTGATGACCGGCGGTCCGCCGGTGGTTAACGCGTATCTTCAGGGCGCGAAGATCAAAATCATCGGCGGCGCGACGAATTTGTTGCCCTACATGTTCGTGGCAACGGGCGGGATTCGCAGCGCGGAACAGCTCAAGGGGAAGAGGATCGGCATCAGCCGCTTCGGTAGCAACACGGATTACGTCGTTAGATTGGCGTTGAATCAATTCGCATTATCGCCGAATGAAGTGCAGATCATTCAGGTGGGTGGATCGCAGGCGCGGCTCGTGGCGATGAAGTCCGGCGCGATCCAAGCCACGGTACTGAGCCCAGAAGAAACCCTGGTCGCGCAGAAGATGGGCTACGGGATCTTGCTCGACTTCATCGAAAAGGGCATCGAGTTTCCGCACGTGAACGTTGTCGTGCGCGACGATTTCTTGGAAACGCAGCCGCAAACCGTACGGTCCTTCATGCGCGCTTACATCGAATCGGTGCGCTACTACAAAACACATCGAGCGGAAGCGATCAGCAAGATCGTCTTTTTGAGCAAACTCCCCGATCGGCAGATGGGCGAGGTGGTGTACGAAGGTTCGCTGCGGGCGACGCCCGACGATGGCAAGCCGACGCTGAAAGGAATGGAAGTGGTTCTCGATACGATCGCTAAAGAAAACCCCAAGGCCAAGAGCGTTACCGTTCAACAACTGGTCGATTTGAGATACATTCCTTGAAATCAAATTTTTGCTCGGGGGAGGATTCGATGCGGAGAACGCTGGCGACGTGCCTGCTGACCACGATGGTCAGCTTCATTTTAGTAACGACGGAGAGCCGTGGCGCCGAGGAGCGGCCTATCGACGTCATCGAAGACAACAGTTTCCTGATCGAAGAGGCCTACAACCAAGAGCCCGGCGTCGTGCAACATATCTTCACCGCGGCATACACGACGACGCGCGGACGCCATGGTTGGAGCTTCACCTTTACACAGGAGTGGCCGGTATTTTCACTAGAGCATCAGCTCTCGTACACGATTCCGTCTTTTCACTTGATCGACGGAACAGACCGCGTCTACGGTATCGGCGACATTTTGATCAACTACCGTTACCAGGCGTTGGAAGAGGGCGACCTGAAGCCGGCGTTCGCGCCGAGATTTAGTCTGATCCTGCCGACCGGCAATCGTGACCGCGGCACCGGCAACGGCGTCGTCGGCTATCAATGGAGCCTGCCGTTCAGCAAGAAATTGGCGTCACGGTTCGCGATGCACGCCAACTTCGGTCTCACTTACCTGCCGCATGTGCAGGCGCGTCTCGACGGCAGCACCGGACCGCTCTCGCCGAAAGGTTCGCTGGTATCCTACAACGTCGGTTCGAGTGCTATCTTTGCGATTTTGCCGCGCCTGCATTTCATGCTGGAATGGGTCGGAAACTTCGATCAGAGCATTAACGACGACGGCAAGCGGGAGAGGTCGTTCAGATCGACGATTTCACCCGGCTTTCGAACCGCCATTGTCAACGAGGAAAAATTGCAGATTGTCGCGGGCATCGCAGCGCCGATCGGTTTGAATCGACGGACGGACAACATCGGTACGTTTCTTTATTTTTCCGTCGAACATGATTTCATACCGAAATGACGCGCGGCGGAACGCGCTGCTTGCTCCATTTTAAAAAGAACTCTAACAGGATCGTAGGAGGAAACCGATGGATCAAATCATTGACGCCGATACGCATATTTCTGAAGGCGAAGCGATGTGGGCGATGATGGACAAGGCGATGTATCCGCGCCGACCATTGATGCTGTCGGTGCCCGAAGACACGTCGTTTGGCAACCGAAACGCCTTTTGGTTGATCGACGGCGAGATCTATCCAAAGGCGGCGGGGAAGGGGAGCTTCGCCTTGGTCACGCCCTCCGCGCAAAAAGTACAGGAAGGTCGCAAGGATTCGACGGTCCCGTCACGTGAGATGACCGACATCAAAGCGCGTGTCGCGGATATGGATAGGCTCAACACGGCGGCGCAGATCGTTTATCCGACGCTCTTTCTCGTTTACAACACCAAGGACCACGAACTGGAGATCGCGCTCTGTCGCGCTTACAACCGGTTTCTCGCGCGGGCATGCGCTCAAGCGCCGGAGCGAATCAAATGGGTCGCGGTGCTGCCGCTCCAATCGATGAAGGACGCGGTCGACGAAATTCGCTTCGCTAAACAGAACGGCGCGGTGGGAATCTTCTTTCGAGGGATTGAAGGCGATTATACGCTGGATCATCCCTATTTATTTCCAATCTACGAGGAGGCGCAAAAACAGAATTTATCGATTTGCGTCCACACCGGCTGCGGCGTCAGAGCGATTCTCGAGATGTTCGAACTAGTTCGTAACCATACCTTCGGACACACGCGGGTGATGCCCTTGCTCGCCTTCCGCGACATCATCGCCAACAAGATTCCGGAGCAGTTTCCCGGTTTGCGCTTCGGCTTCATCGAAGCCGCGGCCGGCTGGGTGCCGTTCTTGATTCACATCATTCGGCGCCTGCAGAGAGATAAGTTTCGCTTTGGATCGAGCGCCGAGATGTTTCAAGAGTACCGGGTTTATGTGGCGTGCGAAGCCGATGAAGACATTCCGTATTTAGCAAAATACACCGGTGAGGATCATCTACTCATCGGTTCCGACTATCCGCACAGTGACCCGTCGCGCGAAGATCAATTCGTCAACGCGATCACCGTGCGTGAGGATATCTCCCCGCGGCTTAGACAAAGGATTCTCTATGACAACCCGAGAGCGTTTTATGGCATCTAAGAATGGAGTACTGGAGTGATGGAATGATGGAGTATTGGAATGATGGGTTTAAGAACCAATGTTCCATTATTCCAACATTCCATTACTCCAGGGCGCCGCGCTCCGAGCAACTCCGTTGCGGACAAAGTCTATACTTCGCTGCTGCCGGCCATGAGTGAAAACGGACTGGCGACGGAGAAGGGGCTCAAAGTCATGATCGACACCCTCGGAACTGCCCTCGGCAAAAACGTCGATTTTCCGCCGGAGCGCTTGGTCGACTACACGCTATTAAAGGAAGTGCAAAAAGAGCTGGGGATACAGTGATGGAGGAATCGTGCATGAGCAAGAGAAAGTCAGTGATTGCTTTCCTTTTTCTTCTAATTGCCCTCGGGCATTTGTTCGTAAGTAGTCAGGCCCGGAGCGCAGAACAGGGGCAACGCGTCCGTATCGCTTATGCGAGCCGCAGCAGTTCAGCGATGCCGCTCTACATGGCGTTGCAGAAAGGTTACTTCAAAACCGAAGGGCTGGAGGTCGAGATCATTCAGATGAACCCGCGGCTGGGCGCGACCGCGGTGGTCAACGGGGATGTGTCCTTCGCGACGCCGTTCACCAGCACGTTTCGCGGGATTCTTCAGGGCTTCCCGATGAAGCTGGTGTTTATACACCTTAAAAAGGGTCCGTATTACGTCATGGTGCGGCCGGAAATCAAAGACGTGCAACAATTGAAAGGCAAAAAACTCGGCGTGGCAACGATCAAGGGAACCGATCAGCTGGTCGCAGAGGAAATGCTCCAAGCGAAGGGATTCAATCCGATCCAGCTGCAGGCTGTCGCCATCGGGGACGGACCGGTGCGAATGCAAGCGCTGGTGAGCGGGGCAGTCGATGCGATCTGCGTTGCGCCACCGCATGATTTGATGGTCAAGAAAATGGGTTACCTCGCGTTGGCGGGGCCGCCTGAGGTCGGCCTTCCTTCTGCAGGGATGCTCACGTCCGATCGTCTGATCAAAGAGAACCCTCAGCTCGTCAAGCGAACACTAAAGGCATTGCTGCGCTCGCATCAATACATCTTGGAGAACCGACAAGACACAATCCAGACCTTGATCAAATGGCTGCCGCAGCCGATCGATATTGCCGAGCATTCCTACGACGGCGAGCTCAAAACTCTAAGCCGTGATGGCATCATGACCGACAGCGAAATCGAGGTGATCATTGCGCGCGTGGGTGAGAAGAAACGTCCCCTCGACGAAGTCAGAGACTTTTCCTTCGCGCGGCAAGCGATGAAGGAGTTAGAAACGGGAAAGTAGCACACTGGAGTAATGGAGTAATGGAGTACTGGAGTATTGGAGTGGTGGATTAATCGGATTTTCGAGTGAGCCAATACTCCATCACTCCATCATTCCACCACTCCATTCTTCTAGTGCGTTCGATTCACGTCGTACGGCTCGCCCAATTCCGATGCTCCGACAATTTGCGCGGCAACGTCATGCCGGTCATGCATCATGTGCAAATGCATATCGCGATAGAAACGCTCCAGCGGGTATTTTTGAAACAGCGAAGTCGACCCACAAACCTCGGCTGCGCTCCACATTATTTTCTGTAGCGTTTCCTTGGCCATCCACTTCGCTTCGTGGGCGGCGATCATCGCGCCATCGCTGTCGACCTTGAACATCCGGACGGCGCTATAAAGTGTTAGACGCGAAGCGTCGAGCATGCTCTTCAATTCGCCGAAACGAAGTTGGCGATAGAGATCCTTAGCGCCGCCTCTATCGCAGACGTAGGCGAGCGCCCAGTCGTAGATGGCGCGTGCTGAGCCGAGATAATTCGCCGTGAAGGCGAAATTGATTTTGCCCATCCAGTTTTCGCCGAGAAATTGTCCGGGCGCGCCGAGCAGATTTTCATCGGGCACAAAGCTGTCTTCCAAATAAAGCCATGGACTGATGCAAGCGCGCATCCCCGTAGGGGCGCCAGACGTCTGTGTCGATTTTCAAACCCGGCGTGTCTCTGTGCATCATGAACATGATCGGCTTTGCATGTGGGTCCGAAGCGACCCGACCGATCCAGAGCCATTCCGCCAAACTTGCGTTGGTCGCGTAGTGCTTGGTGCCGCTGACTAGATAGCCGTCTTTGACGCGCTTTGCCATAGTCGGCGGGCTTCCGTAGGGCTCAGCGCCGGCGCCCGGGATCAAAGCGCCCCGCTTCACCGTCGGCTCGACCCAACGTTGGATTTGCTCGTCATTGGCCATGGCGTCGATCATCATTAAAGCGTTGTTATGTACCTGAAAGCAGTGAGCCGTAGAGGGATTGCCGTAGGCGAGATGCTCATCAATGAGGAAAAATGAAAGCGGATCGTCGCCGTGCAATCCGTATCCGAGCCCGCCGCGCTTCTTATCAAGATTCGCCAGCAACCAGCCTTCACGAAAGAGATCCTCGAAGTCTTCCACTGGCGCCTCATAATCTTGGTCGTGCTGCGCGGCCCGTGGCGCGATACGTTCTTGCACCAACTTGTCCACGCGCGCAATTAAGTATTGCTGGTCTTGAGTGAAGCCAAAGTCCACGATTCAAGCCCCCACGAGTAAATCTGATTCGAGATCCTTCGCGTTGCTCAGGATGACTGACAGGATTGCCGGCAATGTAAACGTTATAAAAAAGCATGGAACGGGCCGCTACCGTTCCATACACGAGCTAAATCCAAAAAACGCTGCGATTAAGCGGCGACGGCTACTGCCGAGTGCCAAACGTATTCCGCTCGACCATCCACTGCTTCTGGGGAGAAAGGTCAACGCGTTTGTTCTCTACGTTTTGATCCTTCGCTGTCACGCGCAGTATCTCCAGAGGCTCTTTAGAAGCGCTTTCAAACCAATACTTAAAGCCGCGCGGGATTAGGATTCCTTCACCCTGCTGGTATTCGCCAATCAGTTTGTCGCCTTCACCGTAGAATTTCACAGCTCCGGTTATGACGTACCAGAAGGCGTCGTCGCCGGTGTGAGTATGGAGATTATTCTCTCCACCGTCTTTCACCACCTGCACCTGGACCTTCATAAGGTCGCTGCTGCAAACGGTCAGCGTTTTCTTTACGCCTTGGAATTCCGGGGGCTGGTATCTGAATTCCTTCGCTTCCTGTGGCATGGTTCACCTCGTTTTAGAAATTTGTTTGAGATTATTCCCGTTTGGGTATTGGGGTCAAGGGTGATGCATTTTACTGACATTAACTTCACATTTCGCGTGGTGCCGTTGACGCTTTGCACCGCAGTATAATACTTATGCGCTTATCGGTTGGAGTCCATGAGGTGGACCCTATGAAGAAATCCATGAAGGCTTTCATCGCCATATTCGCCGTGTTAAGTCCGACGATCGTATTCGGCCAAACTTTGCCAATTCTCAACATGGGATATAGCGGAGCGGGGATCGGCTCTGATTTGTTGAAAGTCATCGAGCGCGCCGGCTTGTGGCGCAAGCATGGCGTCGACGTGCGGACGATTTATCTTTCTAGCGGAACGTTGATGGCGCAAACGCTTTCCTCCGGAGATATTGGTATCGCCGGTTTCGATACGCCGGCAATGCTCAACCTGGCGCTGGCTGGGCACAGTCTCAAAGTCATTGCGGTGCCGATCAATCGTCTCGAGCCTTTTTTCGTTGTACGGAACAACATCAAGACCCCTGCCGACCTTAAGGGAAAGAAGGTCACCATCAGCCGGTTCGGTTCGGGCTCGGATATCATGACGCGTGTCGCGCTTCGATACTGGAAACTCGACCCGGAAAAAGACGTGAGCTTTTTTCAGTCCGGCAATACGCCGACGCGCACGGCGGCGCTCATCGCCGGTCACATGGACGCGGCTTTGGTAAGCTCGACCGGAGTGGCGAAGATCGTTGCCACCGGCTGCTGCCGCGTGCTGGCGGATCTTTCCGAGCTGCCGTTGGATTTTGCCAATTACGGCGTCGTCGTTTCGGGTGCCCTGCTGAAGAATCAGAGGGACAATGTAAAACGATTTCTGCAGGCGATCATCGAAGGAATTCATACCTTTAAAACCAAGCCCGACGTCGCTCGCGCGATCTTGCGCGACAGCAACGGCGATGCCGAAATCGGACCGCTCTATGAAAGGCTCTCGAAATCTTTTCGCGACTTTCCGTCGCCTGAGAACCGCGGCATTCAGAACGTCATCGACTCACTGCCAACGCCCAAGGCGCGCGGTGCCCGCGCCGAAGATTTCACGGACGCGAGCCTAATGGAAGAAATTCGTAAGAGCGGATTCATGGACAAGCTTCACGCCGGGAAAGGATAATGTTGAGCTCAGGCGGTGATATTTCTTCCCCCGTCGACGGGAAGATCAAGATGGGGGTGCTCCCTCTTTCATTCTCCCCGTTCCGGGGGCGAAAATGATAAAGCAAAAGACTCATGAGTAGTTTAGTAATCGCCAAGGCGCTTATCCTGCCGATGACCGAGGAGCGAAAGTCCGTCGCCGGTTACGTCCGGGTAGTGGACGGCGCATCGACGCCGCAGGCTGCGTTCTCATGCCCGGGCTCATCAACGCCCACACGCACCTCTATCAAGTTCTGCTGCGCGCCGTCTGGGAGGATCTCGAACTGATGCCGTGGCTACGCCGCATTTACGGCTGCGCTCGGGTGCTGCGGCCGGAACATTTTTATGCCGGCAGCTTGCTCGGTTGCGTCGAGGCGATCCGCAGCGGCGTCACGACCGTCTGCGAGCATAATTTTCTCAATCCAAGTGCTGAATGCGCGTTGGAGACCATCCGCGCGATTCGGGATTCCAGACTGCGTGCCGTGTTCGCGCGCACAATCATGGATGCAGGAGAGATCGTGCCCGCCTGCACAAAGAAAAACCCGAGGAAGCCTTTCGACGCATTGAAAGCATTCTAGCGACACATGATAGCAGTACCGATATCACTTTTATGACGGGCCCAAATACACCGCCGATCAATACGACCCCAGGCCTACTCAAAGAAATTCGCGGCTTCGCCGACGACAAAGCCATCGGTATCAGCGCACATGTGGCAGAATCAAAATCTGTGGTCGAGACCGTGCGGCGCGAACATGGCAAGGACGGCCTCGTTGAATTTCTGCACCAGTTCGGCATCCCGGCCAAGGATTCGATCTTCGCTCACTCGGTGCATGTATCGAATGATGAAATTTGCATCCTCAAAGAAACTGGCACTTCGGTGTCGCACAATCCCGTAAGTAACATGATGCTCGGCGACGGCGTGGCGCCGGTGGTCGAGATGCTGCGCCAAGGCGTCAATGTGGCGCTTGGCACCGACGGCGCGGCGAGCAATCATTCGCAGGATCTTTTCGATACGATGAAAGCTGCATCGCTGTTGCAAAAAGTTCATTATCAAGACGCCGGCGTCATCGATCCATATGCCGTGCTTCGCATGGCAACATCGGGCGGCGCCAAAGCGTTGGGGCTAGATTCGATGTGTGGCACGATCGAAGTCGGCAAGCGGGCAGACCTGATCCTCGTTGATATCGATACGGTTCACAACCAACCTGTCAATGATATCTTCAGTCAAATCGTTCACTGCGCCAAGGCGAGCGATGTGCAAACCGTGATGGTCAGCGGCGAGATCTTGATGCAAGATCGCAAGCTGTTACGACGCGACGAAAAGCAAATCCTCGCTGATGCGCGCCAGGCGAACCGAGATCTCATGAAGCGAGTCACCAAGCTCTCGTTTTAAGTTCGGATGATCTTTCTCATCCTTGCGATTCTTGGCTCCGGCGTTATTCCTCTCGTCTTTCGCGCCTTCGATAATTGGCGTGTCAATGTGTTCTGGGCGATTCCGGTGAATTACGTAACTTGTGTTCTCGTCGGCAATCTCTTGACCGGGAAATCACTCAGTCCCGCGGATCTCGCTTCGCAATCCTGGATTTTCTTCGCTGCCTTACAGGGAATCATTCTTGCCGTGAACTTCTACTTGCTCGCCCATACGGCTCAACGGGTGGGCGTCGCAATTGCCTCGCTCGCAAGCCGGTTGTCTGTAGCGATTCCATCGATTCTCGCATTCGTGCTCTACGGTGATTCCTTGACGGTCGTAAAAATCGCCGGGCTACTTGCCGCACTGCTCGCGTTGTATCTCTGCACGGCGCCGGATCAGCACATGGGGACGCCCAATCCCCGTTTGTTTCACTTCTTGCCTATCACGCTGTTCGTGACCTTTGGCTGTTATTTCACCATCTTAAAATACCTTCAGACCTACTATCTTACAGAGTCATCGTACCATTCCTATGTCATGTCAGGGTTTGTTTTTGCCTTTCTGTCGAGCATTGTCATCGGTGTGGCTAAAGGAGTTTTCACATCCGCCGATTTTCGCCTTCGCCACGCTGTGGCGGGAATATTTCTCGGCGTGATCAATTATGTCGCCATCTATGCGTTATTGAAGGTCCTCGCTTTGGAAGGTTGGGAAAGCTCTCAACTCTTTCCGATCTACAGTGTCGGCGTGGTCGCCGTGAGCGCGATGCTGGCGCTGTTATTATTCCGTGAACGCTTGTCGAAGCGAAAGACGCTCGGACTGGCAGTTGGCGTGATTGCCGTGGCGCTGCTGAATCAATAGCAGTTACTTTAAAGTCGCACTGACCTTCCGGACAATGCTGAAGTCGAACACTTGGTCGGGAAGGACCGGCTGCGCGGGTTTGACTCGCATCGAAGCATCCGCGATCATTTGCCGCTGAACTTCTTCGCTCACCGTGCCATTTTCCAGAAGCGCAGGAGCTGCAATGTCATATACGCGCGCGGCAATCTTTTCCGGCTCTTTGCCGATGTCCAACCAGGGTCCCTTGATAAATTCGATACCGTATTTCCTGTCCGATTTGATCAGTCGGATCGCTCGCATCATCGCTCGAACCACCTTGGTTACTAGCTCCGGCTGCTCGGAGAGCATGGTTTTGGTCGTGGCAAGCCCTCCCTGTACGGCTCGATAAACGTCGCCCGCGTCGACTAGCTTGCGAAAGCCCTCATCTTGAGCCGTGAAGGTCAACGGCATCTGGAGCGGAGCGGCGTCTATGACTTTGGCTTTTAAGGACAAATAGGTGACGTGACTTGGACCCGTCGCAAGAATCGCTACTTCTTCGGGGCGAACGCCGTTCACTTCAAGAATCCGCCTCGCGAGTATTTCCGCCAAAGAACCGACGCCGCCGGTGCCGATTTTCTTTCCGCGCAACTGTTGAACGCTCGTAATGTTGGGCTGGACGATAAGATCGAATGACGGCCGGTCGGTTACGGCCAGAATCACTTTGATGTCGGCGCCCCTAACAGCGGAACTCACGGCCGATCCGGTTGCGGAAGCGAATTGCGTGCTGTTCCCCAACGTCGCCTGAATTGTCTGGATCGCCTGCATCACGATCAGCTCTACATCCAAGCCTTCCTCCCGGAAAAACCCGCGTTCTTTAGCCACAAAAAAAGGCATGGAAGTCGTGCTCCTGGCCGCTAAGCCCATGCGTACGAGAGTCCTCTTTTGCGGGCCTTCAGCAGAAAAAGTGTTTGGAGCCGGGGAACCGAACAGAACAATAGACACAAGTAATGGAAGCGAAATTCGCGCTATCATACTCTGGTCTCTCTCACAATTACGCCGAGGCTGAAATCGGATTATGCGTAATTCGTCGGTGCGCTACGACACGGCTTATTGATCGCTCACGTCTATGAAGTTTCCATCCGGATCCGCCAGCTGGTGCCGGCCGTAACGACAAGCCGAGAGCAATCGCAGTACGACATCGTGTTCTGAAGCCAGATTGGGAGCTTTCGGAGTCATCCACTCAGGGTCCACAGTGGTCAAAACATCAAAATCTTTTCTAAACGTCTCTAGGTTTTCCACCTTGAAACCGACATGGTCGAGTCCCGGGCCTCTGTGTTCTGCACCCTGATAGTCCTCGATTTTCCACGGCGTCAGAACCAATGTGACTTTGCCGTCGGTGAGGTAAAAATTCGGATCCTCCAACGCTTTTTCCTCTTCTTTGAATTCGAATACGTCCACGTAAAAGCGCGCTAAAGCCGCTGGATTGATGGCGCGTATGGTCAGGTGCTTAATATAACGATCTTGCTCCCGATCGGACTCGGCCCATACGCCCCTAACGTTAGCCAAACCGGGCTGGCTCAAGTCGAAAAGGTGCCCCTCGGGATCGTGTGAGCTGAAGGATGCAAAGGGTCGGTTGGATGGTCTCTTCACGAATCCGACGGCAGGATATTTTTCCTTATAGCGGCTGAAAACGCGATCCATGTCATCCACTTCGATGCCAAAGTGATCTATGCCTGCCGGATATCCCGGTCGCCTGCGCAGGAATGCCACACCAACGTTACCGTCGCCGGCAATTACCGTTGCATCGTAGGGTTTGGCAACGCGTTTGGTCGATAAAAGCGGATTGCCGAAACGCTTGGCGAACTCTTCCTCCGATGCTGGGGAGGTATCTGCCCTTGCCCGAGTTAGCCCGAACAAGCACTCATAAAATCGGCAGAGCCGGGGCGCGTTATGGCTCATGAAGGCCACATGTTTGATCTTTGCTATCATTTGAAAAGCTCCTTTCGACCCAATTTTTCAATCCGCTGCAGGTTTTGATTCCCCGTAGTTCGCTGTGTAAAGAGCTACCCCCAGACCTCTGAGAGTCCGTCATTCCCGCATGCTTTAAGCGGGAATCCATGCGGGTTCGCGCCTTTGGGATAAATTCTCATCGCTGCGTTCTGATACCCGTCAGCTTGCTGCGGGGTAGTTCATTGTGCTCAAAAATTCCGCTGGCACTACAAAAACAAAATTACGTTGCCGACAAGTTGTCTATCTCTGCGTATATTCTTTTTGCAGCCGGTTAAAGAAGCCTTCTCTTTCCAGTTCATCTATCAGGCTTTCATCAATAAGCCGGCTCAAATTGACCTCTTCTTTAGGGCGCCCCATCTGTTGCAGAACAATGTCAAGAACACCCTTAAATCCTTTACGGCCGACCCGGGGCGGTAGGGAAAAAACGTTGTGGTACAAATCATAGGTCTCCTCCGCTACTTTTCGATCCACTTGTAGGTGCCTGGTAATGACGGGTAAAATTTTTTCGCGCTGGGTGCTGACCTGGTAAATCGACTCGCTGAGCGCCTGTAGGAATCTCTTGATCACGTTCCGTTCCTTATCAAGAAACGAACGACGCACAACTATCAGTCGGTCGGGGAACTCCGGTACGATCTCAGCCAGGTCACCTAGGATAGTCATTCCCTTCTGGGCCGCTATGAGGGCATGGTCATACGAAATGACAGTGGCATCCAAGCCTCGCGCATCCATAGCCGTTAATCGCGCAGCGCTGCCGCCGGCGGGAATGATATTTACATTTTCACGTGGAATGCCCCATTCTCTAAGCGCGAGAAGAACGCCAAATTCGTTTGATCCGCCGAAATTGGCGATGCCGACCTTTTTCCCTCGAAGATCCCCGGGCTTAGTGATTGTCTTTTGAGCCACGAACTTCAGCAAGTTTTTGTTTAGAAACCCGCCGACGATGACAACGTCTCCCCCGGCAAGAGCTGTTCGTATGGGAACCATCGCCGCCATGTTTGCGGAATGAGTGCTGCCGCCAAGTAGCGCTTGCATTCCGCGGGCTCCACCCAGAATCAGAACACCTTCTACATCCAATTGATACTTGCGAAACGTTCCTAGATCTCTACCGGCCCACAGGGGAATCTGTGGACCCCCGACGCCCGCGCTACTATGAATGTGACGTTGTTGAGCAGAAAGACTAAATACCGGGATCAGAAAAAACAATAGGAAAAGAGATAGTGTGGGTAGGGGTCGCATCTAAGCGTTTTGGTGTCTCTCTATCCCGCAGGTGATTGTCAGTGGTTTCACCGTTCGAGAATCAATTTCAGCTTCCGCCGGCGCGTTATGAAAATCAAACGCAGACTTCTATGACAAAAGCCTCGCTCGCGCCGAAACAACTTCGAGTGGAATTTGCCGATGAGTCCGTTACTCCGCGGTTTGTTCAGGTGGTGACTTCAACACATGCTCGACCAACCGCTGCAATTCTTCGTAGGGCTGCGCACCGACCATCAGATATTTCCCGGCGAGAAA
>WNGB01006014.1_pt1 | contig 17991 bp, 16 predicted proteins | sample 5400681 | NCBI WGS metagenome assembly WNGB01 (sample SAMN13153367, study PRJNA577476) | soil metagenome | isolation source: 115 cm soil or saprolite under grassland replicate 2 | place: USA:California | collected 2016-06-15 | reverse complement strand
TAGTGAAGCCGGTCCACCTTCCCGAACTGGATAAGCTCATGGCCGAACTGGTAGGCGCCGGCGGCTCCCGCGTGCAGAGGCGGTAGCGCTCCTGGCGATGGAGCACGGCGTTGCTTCTCGTTCCCAAACTCTGTTTGGGAACGCACATCAGCGAAACTCTGTTTCGCACGCGCCGCCTCCCCGGCCAAGTGGGGCGCGAAACGGAGTTTCGCCCAAGGCTGTTCCCAAACAGAGTTTGGGAACAAGGGAGCACCGGGAGGGCAGCACAGGCGTCCTGATCCTTGCGGGCAAGTGGCGGGGGCGATACAATCACCTTGATGATTGCCTGGTCGTGCCGCCGGGACACCCGGGCGTTGCGGCCAGGCTCGGAGGAGTTGAGGGTAGATGACGGTGGGGATGCGCTTCATCATGAACGCTGGCCGGACCAGCAAGCAGGGCCAGCAGATCAACGTCGGCAAGGACAACGCCGAATATAACACCATCGTAAACACCCTGACCCTCCACCCGGAGGATCTGAAGGCCCTCGGTGTCGTTGCCGGCGGGACCGTCCGGGTTCGGTCCGAGTACGGCGGCGAGGCAACCTTCCGTTGCCAGGAAGGCAAGGTGCCGCGGGGGATGATCTTCGTCCCCTACGGTCCGCCGACCTGTCGGCTGATGGGCTCGGAAACCGACGGCACGGGCATGCCGACTTCCAAGAACTGGGAGGTCGAGGTCGAGCCGATCGCTCAGAGCTGACGGCGGGGATAAACCCCGCCGCTCGTTGAGGTCATGACGAGCCGCCGGGTTTATCCCGGCGGTCTTGTCCGCTCGCGCACAGGAGACCAAGTGATGAGCCCCGAACAACCGCAGGAACGTGTCAGCGACGGCGAACCGGCCACCGCCGGCCAGTTTACCGGCGAGGCCGCACCGGCCGATGCCCCGGCCTGGGAGGAGGTCTCCAGCGGCCGGTACATGCCGCGCCGCATCAAGGGCAGCTGCAAGGGCCGGGCGCTTGGCTGAACCTTCGTCATCCCGTCCGGTTCGGACGGCCAGATTAGACGGTAAAGGGATCGTAAATGGAATTAACCGTTGTGAAGAACGCAACCTGCACGTTTTGCGGGTGCGTCTGCGATGATATCGAACTGCACACCGACGGCGAGCGGATCACCCACACCAAGGCGGCCTGTGTCCTCGGCGTGAGCTGGTTCAAGAACCACACCGCCGAGCGCCTCTATCCTGATGCGCTGATCGACGGCAAGCCCGCCACCGTCGATGAGGCCGTTGAGGCCGCGGCCGATTACCTCTATCGGGCCGACCTGCCGCTGGTCTACGGGCTGAGCAACATTACCTGCGAGGCGCAGCGGGGGGCCGTCGCCCTGGCGGAGCTGATCGGAGGCGTGGTCGATAGCCACACCTCCCTCTGACACGGCCCCACGGAGATAGCCGCCCAGTTGGGCGGTAAGGTTTCGTGTACGCTGGGCGAAGTCAAAAACAGGGCCGACCTGATTATTTACTGGGGCGGTAACCCGGCGGAGTGCCACCCGCGGCACTTCACCAAGTACACCCTGACTCAGAAGGGCAAGTTCATCCCCAACGGCCGCAAGGACCGCACGATGGTCCTGGTCGATATCCGCGAAACCCCGAGCGTCAAGGCCGCCGACATCTTCCTGCAGGTTCGGCCAGCCAGGGACTTCGAGGTCATCACGACGCTCCGCGCGCTGGTCAAGGGGCAACCGGTGGATCCGCAGATCGTCGCCGAAACCGGCCTGACGATGGAGCAATTGCAGGATCTCGCCGATCGGATGAAGAAGGCCAGGTTCGGCGTGTTGTTCTTCGGCATGGGCGTGTCGATGACGCGCGGCAAGCACATGAATTCCGCGGCCCTGCTGACGCTGGCGGCGGAACTGAACGCCTTCACGAAGTTCGTCGCCATGCCGATGCGCGGCCACGGCAACGTGACGGGCGGCGACGTTGTCATGCGCTGGACGACCGGCTATCCCTTTGGCGTCAACCTGGCTCGGGGCTATCCACGCTTCAACCCGGGCGAGTTTTCCACCATCGACCTGTTGATCCGTGGGGACTGTGATGCTGCGCTTGTCCTGGGTGCAGACCCGGGCGCGACGATGCCGCAGCCCGCCATCGATCACCTGGCGAGGATCCCGACCATCGTGCTCGACCCCAAGGTGACGCATACGAGCCACGTCGCTCGGGTCCATTTCACCACCGCGGTGACCGGCATCAGCGCGCCGGGGACGGTCTACCGGATGGACGAGATTCCGCTGCCGCTGCGGCCTGCCCTGAAGTCGCCTTACCCGACCGACGAGGAAGTGGTCCGGCGGATCTACCAGGCCGTCGCGGCCAAACCCGCGCTGGTGCCGCCGGTCGTGCCGCGCCTGCCGACTGCCGGGTAGGTGTCCGGTCAATCTCCCCTCTCCCCTGGCGGGGGCGGGGGAGGGGGTCTGGAGTAAGGGAGATCCTTGATACCCGCTTGCGGGTTCGCGGTCTGGCGTACCGCGAACCCGCAAGCGGGAAACAGAAAGGAAGAGAGGATACAGCCAGTTGCACGGGAACTCCATGCTGCGGATCACGGGTGGGAAGGTCTACGACCCCGCCAACGGCGTCAACGGGGAGATTCGGGACGTCTGCGTTTGCGATGGCCGGATCGTCGCCAACGTCGAGGGCGGCCGCACGATCGACGCCACCGGAATGATCGTCTTTCCTGGTGGTGTGGATGTTCACACGCATGTCGCCGGGGCCGCTCTCAACTTCGCCCGGGCGATGATTCCCGAGGACCACCGTCGTAACGCCCCCTTCGTCCGCACGCCGGTGCGCCGCGGCGGGATCGGCGGAGCGACCCCAACGACCTACGTTACCGGCTACCTCTACGCCGGCCTTGGCTACACCACCGTCAACGAGGCGGCCGTCCCAATCCTCTCAGCCCGCCACACGCATGAGGAACTGCGCGATACGCCCATCGTCGATAAGTCCACGTTGGTCTTGATGGCCAATAATGAAATCCTGCTCGACCTGATCGAAAAGGGCGAACTGGAACGAGCCAGGCATGTCACGGCGTGGAATATCTGGGCGGCCAAGGGATACGGGGTCAAGGCGGTCAACCCGGGTGGGGTGGCGGCCTGGAAGTGGGGCAAGGACGCCAAGGGCCTGTTCGAGGCGGTGCCCGGCTACAGCAAGGTGACGCCGGCGCAGATCATCTCGGCCCTGGCGGGGATCGTGGACGGTCTGGGCCTGCCGCATCCGCTGCACCTGCACTGCAACCACCTGGGTGCTCCCGGCAACTTCCACACGACGCTGGAGACGATGAAGGTTCTGGAAGGCAACCGTGCCCACCTCGCTCACCTGCAGTACCACGCCTACGGCGGCGACGACTGGCCGACGATGCGCTCCGAGTCGGTCAAGATCGCTGAGGAGTTCAACGCTCGGAAAAATCTCACAACCGACGCCGGGGCGGTGCTGTTCGGCAACACGGTGACGATCACCGCCGATGGCCCGTGGCAGCATCTTCTCTACAAGCTGACGGGCCACAAGTGGGGCAACATCGACGTGGAGAACGAGACGGGTTGCGGCGTGGTTCCGTACACCTACAAGGAGAAGAACCTTGTCAACGCGGTGCAGTGGGCCGTCGGGCTGGAACTGCTCTTGCTGATCAACGACCCCTGGCGCGTCTACCTCACCACCGACCACCCCAACGGAGCGGCCTTCTGGCGTTACCCGGAGATCATTCAGCTGTTGATGAACGCGGACTTTCGCCGCGAGCAACTGAAAAAGCTCACCCCCCGCACACTCAAGCGGATCGTTCTGCCGGAACTGAATCGGGAGTATACGCTTTACGAGATCGCCATTATCACCTCCGCGGGACCGGCCCGGGCACTGGGGCTGTCGCAGAAGGGGCACCTTGGAGTCGGTGCGGACGCGGATATCGCGATCTTCAACGACGACAAGGATGCGGCCCGCATGTTCGCCTATCCGCGCTACGTCCTCAAGGGCGGTGAGGTAGTGATCGAGGAAGGGGAGATTCGCAAGACCGTCGAGGGCAAGGGGCTGCTGGTGCATCCCGACTATGACGAGAAGGTCGAGGACTTCATCCGGCCGCTATTCCAGCAATACTACACGATGTCGTTCGACAACTACCCGGTGGAGCTGGAGCGGATCGAACACCCGGAGGTCCGGCCATGCCAGCCGTCGAACTGACGACCAGGACCGTCCTCACGCTGAAGGAGCGGCCCCATGTTCCCCTGGAGGCCGAAGTCCTCGCCCCCGACGTGATCGCCGCGCTCCGGCACGACGAGCTGTGCGCTCTGCCGGTGGTTCTGGGGAAACGGCAATGTCGGCTGGACGATTTCTTCGAGGTCGAAGGGCCAGGGAGTGAGGAGTTGGAGATCCGCGGGGACGTCGGACGGGTCAAGTGGATCGGTCGGGGGATGACGCGGGGGCGCATCCGCATCGCGGGCAATGCCGGCATGCACCTGGGCGCCTACATGAAGGGCGGCACCATCGAGGTATCGGGCAACGTGTCGGACTGGATCGGCGCCGAGATGCGTGGCGGGTTGATTCGTATCGGCGGCGACGCCGGCGGGCAGATCGGGGCTGCGTATCGGGGCAGCCTCTCGGGGATGAACGGCGGAACTATCCTGATCGAAGGTTCGGCCGGGATCGAGGTTGGGATGAGGATGCGCCGCGGCATCATCGCCGTCAAGGGGCGGGTCCGCGACTTCGCGGGGCTGCAGATGAAAGGCGGCACCATCGTGCTGATGGGCGGCGCCGAGATACGGACCGGGGCGTGGATGGTCCGGGGCACGATCATCGCCCTGACGCCGGTGCGGCTGCTGCCGACCTTCTCCCCAGCCTGCGAGTACAACCCAGCGTTCCTCCGGCTCTACGCGAAACACCTCCAGACGTTCGGATTCGGCATTCCCGTCGAGCCGGACAAGGGATCCTATCAGCGTTGCACCGGGGATACATCGGTGCCGGGAAAAGGCGAGATCCTTGTGTGGCGGCCGCGCGTGTGAGCGGTCTACTGGAACTGGCACCCGCCCCCAAACCGCTGCCCCAGTTCCGGCCACGCGGCCCATACCTCGTTGTGGCGCAGGTCCACCGCGCGCAGGCTTGCCAGGGATGTCGAAGCGGCCAGGGCCTTCGCTCCTGCCGCGCCGATCTTATTGTTGTACAGGTGCAGGCGACGCAGCGCGCCGAGATGCGCGGAGGTGGCCAGGGCGATTAACCCGGCGTCGCCGATGCCGTTGCTGCTCAGCCACAGCGTTCGCAGGCCAGCGAGGTTCGGGCAGGCGGCCAGGATGCGCAGGCCCTCGTCGCCGAGGTCGTTGCCACAAAGTTCGAGCCGTCGCAGGCGGGTGACGGCGGCCAGGTTGATGCACATTTCGGCTTTGGGTACAATACCAACAACAACACCAAGAGAGATTGGGAGAGAGACCATGCAGCGCGTACGAGTGACCGTCAAGCACAACCCGGAGGATCCCGCCGACGACCTGCGGTGGGCGGCCCGCGTGCGGCGCGACCTTTGGGCTCACTCCCCGGTTGAGATCGACCCGGACAGCCCCCGACACGGCACGCACCGCGACGAGCGTAAGAACGCGTTCTTCGAGTTCGCCACGGACCGGTTCCAAGAGGTGCAGCGGGTACTACACGAGTACGGGTACGAGGGCCGTGCCGAGGCGAAGGTCGTCAACGAAGACGGTGGCATGGAATGCGTGAACTGTGGCGACATCACGCCGAAACTGACGACGGTGTGCCCTAACTGCTCGTTCCGCGACATCGAGCCGTGCCCCTACTGCAACACCGAGATTCCTCGGGTGGAATACACTCCCGTCTCGGGCAACCTGTTCAAGTGCCCGATGTGCCACAAGAAGATCCGCCTCCAGTTCCAAGACCCGCTGTTTGACGGGCAGGGCTGCTACAAGCAACCCCTGGTGCTTGTTATCCCCGCCGAGGTTGGCCAGTAGCATGCGCTATGACGAACACGGGCACATCCGGATTACGCCTCGCCAGGTGCATGAGATGGCGTTCGACAATCCGGACGCCCTCATCAACCACTGGCTCATGCCAGGGACGCCGTGGGCGTTCGCGACCAGCGAGCGGTACGCGCAGTTCGTGGATTACCTGACTGATCGGACGGGTATTCACCCGCACCACTTCCTGTTCCGCGGGAGCACAAAGATCGGATTCAGCATCTCGCCGAACCGCGACGAGATCAAGGTATGGCGACGGTTCGGGCAGGGGTCCGACTTGGACTTGGCGATCACCGACCCACATTTCTTCACGACGGTTGATGAACAGGTCCGGCAGTGGGATCGCAAGCCCGAAAATCGCGAGCGTGTGTACCGATTCAGGACAAGCGCAGAGTTCAGACGTTACAGCAATCGGATTTACCAGAAGGGACGGCACGACTGTTACCGTTTCTTCGACATGCCGCCCAGGCTCCCCTGCCTGGAACAGCTCGATAAGGTGTTGGAGCAGGCCCCAGTAACAGAGTGCTGCGTCCACCCCTTCGTTCAGTTCAAGGCATTCATTTTCCGAGACCGGTGGTCTGTCCACCGTCGCTATCATACCGATCTCAACGATCTGAGGAGGGAGTTGACTGCCAGGGTGGAACCCTTTCCTGCTGGTCCGGAGGAGCCGTTCCCGGCTGCTGCTCTCTGATCGATCAGTGTTTGTCCGGTTCCACGATGTCCTTTTCCAGCCGTCGCCGTCCCTATCTTCGACCCTTCCCATTCTGCGCCATCACGCGATCACGTACCGGGTGGCGACCCCACCGGCAGGCAAGCCACCACTGTCGCTCGGTTGTTCTCGCCCGGATCACTGGTAGAATATGTTAGGAGGTTTCACGCCATGCCGCTTCGCGATCACTTTCATCCGCCCCTGAGCAAACGCGCTTCGTGGGAAGGCTTTCATGGTCTATGGCCTGGAATGCTCGTCCAGCGCCTCGACAAGAAACTTCCTTCGCGCTACGTCGCCGAGCCGGGCGTTCATTTAGGGGCGCAGATCGAGATCGACGTGGCGACATTCGAGCCCGGCGATACGGGCGTGCCTGCCGTGGACAACGACAACGGGCCTGCCTGGGAACCCTCGCGGCCGACCGTCGCTGTGGAGACCGAACTGCTCTCCACCAACGAGTACGAGGTCCGTGTCTTCGACGTCGAACGGGACAGGCGGCTCGTCGCAGCCGTGGAGATCGTCAGCCCCGCCAACAAGGACCGCGCCGAACACCGCCAGGCATTTGTCGGCAAGTGCGAGGCACTGTTGCGTAAGGGCGTGTCGGTGTCCATCATCGATCTGGTGACCTCGCGCCACTTCAACCTCTACACGGCGCTGCTGGAATTGGTCGGCCAGAGCGACCCGAGCATGGGCAAGGAACCGCCGGCGATCTACGCCGCCGCCTGCCGATGGATCGAGCGTGGACGCAAGCACATCCTGGAGACGTGGTCGCACGTCTTGCGGGTGGGCCAGCCGCTGCCGACGTTGCCGTTGTGGCTGGCCGAGAACTTCTCGGTCCCGCTGGAACTGGAAGCGCCCTACGAGGAAACCTGCCGCGTCCTGCGCCTCGCGTGAGCCCCCGCCTGAGGCGGGCCGACGGTCACATCAGCTCGAACGTCACCCCGCAGCCGAAGCGTTCTTCGGGCTGCCGCCGCTTGCGCCAGTGGATGCGGGCGTTGTTCGTCAAGCGCAGGTGCTTCAAGCCGCGCAGGTGGGGCGAGTCGATCAGCACGTCCGCACACGCCGAGGTCAATTGGTTGCTGGCGAGGGCGAGCGTACGGAGGTTGCTCACGTGAGGCGACGCGGCCAGGGCGCGCACCCCGTCGTCGGTGATGCCGTTGTAGTTCAGGTTCAGGGCGGTCAGCCGGGACAGGGCCGGGCACGCCGCGAGGCGGGCGACCTCTGCGTCCCCCATTTTGGTGTTCCACAGACTCAGGTCGGTGAGGCGCGCCCAGCGCTCCGACATGAGAAAGGCACAGGCGTCGTCCACTGTGACCTCGTTGCCGCAGAGCACCAGCGACTCGACGGCCCCGCGGTGTTCGCTCTCGATGAGCGCTTGCATCCCGACGGACGTGATGTCGTTGTTTCGCAGGTCGAGGTGGCGCAGCCGGGGTAGGTGGGGCTGGCGGGCCAGGAACGTCGCCCCCGCATCCCCCAGGTGGCAGGAGCCGACATTCAGCCAGAGCAGGCCGCCGAGGGCCGGTGCCTCAGCCAGGGCACGCAACACGGCCGGGCCGATGAAGGTGTAGTACAGGTCCAGTTCGCGGAAGTGGGCCGGCAGGGGCGCTTCGGTGAAGAGGTGTGCGGTTTCGGCCTCGGGCCGGTACTGGTAGGGGCGCAGACGCGTGATCGGCCAGTGGCTGAGCCATTCCTGCTGGTCGTGGAGTTCCTGGGGACCGCACTGTACGGCAGCGGGGAAGCCCCGTCGCACCTCGTAGTGCTGGCCCGGCGTCCACCCTGCCGGCGGGCCAAACCACTCGCCCGCGTACCGGTCCAGCAGGGCCTTTTCTCGTGCCGATCCCTTTGCAGTACGGGAGTACTGGACGGCCGAGCCGGGATCCCGTTCGATCTGCAGGCGGATGAACTCGGCGCGATCGGCCTGGCCGACCTCCTCACACCAGTCGGCGAAGACCCGGCGCACAGCGTCGTCGTCCGGGGCAGTGAGGATCGCCTGAAGCAGAGCGGTTGGTTGCGACAGCATGTTTGGATACCCAGAGAAGGTGGAGGACTGAGGCAAGATCAGCCCTGGGGCCACACTCATGACCCGAGTGCATATCGCTTCGGAATCTCGGCACCGGCGACGAAGCTCAACTTCGCGATCTTGCACATTTGATAGACGTTAATGCGGAAATCCGGGCAGGTGCTGACCAGGCAATACGCATCCGTTGGCGTCAGGCCATACTCGGTAATCAGCCAGTCCATCAGGTTGATGGTGGCCGTCTCGACCGCGACCTCCAGCGGACGCGCGGCGTACACCGAGACGAGCGACGCTGGCTTCTCGATGCGCATCCACGGGATGCGCTTGCCCTTCAGCACGTCCAGCCGCACGCGCACGGTCGCCTTGGTTTCGGCCGCCGTGCCGGTGAATTCGGTATCGCCCTGGCTGGCGTGGACGTCGCCGAGGTAGAACAGCGCCCCGGTGTGGAAGATCGGCAGCAGGATGCGGTTGCCAGGGGCGACGTCGCGGATGTCGAGGTTGCCGCCCCACTCGCCCTGACCGTCCAGGCTCGTCGTCACCTCGCGATCCGGCGCGACGCCAAGCGTGCCGACGAAGGGAGTGATCGGCCAGGAAATACGCTCGTTGAAGTGCAGCGTACCGTCGCGCGTCGTGCCGCTCGGCCCCGGCGTGTGGCGGAACACCTTGGTGGTGTAGTCGCCCGACAGTTCCGGCCAGCGCGTCGATTCGCCCAGCGGGCCGCGCCGCGGGCCGACGGCGATCCAGGAGAAATCGTCCACGACGATTTCCTCCAAGGTCACGACAAGCGTGTCGCCGCGCTGGGCGCCCTCGACGAACACCGGCCCGCCGATGGGGTTCGCGTGCGGCGGGGTGCGGTCGAAGCCGGGCCGCAGCGCCGGGTTGGCCTTGTCGGCCGGCGTCTTGAAATAGCCGGTACTGGCGTCGTAGGTCTCGATCTCGAAACTCTCGCCCGGCTGGACTCGCAAGAGCGGCTTGTCCTCCCAGTCGAAGGCGTACTTGCGAGCCTGTTCTCTGCTGATGCGCTGCACTGCTATTTCCTCCAAGGACTGGTTACGTTGTTCGTGGGGCATCTTATCATGAACCCCAGTCGGTCGCACGCGCGTTCTGGGGGCTGCCCATGCAAACGGTCATCGTCGAAGGGATGCTGGCGGACATCGACAGCGTTCGCCACGGTCAGGTACGGATCGAAGACGGCATCATCGTCGCCGTTGGCCCCGGCCTGGGGACGCCGGACCACGGCTTCGGCGAGAATTGCCTGATCTTCGCCGGCATGGGGGACGTTCACATCCACGCCCGCCAGGATGTGACCGGCCGCGACGACTACAAGGAGACCTTCGCCACGGCCGCGGCGGCGGCGCTGCACGGCGGCGTCGTCCATGTCGCCGACATGCCGAACAATCCCGCCGCCCCGATCGACGACGCCAGTTATGCCGCGAAAGAACGCCTGGTGGCTGCGGCAAACCTGCCCGTTGTCTTCACCCTCTATGCCGGCGTCGGTCCCGGCACGCGCCCGCTCCGGCGTACGGTGCCCTACAAGGCGTACATGGGTCCGAGCGTCGGCGAGCTGTTTTTCCGCAGCCTCGAAGAACTGGATGCGACGCTCGCGGCCTATCGCGGTCAGGCCGTCAGCTTCCACTGCGAAGATCCGCTTCTCCTCGAACAGCACCGCTCGGCGCCAACGCACGAAGCACGCCGCCCGCCGGAGTGCGAACTGAGCGCCACGCGCTTCGCCCTCGCCATGATCGAGAAGTACGGCCTGACGGGCAAGCTATGCCATTACTCGGTGAAGGATGGGCTGCCGCTGATTCGTGCGGCGAAGGCGCGCGGCCTGCCCGTCACCGCGGAGGTGACGCCGCATCACGTCTTCTTCGACACCGCCATGCTCACAGAGGCCAACCGCCCGTGGATGCAGATGAACCCACCGTTGCGCAGTCCGGCGGATCGTCTGGCGATGCTGGAGGCGCTGCGCGACGGCACCGCGGATTACCTCGCGACCGACCACGCGCCGCACACCATCGCCGAGAAGGAGCGCGGCATCTCCGGCCAACCGCATCTCGACACCTATGGGCCGTTCGTGACATGGCTGCTGGTCGAGCAGGGCTTCACGCCGCAGCGGATCGCGGCCCTCTGTGCTGCCAACCCTGGCGACTTTGTCAATCGCTATTCTCGTGAAAAGTTCGGGCGGTTGCTGCCAGGCTACGTCGGGTCGCTGACGGTCCTCGACCTGCGGCGACCGACGACCGTGCGCCGCGAGGATCTGCGTACTCGTTGCGGTTGGAGCCCGTTCGAGGGGATCACGTTCCCGGGGTGTGTTGCGGCGGTGTTCATCGGTGGCGAAAAGGTGGCTCATGGCGAATGATGTCCCGCGTATCTGTGTGGTTGGATCGTCGAACATCGACCTGACGTTCCGCACCCCGCGATTGCCGCGCCCCGGGGAGACCATCGCTGGAGAGAGTTTTCAGATGGGTTTTGGCGGCAAAGGAGCGAATCAGGCGGTCATGGCCGCCCGTCTCGGCGCCCGCGTCAGTATCGTCACGCGCATCGGCCGCGACGTCTTCGGCGAGCGTTTGCTCGCCAACTACCGGCAGCAGGGCGTCGGTACGGAACACGTCTTTTTCGACCAGTGGCGACCGACCGGCGTGGCATCGATCGTGGTGGACGAGGCGGCGCAGAACTGCATCCTGGTGGTGCCGGGGGCCAACTTCGCCCTGTCTGCCGAGGACGTGCAATGGGCGCGGGAGGCGGTCGAAACGGCCAAGGTGTGTCTCGGACAGCTGGAGGTGCCACAGGACACGACGCTCGAAGCGTTTCGACTGGCGAAGGCCGCCGGCGCACGGACGATCCTCAACCCCGCACCCGCGGCACCGCTGGCCGAGGAACTGCTGCGGCTGACCGATATTTGTGTGCCGAACGAGATCGAGGTCGAGGCGCTCACTGGCCTGCCCGCGGCGACGTTGACGCAGGCGGAGGTAGCCGCTCGCGCTCTCGCCCGCCAGGGGCCGGCGGTGGTAATCGTCACCCTCGGAGACCGCGGCGCCCTGCTTGTCGAGGGCGATACTGCCCTGCATGTCCCGGCAGTGGCGGTCGAGGCGGTGGACCCGACCGCCGCCGGAGATGCGTTTATCGCGGCGCTGGCGGTGGGCCTGCTGGGTGGATTGCCGCTGGACGCTGCGGTGCGTCAGGCGAATGCGGTGGCGGCGCTGACCGTCACTCGCCCCGGAGCACAAGCTGCCTTCCCATCAGGCGCCGAGATCCGCCGGTTTTTGCACGATTCCGGATTCGCTCCGACGCAGAAACAGCCCGAGTAGATGCCGCTCATCCCCCTTCCGGGACCAGAGCGACGGCGCGGCACCAGCCAGCACTCGCCCCGTGGATCTTGACCGGCAGGCACGAGACGAAGAAGCCGTGCGGCCGCGGCAGCAGGTCGAGGTTGGCCAGTTTCTCGATCTGGCAGTATTCGCGCTCGATGCCCGCGAAGTGCGCCGGCCAGATGTGCCGCCCATCGCCGGTGCGCCGGTAGTCGGCGACCATGTTGGCGAATGGCCGGTCCAACGTATAGGCGTCGATGCCGATCACCCGCACCCCTTGCTCGACCAGCCACAGCACTCCTTCGCGACCGAGTCCCGGCTGCGCGAAATACTCCGGCGAGTGCAGCCGCTTGTCGGCCCCTGTCTGCAACAGGACGATGTCGAAAGGCCGCAGTCGATAGTTGATCTTTTGAAGGGCAGTTTCCAGGTCAGCGATGGTGACAAGTTCCCGCGCCTGCTTGTGCCGCAGGTCGAGGACGACGCCCGGCGCGAAACACCACTCCAGCGGCACCTGATCGATGGTGCGGGCGGGTTTGCCCTCGGATGTCGCCGCGTAGTGGTAGGGAGCATCGACGTGGGTACCCGTGTGCGTGATCGCCTGCACTTCCTCGACGGCCCAGCCCAACCCGCCCGAGTAGACCAGGTCTTCGGGCCGTACGCCGAAGAACTGCTGCATTTGCCGCAGGCCCTCGTCATGGCGCACGTAACGAATCTGGGCGGGCAGCGGCTCGCTGACCGCCTGATGCTCCAGGGGTACGCTCAGGTCGATGAGACGGAAGTTGCCGAACATGGCGAGATCCTCTTCGCGCAGGGGCAGAGAACATGCGAATGCTCGCTAAGCCGCAAGCGGCGCGGCGGGCAGCAGCCGCACCCCTTCCAGAAACTCCGGCGGCAAGCCATGTCCCTGCTGGTCGGAATCCCAAACCTGCACCCAGCGCTCCCAGGTCAACGGTACCTTCGCGAACAGCAATCGCTCAGCGTCGAGTACCGGCGGCGCGCCGTCGCCAAGCGGATAGACCGTTTCTGCCTGGAAATCTCCTGTCGGCCACACGATCAACCCCTCGCGGTTGACATCATACGGCGCCCGCGCCAGGGCGGTGTCGATCTGCTCGCGCGTCAGATCGACGCCGGCCAACTTGTACAGCCCGCCGAGCGCTGCCCGCAACGCCGCGCTCTGCGGCTCCGACAACTGCTGTGACCAGCCGGCACGTATCACCCCGGCGATCAGCCAACCGGCGCGCAGATCGAACGTGACGACCATGTCCTCCGCCGACAGCTCCGGACACGTCAGCTCGATGCGGATGCGGTTGCAGGCCAGGCCGACATGGCGTAATCCCACCTTCAGCCCACCCCAGGACTTGCTCTGTTCGAGCAGGTGCAGGAACTCGCGCTCGACGAAATGGCGCACACCTTCCTCGACGTGGTGCAGCGCTTCGTGGCGCTTGTGGGCTGCTGCGTGGTTGCCCTTGCGCTCGGCCCGCCGCAGTTTCGCGAGCACCTTCGGGACGGTGCCGGAGTGGAAGCCCGGCCGCAAGAGTCGCAGCATCGTCTCGCCGTGGCTGCCGATCACGACCGGCTTCAGCGTTTCCGGGCGATTAGCCCGATACAGCCGCCAGTTCTCCTTCAACTCCCACACCAGGAAGCCGAAAATACCGGGCAGGAAAAAGATCGTTAGCACAACGAACCCGCGCCCCAGGACTGGCCCCAGGAAACTCAGGTTCTCCAGGAGGAAGTGGTAGAGCACCATCAGGAACGGCAGCATTAGCTTGTGGCCGACCGTGACGACCGGAAAATGCTTGATCGGGTTGACTGTCGGCTCGATGAGCAGGTTGACGTAGATGCGAACAACGTAGGTAATCACGAACCAGATCGGTGACAGGATCGCCTTGATCGCGAGCGAGAAACCGCTTTCTCCGCTCCGAAAACGCATCCATTCGTCCACGCTGTAAAGGACGCGCTCGACCCCTTCGAGGAAGCGCCGCGACCAATCGACGATCAGGCGGAACAACCCCGGCAGGAGGTTGACGCTCAGTCGCACCCAGAGCCACCCAAGCCCATCAACGACGACCTCTTCCAGATCACGCCCGAAGCGCGTGTTGAGCAGGATCACACTCAGGACGAAGACGGCACCGGCGAGCGTTCCCGCTAGGGCAAGAGTGGCTCCGGCGATGAGCGCGACGGCTCCCGTCAGGCCGGCGAGGACGAGTGGAGTCAGCAAGTAATGATGGAAGAAGACGACGGGGGCGCTGTGGAGGAACGCCTGAACCGCGGGGCGCGTGAGCAGCCAGACTGGGGCATCGATGAAGACAGCATGCAGGCCTCTGCCCAGTGCCTGGAAGACTTGCCCGACAACGTGACGAAACGCCGGCACGTTGAACAGGAACACCAGGAAGACTGCCAGGGCGCCGACCGACCAAGGTGTTGCCAGGGAGAAGTGATGATGCTCTGTGGGGATCCCGGCAACCTCGAAGACAGGCGCATCGCCGAAGCGTTGACGCAGGAAATCCGCGGTCGCCGCGTCACCGAATGCTTCACGCATCGCTTCCGCGGACTCGTCCTGGAGCAAACGCAGGAGTTTCAGCCCATGCATGCCCTCTTCAATAAGCAGGCTGATCCCCTTGAGAGCGACGAAAGCGAGGCCGAATGGAAGCAAAAGGAAGCGCGTCAACAAGCGCCCCGGCCGTGTGCCGAAGGCGGTGGAGCTGATTCGTTGCAGCCCGCGCAGGTAGACCTCGCCGGGCCGGTAGACGCCTTCGAGCGCCGTCGCCAGGCGGCGGTCCAGGCGCAGCAACTCGTCGCCGGTCAGGAACTCCCCCAGTCCTGCGAGGTCGGGCATTTTCAGCTGATTGCGCGAGACGGCATCGCGGACGTCGCCCAGGGTCAGCAGGCTGCGCTCGACCAGGCGGTCGAGCAGTTCCTCGACCAGTTTGTCACGGGCTATGCGTTCGGGTAGGTTGGCTGGCTGCAGCCCGACGCCGTCGAGGGCGCCCACGATCAGCGGCCCAAAGTGAGCGCGAACGCGCTCGATGCCGTGTGTTAGGGCCAGGTTGATAACAGCGCCGAGGCGTTTGCGATCGGCTGCCGACAGGCGGGCGCGAGCCACCCTTTTCGCCGCCCGGCGCAGGTGCTGCAAGATGCGTACCTCCGGCTGAGCGGGCAGCGGTCGCTTGAGCGGGCGACGGCCCAGCGTAAACGCCCAGCCGAACACGTCGAGGGCGAAGACGCCGCGCTCGCGGTCCACGCAGGCTTTTTGGAGATCGTAGAGTAAACGGGCCTCCAGTGTCCAAAATCCGGAGGCGGCGCCGGCGAGCAGCGGCGCCAGCGCTCGACGCCAGTCGGCGACCTCTGTTTCGCTGAGCGCGAGGGCTCGCTGCAACCGGCCGATCAGCAGGTCCAACTCGGTGTTGGCCGCGGCCTCCGGTGGGGCGCCGCTGAGCGCCCGGGCACGGAGAATGGCCGCCCGAACGAGGTTCCCACGCGCCGCGGCGCTGTCGGCTGCGGCATTCAATCCCCGGCTGGCTTCCGGCGTCGGGGGCGCGGGTGGCTGGCCATTCGGGGCCGCAGCCTCCGCCGCGTGGTCGTCTGTGGTTGGCTCCGGCGCTCCTGGCAGGCGGGTGGCGGCGAGGATCGCAGCGGCATCGACGTCTTCGGCGAGAACGGCGTCGATCTCCTTGAAATCGGCAATGCCGGGGAAGAAGACGGGCAACTCCGCCGGCGCGAAGTAACGCAGTTCCAGGTACGTGGCCGCGAACTCGACGTAGACCGTGCGGTCGTCGCCGGGCGGCAGTAGCTCGCGATCCTGGCCGAGCACGGTGCGGATCTCCGCGAACTCCGTCGTGCCGATGCGATGGATACGGCGGCGCAGGTCGGCGTCGGTCAGCTTGCCGTCCGCGATGCGCTGTTCGAGCGCCAGGTGGACATGAGCGTGGAACAGCTGCCGCCAGACATGGACCAGGGCACGGCCGCGTGGCAGTGCTGCCAGAATTCCCGGATCCGGCTTTGCCAACAGCGTCGCTTTCGGCGGAGGCTGCTGCTCCGGCGCCAGGCCGAGTTCGGTGCGATCGACGGCGGCGAGCAGGGCGCCGCCGTCGATGGTGTAGCGTTCCCGGTGCGGCACAAACACCCCGAAACCGGCGGCCTGACCATGACGCTTGATGAGCCGCCGCAGGATGCGCGGCCGGACGAAGAAAGCGGCCGGATCGACGGTGCGGGTCAGACGTTCCAACTCGGCCTGTTGCAAAGGCGGTTCCGTGGTGATGGTCATGGGGGCTGCCCTTGTGCTGCGAATGGTGACCTAACGACTATAGCAACTTCCGAAGCGGAAGGCCAACCCCCGCCCCCCTTCGCCGCCCTGGGGAGCGCGGGCGCGAAACCCGGAAAAAACTTGTGCCGCGGTCTCGGTTTGCCGGACTATTACATAGTGCAGGCACAAGCGAGGTTTGGTTCGTAGTCCCGCCTTCAGGCGGAACACGCGATGCCGCCTCAAGGCGGGACTACGAACAAGCGATCGCTTGTCCTTGCAATAGCGAGCAAAGCGACCGAGTTGGCGGAAAGCGACCTCATGACCCGACGGCCCCTCGAAAACATCTTGCAGAACCTCCGCAAGCTGACGCTGGGGCAGGAGCCCACCTCACTGTCGGACGGCCAGCTCCTGGAGCGTTTCGTCGCCGCGCAGGATCAGGCCGCTTTCGCCGCTCTCATGCAACGCCACGGCGCGATGGTCCTGGGAGTGTGTCGCCGTGTCCTGCGGTGTGCCCAGGATGCCGAGGACGCCTGCCAGGCCACATTCCTCGTGCTCGTGCGCCGGGCCGCCTCAATTCGCCGCCGCGACTCGCTCGCCAGCTGGTTGCACGGAGTGGCTTTTCGGATCGCGTCCCGACTCCAGGCCCAGACACGCCGTTATCGCACCGATGTAGACGCCGCCGACATCGACCCGCCGGCGCCGCCCACCGACCCCGCCGGCGATCTGACCTGGCGCGAGTTGCGCGTCCTGCTCGACGCCGAGCTACAGCGCCTGCCCGAAAGCCTTCGGCAGCCGCTGGTGCTGTGTTATCTCGAAGGCAAAACGCGCGATGAGGCCGCCCAGCAACTGCGCTGGAGCGTCGGCAGGCTCAAGGGTCGTTTGGAGCGCGGCCGCCGGTTGCTCTGTTCGCGACTGACCCGGCGCGGCGTGACGCTGCCCGCCGTCCTGTGCGGCGCCGCGTTCGTGCCGAGCACAACGTCGGCCGCCATGCCGTCCTTGCTCGTGGTGCGGACGCTCAAGACCGCCGTCGGACTGGCGGCGGGCAAGGCACCGGCGGCCATTTTGCCGGCTCCCCTGGTCGGCTTGCTGGAGACCAGCCTGCCCGCGGTGGGGACGATCAAGGTCAAGGCGCTGGCCGTCCTGTTGCTGGCCGTCGCCTTGCTCGGTGCGAGCGCCGGACTGCTGGGCCAGCCCAACGCGCCGGAACAAGAGCCACCCCAACCACCACCGGCCCTCGTCCCGCAGGTGCTGCGCCAGGAGGCGGCCTTGCTGGCTGAGCAGGATCCCTTGCCGCCGGGGGCCGTCGCGCGGCTTGGGACGGGCCGCCTGCGGCACGGCGGGCAGGTTCACTCGGTCGCCTTCGCGCCCGGCGGCAAGGTGCTGGCGTCGGCAGGGTGGGATTGGGCGGTTCGGCTGTGGGATGCGGCCACCGGCAAGGAACTCCACCAGATCCCCAGCCCCGACGGTTGGTTTTGGTGCGTGGCCTTTTCGCCGGACGGATCATTGCTGGCCGCCTGCGGCGATGCGCGCGATGGCAAGGTCCACCTCTACGATGCCGCCACCGGGAAGGAGCTGCGCCAACTCACGGGGCACAAAGGGAACGTCTACACGGTGGCCTTTTCGCCGGACGGTCAGACGCTGGCCTCGGCCGGCGTCGACGGTACGATCCGCTTGTGGGAGGTCCAGACCGGCGTCGAGCGCGGTTGCCTGACGGGACACAAGGACGGCGTGCGGTCGCTTGCTTTCTCTGGCGA
>WNGB01008956.1_pt1 | contig 17995 bp, 20 predicted proteins | sample 5400681 | NCBI WGS metagenome assembly WNGB01 (sample SAMN13153367, study PRJNA577476) | soil metagenome | isolation source: 115 cm soil or saprolite under grassland replicate 2 | place: USA:California | collected 2016-06-15 | reverse complement strand
GCTGGTAGTCCGCGTCCACCCGGGCAGCGATCTGGGCATCCAGCTCCGTGATCGTGGCGTCGAGGAAGTCCAGGTGCGCCAGGATGCGGGCGGCGACGACAGCGTGATGCGCGCCGAAGTGGCCGCGCAGGGCCGCGGTATGTGGGTCAGCCTGCGGGTTGAGCCTGGGGCGAAGTAGCCGACGAGCAAAGACCGGGCTCAGACCGGCTCAGACCCGTTGTCGCAGCCACCAACAGTCGGCGTCGCCGACCAGTTAGGTTAGGAGATCACGATCCGTCGATGTCGTAGCGCGCAAAGCCGCCGGTCAGGGGCGGCTCTCATGCAAGGCAACTCTGTGTTCGCGGCCGACCATAACAATCGGTTATGGATCCAGGATGAGTCGGTACAGAACAGCGCGTTATGTGGCCGGAGGTCCCGGCTGCGGTGCCCTATAGGTCAGCAGGACCTTCGGATCGGTATCCGGCTCCTCTACCGGCACCCGCGCGATGGCCTGGCCGTTGCGCTCGGCCCACTGCGCCAGCAGTGTCGTCTTCCCGTTAGTCCGGCGGTGCGACTAGCGAGACGATCGGATGGGCATCGCCTCGCGCCAGCCGTTCGATCAGCAACGGACGGCGCACCGGCCTTGGTCCCACCAGCGGACGGCGGAGCTTTGAGGCGACCAGATCGAACACCGGCCCGCGTGCAGGGTGCGTCCGGCCGATGCGTTCTTGAACGTCGGTGCCGCTCATTGCCTTCGCGCTGGTCCCCCCAGGATCTGCTGTTATAGCAGGCTAAACGGGATTCTCGGCGGACGGCAAGGGCCCCAGGGTCCAAGCGCGGAGGCGATGGTGCCCGCAAGGCTGGAAGAGGACAGCGCCGCCGGCCGGCGCGGATCCCGTCGGCCGAAGACTGGCTGCGGACCGCGGCCGTCAAGGACCGGATCGCTGGCTTCCTTCGGGCCGCCTGGCCGCTCGGCGCGTGGCTGGAGCAGAACGTGGGTCGGTCAGCTACCGGGGGCCAGGGCCGGGTAAGCCGGGCGCTCTCGCCCCAGATGAGCCCGCCAGGCGGGACGCCCGGGCGGGCTCTCCGCACCGCGTAGCGGGGTGCGGGCAGTGCCGGTGATGCTGGCTTCCCCCTTTGACCTGGTGGTGGCCTTCGGCCGGGTGGCGGCTCGCACCCTTCTGCCCGTACGTGGGCCGGCGAATAATCATGGGCAGGGGTGAGAGATGACACCGGGTTCCACGGGAGCGGCGCAGCCCGCCCGTTTCGCTGATATTCCGCTACCGCCGGGCCCGCGAACGCCACCCCTGTCTGGCCGGCGCGGGAGCGGAACCGGCGCAGCCACTCCCGGGCCGTGGTGTGCGGCACACCGGCGCGCTCCGCAGCCGGCCGCGCCCCGCCACCGACTGCCTCCTCGATCACCAAGCCGGCCATCTCCGCGGTGTCCAGCCGCCCGGCCAGCACGAACGCCGGGAGCAGGGCGTGAGTGACCCGGCAGCGGGCGCAGCGCAGCCGCGGCACGAAGATCTTCTGGCAGCGGCCCGCCTCCCGGACATGCCGCCAGTACCCCGACCAGAACACCATCGGCCCGGCGCACGACGGGCAATCCGGGCGCGGGAACTCCACCCGGCGGCCGGCCGCCACGTAGGCATCGACCGGCAGCGCGCACGGCCATACCATGGCCACGGCGACACCGCCCTGGATCCCTTCTCGCGATCGGTGGCAAAACGAGGCGAGGAGGGATCCCTCAATGTTGCTACGGGGACAGCAAAATCCTGGCCCGACCGCAGGCACGGCCGGGCTGCATCGCCAAAGAACGCGGCCGAACGCCAGCCGATGATGATCAGGAAGTCAGGCCGTCAACACCTCCCCGGCACCTCCCGGATCAGGCTGCCTCCAGCTTCCTCAGACCGCTGCGACGACCCTAGGGGGCGGGTCTTCCACCCGCCCGCGGCAACCAAGCGCCTCGTGGCGCACGATCGCGTCGATGATCAGCACCGGGTACACCGCATCCAGCGGCCGCGCCCGCCACTCGCCCATCCCGTCCAGCACCCGGCCGGTGATCGCCGACACGGTCTCCTTCGACGCCGCCGCCCCGAACACCTCGTGCAGGTGCGCGGCCACCTCCCCGGTCGTGAGCCCCTTCCCGACCAGGGAGATCACCATCTCATCGATCCCCGAGCTGCGGCGGGCGTGCTTGCCCAGCACCGCCGGGGCGAAGCTACCCGCCCGGTCCCGCGGCACCGTCACCGTGACGGGCCCGACCTCGGTCGCGACCTTCTTCACCCGCCGCCCGTTCCGCTCGTTCGCCTGGCCGCTGGCCTGTCCCGTGTCCAGGTGCTCGGCCAGCTCGGCCTCCAGCGCCGCCTCGATCACCCGCCGGGTGATGCCCTGCAACAGCCCGTCCGAGCCCAGCAACCGCAGCCCGCCGTCCGCGGCCTGGGCACGGGCGCGGGCCGCCAGCACCGCGATCGCCTCGTCGTCCAGCAGCTCGGCCAGCTCCGCGCCATCCGGCTCGCTCCGCCGCCGGCCTGGCCCCGCCACCTCGCCGGGCGTCGCCGGCTCGCTCGTCTTGGTCATGTCCAGGACTCCTACCGCCTGGCCGCACTCCGGCACAATCTGAGTGATAGTCACGGCAGTTCACTCTCTCTCAGCCGTAACCCACCTCTTCCGACACAGACCCGGTGTTTGGCATCAGTCTGCTTGGGCCCTTCAAGAAAGCTTCTTGATGAGCGGCAGGTTCGCGCTACTGCGCAGGACAGATTCCGAACCGTCACAACCAACCGCGTCGGCGATCGCGAGCTCACGTACGGTCCCGCCACGGCTGCCAGGGTTCGGTCAGGATCTACGCCTGTCCCGTTCGGTGCTGCCGCGCACGCGGAGCGCGTCGTGGTCGGCGGAGTGGACCTTGTGGGCATGCGGGAAGAACGTCACGTTGGTGAAGCCGAGGTGATGCAGCAGCGTCGCACTGGTGGCTCTCGGTGCGCCTGGCACTGGGCACCGCCTCGGCGCTCGGGCTCGCCCGGTTCGCCTACGGGCTGCTCGTGCCGGCGATGCGCAGCGAGCTGGGCTGGACCGGCGACCCAGACCACAGTTGGGATGCGGCTCAAGGGCGACGACCCCTTGTTCAACGACGACCTCGGTGTCTCGCGAACCGGCCAGGCCTGGCACGGCGACTTCTCGCTGTACGCGCCCGTGTGGCACGGCACCCTGAACGAGGACCCCAAAGGATCCGATGAGATCGTCGCCTACGTGTCGTCGTCCACCGGCGGGAGCACGGACACGCCCAAACATCAATGGGTACTACCGATCCGGTAGGGCCGCTTCGCGTTAGAAGAGGACGGCTGCTGTTCGCCATCGATCTGGATGGCGCGGGACGGGGCAAGATCAGCCGGCGGGAGCGGGTACGACGACGAACGGTTCGGCGAAGTGCGCCGGGGCGAGCAGGCCGCCCACGGCGCGCACCTGGTTGAGCAGGTGCGTCCGGATGGCGACCGCCGCTTGGGCGTCCTCGTCGTACCGGTAGGTCAGCGCCGGGTCCGCGAGCTGCACGGGGTGGAGGACCAAGTCGCCGGTGACGACCAGCGCGTGGTCGCCAACCCGAACCGACTGGTGCCCGGGAGTGTGGCCCGGCGTCGGCACCACGGCGATGTCGCAGCCAGGCGCGGTCTGAGGGCCGTGATCGTCACCGATCACGTCGAGGCAGCCGGCCTTGCGCAGCGGTTCGATGACGGTGCCGAACATGGGCGAACCCCCCGCGGCCAACCAGTCGAGTTCGGCGCCCTGCACCAGGTACCGGGCGTTGGGGAAGGCCGGGGCGGCCCCGTCGGCGGTGAGGCAGCCGCTGGCGTGGTCGCTGTGGAGGTGGGTGAGGACCACGACATCCACCTCGTCAGCGCCGACGCCGACCGCGGCGAGCTCGGCGGTGAGCCGGCCGGGCACCGGCGCCCAAGTCGCCGCCGGCGAATCGACCGCGCCCACCCCAGTATCGACCAGCACCATCCGGCCGGCCCGGTCCCTCAGCAGGTAGCAGTGAAAGTGCAGCACCCAGGTATCGGCCGGGTCCGCTGCGGCCGCGTCCACGGCCCGCAGCCGCGCCCACGCCGGTTGGTCCGCGCCGCCGAACAACTCCCCCAGCGGTCGGCCCACCCCGCCGCCCATCGGCCCGACCGCGTCACACAACGGGACCACCTCGACCCCGGCCACGATGCGGGCAGGATGCGCCATCACAGCCCCCTCACGAGAACATCAACCAGGACGCACAGTAGAACAACCAATCGCAGCAAACCACCAGCCCGACCGTGAGCACCAGTCCCGGGCAGCAGCACAAACCCGCGACTGGACGGCGGCATAGACAGAGTGTCGTAGGCGTCGCCGACCGACCCGATCGACGCGCAAACCTCGCAACGCAAGGGTTTAGGCGAACCGGATCGAGGTGTACTGCTGCTCGCTGCCTCGGTCGGTGTGGAAGACCACGCCAGTGACCGTCCCGCCGCGGACGGCGACCGCATCTGCAGCGCCGCCTCGGCCAGGGCCTGGTCGTGGTGGGCTGCCATGGCGAAGCCGAGGATGCGCCGGGAGAACAGGTCCTCGACCGTGTCGAGGTGGAACCTGCCCTTCCGGTGGGGATCTCGGTGCCGTCCCCGCACCAGCGAAGGTCTGGGGCCGTCGCGGACAAGTCCCGGCCCAGCAGGTCCGCCGCGCACCAGCGGCCTTTACCTGGCCGGGTCATGCCGTGGCGACGCCGCCTGGGACGCGCCACCAGGTGCTACTCGCACATCAGCGCCGCGACGGTGTACTCGCTGACCCGCCACCCGGCCCGCCGCAGCCGGACCGTGATCCGCGGCGCCCCCTCGGTGCCCCCGCGGCGGCGGAACAGCGCGGCCACCGCCAAGGCCAGCCGGGCCCGGCGTTTGCGCCCGCGGCGAGAGCCCACCGCGGCGTGCCACCTGTACAACCACGCCTGTGACCTGCCCACAGCCCGGCAGGCGACCGCGTGCGGGATCCCGTGCTGGTCCTCTGGGCCGCGATGACCGCCGCCACGGTCACCGGGTCGTCGCCTCCTTCACCCAGAGGACCACGCTGCGCTTGAGGAGCTCCATCGCCAGCTCCGCGTTCTCCCGCCGAAGCCGGACCAGCTCGTCCTCGCTCAACCTCCCGTCGCCGGCCCCCCGCCGGCGACGGTCGCGGTTCACCCAGTTGCCCAACGTCCCGTCGTTGACCCCAGCTCCCGCGCCACCTGCGCGATCGGCATACCGGTCTCCCGGACGATCCGCACCGCGCCCTCACGGAAGTCCTGATCGAACCTCCGCCGTGTCCCCGCCATCGCCGTTCCTCCTTAAGGCGACGTCTCCACGCTACGAGGGGAAGCCCACGCCCGCACCGTTGCAAGCCTCGGTGATCACGACATGGTCGGCGACCAGCCCGGGCAGGCCGACCCGCTCGGCCAACGCGACCACCGGCACCAGGCCCGCATCAGCGATCAGGTTCGGGGTCATCGAAGGCGACATTGACCGCGGTCGCGGCATGGGACGATTGCTCGCGGGTGCTCCCTCGAACTGGATTGGGCGATCCCTCAGCAAGATCGATCATCCCAGGTCAGGCAGCACCCGCGTCCTCATTCCCACCCACTCACACAAATCCCCGCCGGTGGATCCAAGCTCATTGCTGCGCCGTCAGCGGCTTTGGTCCTTCGGTGTGAAGGCCTTGAGTGCGTCGAGGTCGCTGTAGTGCTGGAGTACGTACTCCTCGGCCCAGGCGAGAGCGCGGTGCCAGGGGCTGCGGGCAAGCGTCTGGGCGACAGTGTCGACGTCGTAGGCGGTGCGGCGCAGCTCCACAACGGGGCCGAGCAGCGCCCACGCCGCGCCCGGGTGCCCGTAGGGCATGCCCACGGCACCCGGGTTGACGACCCGCCGCCGGTCGAAGAGCCGGTCGAAGGGCATGTGGGTGTGACCCAGCACCACCACGTCGGCGCTGACCCCTTCCAGGGCGGCCGCGTAGCGGGCCGGCGGGCTGTCGACGAGGAGCATCTCGTCGTCGCGGCGGGGGGTGGCGTGGCAGAACAGCACCGAGCCGAGCCGATCGACGTCCAGGGTCACGCTCATGGGCAGGTCGGCGATCAGGTCCCGCTCGGCCCGGCCGAGCAGCCGGCCCAGCTGGAGGTTGTCCGCCGAGCCGGCGGAGTCGGACCCGCCGTCGAAGCCCGCGACCATCTCCCGCTCGCCGTTGCCGTGCACCCACACCGCCCGCTCGCCGAGCTCGGCGAGCCGGGCGAGGGTGTCGACCGGCAGCGGCCCACCGGCGATGTCGCCGTTGAGCACGATCCGGTCCACCGAGGCCGCCTCGACCTCGTCCAGCACGGCCTCCAACGCCGGCAGGTTCCCGTGGATGTCGGCAAGCACGGCTACACGCATGTCAGTCTCCGCTCCTTATCGCCGGGCGAGGCCTCCATGATCCCTGCCGCGTGGTGGACACAGTTCACGGTGCCGGACTTGCCGGGGTCGTACGGCATCGGTCCCCCGCGTCCCTCGGGGGGTAGAGACGACCCGGAACGCGTCCCTCGGGGGTGGGGCGACCGGGAACTGGGGGTCACCGATGCCTGGGTGAGAGCGTGTCGGTACGAGGAGGGTGATGGACAGGCAGAACAACCGGCGACTAACCGGCAGAACGCCGTGGATCGCTCCCCCGCCGCACGACTTCGCGGAGAACCAGCTCTGGTTGCGCCATCGTCGCCTTGGCCTGCGACCTGACCGCGTGGATGCAGATGCTCGTCCTCACCGGCCACCGCGCGGCGGGGAGCCATACGGCTCCGGCTGCGACTGTTCTCCATCCCAGCCCGACTCGCCCTCTCCGGGCGCCGCACGGTGGGCGCATCGCACTTACGTTTGCTGCCACCAGAATGCGGGTCTCGTGCAGCGCGGTGAGGGCCGGCACGGCCACAAGAGACCACCAGCCAGGTGAGGGCCAGCCAGCCGGCGGTCGGCGGGGCGTACTCGCTGAGGATCGTCTCGGGCGGTTCGAGCGCCAAGAACCCTCCTTCGCATCCCCTGGAAGAGTTTCGCATCGGCAGGAAGTAGCTTGGTTGTTCTTCGGTCCTGGTTCGTCGATCCTTGGTGCCATGGACCAGAACACGGCGTGGCGCGTGCAGTTCGACGCCGAGGTGACCTTCCGTGACGGCGGAGGGCTGCAAGCGCAGGGGTTCCGCCTGGACGCCCCGAATCCGCACATCGGCGATGGAGCGCTCGGTGAGCAGCTCGTACGCGACCTCGGGCTGCTCATGGTCGACTCGGTACGGATCAGCAACAGACGGCTGCTGCAGGAGGCCCACAAGGGCTCGCGGGTGGTCGGCGGCCAGGACCGCCGCGCCGGCTCGTGACATCGTCGAGGCAGACACCGCCAGGGTCGAGTTCGGCCTCGGCACGTTCAACTCCCGGTCCATGCCGGTCGGAGGAAGCGCCGTCCACCGATGCTGCGCGAAGGTCGTCGCCAAGGCCCACCGCATCGCCGCCCACGCCGCGTCCACCCCCGCTTCGCGGCGACCCAGCACGTCACTGCGGGCGTCCTCGACGTCGACGGCGACCGAGCCACGGTGCGGGCGACCCTGGTCGCCACGTTCGTCCGCGACGCCGCCGCACCCGAGCTCGCCGCCGCGGTCGGTGAGCGCCACCACTTCGACGCGGCGGTCAGCACCCCCCGCGGCTGGCGGTTCTCCCGAGCCGCGGTGACCCCGGTCTGGCGGTGCGGCGCCATCCCCGGCAGAACTGAAACTCCCACATCCACGCAGACGACCGGCGCCTCTGGCCCGCTCGCAGGTCCCGGCCGCCGGCGCCGGCTGAAGGACCAGCCCCACCCCGGTCACGAAAGGACCCCGGCATGCCCACCGTCGACGTGCTCGACTCGACCATCCACTACCAGGAGACAGGCAGCGGAACGGCCAGCCCAACGGCGACGGTGCTGCTCCACGGCAACCCGGGCTCCTCGCACCTGTGGCGCAACGTGCTGCCCCGGCTGGGGGACGGGCGGCTGCTCGCACCCGACCTGATCGGGATGGGCCGCTCCGGCAAGCCCGACATCTCCTACAGCTTCGCCGACCACGCCCGTTACCTCGACGCCTGGTTCGACGCCCTCGACCTGGACCGCGTCGTCCTGGTCGGCCACGACTGGGGTGGCGCGCTCGCGTTCGACTGGGCGGCCCGGCACCCCGACCGCGTAAGGGGCGTCGCCTTCCTGGAGAGCATCGTCAAGCCGATGGCCTGGGAGGACCTGTCGCCACAGGCACGCGAACGCTCCAAGATGATCCGCACCCCCGGCACCGGCGAGCAGATGGTGCTCGACCAGAACCTCTTCCTTACCACGGCGTTCACCGGTGGCGTGCTCACCCCCGTGAGCGACGAGGACATGGAGGTATACCTCGCGCCCTACCCGACCCGCGACAGCCGGCGGCCCATCCTCGCCTGGGCACGCCAGATACCACTCGGCGGCGAGCCCGCCGAGCTGGTCGCCCGCATCGAGGCCTACGACGCTTGGCTCGCGGCCAGCACGGACGTACCCAAGCTGCTCATCACCTTCGAGGGCTCGCCCACCCTGCTCATCGGCAAGGAGATGGCCGACTGGTGCGCCAGCCATATCGCCTCGCTCGAGTCCGTCGCCTGCGGCCAGGCCGGGCACCACGCCCCGGAGGACCGCCCCCAAGAGATCGCCGCCGCCGTCTCCGCCTGGGCCGACCGACACCGGCTCCACTAGCGAGGTCAGCCGACCTGACTCGAGGCAGGGCCGTCCGGCTGGTTGGCCGGACGGCCCTATCCCCGTCACGGGGCCGGACTCCACGACCACCTCACCCACGCGTACCGGCCGCCCTCCTGAGGCGGGCGGCCGAACAAGGGGAACGACCGACCGGATGACCCAGACCTGCAGGCCGCCGGGACCGGCGTCAGTCAGAAAGGTGCCCGCCGGCCCGCCGGATGGCCTGCCAGGCCCGCTCCTCGTCGCCGTCCCCCGGTTGACCGCCCGCGTCTCCGCCGCCGGAACGGCGAGCCGGTAGCAGGGCGAGGAAGCTTGTGGATCCCACGTCTCGACGATGGCTTCGGGTGAGCCCGGCCAGATGTGTTGGAAGCCGCGCCGCTGAAGCGGTCGCCGTCGCGCCGTCGTCATCGAGGCGATCGAACAGCGCGGCGTCGCCTTGGTCCGCGACCGCCTGGGACGAGTTCGGGCTTACCCCGGGGCCGGGCAAGGCCCGAGGACTATCGCAAGTACGGCAATCCAGTCGGCGTGCCCGAGCCGGCGAAGCATCGACCGGTGGCCTGCTCGGCTGCTCACAGTCACCGGCCGCAATCCCTGGCGCGATGCGCTGGGCGACCACGACCGTGCTCAGATGGATGCTTGCCGGCGGGGCGACCGGCATGACCGGAGCGTCGGCGACCCAGCGGGTGTCAACGCCGTCCACGGCGCCGCGCATCGACCGCAGCGCCGCCGTCCGGGTCGGGTCCCATCGCGGATGTCCCGACGGCGTGATGGTACGCGCCGACCCGGCTCCAGACCGACGCGGCCCGCCCCACGGTGTCGTCGCCACCCACCGCACCGGACCGGGGCAAGCTCCGCGCCGTGCACGAAGTCGGCGAGCGGCGGGAGCCGGCTCAGGCGACCTGCCTCCAGCGTTGCCTCCACCATCTCGCATCTCCTCCGGATCCCGGAGCCGGCCGAGGCCGATGCGAGGCGGGTCGCCCGGGCTGGTGGAAAGCCGTACCGAGCCGCGCGACCGGACCGACATCAGCGCGGCGACGACGCCGAACACGCCGCCGCTGGGGCTACCGCCGTCGTCGAAGGGACCAGCTGCGAACAGGTACACATGCGGGGGAGCGCCGGGTGCGTCGGGTGGGCGTGCTGGCGGATGATCGGTGGCGTTCAGCCTGCGAGGGTGTCGAGCATCCGCATGTCGTCGTTGGTGAGGGTGACGTGGGCGGCGGCGAGGTTCTCGGCGAGGTGCTTGAGGGTGGTGGTGCCGGGAGTGGGGAGCAGGGTGGGGGAGCGGTGCAACAGCCAGGCCAGCGCGATCTGGCCTGGTGTGGCGTGGTGGGCCTCCGCGATCGTGCCCAGGTCGCCGTGGTCGCTGCTGGTGAGGGCTCCCCCGCAGAGGGGAAGGTAGGGCAGGAATGCGATGCTGTGATCGTCGCAGAGCTCCAGCACGTCGTCGCCCATCCGGTGGTGCAGGTTGTAGTGGTTTTGCACCGACGCGATCGGGGCGAGCTTCAGCCCGTCGCGGAGTTGTTCGGTGGTGACGGTGTCGAGCCCGATGTGGCGGATCTTTCCCTCCCGCTGCAGCTCGAGGAGGGTGCCGAGCTGGTCGGCGAGCGGGACGGCCGGATCGACGCGGTGCAGCTGGTAGAGAGGGACGGCCTCCAGCCGCAGCCGACGGAGACTTGCTTCGCAAGCGGGACGAAGCTGCTCTGGGCGGCCTGCGTGATGCCAGAGGTCGGGGCCGGTGCGTACGACTCCGCCCTTGGTCGCGACGACCAGGTCGGCGGGGTAGGGGTGAAGTGCGGCGCTGATGAGCTCTTCGGAGATGTCGGGCCCGTAGTTGTCGGCGGTGTCGATGAGCGTGACGCCGTGGTCGACAGCGTGCCGCAGGACGGCGAGCGCGGCGTCACGGTCGGCGGGTGGTCCCCAGTAGCCGCCGCCGACGATGCGTCCGGCGCCGAAACCGAGCCGGCTGACCGTCAGGTCGCCGCCGAGGGTGAAGGTGGCAGGCAGCATGGTTCGCTCGCTCGTTTCGAGGGTCGGACTGGGTGGCCGTGGCGGCCCAGCGGGCGAACACGACGAGCACGGGATCCACCAACGGCCCGGTCTTCTGGGGGTCTTTGGCTTCGTCGTCCCACGGTCGCGGAGACAGCGCGTCCCGGGCCCAGGGCTGCTGGCCGAATCGGGCGACCTCGTCAGCAGTCATGCGGCCGCCCTGCCGGGCCGAGGTGATGATCGAGGTGGGGTTGAGCTGGTAGCGGGGGATCTGTGGCCGCGAGGTAGCACATGGCGGGCACATGGTGCTCGATAACCGACGCGATACGGGAGGTGAGCCGGTCCCGTGCGAACGCACCGCCGGCCAGCTCGTGCGGCAGGGCTGGGGTAGGTGTGCTGCACCGGTTTGGCGCGCCCGATGTCGGCGGCGCGGCGGCGATCACGAGTTCGTCGTCGGCGCCTTCGGTGTGTGCGAGTTCTGCGGTCTGTAGGGCACGGGTGGGTCGGTCCAAGGCCTCGGTCATGTACGGCCGGCCCGCCGGCCCAGCGAGCGGATCAGGCAGCTCGGTGGCGGTCAGCAGCGAGCGGCGGTCGTTGCGGGACCGAGCCCCGGTCTCAACGGTCACCCTTCCCTCACTGGTGTGTCGGAGTCTGTGCTCGGGTTGGCCGCGTTGGGAGGGGAGGCGCTGCCGTAGCACACGCGGACACGGACAACTTCAGGGCGCAGCCACGCGGTGACGTACTCGACCGGGCGTCCGGCGGCCGCGGAGTCGACCCGGGAGCGGTGGCGGAACAGCAAGGGCTGGCCGGTGAGGTGGAGTCTGTCCGCGACCTCTGGCGGTGACGGCTCTAGGGACACCTCGGACCAGCCCCGGTAGGGCTCAAGTCGGTAGTGGTCCCGAAGGTAGCGGTAGATCGAGGCGCTAGGCTCCAGCTTCTCCTCCAGCCCTGGCACAACAGCGGCGTTGAGGACCACGTCCGAACAGCCCGCCAGCTCGTCGTTGACGTACCGAAGCCGCCACATCGTGATGATCTCGTCCCCCGGGTCGAGGTTGAGGTTCCTGCGGAGGGCGACAGTCGGGCGTCGCCGGCGCTCGACGTGCTCGGTCTCCTCCCGCGGCGTTGCTCCGGCCAACCGCACGGTCTCGTGCCAGCTCGGCGGATTCTCCGCACTCACGACGTAGTCGACTCGCGTCGTGACGAAGGTGCCTCGCCCGCGGTGCCGACGGACGAGGAAACGCCGCTCCAACTCCTGCACGGCCGCCCGGGCGGTCAGCCGGTTGACACCGAGCTGCTGGGCGAGCTCGGTCTCGGTGGGCAGCCGCCCTGCTGGTCCCAAGTCCGCCAGCCGTGTCGCGAGGTCTTCGGCGATGTCGAGGTAGCGGGCCCTGTGCTGCGGCATGGCCATGTCGGCACGGTACTGGACGTCGGCGGCCTCATCTAGATGTAGTGCATTTCTCATCTAGACAAATAGCTCAGGGTCACCGCCTTGGCCGCAGCAGTCGCCCTGGCTCTGGCGCTGCTGCAACGCCAGGGTCAGAGCAGCGCGACGGCTCCGCTCGGCGGCGGTTGACGATGCCGGCGGGCGCCTGTAGCTCGCCTGTTCGCGATGGGCCGTACCGATAGGGTCGCGATCTGGAGCTGCGCCCACGGCGACACACCGCCCCGGCCGCCGAGCCGGGAATCCGACAGCAGCGCCATCGACGAGGCGACGATCATCCCGTCACACGACAGCGGGATCAGCGCCGACGCCCAGGAACCCTCGCCATGTTCCAGCGCGAGCGTATGCAAGTGGCCATAGGACACGACTGCGGCGATTCCGGCCAGCAACAGAACGCTTGCCGTGGTAATTCTGCGGATCCACCTGTCCGCAGAGTAAGCTTGAGTTTGGTTGAATAGCTCAGCCTGAGAAAGAACTGCCATCGCGTGTCACCGTCCCGAGCCCAGCAGCAGGCCATGGGTAATGGTGAAGGGATGTGCTAGAGGTTCATCTCGGGCCTCGGACACCAACCATTACCCCACGGTAACTTGAGCTGAGGTCGGCTTCGGCCCGGATGGTGTTGCGTCCGGGGTGGTAGGTCAGGGTCAGGTTGAGTCCCTTGTAGATCTCTGCCTTGGCGGCGGGGTCGGCGTCGCGGATGACGCTCGCGAGGCTGGTGAAGTGGTTCACCACGGTTTCGATCTCCTCTCGGGTCATGCGGGGGGCGGGTCTGGCGGCGCGGGCGAGGATGGCCTCGGCTTGGGCGCGTTCGGCTTTGGCGGCGTTGATCCACTGGGTGATTTCGCCGATATCGCCGCCGGCATCGATGGCGGCGCGGTAGCGGGTCATTTTGGCTGCTGTGTCGCTGATCGTTTGCTCGGCCTGGGCGATCGCTGGGTCGTGACCGCCGGTGTGCTGGGCGGCGGTGAGGTCGTCGATGGTTTCGGCGATGCGGTGGGGGGCGAACTCTTCGGCGAGCCAGGCGTCGAGGCCGGGCAGCACGTCGGTTTCGCGGACGTAGACGTTGCGGGGGTGGCTGATCTTGTTGGCGAGGGCGTATTCGCTGGGGAAGCGGCAACGGTAGTAGGCCAGGTTGTTCGCCCGGTGGGCTTGCATCTTGCGGTCACAGATGCCGCACAGGAACCGGCCGCCGAGCGCATAGGGGCGCCGGGTGCGTTCCCGCTCGTGTGGGTGGGGGCCGTAGCCTCGGCCGGCGAGGATCTGCTGGGCCCGGGCGAAGTCGTCGTCGCTGATCAGGGCGGGGTGGGTGATCTGCTGGGAGTAGATCCACTTGTCCTGGGGGTTCCACCGCATTTTGGTGGTGTGGCCGAGGGTGACGTCGGTGATGTCGAGGAGCACTTCGTCTTTGCGCTGGCGGTTCCAGACCTGCCGGCCGGTGTAGCGCGGGTTGGTCAAGATGGCCCGGATGGCGCCTTTGGACCAGGCGACGCCGCAGCGGTGCCGGTTGCGGCCGGGGTCGTGGGCGGACGGGCAGGGGATGCCGTCGCGGGTCAGTCTCTCGGCGATGGCGAAGATCCCCCGCCCGGCGAGGAACTCGGCGAAGATCCGCTGCACCACGGCGGCGGCTTTCTCGTCGATGGCCAGGACGTGCAGCCGCTTGCCGTCGGCGGCCTTGGCCGGGTTAGGATGCGGCCCGGCATCGATCAGCAGGTACCCATACGGTGGCCGGCCGCCCAGGTACCGGCCCTGGGTCGGGGCGAGCGCGGCCATGGTGTCATGTCGTGGGCTTCGTTGGCCTGGTCGATCGGCCCGCCGACCTCCGGCACCCACAGCGGAACGCCGTGATGCTCGAACAGCGGGAAGGTGTTGCCGAACTGGTTGCCGTAAAACGCCCGCTGCGGCTCGCCGACCACGACCGCGTCGAACCCCCGGGCCGGGTTGGCCAGCTCGGCGAGCAGCAGGCTTGCTTGCGGCCGGCGGGCGGGCGGGATTGACCGTGACTTGTCCACGTCGAAGTATTCGGCCACGATCACGCCGCCGCGTGGCGCGACCAACTGGTCGGCGCGCGAGTATTGCCAGGCGCGGGACGCTTCCGGGTCTTGGCGGTCTTCGGTTGAGCACCGTCCCCAGAAGGCGAACTTCGTCGCTGGTTCGGCCTCAGTTCTCCTTCCGCTCGTGGTGCTCTATGACGTGGGCGTGGGCTTTGAGCAGGATGCGCAGCAGCGCCCTGGCCGCAGCCGGTGTCAGGCCCGGTGGCTGGCCGGGCAGTTCGATCCGGACGGCGGGCCGGTCACGCTCCCGCTGTGTTCCGGGCCTGCGAGGATACGCGGCTGGGCCGGATTTGGGAGGAGGTGAGCTGGCCCCTTGTGGCGTCCGGGTGACCGTGGGCTTGGTGGTCATCTCGGCCCGCCTTGGCGGGGGCTGAGCCGGTCTTTGGCGAGCCGGGCGTAGCTGGGGTTGATCTCGATGCCCCAAAACGACCGGTGCAGTTGCCGGGCGGCAATGCCGGTGGTTGCCGTTCCGGCAAACGGGTCGCCGACGGTGCCGCCGGGGCGGCAGCCTGCGGCAATGCACCGCAGCGGGATGCCGGGCGGGAAGACGGCGAAGTGCGCGCCGCGGTAGGGCCGGGTGGTCAACGGCCAGACGTCACCGGGGTTTTTGCCGCCGGGGTGTGCCGCGGCATGCCGCCGGCCGGTGGCCAGCATGGAGGCACCGTGGCGTCTGCGGTGGAATGCCGGGGCGGCAGGGTGGTGGTATTTGGCGTCGCCGTGCGGGCGGCCGGGGCGGCGGCGTGCGCTGGCGCCCGCGCCGCCGGCCGCGCCCCGCCGGCCGCCGACGGCCGGGGGATCCGCGGCGGCGTCAGGCCTTTTGAGAGGCTCGCGGATGGCGTCCAAGTCGAACCAGTACCGGGCTTGCTTGACCAGAAGGAAGATCAGCTCATACCGGCAGGACAGCCGGTCCCGCACGGATTCGGGCATGGCGTTCGGCTTGTGCCACACGACGGCGTTGCGCAGGATCCAGCCGTCGTGCTGCAGCAGCCAGGCCAGCCGCCAGGGCAGGCCGAGGAGGTTTTTGGCCGGTAGCTGGGGTTGTACCGCGCGGACCGGGAAGTGGATGCCGGGCGATGGCCGGCCGGTGAGGGTGGAGGCGGTGGTGCCGCCGCTGCCTTTGTGGCCGGTGGCGTAGGAGTCCCCGATGTTGATCCAGCAGGTGCCGTCGGCGGCGAGCACCCGGTGGACCTGCCGGAAAACGCGTTGGAGGGCGGCCAGGTAGCGGGCCGGGGTTTCCTCCAGCCCGTATTGGCCGGTGACGCCGTAGTCACGTTTGCCCCAGTACGGCGGGCTGGTGACGATGCAGTCCGCCGAGCCTGGGGGCATCTCGGCGAGCACGTCGCAGGCGTCGCCGACGTACAGGCGGGCCGTGGTGTCGCTCCAGAACGGCTTCCTCATCGTGCCCGCCTCCCGCCGCAGGCGGTGATCTCCCAGCGGATGCGGGCGGTGTGCTCGGTGCCGGTGGGCTGGCGTGGGCGGGAGCGCCGGTGCCAGCCGGGGCTGGGAGTGAGTTCCGCGGCCTGGCGCATCCCGGCGCCGCGGAGGCTGGCGCCGGATTCACCGGCCTGGGTGTAGGTGACGAGCCGGGTGTATCCGGCGCTGTGGGCGGTGCGCCACGCGGCGCGCAGCAGAGCGGAGCACGCGTTCGGGGTCCCGTCGGTCGCCAGCCGGGTGACTTCGGCGGTGTACCCGTCGCCGGGGTTGCGGGCGACCGGGCGCCCGACGATGGCGACGCCGGCGAGGCAGCCCCCGGGCGTGGTGATGCCGATGGAGAATTTGTGGCCCTGCGGCGGGCGGTGGTGGCGGTGATGGGCGGCGGCGAACTCATACGCCTGGCGGTAGGTGACTGGCACGATCCGCAGCCGCGCTGATCCGGCGGGACGGTGGCGGCTGGCGTTCACGCCGGCCGCCTCCGGCTGCCGCGGGCACGGGGCCGCGGCGGCTTGCCGGTGCCACGAGGCCCGCGCTGGCTGCTGCGGCGTGCGTGGGCGCGGCCGAGCACGAGGAGATCGAACTGGCTGCTCGGCTGTCCCCGGTGCGTGCCCGGTTCCGCGCCGCCGGCGGCGGCACGGCTGCTGCGGCGGGTGGCCCGCATTCTGGCCGCTGCCGGGACCAGGTTTAGAGCGGCGACGAGCTGGCGCAGGGCGAACCCAGCCGTTTCGGCGGTCTTCGCGGCGGATGTGACCGGGTCCGATGCGGTCATCACCGGCGGGCTGGCTGTGGTGACCACGATGAGCGTGCCGCCGTTTGGCAGGAGATGGCCGGCGGCGTGGCACAGGCTGGTCACGCGCGTGGTGAACACGGCTGGCCCGGCGCAGCCGGGGTGGTGGGTCTGGCAGGGTGTCAGCCCGATGAGCAGGCGGGCTCGGGTGGTGTGGCGGCTTGCCCGGGGGTGTGCCGGTGGCCAGCCCTCGCGTACGCGGACCAGGCGGCGCTGGGCTGGGCGGAGTTCGGCGGCGAGCGTGTGGCGGATGCGCTGGGCGTGCGCGCGGCTGAGGGTGTAGCCGATGGTCTGGCGTTCGTGCCGGGCGGCGGCCGTGAGCAGGGCCGCGTCGCCGGAGTCCGGGACCACGATGACGTCGCCGGGGTGGGAGAACTCGGTGACGATCCGGCTGGCCAGCCAGGGCGGCAGATGCCGCGCGCACGGGCCTGCGGTCACCGCCGGCGGGGTGCCGGGACGTCCGCGCGGCTTGGTGGCGTGCCCGGTCCATACCGTCAGCGGGACCGGCCGTACGGTGGTCAGCCGCCGTGCCCGGTGCCGGGCACGGCGGCGGGCATGGCGGCGGTGTGGTTGTGCGGGTTTGCTGGTGTTGTTCATGTCACCATCCGTGTGGCGAGTGCGTGCAGGGCCGCCACGCGCGGATAGGCGTTTTCCGTTCCGCGCTGGCATCTACAAACACCACGGCGGGTGGCCTTTTTTGACGCGGCTCTCCGCGGCAATTTTCCCGGTGCCAGGCCGGGTGCGGGGAAACTGCCACGTCAGTGCCGAATCAAGCGCGAAAAAATTTCCTGGCCAGTGTCGCTTCGACTGCGTGTTAGCAATTTCCGGCACCCTTGAACTACGGGCTCATGCTGAATCGCTGCTGAGGCAAGACGGCGCCCCGTCAACCGGCGTCAGCGGCCAATCAAGCGCCGGATGCTTGTCGCGGCCGATCGCCAGCCTCGCCACGGCCGACCGAGCTGTAACGGGCCATATGTGCAGATCATCGCTGGATCGAGCGGCTTGTGCTTGCGCGGCGCTTGACCCCCGCCCCGGCGGGGTCACCGCAGCGGCGCGCGCTGAGCATCTGACAGCCACCCCAGCCGACCATCCCGTTATAGATTTGTTACCAGCATTTTCCGCCTTGGCTTGCACCGCAGAAACGGCCTGCCGCCAACCACGCTCGCCGCAGGCGGCAAGCTATTCAAGCACGCCCCGCATGAGAGCAGAACGGCCATGTGCTTGCGATGTGCTTGCCGGATGCTTGAGATCCGCTTGCCAATTGCTTGGGAAATGCTTGCGGGGCCTGGCGTCATGGGTGCATGAAATCCGATCCGTCAGATTGGGGAACACCCATGGCTCTCAATTCCGTCACCGGCTCCGGGCGGTCCGCGCTGGATATCCTGGAGACCGCATTCGACGCGCTGGTGCGGGGACCACGGCCGATCGAGGTCGACGGCGTGGCCCTCGGTCACGGGCTTCCCGCCCGGCTTGTCCCGCTGGACGAGCTGCGGGCCATCCTGCTGCACCCGTCGCTGCCGTATGCGGCCCGCGACGCGGTGTGGCGCGAACTGGTGCGCCTTACCCGCACCGCTG
>WNGB01019555.1_pt1 | contig 17997 bp, 15 predicted proteins | sample 5400681 | NCBI WGS metagenome assembly WNGB01 (sample SAMN13153367, study PRJNA577476) | soil metagenome | isolation source: 115 cm soil or saprolite under grassland replicate 2 | place: USA:California | collected 2016-06-15 | reverse complement strand
CCGGGCCCGCCTTGGGGGATGCGCCCGGGAGGATTCGAACCTCCGACCAACAGCTTAGAAGGCTGCTGCTCTATCCACCTGAGCTACGGGCGCGGGGAAAGGCTGGTCTGCGGCCCGCGAGGCAGACGCACAGACGCGCAGCGGTATTGTAGTGAATGGCGGCCAGGGACGCCATTGTCGCTGCCTGCTAAGGGACGTCGAACGGAGTGCTCGCGGCCGCCGTCAGCCCGGTCGCCGCGGCCGAGAGCACATAGCCGCTGCCCGCCTGGTCGATGCCAAGAGCGGGGAAGACGGCAACTCCGTCGACCGCCGCCACCGTGGTCGTGCCCGAGAGCGCGGCCCCGCCGGTGCCCGTCCCCGCAGTGATGGTTAGCGTCACACTGCCGGCGAACCCTGTCGCCGGGTTCCCGAGCGCATCGAACGCCGTCACCCGCAGGGCCGGCTTGAACGTCCCCCCGGCGGTCGTGGTACTTGGTTGCACGGTGAACAGCAAGTAGGTGGCCGGCCCCGCCGTAACGACGAACCCATTGCTCGTCGCCGAGCTCAAGCCGCTCGCGGTCGCCGACAACTGGTAGCCGGTGCCGGTACGATCGATGCTCAAATCGTTGAAGGCCGCCACCCCCGCGACCGTGGCCACCGTCGTCGTGCCGGAGAGCGTGCCGCCGCCGGGATTCTTCGCGATCGCCACCGTCACGGTGCCGGCGAAGGACTCCACGCGGTTCCCCAGCGCATCCCGCGCGACCACGGGGATGGCCGGCGTGATCGTCACCCCGGCTGTGGGCACGGGGTCGTCCATCTGCCCGGGGATCCGCTGCGGCGTGAACGTGAGTTGGGTCGGCGCGCCGGCGTTGATGGTGAAGAAGGAACTAGTGGTCCCCGCGAGACCGGTGGCCGTGGCCGACAGCCGGTACGCGCTCCCGCTCTGGTCGATTTTGAGAGCGGGGAACGTCGCAACCCCGGCGCTTGCCGCCACCGTCGTCGTGCCCGACAGCGTGGCTCCTCTGGTGCCCGCCCCGGCCGTGATCGTCAGCGTCACATTCCCCGCGAAACTCGTCTCCGTCTGGCCCGAAGCGTCGCGCGCCGTGACCTCGACGACCGGACTGATGGTCGCGCCCGCCGTCGTGCTGGTCGGTTGCACCGTGAAGACCAGCTGGGACGCGCGCGCGGCCGTGATGTCGAAGGGAGCGCTCGTGGCCCTCGCCAGGCCGGCGGCCGCGGCCGACAGCGTGTAGCCGCCGCCTGCCCGGCCGATGCTCACATTACGGAAGGTCGCGACCCCGGCGACGGCGGCCAGCGTCGGCGTGCCGGACAGGATGCCCCCTGCAGGATTGGTCCCGATCGCCAAGGTCATGTCGCCCGTGAAGCCTGTCGCCGTGTTGCCCAAGCCATCCCGCGCGGTCACCTCCATCGGGGGCGTGATCGTCGCCCCCACGGTCGCCGTGCTGGGCTGCACCCTGAAGACGAGCGCGGTCGCCGCTCCCGCGAACACCCTGAACGAGGTCCCAGCAGCCGCCAGACCGGGGGCGGTGGCCACCAACGTGTACCAGGCCTCGCTCTTGTCGATCCTCAGATCCGAGAAGGTGGCGACCCCGCCGACCGCCGCCACGGTGGTGCTCCCCGAGAGCGTGGCCCCGCTGATGCCAGTACCAGGCTCGATCGCCAGCGTCACGTTTCCCGCAAAGGTCGTCACCTGCTTGTCCGACGCATCCTGCGCCGTCACCTGGAGCGCGGGCCCGATCACGGCCCCTGCCGTCTGCGAGTCGGCCGGCTGCACTGTGAACAGGAGTTGGGTCGCCGTCGAGGCGATGACATCGAACGGCGCGCTCGTGGCGCCCGTGAGGCCAGCCGCGACCGCCGACGCCGAGAGCGTGTAGCCGCGCCCCACGTTGTCGATGTTGAGAGAGGGAAAGGTGGCGACGCCGGCAATCGCGGCGAACGTCCTCGTCCCGGACAAGGTGCCGCCCGCGGGATTCGTTCCGATGCCCACGGTCACGTTGCCCGCAAAGCCCGTGGCCGTGTTGCCCAGCGCGTCCCGCGCCGTGACCCGCACGGCGGGCTTGATGGTCCCCCCCGCGGTCGCCGTGGCAGGCTGGACCGTGAACACCAAGTGGGTCGCCGATCCGGGGGTGATGGCAAAGGCCGCACTCGTGGCCCCCGCCAGGCCCGCCGCCGCAGCCGACAGCGTGTAGCCCGTCCCGCTCTTGTCGAGGCTGAGCGTGGAGAAAGTCGCGACCCCCGCAACCGCCGCGACCGTGGTGGCGCCGGTGAGCGTGCCGCCCGCCGGATTCGTCACGATGGCCACCGTCACGGTTCCCGTGAAGCCCGGGACGGCGTTGTCTCCGCCATCCAACGCGGCCACCCGGATCGCCGGCGCGAACGTCGCCCCCGCCGTCGCCGCGCCGGGCTGGACGGTGAAGGCAAGCCGGGTCGCCGCCCCGGCAAGGACGGTAAAGGGCGCGCTCGTGGCCGCCGTCAGACCGCTGGCCATCGCCGACAGCGTGTAGCCGCTCGCGCTCCGGTCGAGGCTGAGATTGGAAAAGGTGGCCACCCCGCCCACCGCCGCCAGCGTCGTCGTGCCGGAGAGCGTGCCGCCCGCCGGGTTCGTCCCAATCGCCACTGTCACGCTGCCCGTGAAGCCGGGCACGGCGTTCCCCCGCGCGTCCCGGGCCGTGACCCGCACCGCCGGCGTGATGGTCGCCCCGGCCGTGGCGTCACTCGGCTGCGCGGTGAAGACGAGCTGGGCGGCCAGGCCTGGGGTGATGGTGAACGGAGAACTGGTCGTCCCCGCGAGGCCCGTACCGGTGGCCGAGAGCGTGTACCCACTGGCGCTCTGCGCGATGCTGAGGGCGGAGAATGTCGCCACCCCGCCGACCGCCGCCACGGTCGTCGCGCCCAAGAGCCTGGCCCCGCTCGCGCCCGTGCCGGCCGTGATGGTCAGCGTCACGTTGCCGGTAAAGCCCGTCACGGTGTTGCCGAGCGCATCCTTCGCCGTGAGCTGCACCGGCCTCATGGTCGCCCCTGCCGTCGTGTCGGTCGGCGGCGTCGTGAAGACCAGCCGGGCCGCCGGCGCGGCGGTGATATCGAACGGCGCGCTCGTGGCCCCCGTGGGGCCCGTCGCCGTGGCCAGCAGCGTGTAGCCGCTGTCCGGCTTGTCGATGCTGAGCGTGAGGAAGGCCGCGACGCCGGCGACCGTCGGCACCGTCGTCGTGCCTGACAGGACGCCGCCCGCCGGATTTGTGCCGATCGCCACGGTCACGTTGCCCGTGAAGCCCGTCGCCGTGTTGCCGAAGCCATCCAGAGCGGTCACTTCGACCTCGGGCGTGATGGTCGCTCGCGCCGTCGCCGTGCTGGGCTGCACGGCGAATACGAGCCGCGCCGCCGCTCCGGGGACGACGGCAAAGGGCGCGCTCGTGGCCCCCGTCAGTCCGGTAGCCGCCGCCGTCAAGGTGTACCCGCTCCCGCTCCTGTCGACGCTGAGATCCGAGAAGGTGGCGACTCCGCCGACCGCCGCCAGCGTCGTCGCGCCGAACAGAGAGCCGCCCGCCGGATTCGCCCCGATCGCCACCGTCACGTCGCCAGTGAAGGCCGGCACGGCGTTCCCCGAGGCATCCTGCGCGGTCACCTGGATTGCAGGCGTAACCGTCCCCCCGGCCGTCGCGGTGGAGGGCTGCGCGGTGAACACGAGCCGGATCGGTATGGACGGGACGATGTCGAACGGCGCGCTCGCGGCTTCCGCGAGGCCGGCCGCCGTAGCCGACAGCGTGTAACCACTTCCCGCGTGGTCAATGCTAAGAGAGTAGAAGGTGGCGACCCCGGCGATCGCCGCCAGCATGGTCGTCCCGGACAGCGTTGCGCCCGCGGGGTTCGTCCCGATCGCCACGGTCACGTTGCCTTGAAAGCCCGTCGCCGAATTTCCCAGCGCGTCCCGCGCCGTGACCCGTACGGCCGGTTGGATGGTCCCCTGCACCGTCGTCATGCCGGGCTGCACCGTGAACTCCAGCTGAGTGGCCGGTCCGGGCGTGATGGCAAACGCCGCGCTGGTGGCTCCGGACAGACCGGTGGCCGATGCCGAGAGCGCGTAGCCCGTCCCGCTCTTGTCGAGGCTGAGCGTGGAGAAGGTCGCGACCCCGCCAACCGCCGCGACGGTCGTGGAACCGAAGAGGGTACCGCCAGCCGGATTCGTCCCGATCGCCACGGTCACGTTGCCGGAGAAGGCCGGCACGGCGTTGCCCACCGCATCCAAAGCGGCGACCTGGACCGGCGGCGCGACGTGAGCCCCCGCCGTCTTGGTCGTCGGCTGCACGGTGAACACGAGCTGCGTCGCGTGTCCGGCCTTGATGTCGAACGGGTCGCTGATGGCCCCCGCGAAGCCCGTGGCCGTAGCTGACAGGGTGTAGCCGGTCCCCTTCTCCACGGTCCCGGTCTTGTCGATGCTGAGGTTCGGGAAGACGGCGAACCCGCCGGCCGCCGCTACCGTCGTCACGCCGGCGAGCGTCGCCCCATCCGGTCCCGTCCCGGCCGTGATCCCCACCGTCACGCTGCCCGTGAAGCCCGTCACGACGTTGCCCAGCGCATCCTGCGCGGCGACCTGCACCACCGGCGTGATGGTCACGCCACCCGTCGCGGCGCTGGGCTGGGTGGTGAAGGCGAGCTGCGTCGCCGATCCGGCGGTGATCGCGAAGGCAGCGCTCGGGGCCCCTGTTAAGCCGGACGCCGTGGCGGAGAGCGTGTAGCCCGTGCCGCTCTTGTCGAGGCTCAGCGTCGAAAAGGTGGCGACCCCGTTGACCGCCGCCACCGTCGTCGTCCCCGACAGGGCGGCTCCACCCGTGCCCGTGCCTGCCGTGATCGCCACAGTCACAGTGCCCGCAAAAGCCGGTACGGGATGGCCCAAGGCATCCTGCGCCGTCACCACCGCCGGGGCGATCTGGTGGCCGGCTGCTGTGGTCGCCGGTTGCACGGTGAACGCCAGCTGCGTGGGCAGGCTGGGGGCAGTCACGTCGCGGCTACAGGTCGACAAACACAGCGAGCATGCGAGGAGGGCGGCGCTCGGACGCGCCCAGACACTGAGCGCCCGGGAACGGGCGCGGATGATGGCCATGGCTCGCTACTCCTGGCCCTCCGGCTCAGGTTGGAGGGCGGTTCGATGACCGCCTCGGGTTGGCAACTTCTATGCCCTTAGTGTGTTAGCGATAGCGCCCGATCCCTGGCGAGTTGTTGCAGATGTGTCACACAATCGCCGGACGAAACCAAGCCTGTGCCCAGCTTCGAACCTCTTAGATTGGTGACAGATGGAGACCAAGCGCAGATACGACAGCGCCGCCGAGCCCGGGGCAGCCGCCGTTCCCGCCGAATCCTCCGAGCGAGCCCTCCGGATCTTCATCCGCCCCGAGCGCAACCCCGGCATGCCGCTCGACCTCGAGCTGGTGCGCGCGCTGCGGGCAAACCGGAGCGCCGTGGAGCGTCGCGCGGCCACGATCCCCACTCGCAGGACCGTCAAGCAGGAGTGGCAGGCCGCCTGGCTGCTGCGCGCCATCACCTGCATGGACCTCACCACGCTGCAAGGCGACGACACCCCGAGCAACGTGCTGCGGCTGTGCGCCAAGGCGAAGCACCCGGTGCGACGCGACCTGCTCGACGCGATGGGCGCGACCCAGCTCGGCATCAGGGTCGGCGCGGTGTGCGTCTATCACGCGTTCGTCCCGATCGCGGTCGAGGCGCTCGGCGGCTCGGGCATCCCGGTCGCGGCGGTCTCGACCGGGTTCCCGGCGGGGCTCAGTCCCCTGCCCCAACGGATCGACGAGATCAGAGCCTCGGTCGCCGCCGGAGCGAGCGAGATCGACGTGGTGATCACGCGCGCGCACGCGCTCGCGGGCGACTGGCAAGCGCTGTACGACGAGGTGCGCGCCTTCCGCGAGGCGTGCGGCACGGCGCACATGAAGGTGATCCTGGGCACCGGCGACCTTGCGACCCTGGTCAACGTCGCTCGCGCGAGCCTGGTGGCGATGATGGCCGGCGCGGACTTCGTCAAGACGTCTACGGGCAAGGAGACGGTGAACGCGACGCTCCCGGTCGGCGTCGTGATGACCCGGATGATCCGCGACTACTATGAGCGGACGGGCCACGCGGTCGGCTTCAAGCCCGCGGGAGGGATCCGCACCGCCAAGGCGGCGCTGCAGTGGCTGATTCTGATGAAGGAGGAGCTGGGCGACCGTTGGCTCCGTGCGGAGCTGCTCCGGCTCGGCGCCTCGAGCCTGCTCACCGACATCGAGCGGCAGCTCGAGCACTTTGTGACCGGGCGCTACTCGGCGGCCCACCGGCACCCGATGATATGACCACCGTATCTGAAGTCTTCGAGACGATGGAGTACGGACCCGCGCCCGAGAGCGACAAGCAGGCGCTCGAGTGGCTCGCGCAGCACGGGGGCACGTTCACGCTGTTCGTCGGCGGGCGGTGGGTGAAGGGGGAGAGCGGCGAGCTGTTCGACGTGATCAATCCCGCCACGACCCAGCTCCTCGCGCGCGTGACCCAGGCGGGCCAGGCGGACGTGGCAGCGGCGGTCGCGGCGGCGCGCGGGGCCTTCCCCGCGTGGTCGACGCTCCCCGGGCACGCCCGGGCGCGCCACCTGTACGCGCTGGCGCGCGCGGTGCAGAAGCACTCGCGGCTCCTCGCGGTGCTCGAGAGTCTGGACAACGGCAAGTCGATCCGCGAGACGCGCGACCTCGATATCCCGCTCGTCGCCCGGCACTTCTCCCATCACGCGGGCTGGGCGCAGCTGGTCGAGGCCGAGTTCGCGGGCTATCGCCCGGTGGGCGTGGTGGGGCAGATCATCCCGTGGAACTTCCCGCTCCTCATGGTGGCGTGGAAGGTCGCACCGGCGCTCGCCGCGGGAAACACGATCGTCCTGAAGCCCGCGGAGTTCACCCCGCTCACGGCGCTGTGTCTCGCCCAAATCGCGCACGAGTCCGGGCTGCCGCCCGGCGTGCTGAACGTGGTGACCGGCGACGGCCGGACGGGCGAGCTGATCGTCCAGCACTCAGACGTCGACAAGATCGCGTTCACCGGCTCGACCGAGGTCGGGCGGATCATCCGGCGCCGGACGGCGGGCTCCGGGAAAAAGCTGTCGCTCGAGCTCGGGGGGAAGAGCCCGTTCATCGTGTTCGACGACGCCGATCTCGACAGCGTCGTCGAGGGTGTGGTGGACGCCATCTGGTTCAACCAGGGGCAGGTCTGCTGCGCCGGATCCCGCCTGCTCATACACGAAGGAATCGCCGAGCGGCTGACGACGAAGCTCCGGGCGCGCATGGAGAAGCTCCGGGTCGGGCCGCCGCTCGACAAGGCGATCGACATGGGCGCCATCGTGGCCCCGGTTCAGCTCGAGCGGATCCGCAGGCTCGTGACCACGGGCGTGGAAGAAGGCGCCACGATGTGGCAGCCGTCGTGGGCCTGTCCCACGGAAGGCTACTTCTATCCGCCGACGCTCTTCACCAACGTCTCTCCCGCGGCGACGATCGCGCAAGTCGAGATCTTCGGGCCGGTGCTCGTGTCGATGGCGTTTCGCACCCCTGCCGAAGCGGTCGAGCTCGCCAACAATACGCCGTATGGGCTCGCCGCGAGCGTGTGGACCGAGAACGTCAACCTGGCGCTCGACGTCGCGCCGAAGATCAAGGCCGGCGTGGTGTGGATCAATTGCACCAACCTGTTCGACGCCGCGTCGGGGTTCGGGGGGTACCGCGAATCCGGGTTCGGGCGCGAAGGGGGGCGGGAGGGGATGTGGGAGTACCTGGAGCCGAACCGGCAGGTGTCGGGTGCCAGGGGTCAGGTGTCGGGGACGACCGAGGCGGTCTCGCGCACCCACCCGATCCCCGACACCCGACACCCGACACCTATCAGAGATGCCCTCCCACCAATCGACCGGACCTACAAGTTGTTCATCGGCGGCAAGCAGGTCCGCCCCGATCAGGGCTACGCACGCCAGATCTTCGGGCCCGACGGCAAGCCGCTCGGGGAAGTCGGCGAGGGAAACCGAAAGGACATCCGGGACGCCGTCGAAGCGGCGCACGCCGCGCAGGCGTGGGCCCGCACGAGCGGCCACAGCCGCGGGCAGATCCTCTACTACGTGGCCGAGAACCTGGCGCCGCGCCGGAACGAGTTCGCGGCATGCATCGACGCGATGACCGGACGGGGCCAGGACGACGCGACCCGGGAGCTGGACGCCTGCGTGGCGCGGCTCTTCACCTACGCCGCGTGGGCCGACAAGTACGACGGCGCGGTGCACGACACCCCGATCCGCGGCGTGACGCTCGCCATGAACGAGCCGATCGGCGTGATCGGGATCGGCTGCCCCGACGAGTACCCGTTGCTCGGCCTCGTCTCGCTCGTTGCGCCCGCGATCGCCACCGGGGACACCGTCATCGTGATCCCGTCGGAACCCCACCCCCGCGCGGCGACAGAGCTCTACACGGTGCTGGAAGCCTCCGACGTTCCGGAGGGCGTGGTGAACATCGTCACCGGCGGGAAGGATGCGCTGGTCAAGGTCAAGGTGCTGGCCGAGCACGACGACGTGGACGCCGTGTGGTATTTCGGGAATCGCGCGGCGGGGGCGGAGATCGAGCGGGCGTCCGCCGGCAACATGAAGCGGACATGGGTGGAGTGGCACAGCAGGGACTGGATGGATACGCGACAGGCGGAAGGGCGGGAGTTCCTGCGGGAAGCGACCCAGGTGAAGAACATCTGGATACCGTACGGGGAATAGTCCTCACCCCCTGACCCCCTCTCCACGATGTGGAGAGGGGACCTCACCCCCTGACCCCCTCTCCACGATGTGGAGAGGGGGGACGATGGGCGAGATGGGCTCAGGCCGCCAATCGCCTCGGGTCGGGCGGCGCGGGCGTCGTTTTGAGCAGCTTCCAGCAACCGCACACGGAGCAGCCGACGTAGGTCCGGCCCATCCAATCCGTCTCGTACTGCGGCTGATGGCGGCACGGCCGGCGGCGCTTGCTGGGACGAGACTTCGTGCGCATGGTTCACCCCTGTCACTCCAGGGCATGAGGAACCACGGACGCCGGGCGCGAGTTCCCGGGTGGCGCAAGGTGAACAGGTCAGTACGATATGGGCGGAACAGCCTCGGGAGTGAGGACATGCGCGTCATGCTTCTGATCGTGACCCTGGCGTTGGGCGGGGCCGCGGTAGGCGAGGGCCAGGCGGCCCCGTTCACTTGCTGGATCCGCGGTTCGGCGGCTCAGCTGGCACAGCGGCCCAGTCCGCTGGACTCGGCCGCGGTGGAGGTCGGCGGCGCGACCGTGAAGCTATGCTACAGTCGCCCGTCGGCGCGCGGCCGCAGGATCATGGGCGGGTTGGTGCCGTTCGACCAGCCGTGGCGGCTGGGCGCCAACGAAGCCACGAGCATCCACGTGCCGTTCCCGGCCGAGGTTGCGGGGGTGCGGGTGGAACCGGGGACGTACACGCTGTACGCGATCCCCGGCGCAGCGAGCTGGCAGATCGTCGTCAACCGCGGCGTCGAGCGCTGGGGCGTTCCGATCGACGTCGAGGTGCGCGCGCGGGATGTGAGCGCCGGCACGGTGCCTACGGAGTCGCTCGGCGAGCACGTCGAGACGCTCACGCTCAAGTTCGCGCCGGCCACAGGGACCGGGACGGAGCTGGTCGTGGAGTGGGAGAAGACGCGCGTACGGGTTCCGATTCGGCGCGCGGGCAGCTAGGAAGGTTTGCCGACCAGTTTGCGTGGCCGGCACGCCACGGTCGCTACGTTGCGCCGGCGCCTCACCTGCGCCCGGTGGAGAGCCCCGCCGCCTGGCACAAAACTCGCCCCCAGTGCCACCGCAGGCCGTTCCAGGGGGAGTCGTGACCTCACCCAGCGTCGCAGCACCCAGCCGTCCACCGGCCGGCGCCCGGCAGGGCACGGACCGCAAGCAGGAGTCGGCGAACCTCGATTTGCTGCGATCGCTCGCCCTGCTGTGGGTGCTGGCCGTGCACCTGTTCGGCTTCCTCGGCGTCATTCCCCAGGGAAGCTCGCTCATGCGGGTCGGCCAGTTTGGACTGCGCTTGTTTTTCGTTCATACGACTCTGGTGCTGATGCGCTCCCTCGAGCGGCGCTACCGGGGAGAGGGCTGGCGGGACCTGTTCGGCAATTTCCTGCTGCGGCGCTGCTTCAGAATCTATCCCCTCAGCGTGCTCATCGTCCTCGTCACGTTCGCCTTCCGGATTCCCGCCGCGAACGTGGGCGTCTGGAGCATCCATCACATCGCGGTCGGGCCGGGCGGGTTGCTCGCGAACCTGCTCCTGGTGCAGAACCTCACCTACACGCCGTCGATCGTCGGACAGATGTGGAGCCTGCCGCTGGAAATGCAGATGTACGTGCTCCTCCCCGCCCTGTTTCTGCTCGCCCGGCGCGCGACATCGGTGCGACCGTTGCTCGTGCTGTGGGTGGCGGCCGTCGGTCTCGCCTTCGTCCAGCCGATGATTTCCGGGCGGCTCTCGCTCGGTCAGTTCGTCCCTTCGTTCCTGCCCGGCATCGTCGCCTACCGCCTGGCGGGCACCATCCGGCCGCGCTGGCCGTTTGTCGCGTGGCCGCTCACGCTGTGCGCGCTGGCGGCGGGGTTCAGCTTGTCCCTGCCCGAGGAGCACGGATGGGTCCTCTGCCTCGTCACGGGTCTCGCCATTCCGCGCTTCAAAGAACCCGAGCAGGAGTGGCTGCGCCGGGGCGCGCAGCTCGTGGCCAGGTATTCGTACGGGATCTACCTGACGCACCTGTTCGCGCTCTGGCTCGCGTTCGTCCGGCTGGCGGCGTTCCCGATGGCCGGGCGGTGGGTCGTGTTTCTCGGGATGCTGATCGCCCTGCCGGTGCTGCTCTACCACACCCTGGAGGCGCCCATGATCGCCTCCGGGGCACGACTGGCCGACCGCTGGTTCGCGCGGCGGGCGAGCCCAGCGGTGGCGGTGTGATGGCGAGAGTCGGGGCGCTCCTGCGAGCTCGCCTGGCTCAGCGATTCGCGAGCAGTTTGCAGGGTTTCGCGCCGAGCAACCGCGCATCGGCCGTGACCAGTGCAAGGTCCAGCAGCCGGGCCGTGGCCGCCAGGAACCGGTCCGCGGGGTCTCGGTGTGGCAGGGTCACACGCCGGCTCTCCAGCGCGACAGCATGCGTGAGCGGTGCCTCCCGGAGCGGGCTGACGCGGAGCGCGTCCTCCACCCAAGTCTTGGGCTCTCCCGTCATCGTCACGCGACCCCGCTCGATCAAGAGGAGCAGCTCCCACACCGAGATGGGTGAGAGCCACAGTTCGGCTTCGGGATCTTCGAGGGCGGTGCGCACCCTGCGAGAGAGTCGGTCGGGCTCGAGCTGGCTCCAGACCCAGATGTGAGTGTCGAGCAGGAGCCTCACGCCCCTATCGCTTCCCAGTCGGCTGGGTCGGCGACGGGTGCCACGATGTCGCCGGTGATCTTTGCTCGGTCTTTGAGCTTGCCGAGCCACGGCTCCGCGGGCCGGGCCGGTGTCGGCGGCACGATCTCCGCGACGGGTTCGCCGAACTTCGTGACGACGATGGAGCGGCCGGTCGCTTTCACCCGCTTGAGCACGGCGAGGCAGCGGGCCTTGAACGCCGAGATGGGGATCGTATCCTTGGGCATGATTCAAAATGTACCATGGTCATGGACCATGGTCAACCACGCAGCGCCCAGCCGACCGGTGTGATCCGTGGGCTGAAGCCCCGGCTCGGCCCAAGTGAGCGTCCTGAAGGGCTTCATGACCTCGCTCCGAGCGGCCGGAGCCGGGGTGGGCGGCCTGAAGGACGAAGGCACGAAATCGGGGCGCCGGGATTTGAACCCGGGACCTTCTGGTCCCAAACCAGACGCGCTACCGGACTGCGCTACGCCCCGAAAGGCTAGAGGCACGGACGCACAGAGGCACAGAGGCACAGACACGACGGCGCACCACAGACGCCCAAACGCGTGCAGACCCAGCCCCCCACAACCTAGTCGGCGACGCTCAAAGCGCCACTCCGGGGGAACGCAGCCCTCCCGCACCACGATTGTGACGCAGCCCACGTCCTGGCGCTTACAGTTGTGTCACCAGGCACGCGGCGCAGCCCGCGCGCGCGCCGTAGTGGATCCGCGCTGCACTCTATCCGACAACGACTTGTATGACGGTACGGTTGTTGCCTCTTCCTCGGCTCGGCAATGCAAGTATCGAGACGCTGGCGGCAGCCGAGTAACTGGACGGTCAAGACATGATAGCGCGGTGGGAACGTGGGTTCACGATGATCGAGCTGGCGATCGTGCTCGTCATCGCCGGTTTGATCGCGGGGGTGGCGGGTCCGAAGCTCGCGGACGGCCTCCGGCAGCAGTCCGTGCGCGCCGCAGCCGATCAGTTCGTCCTGGCCCACTCGCTCGCCCGTTCGACGGCGCTGCGGTACGGGCGCGTCGCCGAGCTTCGCATCGACGCCGCCGGGACGCGCTTCTGGGTAGAGGTGGACACGAGCGGTACGGGCGTGCGCGATACCGTCGGGTTCGTGCGCAACCCGGCTGACGCGGGCGTGAAGATGACCAGCACGCGGACGCTCCTGTGCTTCGACGCCCGGGGGCTCGCGACGACGGGCGGCGCGTGCCAACCAGGCGACGCGACCGTCGTGTTCGCCTCCTCGAGCCGGGCGGCCACAGTACGGGTCACGACCCTCGGGAAGGTGCTCAGATGAAGGAGCGCGGCTTCTCCCTGGTGGAAGTGCTGGTGGGAATCATGATCCTCGCCATAGGGCTGCTCGGCCTGGCGGCCGCCGCCACGCACGGGCTCACCCAGACGGTCAGAGCTCGGCAGGACATGGAGTACTTCGCGGACGTTCAGCAAGAGATCGACAGTCTCTTGAACCGGGGGTGGGGGAGGGTCCAGAACGGCTCCGCCACGATCCGCGGCCGGGCGATCAGGTGGACCGTCACGACCCAGAGCGCGAACTCCCAACTGCTCAAGGTCGGCGTGCAGCGCCGCGGCTACCAGAACCCCAACAGGTGGACGTCGGACACGCTCGTCCTGTACCTGGCGAAGCCGACACCCGGATCATGACCGCAACGCGCACGGCATCACGACGGCACCGCGCCGCCGGCTTCACGCTGGCGGAGCTCCTCGTGTACATGGTGGTGGGTGGGATCGTCCTGGGAAGCGTCGGCCGGCTCATCATGGCCCAGGGGCGCGGGTACGGCAAGCAGCGCGAGCTGATGGACGTCCGGGAGACGGCGCGCAGTGCGGCCGCCCTGCTCGCGTGGAACCTGCGACACGCGGCGAGCGGGGGCAGCCGGCTCGTGGCGATGAGCCCCAACTCCATCATCCTCCGCTCGGTGCAAGGAAGCGGCATCGTCTGCGGCCGGCATCCCACCCTGCCCCGGTACGCGCTGTGGCGCACGGGGGGGAGCATCGAGGCGACGGCCGACGACAGCGCGTTGGTCTATCTCAGCGGGCGTGACCAGTGGCGGGCGGTCAGGATCAATCGGGTCGGCACGCCCGCCGCCATGGGAGTGCCCGGCTGTGCATGGCCCGGCGCGCGCCCGCCCGACCTCGTGGTGCAGCTCGTCGTCAACGCGCAGCAGGATACCGCGGGTATCCGGGTCGGGGCGCCGCTGCGCACGTTCCGCCGCGAGCAGTACGCCGAGTATCAGGCCAACGGGCGCTGGTGGCTGGGACGCAGGGTCGGCCGAGCGGCGACCTACGAGCAGCTCACCGGGCCGTTGCTGGCGCCGGGCGCGGGCGGGTTGACGTTCGCCTACTACGACACCCTCGGGGCGCCGACCGCCACGCCCACCGCGGTCGGGGCGGTGGGATTCACGTTGCGCACCGAGAGCTTCAAGCAGGCGCGCGCCGCGACCGGCCCGCTCACCTATCAGCGGGATTCCCTGACGACGAAGGTCGCCCTGCGGCGCTGAGCCATGAGTATGAGAAAGAGGTGTACAGTGCACGGATACGTATGGGTCGGAGGGTCGCGGCCGGCGGACCGACGGGGATTTGTGCTCCCCGCGGTGATCTTCGCGCTCGCGATCATGGGAGTACTGGCCGTCGCAGCGCTGCGGACAGCGGACGACGAACGCCGCGCGACGCGGGCGTTGCGCGAGTCCGGCGGCGCGCTGTACGCCGCCGAGGCGGGCCTGCGGCGCACGCTGGGCGCCTGGCCGACGAGCGCCGTGCAAGCCCTCAAGCCGGGCGACAGCTTGGGCCTCGGCTGGCAGGTCCTGTCCAACAAGGCGAGCTACCGGACCGTGATCCACCGCGCGGACAACGGCGGTCTCCAGATGTACGGCGTCGTCGTGCAGGCAACGGGTGCGGGCCCCCTGGGCGGCCGGAGCACGCTCGTCCAGATGGTGAGCGGTGTGTCCACCTTCAGGTGGGGCATCTTCACGGAAACGGGCATCACCCTGTCAGGCGGTGCGCTCACCGACGGCTACAACTCTCAGAGCGGCCGCTACAACGCGGCGACCGCCGACAGCACGGGCAGCCTGGCAACGAACGGCAGCATCAGCATGAGCGGCTCACCCACGGTGGTGAAGGGAGACGCGGCCGCTCAGGGCACGGTCACGGGCGGTGAGGTCACGGGCACCAGGACGGGCGGCGCGCCACCGTTCCCGTCGATGCCCGACCTTCCCTGCCCCGCGAGTGGCTACACCCCGAGCGTGCCGCGCGTTCCTGGAATATCGTATGACCCCGCGACGGGCGTGCTCCGGGTGAGCGGCGGGAAAAATCTGACGCTCCCCGCCCCACCCACGGAGTACTACTTCAGTCAAGTCGTCCTCACCGGCGGCTCGACGCTCACGATCGACGGCGGCGGGCAGCACGTAGACATCTTCATCGACACCAAGCTGGACCTGAGCGGCGGAGGCGTCATCAATCCCTCGGCCCAGCCGCCGCAGCTCGCCATCGCGGCGTGCGGGAGCCCGGGGAGCCGGGAGCCGTGGACCCTGAGCGGTGGGAGCGGCGCGTACTTCAGCGTGTACGCTCCGACCCACCCGATCACGCAGACGGGCGGCAGCGACTTGTGGGGTGCGGTCGTGGCATCTTCCTTCACTATGTCGGGCGGCTCCAGGATGCATTACGACGAGGCGTTGGCGCAGCAGCCCAGCAAGCTGCTCAACGTCGTCTCGGGGTCTTGGGCACAAGTCGGGGGAAACTAAGGCCCCGGGCGTGTGCGCGGGCGCACGAGTGGCAGAACGCTGGACGGTGTTGACATCGGCAACACATCGGCCGGCGAGTGGCAGAACGCTGGACGGTGTTGACATCGGCAACACATCGGCCGGATCACGGTGGCCATCTTCCGCGACCTAATCGCCTAACTATCGGATTTCTCGAAGGATAGCGTGCCGGCCGGGCGTGGCACGAAGCCTGCCTCATGCGGCAGCATGGATCTGCGCGTGTGCCTCCTCCCGAGTGGCTGTGCGAGCAAGCGCGTCGCGCTCTCGCGCCCGGCCGGTCGGGTCCGGGGCGAGGCGGGTTTCACGCTCGTAGAGGTCCTAATCGTCGCGGTGATGATCGTCCTGATCCTGGGGATGGCATTCCCGCGCGTCCACCAGGCGTTCACGGCGGAGACGGTCCGCAACGCTCAGTACGCGGCCCAGGCTTACGTGACCACCGCGCGGGCGGTGTCGCTCCAGAAGGGCAGGACCACGGTGTTCCACAGCGCCGGCCAGAGGATCTGGGTGACGACGGACTCGAACGGCGTGCAGGTCCAGTACCGCCCCGCCGTGCGGCTGGATTCCGCCTACGGCGTGACGCTGACCGCGACCCGCGACTCCATCCTCTTCAACGGCCGCGGCATCGCGGTCGGGCTGTCCGCGTCGCAGACGGTCACGCTGTCGAAGGACGGGATCACCAAGTCGATCTGCGTTTCGGCGCTCGGCGCTGTTCTCAAAGGCGGATGTGTATCATGAACGGCGGCCGTCCACGTGACGAACAGGGTTTCACGCTCATCGAGCTGATGGTCAGCCTGATGCTGTTCACCGTGGGCATCCTGAGCCTCACCGCCACGTCGGCGGTGGTCGTACGCGTGATGGGCGGCGCCCGGGAGCAGACGGTGGCAGCGACGCTGGCGCAGTCCCGGTTCGAGCGGCTGCGGAGCGTCGGGTGCGCGACGGCCACGTTCGCGGGAGGGAGCGCCACGACGCGCGGGATCGCGGAGCGGTGGACGGTGTCCACCTCGACCGGCGCGAACGCGGCCGTGCAGGTCCGGCTTTTGACGGACACCGTGACATACCAGACGTCCCGGGCCGTGCGGCGCAATGTCTACGTCAGCCAGCGCACATGCTGAAGCCCGGCCCGCTCCGTCCGCACCGTTCCTCCCCGGCCAGCGGCTTCACGCTCGCCGAGCTGACGATCGCGCTCGTGCTCCTGGGCCTCGTGCTCGGCGCGACCATGACCGTGCTCGTGCGCCAGCAGAAGTTCTACCGCAGCGCGGGTCAGATCTCGGAGGTGCGCGACCAGCTCCGCCAGGCGATCGGCGCGATCCCCGCGGACCTGCGCGGCGTCTCGCCTGGAGGCAACGACTTCTACGCGCTTTCCGACAGGTCGATCGAGTTCCGGGCGGTGATGGGCAGCGCGATCATCTGCCAAATCACGTCGCCTACCGACTTCCTCATCCCGCCGCTGCAGCTCGCCAATGGGAACACGCTGACGGTCTGGTCGAGCGCGCCCGAAGTTGGTGACTCGCTGTTCGTCTACGACGACGGCCCCCCCGCCCGCTGGGACTCGCTCAGCATCAGCTCCATCACGGCGGTGACGGGCGCGAACGGCTGCCCAGTCGCGAGCGGCTTCGTGCAGGCCGCAGACCAGGCGAATGCGAGCTACCGCATCACGGTCCCCGCGGGTGGGCCGCTGGCGGCCACGGTGCTCAACGGGGCGCCGATCCGCTTCTTCCGGCGCGCGCATTACGAGCTGTACCAGGCGACGGGCGGCGACTGGTACCTCGGCTACTACGACTGCCGCGCCGGCCGGTCGCCCGTGTGCAACCCGCTGCAACCGCTCGCCGGGCCGTACCGGGCCTATTCGAGCGCGGCACCGGGGACGAGCGGGCTGTTGTTCTCGTACTTCGACGACAACGGCGCCGCGCTCGCGGCGTCGTCGGCCAGCCGTCCCAACGTGAGGCGGGTTCAACTCAGCGTGCGGGGCCAGGCGGAGCAGGTCGAGATCAGCGGCATGCCCAAGGGGACCTACAACGACTCTCTCGTCGTGAGCGTCGGCGTGCGGAACCGCCAATGAGTTTTGCGGGAGGACGAATCGTGCGCGCGACACACATCTCGGGGGAACGCGGCGTCGCGCTGGTGACGGCGCTGCTCGTCGTCGTGCTGGTGGGCGCCCTGATCCTGGGCGTATTCGCCACCTCGATGTCGGACTACCGCATCGGTCGCAACATGCTGCTGCAGGAGCGGGCCCTCGCCGCCGCCGAATACGGGCAGAACGACGTGCTGCTCGGCTGGAATCCGGCCTGGGCGCAGCTGCAGGCGGGCAACGTGGTCGTCCAGACCCGCGACGTCCCGGGCGGCGGGCGGGACACGGTGCGCATCACGAGACTCAATAACTCCACCTTCTGGCTGATCTCGGCGGGCTCCGTCGGTTCCGGGTTCCAAGCGCAAGCGCGCCGGCGCACCGGCCTCATCGTCCGTCTGGCGAGCGCGGCCCTCAACGTCCCGGCGGCGGTGACGTCGCGCCTCACGACGCAATTCACGGAGTCCGGCACCGCGTACGTGAACGGCAACACGGCGCCCCCCCGGGGTGGTCGGGGTGCGGCCCGCTCAGCGCGCCGGTGGCCGGACTGGCCGTGCCCGACAGCACCGCGCAGAACTACGTGAACAGCTCCTCGATCCCCAACGCGGGGAACCCCCCGGTGCTCGAGACCCCGGTGGCCAACGACACGTCGACCTACACGATGTTCGGCGGAATCAGCTACACCGAGCTCACCCAGAAGGCGACCATCATCTATGAGGCCGGGAAGAATGCCTCGAACCCGCAGCCGGCGGTGCTCA
>WNGB01007746.1_pt1 | contig 17997 bp, 15 predicted proteins | sample 5400681 | NCBI WGS metagenome assembly WNGB01 (sample SAMN13153367, study PRJNA577476) | soil metagenome | isolation source: 115 cm soil or saprolite under grassland replicate 2 | place: USA:California | collected 2016-06-15 | reverse complement strand
AGCAACGCGGTTTGATTCTGTTTCGACTGTTCGCGCAAGCGCTGTATTTCTACCTCGACCGTCTGCTGCGCCAACGGGCGCACCCGTTCTTCGATCTGCGCTTGCATATCATGCAGTGTTTGAACTAGCCGGTCGTACAAGCGATCTTCGGCAACCTGGATGGATTTGTCCTGCCCGGTGGGTATGGCTTCCTGTGGCGCTTGCGACTCCGGTGGTGTTGAGCCGGTCGAATTGATGATCGAACCTAGAGCGGAATGAATGCTGAATATTTTTTCCAGCACCTTGCCCCGGTCATCGATAAGACTCTGCAGCTGCTTGATTGGATCCAGATCTTCCACTCAACTAACCGAGAGACAAAGCTGAATTACTTCGCACCGCCTGCTGCCGAGCGCATCACGGGATCGGTGCTCTCAGACAAGCCCATCGACTTGGTAGAGACTAGCTCCAGGACGTCACTACGGCTGAAGCGCCAGCTGCGCCCGATGCGGTTGCCCGGAATCACGCCTTTTTCAGCGAGCTTATACACCGTCTTGAGATGTATCTTGAGCAGCGCGGCGACTTCTGAAGGTGTCATGATTTCTTCCATCCGGTGGTTCTCCTTTTCTTAGACAAAATGGCTAGTGATTACTCACCGATCGGGTTGCATGAGCAGGTCTTATGCCAAACCGCTTTAGAAGTCCCCCTACATTCGATAAGGCTCGATTTTTCCAAAGATTTCCTTGGCGAGGCGGAAAAATGTAACTAACCACCCAAAAGCGCGACGGTGCACCTACTGCGGACAAAATTGGCCAACTAGTTCGGTTTCGGCCGCTGGGCGCCTAAAATCGGCAAATTAGACCACTTCCATTGTGAGGAAAAAGCAGGAGAACTGATGCCGAAGAGTCGCCTTGAAGGCGGGCTAAAGACAACTTTGACAAAGCCTCTGACGAATCAGTCGCGATTCTTAATCTCCGCGCCCTCGCCCTTGCGTATGGCGCGCCTGGACCTGCGCGAGTTGGCGTTGCCATTTTGTCGAATATTTTTGTCGCGTTTCATCGCTGATGGCACTGGTGGCAGGAAATTTATCGCGCCATTCCCATGGCCGCACGGCTTCGATGATCATCCGCGAGTTATGGCCCTTTTGCTCGGGCTGGATGATCGGATCAAGAGGGCCGCTCCAAGTGCGCCGGAGAATATCCACGGAAGTTGCCGGGTCGGAACGCGTGGCCATTGCCCATAGCACTTCGTTGACATCGGTGATGTCGATGTCGTCGTCCACGACGACGACATAACGCCCTAAATAGGCGCCGGCGTGACACTGGCAGGCAACCAAGGCAGCCTGCTTTGCGTGACCCGGATAACGCTGTTTAATCGCCACCACTATCATAAAGCGCTGCGCCGGCGGCGGCAGATACACGCCTTTAATATCCGGCACGCCTGCTTGCTCCATGCCATTCCAGACGGTCGCAGCACTGGATTCGCCCGGAATGATTTCTCCTTCGATGACGATCTCCGCATTGGCCGGAAAGTGGAGCCCGGTCAGCGGTCCTTTTATGACGTCGATCGGTTGGCCGAGCAGTCCGCCGGTCCAATCATACTCGTTCACGCCGAAAGGAACTGCCTGGGACGAGGCGATGAATAACAAGGGATGTTGCCCGAAGGCCATCGCTACCGGAAAAGACTTGCCCGCCCTCATCGCCTTTTCATAATGCATTTTGCCGTGCTTGCCGGGCGAGATATACAACCCAACCTTATCCTTGTCGTGCAGCATGACGCGGTAACAGCCAACGTTCTCGATACCGGATTCAGGATCGCGGGTAATGACGAGATGGGCCGTACCCAGATAGCGTCCACCGTCGCCCGCGTGCCAGCGCGGCACGGGAAACTTCGTGAGATCAATTTCATCGCCGCGCTCGACGTTTTCAAACACCGAACCGGTGGAAACGACGTTGGGTTTGATCGGCTGCATTGCGCGCAATCGAGCACGCAATGCATCGATCAAAGGAATCGTTTTCAAATCCGCCGGCAAGTTCAGCGTCAACGCCGTGCGCTCCAAGGTTTCGAGCATATTCGAGAGTACGCGGCGATTGGGATCAAACCCGGGAACATTGTCGAAGATGATCGCCGGCGGCGTTGGTATTCTTTCAAGAATGATTTCCGTCAGTGCGCCGATCTCCAGGTCCCAATGGGCGCCGGAGATGTGTTCGAGTTGTTCGAGTCGTTTGACTTCCTTGAGCCAGTCGCGCAGGTCGCAAGGATTCGTCGTCGTGGGGTTACTTGCCGTCGCGGTCGCCGTCGCCATAGGAAGCTCCTTTCGATGAACTGCGAAAATTATTCGACCAGCTTGACTGTGCTAGAATCAAAAATCTCTTCAGGAGCGATACCTCGCGCCGTAACGCCCTGGTCGTAACAGTAGGCGAGGAATTTGTCGAGCACGTGGCGGTTAGCTTCTAAACCGTAAGCCCACGGATCGGTATGAAAGATTTGCCTCTCGTCCGCGAGATAGTAGTTGGGCCAGGCCTCGACGAGACTGGGGATCGCCCGGCGCCAGTGTTGCGCCCAGCGTTTTGCCTCCACATAAAGATGAAACAGCTTTTCCGGGAGCTCCGGGTTGCGCCCAGCGTTTTGCCTCCACATAAAGATGAAACAGCTTTTCCGGGAGCTCCGGGTATTTTTCGACCAATCTCTTTTGCATCGCCATGACATGCATGATCGGCAATATTTTCGTCTTTCGAAAATAGCTCGCCTCGACCTCACGGGAGTTCTCGAACAGCTTCCCTACCGAATCGTCGGCGAGCAAAGTCGTAAGCTGTGACTCGGTAACACCCAACGCGTCGACCTCGCCATCGAAGAGCGCGTGGCAAGCACGCTCGGAGGTATTCCTGCCGCGGTTTTGAATCAAGCGAATCACCGAGCCGTCGCGCGGTTCGATCGTCGCGCCGGGATCATGCTCGTCCCAATGATGCATCGATGCGACATACCACTCGGACTCTTTTGCCGACACATCGTATTCGTCGATCAACATACCATGCATCCATATCGATGCCGTCTGCACCCAGCGGAGAAAGCCGATCTTCTTGCCGTTCAAATCTGTCGGTCGATTGATGTTCGAATCTTTCCGAATAAAAATAAAGCCATGACGAAACACGCGCGAGGGAAAAACCGGAATCGCGACAAAGTCGGCTTTGTTCCTCGAAGTATAGTAGATCAATTCGCCAAGCGACATCTCGGAAACGTCGTAATGTCCTCTGAACATGCCCGAAAACATGCCCGGCACATCCTCTGTCTCAACGATTTCGAATTCGAACCCGGAAATTCCCAACTGACCGCGCAGGATCGGCAGTACGCCGTCATAGGCGCGGCTCGCGAGTTTAATTTTGCTTGGAGAGCCCATGCGTTATCTTCGGCACAAACCACGTCGAAAAGAGAAAAAGGGAATTGTTAGCGTGTCAGCTCTTCCCGGTAGAGCTGCAGCGAATCCATTACCGGCCGATCACTGATCGAAAAAAGAATCGACTCATCGTTCGAAAGATTTTCATGCCCGTGCCACTGCCAAAGCGGCACGACGAAGGTGTCGCCTTTTTTCCACTCGAGATAGCCTTCGCCGACCTTGGTTCGGCCTTCACCTCTAAAAACATGATAAATCGCCGTGCTGGTATGGCGGTGGAACTGTGTCGCTTCCCTCGCCTTGAATAATTGCACCTCGCAGGACATCGTCGGATAAGTGTACCCACCGCTTGTCGGATTGATATAACGCAGCAATGTTCCGTCATATGGATCGCGGTCCCCTTCGCCCATCGTCTTGAGTGCAGCGTAGGTATCCTTCCAGGCGTAGCGGAACGGAACGCCGCGCGAATGCGCCTCGTCTTTTTTGGGTGCGCGCGCAAATCCCAAACGACTCAGCGACTCGCCGGTTTGACGAGTAATCGATTGTTCAGGAATTTCCGATTCCTCAAAGAAAAGTATGTTGAGCGACTGAATCAGCGGGCCGTCCAGACCATCCAGCCAGATAATTGGATCTTCAGACTCGTTGTGATGATCGTGCCAAGTCCAGTTTGGCGTGAGAATCAGGTCGCCCTCTTCCATAAAAAATTTTTCGCCCTCGACCGCCGTGTAGGCCCCCTTGCCCTGCACGACGAAGCGAATCGCCGCCATGTTGTGCCGGTGCGCCTTTGCCACCTCGCCAGGATTTACGATTGAGAAAGTCACCTGCAAAGTGTGCGACGTCGACTTGATCGGCAGATGCGGGTTCACCACCCGAATGGCGCGCCGCTCGGCCTGCTCGATGCCGATCGTTTCGCTCGCCTTAAGCAAGCCGTCGAGCAACGGCTCCCACTTCCAAAGATAGGGCGCCTCCGATGCATGCGACGGCACGCGTGTGCGCCAAAATCCTGAAAGTCGATTCTTTTCCAACTGGCTGTCGAGTTCTTCCAGCTTCACGGAGTACCTCTTGACCAGACTTACGATGCCTGCGCCATCGCATGAGCCATGCCACCGAAGTAGGCGCGATGAAGATCCATCGATTCCTTGGCGGTATCGAGCACGTCCTGTTCTCTGCCTGGAGCGACATATTTTTCGAGCACGTCAATGAACATGTCGGAATGCTTCACATCGGCTTTGCTGTGCGCCGTGAAGTTGGGCATCTGTGTGTCGGCGAAATTCAGATCGCGTTTCCAGATTTTATACAGGCGCGTGCAATTTCCCCCACCGATGTCTCCCAGTAATCGGTCATCGTTGGTCCACTCGGCGATGGTCGAAGCCGCGATCGCTTCTTGCCATGGGCGATTGCGCGCGATCCAAAACCAAGCATAGATCGCCGCCTTGGTTGTCGGCAGCGGTTGCGCATTCAAAACATCGTCGACGCTCAGGCCCAACTCTTTTCCCTGTCGAAAGATGAGATCGAGATGACCCGCTTTAGAATGCTCGTCCTCGACCAGCTCCTCATGTTCGTGCTCCATGATGCGCTGCTTGACCTCGAACTCGGGGCAGTTGGCCGCCACCTGAGGCCAGAAATTTCTGCGCTGGCGAACGTAGAGACTTAATTGCAGCAGGTAAATCCGCGCTCTCTCCGTGGTCATGGGAATCGAGTAAAAATGTTTCATCTCCGGCGACAAGAACAAATCGCGCACACAGTCGCCCAATTTCTGCCGCCACTCTTGTGGTTTCATGACAACTCCTCCTTAACCAACACCGATTCATCGTTATTACTAAGCTCGTGGAAGGAAGCGGCCGCGATCGGTGTCGAAAAAGACTCAAGAATTTCGTCCCTCATGGCTTTTTACGACTAACCGATAGACTGAAGCATTGTCAAGCAGTCCTGGCAATGTCGCGTCCCGCTTTTCGAGCGCATAGTAAGCACAGTATCCTGGCGCGAAAATTTGAGCTCTTGTGAGGCAAGCTTATGCCAAATTTTCTCTGGCTCAAATCAACGATGTGGAAATGACTTCCGAACGCGCCGGCAAAGTCCGCTGAGCTGGACCGATTTGGGTTGTTCCCGATCGCCGGCCAAGCGATCGTCTCGAGTTTTTGGTTTCGGTTGGCGCCGTCAGCACGCGGTCGGGCGGCGAAATAGTCCGGGCGATACGGTTCGAGTTTAGGGCAGCCGATGTATAGCGGGTTAGGAACGTGATTCTCGGAGATGCAAGCGCATGGTCCTTCAATGCACCAGTTTGTCATCGTTGGGGGCAGGCAGGTAGCGCAGTAAAACGGTCTGGAGTTCATTGACAGAAACGGGCTTGAAGATGACCTCACGGGCGCCGCATCTCAAGGCAGCCTCGCGGTGTTGCTCGGCCATCCAGGCAGTGCAAATGATGATTGGAGTATTCCTCGTTACCGAGATTTCTCGCAAACAGGTTGTTGCCTCGATACCGCTCATGTTCGGCATACTAATGTCCATAAAAATTAGGTCGGGCCTCTCGCTCAACGCCTTTTGCACGCCGATTTCGCCGTCGTCCGCCTGGAGAACCTGAAAGCCTAAATGACGAATAATCATGGCGAAGAGTTCGCGGCAGTCGGTATTATCTTCGATCAGTAAGACTTTGTAGGCCATAAATCCACCTTGAAAGCAGGCTATGTGCCAATCGCGAAAACCTTTGTCTCACCAGAGATTACCGCTGTCAACTTGGCAGAATGGAGGGCTTGTTGCCAGAGATGTCAAAAGGCGTCATGCCAGATTGACAGCGCACGCCTGCTGTTCACGCGGTGTTTGTTCAACGTTTCGGAAAAATGGCAAGCTAACGGCGTTAACAGTCACACGAATAGTCAAACGTCGATTCAGCCGGTGCGTAGAGACATGTCGTTTCCACTTATCCGCGACCCAAACTTTGGTTAAACGGCGAGCCTTTGCCGTACTCGCTTGCAACTTTAAGCTCGCCCCCAAGAAGGGTGGCCAGTCTCTCAGATAAGTAGGGGCGAGGTCGAAACTCTGAAGTACGTAGCCGCAAGCCACGGAACAGCAAAACACTGTCATTGGGTAATCGAACACGACAGTGAATATTACATCGGCGCCCTGATGTTTGATGACGCCAAATTCTGCTTGATGGTATCCACTGCGCTGCGATATCATCATATCGGCCGATCAATCAAAGAGATCGGCGATTTAGACTTTTCGTATTCTCTATAATTCCTCAACCTCTCGCGGACACTAATAGCAAATCAGAACGAGCGCTGGCGATTTCAGCAGGTGAAAAATAGAGCAACTAAGAAAGGATCTCCCTTAGCACTGAAGAATTCTCTGACTATCAATAAAAACTTGGCCCTTTGATGACCCAAAGTCATTTCACTTTTTTCTTTTGACGTATCTCTTGACCGAAAAATCGTAGAGCGTCGAAATCGGGTACTCTTCCAGCTTGCGAACACCTGCCGTCGTCTCGTACAGAATGACCACGTCTTGACCACGATTGGAGGCAAAGAGAAGTTTTGCATCAAGCTTGCGGTCTAAAAACTCCCCGACCGCTCGAAGCGTATTTGAGTGACTGTAGGGTTCAGGCATCGCATGGGGATCACGCCGCGGCCCTTTGCGCTCTTCATCCTGGCGTTTTAGCTCTTCCACGGAATACAAGAATTCCACATTCATGAAAGCGCCCTCGACCGGCTTGTCACCAAGACTTGGATCTTTTGGTTCCCTCCACAGGCGTAGAAACGCTGCCAGTCCTCTAACCTTTTTTTCTTCTTCTTTCTTGGCTTGTCTGTCCTCCTTGACTCGACACCGAACGAGATAGCAATCAGCGTAGCACACCACTTCATATGTCTCAGGTCGCAAAGGCTCCAACGCCTGCCCAATCACGCGAAGGATTGCTGAATAATTCATGGGCCGCTGACCGGAACGCTCGTCTAGATTGGAATTGTGGCGCTCGTTCATATTACCTCTTACCTCCCACACCGATTTGGCTCCCCTTATGTTACACTCGCGAGGATCAATTCGTCCACTTCCACCCGGCGATCTCCGGCGGATCGACACCTTCGCGCCGGATGAACGCGCCGTGAGCGGCGATCTTTCGCTCATATTTGACGATCAGTTCTTCCGCCGCGGCTGCCGCTGCTGGATTACGGGCGGCGATTTTTTGCGCGCCTTGAATCACGAGGTGATACCGGCTCGTCCGATTGTGCACATGCATATCGAATGGCGTCGTCGTCGTGCCTTCCTCACGGTAGCCGTTCAGATCGAAGCGCTCGTTTTGTGGTCGCTCCCACAGGAGTTGCTTGATTGCGGCGGTATAGCCGTGAAAATTGAAAATAACCGGACAGTCAAGCGGGAACAATCTCGTGAATCTCCCTTCTTCCAATCCATGCGGATATTTTTGCGGAATCCCTAGAACCAGCAGATCGATGACGTTGACGACGCGCACGCGCCATTCGGGAGCTTCTTGTCGCAGGATGTCCGCCGCGGCCATCGCTTCGAGAGTCAAATTGTCGCCGGCACAGGCGAGGATCAGCTCCGGGTCTTCACCCTCATTGGTGCTCGCCCAGCGCCAGATCGACGCGCCGATGTCACAGTGGTCGATTGCCTCCTCCCGCATCAGCCACTGTGGCATCGGCTGCTTGCCGGCGATGACGACATTGATCATATCTGTCACGGTCAGGCACTCTTCGATCGTGTATATCAAACAGTTGGCGTCAGGCGGTAAATAGATCCGGTAAGTGTGTCCTTTCTTGGTCAAGAGATTATTGATAAAGCCCGGCCCCTGGTGCGAATAACCGTTGTGTTCTTGTCGCCAAGCTTCAGAGGTAAGCAAGTAGTTCAATGAGGAAATCGGCTTGCGCCAAGAAATCTCCAGTGACGACTTCAGAAACTTGGCGTATTGATTCATCATCCCATCGACAATCGGCAGAAATGCCTCGTAGCAGGGAAAGATGCCATGCCGCCCCGTGAGCAAGTACCCTTGCAGCCACCCCTGACAATTATGCTCACTCAGCACCTCCAGCACGCGCCCGCTGGGCGAAATATGCTCGCTGTTTGCCGGCAACGGCCAAACATATTGCCGATCAGTGACGTCAAGAATCGCCCCGACGCGGTTCGACTCCAGTTCGTCGGGGCAAACGATGCGAAAGTTGCGGCTCGCTTCGTTTAAACGGACGACGTCGCGCAGATATTTTCCCAGTTCTTCGACACTGCTGGTGTGATTCTGTCCGCGTGTTCGAAGATCGACGCCATAGTCGCTCACAGGAGGCAATTTGAGCGGACGGCGGACCTCGCCGCCGAAGGAGTGCGGATTGGTTGCCATGCGGTGAGTCCCGCGCGGACAGCAGGCCATAACATCCGCCGCGGGAGAACCGTTGGCGTCGAAAAGCTCGTGCGGATTGTACGATCGCAACCAGTTTTCTATCACTTTCAGATGAACGGGGTTGGTCTTGGCATCCTTTGCTGGCACCTGATGGGCGCGAAAAGAACCTTCGATAGCGTGGCCGTCTACGATGCTGGGACCGCTCCATCCCTTCGGCGTGTGCAAGATAATCATCGGCCAATGTGGTCTTTCGACGACATCTCCGGAGCGCGCCACTTTTTGGATCGCGCACAATTCGCCATAGGCTCCGAACACCGCCTCGCTCATTGCTTTATCGATGTGGTCGCTCAAATCGACGATCCGAACTGAATAACCGTAACCGCTGAAGAGCGCCCGCAGCTCATCATCGCTCATGCTGCCAAAAATAGTCGGACTGGCGATCTTGAATCCGTTGTCATGGAGAATCGGCAACACCGCGCCGTCGTTCTTAGGGTTCAGGAACTTATTGCTATGCCACGCGCCGGCCGTCGGGCCGGTCTCCGCTTCGCCGTCACCGACGATGCAGGCGACGATCAATTCCGGATTATCGAGCACAGCGCCGAACGCCGTCGACAAGGCATAGCCCAACTCGCCGCCTTCATGGATGACGCCGGGATAACCAGGGAAAAGATGGCTCGGAAAAGCGTCGGGCCATGAGAACGATTTTACAAATCGTTCGAGACCGGCGCGATCACGTGTCAAATCGGGAAAAAACTCAGTGATCGTTCCTTCCAGATACATGTTCGCCAGGTTTGCCGCCGCGCCGTGGCCCGGACCGGTGATGAGGAGAATGCTCGCGTCGGTCGCCAGAATCAGCCGATTGAGATGCGCATAGATGAGGTTGATCCCCGGGGCGGTCCCCCAGTGGCCTAGGAGTCGATCTTTAATGTGCTCGGGACGGAGTGGCTCCTCCAGCAAGGGATTGTCCTTCAAATAGATTTGCGCCGCGGCAAGGTAATTGACGGCGCGCCGGTAATGCTCGACGGCCTGCAACGCACCCACGCCAAGACTGGTTTCACTAGATGTCTGCTGGTTCATGGGTCAACCTCCGATCAACAGAACTGTCTCGCGCGCAATGATCATTTCCTCGTCGGTGTGAATAACGGCAACCTTCAGACTAGAGTCGTCACTCGATATGATTCCGTCTCTGCCCAGGACCGCTTCATTGGCGGCGCTATCTAATCGAATGCCGCACCAATCCATATCGCGGCAAATCATTGCGCGCACTAACGGAGAATTTTCACCAATGCCGCCGCTAAACATCACCGCTTCTGCGCCGCCAAGAACCGCCAGATACGCGCCCAAATACTTGCGCGCGCGATAACAAAACGCTTCGACGGCAAGGCGTGCGCGCGGATTCTTATCATAGGCCGCGGCCAACTCGCGCATGTCATTGGAGATTCCCGAAAGACCGAGCAGACCGGAGCGCTGGTTTAGCCATTGCTCAACTTCCGCCGCATCCACTGCTTCCTTGCGCGCGAGATAACTCACCAATGCGGGATCCAAATCTCCACAACGGGTGCCCATGACCAAACCTTCGAGTGGCGTAAAACCCATCGAGGTATCGATCGACTGTCCATTGCGGACCGCGCTCGCCGAACAGCCGTTGCCGAGATGCAAGGTGACAGCGTCGATCTCGTCCGTCCTCTTCCCGACGATTTCTGCGTAACGAGCGACATCGTACTGATGCGCCAAGCCGTGAAAACCATAACGACGAATCTTGTGTTTTTGAGAGAGTTCATAAGGAATTGCATAGAGCGCCGCCTGCTCGGGAATCCTGTGATGATATGAAGTGTCGAACGCCGCCACCATCGGCATGGACGCGCCGAGGATTTTTCGCGCCGCGCGGATGCCGCTGAGGGACGCGGGATTGTGCAGCGGTGCGATCTCGCAGAGCGCTTCGATAGTGGCGATAACCTCATCGTCAATTAAAACCGAGCTGGTGAATCTATCCCCGCCGTGCACCACGCGGTGGCCGACGGCGTCGATGGAATCGAGCCCGGGTTTCGACCGCAGCCAGTCGATAACCAGTCGGACGGCCTCTTCGTGAGTTGAAATGACGGCAGCCTTCTCCTGCGAAACGGCGCCGCCCGCTTCAAAGCGGTAGGACGCCTGTTTGCCGATTCGATCGACAATGCCGCGCGCTAGCTTGCGCTCTTTGTCCTTTACGCTGACGGTTTCAATCAGCTGAAACTTGAGCGTCGAGCTTCCGCAGTTTAGAACCAGAATCTTCACTTGCAGAATTCCGCTGGCCGGTTGCTGGGCGGTTGGGTCGCCACTACCTCTCTCCATTCAAGTATGAAACGCTTTGCGCTTGACGGCAACTCACGAGCTCACCGTTTGTGTCTAGCAGCAGTGCAAGAAAAAAGCTTTGTGCTAACGCTGCCCGCGGTAAGAAAAAAACAAACTGTCCAACAACGTGAACTTTGGAAGATCGGGACCCGCGCCTGGAAGAGCGCGAGAAGCATAGTGACTTGATGACGGCTCCTCGGCTCGCCGTTGCCTGCCGCGAAAAAATCCGACATAGTCCACCCGTCAGCTTATGAACCCATGAAAAATAGCGAGTTTTTCAATCTTTATAATCACGGTTTCGTTCGCGCCGCGGTCGGAATACCCGAAGTACGTGTGGCGGATCCGGCATTCAACGGAGCACGGATCATCGAGTTGATAGAAAGAGCCGAGCACGAGAAGGCCGTTCTCGTGCTATTTCCAGAGTTGGGTCTGACCGCGTACTCATGCGAAGACCTCTTTCATCAGCAGGCGTTACTGCAAGGCGCGCTGGAAGCTCTGAGCAGAGTTCTGAAAGCTTCCGAAACGTTAAATTCAGTCGCTGTTGTCGGCATGCCGCTTCAGGTCGACGATCTGCTGTTCAACTGCGCCGTCGTCCTGGCTCATGGTGAAATACTGGGGATCGTTCCTAAGACATTCTTGCCAAATTATCGGGAGTTCTACGAGTATCGGCAGTTCGCGCCGGCATCGGCGGCGCGCAGCACTGCTATCGACCTCCTAGACCAGCAGCAAATCCCTTTTGGCGAGCATCTTCTCTTTCAGTGCCAAACCCACCAAGATTTCATGTTTTTCGTGGAGATCTGCGAGGATCTCTGGGTGCCGATTCCACCGTCCTGCAACGCCGCGCTGGCTGGCGCGACGATTATCCTGAATCTTTCCGCCTCGAATATCACCATTGGTAAGGACGAATACCGTCACAACCTGGTCGCGAATCAGTCCGCCCGCTGTCTTTCCTCTTATCTTTACGCCGCCGCCGGACCAGGAGAATCCACTACCGATCTCGCCTGGGACGGTCATGCACTGGTTTATGAGAACGGGACCCTCATCGCCGAGTCCGAACGGTTTCGCTACGACTCCCAACTCGTCGTGGCTGAGCTCGACCTGGAACGGCTCACGCTGGAGCGCATGCGCCAGAACAGCTTCGGCCAGAGCATGCAGCATCACCGCGAAGGGCTGCGCCAATTTCGCAAAATCGACTTCAAGATTGATTTGCCCAGCACCGGCAGTTTGCTGTGCAAACGCAGGTTCGAAAGATTTCCCTTCGTACCGTCAGATCCGGTATTACGCGACCGCCGCTGCTACGAAGCCTACAATATTCAGGTGCAAGGGCTGGTGACGCGGCTCAAGAGTTCCCGCATATCGAAGATTGTGATCGGCGTCTCGGGCGGTCTCGATTCGACCCATGCGCTCATCGTCGCCGCTCGCGCGCTGGATCTCTTGGGACTACCGCGGTCCAATCTTCTCGCTTACACGATGCCTGGTTTTGCCACCATCCAACGGACTCTGTTAAATGCTAAGGCCCTGATGGCAGCCGTTGGATGCGCCGCCCATGAAGTGGACATTCGCCCGAGCTGCGAGCAGATGCTCCACGATATTGACCACCCCTACACACGTGGCGAGCCGGTGTACGACGTGACCTTTGAAAATGTCCAGGCAGGCGAACGAACCAGCCATTTGTTCCGATTTGCCAACCTCCATCAGGCTTTGGTGCTGGGAACAAGTGACCTGAGCGAGCTCGCTCTCGGTTGGTGCACCTACGGGGTCGGGGATCACATGTCCCATTACAGCGTCAACGCAAGCGTTCCGAAGACGCTCATTCAGTTCCTCATCCGCTGGGTGGCTGACACAAACCAGCTAGGCGAGAAAACCAGCGCGATCTTGCGTTCGATCCTCGGAACCGAATTCAGCCCGGAACTGATTCCCAGCGATCCCAACGACGAGCAACCTGGCCAGAGAACAGAGGATGTTATCGGTCCCTATGAGCTTCAAGACTTCAATCTCTATTACATCGCTCGCTTCGGCTATTTGCCTTCGAAAATCGCGTTCCTCGCCTATTGCTCTTGGCGGGATCGGACACTGGGCCAATGGCCCGATATTCCCGAAGGCAGACGAAATCAATACACCATCGCCGACATCAAGCATTGGTTGTCAATCTTCGCGTGGCGGTTTTTTCAGGAAAGCCAATTCAAGCGGAGTTGCATTCCTAACGCTCCAAAGGTCGGCTCCGGGGGCTCTTTGTCGCCGCGCGGCGATTACCGCGCACCAAGCGATAGCGAAGCCACAGTCTGGCTTGAAGAAATCAAACAGATTCCGGATAGCGACCCGTAGAAGGCAAAGGCAGGTCAAACCGATGAACGTTCCGACGCGACCCAAACCTAATTCAGTTGCAGTCAAAGAGTCGGTCAAGGTAAGCTGCGTCGCTCCGGAGAGAAGAGTTGCTATGTGGGTCAACCCGAATAATGTAGTCGATGCAAGAGATCGCCGACTTTGAACGACTTGAATCGTTTGATTGGCGAGTGAGAAGACAACCATGTTGGAGCTTATCGGACAACTGCTCGGTCTTGTTGGGACGTTCGTTGTCATCGCCGCAATCATTCTCATCAGCGGCATCAAGATTCTGCGCGAGTATGAACGAGCGGTGATCTTCCGTCTCGGACGCATGGCCGCGGCGCGCGGTCCAGGAATTACTTACGTCATACCGTTAGTCGAAAAAATGGTCCGCGTGGATCTGCGCACCGTGACCATGGACGTGCCGCCGCAGGACGTCATCACTCGGGATAACGTCTCTGTCAAAGTGAGCGCGGTGCTCTATTTCAGAGTCGTAGATCCCAACCGCGCGATCCGCGAGGTGGAAAACTATCTGTTTGCCACTTCTCAGCTTGCTCAGGTGACTCTGCGCAGCGTCTGTGGTCAGGCTCCGCTCGACGAGTTGTTGGCGGAGCGGGAAAAAATCAACAGCCGGATTCAGGAGATCATCGATTCGCAGACCGAGCCATGGGGGATCAAAGTTGTTTTAGTTGAAGTCAAGCACATCGACCTGCCTCAGGACATGCACCGTGCCATGGCAAAACAAGCGGAGGCTGAAAGAGAACGGCGAGCGAAGGTGATTCACGCCGACGGTGAGTTTCAAGCCTCCCAAAAGCTTGCCGACGCCGCCGAAATAATTGCCAGGCAGCCGAACGCCATGCATTTGCGTTTTCTGCAAAGTCTCGTGCAAGTGTCAGCGGAAAAAAACCACACGATCGTGTTACCGATTCCTGTCGATCTCCTGACCCAAGGACTCAACAAGATCAAAGAATGAAAGAACGGGGAGTTTTGAATTTCCGGGAACACGCCGTTCACCGGATACCTTCTGAAGATAATACGCTTCTCGTGGCTTAACCTGATTTTTTCTCGTCACCTTTGCGAATTGCGCAACGTTTTTTTATCATTGAGGCAACATCGCGTCCCGATGTTCTACGGGAAATCGACGGGATATTTTTCATTACTCACTTCAATCTTGGAGAATCGCCATGGGTTTAAAGAAGCAGTACCTCAAGAAAGCTCGGGTATGTAAGGTTACATTTTCTATTCCAAAGGAGGCTGTCGGCTCGGCAACCAATGTAAGTCTGGTGGGGGATTTCAACGGCTGGAGTCGAGATACGACCCGTATGAAACGTCTTAAAAACGGAACCTTTACGGCCACGCTGAGCCTGGAGCCAAACAAGGAATATCACTTCCGCTACCTCGTGGATGGGCAGCATTGGGCGAACGACTGGAGTGCCGACAAGTATGTGCCCAACGCGCACGGCAGCGACGACTCGGTCGTCGTCGTGTGACCCGTACCGCCGAAGCGGCTCAGAAAGATGGTTTTCTTTTTGCGCCCGCATTCAATCGTGAAATGGATACGTGCGCGCTGCGGTGAGTCACGCGTGATCAACATGCTGAGCTGAGACGGGGAGCGCAAAGGTTATGTGCTTTAGGCATAGTAAGCTTATGCCACGGCCGGGGCCCTTGCATTACTCTTTCGCAATGCGGCAATCACATCCTGCTCCGACACCTGGGTGAAATCTTCGAAGAACTGCCCCACGGCAAAGAAATCCGCGGAGACATTCAAGCAAACCATGGCGTCGCACTCGTGCAACATGGCGCGCGCCGCATCCAGCGATGCTACGGCAACTGCGCCAATGAGCTTTTTTGGTTTCTTCGCACGCACCGCGCGCAAAGCCGCCGTCATCGTCGACCCTGTGGCGATTCCATCATCGACGACAATGACGATCCGATCGTTCGGATCGATAGGCTCGCGCCATGGTGTGTAGCGAGCGCGCCGCCCGCGCAGCACCGTAAGCTGCCGTTGTTTTTCGGCTTCGACAAATTGGGGGTCGACGTCGGCGGCCCATTCCGCGAAGAAAGTGTTACCGCTCTCATCAACAGCGCCGATGGCGAACTCGGGCTGATCAGGATGGCTGAGCTTGCGAACCAGGATGACGTCAAGCTCGCCTGCCAAAGCGTCGGCGATCATTCTGGTCATCGGCACGGCGCCTCGGGGGACGCCCAGCACTAAAGGATTCTGGTTCACGCAATACGGGCTCAACTGCTCGATTAATTGCTGTGCGGCATGTTCCCGGCTTTTGAATCGCATCTTCACCTTCCCTACTTACGACTTACGCAATGGCTTTCGAAGCGATCGACTTTTTTTCCATACTGATCGAAAAGCTCCTGCCTTGATACCAACTCCTGATCCCTCGGAACGCCGGACACTTTGCGCTTCATAATCAATGCTAACATCGCCTCGGCTCAGTGCTTTGGTCCCTGGGTCGTCCCGATCCATTCGGATCGACCGCTTGAATATTTCATCTTTGACCTTTGGATAGGCTTCGATAAATCCGGGGGTGGAAACGTCCATATATGTTATACGTTTTCATGACTTCTAGTTCAATTTTGAATGAATCGACCAGCTGCGATTAAATCGATCTTGGCGTCTTTCGACAAAGTCGCCGTCGCTTCGATTTCCCTTTGCATTAAATGAAATCGCTGTTGAATGTCCGTCTCATTCATAGAACACCTCCTTGAAAAGAAAAGGAAGCTATTTTCACAATAACGCATATAACGTGCCACGGGGTAATCGCAGTATATGGATATATATGGGTATTCTTCAGCTCCTGGAATTATCGGTAAAGTTTCGCCAACCCGATTACGGGTGATTTTTTCAAGTTTTGCGAACTCTCCTTGACAGCCCACACAGTGGTCCTTATCTTTATATTTGGCTGTTTCTAAACTCGCTCTTTGATGTTTTGGCTATCAAATGACCTGTGCCACTTTTGGGTACCGGCAACTAGCATTAGTAAATTGCATAACATAAGAACATATGTTGAACGAAAAGATCGCCCGGAGCGTCTAACTTCTTACGCCAGGAATTTCTTATTGTAGGGCGCCGGAGCATGGAAACATGACTAAGGAGATTACAATGTCCCCCCCCTTCGACACGGAAAGAGAGACAGACGAGAATTTTGAAGACCGCGAATTGGGCGTCGGTTCATTCGACGATCAAGAGCAGAGTGCGCCCGATATCGAGCCGGTCGACGATACTGAGGATGGCGACGAGTCAGAGCCGGCAGGTTCGGATATCGCGCTCGGCTCGGTGCAGCAGTACCTGCGCGACATTGGCTCGGTTGCGCTATTGACGCGAGAGCGGGAGGTAGAACTGGCTATGAGGGTCGAGCAGGGTCAGAAACAGATCCTCGAAGCGCTCTTCTCTACGCCGATGACAATGCGTCAGGTGCTCCGACTTGGCCAGGCTGTGGCAAGTGGCGAGCTGTCGCTGGGCGAGATCACCGACAAGCACGATGGCGATGAGGAAGATAGCGACGAGCAGGGCGGTGACGACCCAAAGACATTTCTCAAACTGATCGCAAAACTGTCGAGAATCAGCGAGCGGAACGCAGCCATCGCGCGCGAGCTAAAGCGCTCCCGTGTGTCTCAGCAACGACGTGCCAAGCTGCTCGGGCAACAACAAGTGCTGGCGGCTAGAATGCTCGCAGTCATGAAAGAATTGCACCTCTCGTCGACAAAAATCGATGAGTTAATTGGTCGAGTAAGGCATGTGGCCGATCGACTCAATGTCCTGGAACGACAGTACCGTGAGTTCCGCAATGGCAAGCGGATCAAAATAACCACCGAAATCCATGCATTGGAAGAACATGCTGGGCTTCCTGCAGCGGAGCTGATGAATCAGGCGCACCTGATCCAAGACGGCGAAGCTCTGGTAAGCACATCTAGGAAGGAATTCACCGAGGCCAACCTACGGCTGGTCGTGAGCATCGCCAAGAAGTATATCAACCGGGGTTTGAGCTTTCTGGACCTGATTCAGGAAGGCAATCTCGGACTGATGCGCGCGGTCGAAAAATTCGACTACCGGCTTGGCTTCCGTTTTTCTACCTATGCGAGTTGGTGGATTCGTCAAGGTATCACGCGCGGGCTCATCGACACTGGACACACGATTCGCGTACCGGTCCATCGAGTCGAATCGCGCAACAAGGTCCTCCAGACTGCGCGCCAGATGCAGACAAAGCTCGGTCGCGATCCCAAGCCTGAAGAACTGGCCAGGGAGATGGAGTTGTCCGTTCAGGATTTGCTAAAATTGGTGCAGACCCATGGGGAGCCGGTTTCATTGCAAACTCCGATTTGGGAGGACGGTGATCGGCTTGAAGACTTCGTCGAAGATCGCATTCGGCCCAAGCCTGAAGAACAAGCGTTGGACGGCACTCTCCGCAGAGAAGTTAGAAAAGCCCTTTCTCTGTTGACACCGCGCCAGGAAACCGTGCTGCGTAAACGCTTCGGTATCGAGGAAAAGCGCGATTACACTCTCGAGGAACTCGGCGAGATGTTTGCGGTTACGCGCGAGCGTATTCGGCAGATCGAGCAAAGGTCGCTGCAGATTCTGCGCAATCCGAAGCGGCGAAAGCCGCTGGCGCCAAGTGGCAAAGCG
>WNGB01013613.1_pt1 | contig 18009 bp, 26 predicted proteins | sample 5400681 | NCBI WGS metagenome assembly WNGB01 (sample SAMN13153367, study PRJNA577476) | soil metagenome | isolation source: 115 cm soil or saprolite under grassland replicate 2 | place: USA:California | collected 2016-06-15 | reverse complement strand
CGGGCAGGATGGCAGTCCGAGCCGCGCGGACACGCTCATCGGCGGACGTCGCCGTCGGAAGCAAGAAGGTCACCCCGATAGCCTGCCACGAGGTGCCTCCCGCATCCCGCTGGTACGTGCGTCACCTCTTGGTCCACACCAGGGTTCCACTGCAGCCGCTGGAGCACCTCGACCGTGTCGAGCTGTGGCTGGAGCAGATCCCGGCCCGGCGTTCGGATGCGGCCTGAGCCACAGGGGTCTCAGGCCGTGGCCCGGTGTGCCTGGGTCTTGGTGTACCGGGAGGGGGCGGCGGTGAAGGCGTCGCGGCATCCGGTGGAGCAGAACCGGTAGGTCTGTCCATTGTGGGTGGTGGAGGCGGCTGCGGTGGCTGGGTTGACCTGCATGCCGCACACCGGGTCGACGACGGTCTCCGGCTCGGTCTGCGGGTGCTGGCCGGTCTCGACGATGACGGGAAGCTCGGCCGGCGCCGGCGCGGCGGGTAGTGGTGGGGCGGTGAAGCGGCGCAGCCGGTTGGCGTTGCCGACCACGGACAGCGAGGACAGGGCCATGGCCGTGGCGGCGATGATCGGGGACAGCCGGATGCCGAGGATGGGGTAGAGCACGCCGGCGGCGATGGGGATGCTGAGGCTGTTGTAGACGAAGGCGAGGACGAGGTTCTGGCGGATGTTGCGCATGGTGGCGCGGGAGAGCCGGATGGCGGTGACCACGCCGCCGAGGGCGCCGGAGATGAGGGTGATGTCGGCGGCCTCGATGGCGATGTCGGTGCCGGTGCCGATGGCCATGCCGACGTCGGCCTGGGCCAGGGCGGGGGCGTCGTTGATGCCGTCGCCGACCATGCCGACCCGCCGGCCCTCGCCCTGCAGCCGGGCGATCTCGGTGGCCTTGTGGTCGGGTAGCACCTCGGCGAGTACCCGGGTGATGCCGACCTCGCGGGCGATGGCCTCGGCGGTGCGCCGGTTGTCCCCGGTGATCATGACGATGTCCAGGTCGAGGCGGCGCAGGGCGGCGACGGCGGCGCGGGAGTCGTCCTTGACGGTGTCCGCCACCGCGAGGACGCCGGCGGGGGCGCCGTCGACGGCGGCGAGGATCGGGGTACGGCCGGCGCGGGCGAGCCGATCGGCCCCGCTTTCCAGCGGGGAGGTGTCCACGCCGGCGTCGGTGAGCAGCCGGGGGCCGCCGACCAGCACGTGACGGCCGTCGACGGTGGCGGTGATGCCCTTGCCGGTGACCGAGTCGAAGTCGGTGGCGTCGACCAGGCTCATGCCCCGGTCCTGGGCGCCGCGGACGATGGCCTGGCCGAGCGGGTGTTCGGAGGAGCGCTCGGCGGAGGCGACAAGGCGCAGCAGGTCGTCGCGGGACCGACTGGAGTGCGGTTCGACGTCGGTGAGGGGCCGGCTGGCCTTTGGTGATGGTGCCGGTCTTGTCCAGCACGATGGTGTCCAGCTTGTGGGCGGTCTCCAGCGATTCGGCGTCGCGGATGAGGGTGCCCGCCTGGGCGCCCTTGCCGGTACCGACCATGATCGACAGCGGGGTGGCCAGCCCGAGCGCGCACGGGCAGGCGATGATCAGCACCGACACCGCCGCCACCAGGGCGAACGTCAGCGCCGGGGCCGGGCCGGCGACGAACCACACGGCGAAGGTGACGACCGCGACGGCGACGACCGCCGGCACGAAGTAGCTGGAGACCAGGTCGACCAACCGCTGCACCGGGGCGCGGGAGGCCTGGGCGCGCTGGACGAGCCGGATGATCTGGGCGAGCACGGTGTCGGCGCCGACCTTGGTGGCCTGGAGCGTGAACGCGCCGGTCTGGTTGACGGTCGCGCCGACCACCTCGTCGCCGGGGCCGCGCTCGACCGGGATCGACTCGCCGGTGACCATCGACTCGTCCAGCGTCGAGCGGCCGTCGGTGATCACGCCGTCGACCGGGACCTTCTCGCCGGGGCGCACCACGACCCGGTCGCCGACGGCCACGTCGGCGATGGGCACCTCGACCTCGGCCCGGTCGCGGACGACCCGGGCGGTGCGTGCCTGCAGCCCGATCAGGGCGCGGATCGCCTCTCCGGTGCCGGCCTTGGCCTTGGCCTCGAACAGCCGGCCGAGCAGGATCAGGGTCAGGATCACCCCGACCGCCTCGTAGTAGACGCCCCGCACGCCGGCGGGCAGCAGCCCGCCGGCGACGGTGACGACGAGGCTGTAGCCGTAGGCCGCGCTGGTGCCCAGGGTGATGAGGGTGTTCATCTCGGCGGTGCGGTGGCGCAGGCTCAGCCAGCCGACCCGGTGGATCGGCCACGCGGTGTAGAGCATCACCGGCGTGATCAGGACCAGCTGCACCCAGGGGTTGAGCAGCAGCCCGGGCACCCACCGCGCGTCGAAGAACTCGCGCAGCATCACCGCGAGCACCACCGGCGCGGTCAGCACCGCGCCGACCAGCACCCGCCTGGACAGGTCGGCGATCTCGGCGCGCCGCCTCCGCCTCCGCCTCCGCGTCCTCGGGCTCGCCCCACCCCGCCTCGGCGCCGGGCTGCGGCTGCGCGGTGGCACTCGGCCCGCCGTCGGTGTCCTCGCGCTGGCGTACGGTGGGGCCGGCCTGCGGGCCGCGCCGGTCCGGTGCCACGTCAAGCTCCTCGCCCGGGCGCGGCGGCGCGGACACCCGGCCCCCGGCCGGCCCGCCGCCGTCTCGCGCGGCCTCGCCGTCCGGCTCGACGACCAGCCGGCCGTGCACCATGTTCATCCCGCACGCGAAGCCGAACTCACCGACCCGGTCCGGCACGAACTCGACCGCCGTCTTCCCCGTACGCCGGCAGCGACGCGTTGACCTTGAAGTCGGGGAACACCACCCGCGCGGTGCACTCCCCGCTCTCGCGGCGGTCGAACACCATCCGCAACGGCACGCCTTGGCGCACCCGGACCACGTCCGGGGAGTAGCCGCCCCGGACGGTGACCTCCACCTCCTGCACGTCGCCGCGCACCTCGGCCAGGTGGGCCTTTCGGGTACCGAAGAAGAACCAGGCCAGGAAGGCCAACACCGCCGCGGCGGCGCCGATGACCACCAGGTCGTTCCAGGACATCACAGCTTCCTTCCTCGCCGACTCTGTTGCCTAGGTGGGGACCGGGCGCCATGACCACCAGATCGTGGTCGCGCGGTGTTACCGCTCGTCGATGGTCAGCTCGTCGCCGTCGCCGCGGCGGCTGAGCTCGACCAGCCGGCGCAGGCAGTGTTCACGCAGCGGCTGGGGGAAGTTGTCGGCGAGCCGGTAGTAGACGGCCCGGCCGGCGCGGCGGTTGGTGACCAGGCCGGCGGTGCGCAGGATCCGCAGCCCGTAGCCGACCGCGTCCTCCGAGGCGTCCAGGGCGATGGCGAGATCCCCGACACAGAGCTCGTCGACCACGTCGAGGGCATACAGGATCCGGGCCCGAACCGGGTCGGCGAGCAGCCCGAGTAGGGAGGCCAGCAGGGCCGCGTCGTCGGCCGGGATCAGGCGGGCCCGTGCGGCGGCCACCCGATCAGGGTCGACCGGGTGCAGGTGCCCGCTGTCGACCGGGCTGGTGCTCATGGTCCAAGACCTCCACACCCAACGGGTTACCCACACGCCCGTACGGGTATGCGGATCGGCGATGACGAAATAGGGAGGTAGCCATGACCCAGGCCGCGGAGATGCTACGGACCTACCCGGCCGACCTGGGGCGGGTCGACCGGCAAGCGCTCGCCCGGTGCATCGAGGAGTGCTTCAGCTGCGCCCAGGCATGCCCAGCCTGCGCCGACGCCTGCCTGAGCGAGCAGACGGTGACCGAGCTGGTCAAGTGCATCCGCACCAACCTCGACTGCGCCGACATCTGCGACACCACCGGCCGGGTGCTGTCCCGGCACACCGGCTACGACGCCAACCTCACCCGCACCACCTTGGAGGCCTGCGCGCAGGCGTGCAAGACCTGCGGCGACGAATGCCAGCGGCACACCGGCATGGAACACTGCCGGGTCTGCGCCGAGGAGTGCCGCCGCTGCGAGCAGGCCTGCCGCGACCTGCTGGCGTCGCTGGGCTGACCGGCCCCAGGCGGCGGGCGGTGAGCGGTGCTCACCTCGGGGCACCGCTCAGCCCCGCCCTGCCACACCCGACCGGCGTATCAGGCAGCGGCAAACATCGAATGCCGACGGGACGCCGACAGGGGTGTGAACGGACTCACGCACGGGTATCCCGAATTCACAGCGGTGGTGCCGAGCGTGGAGGGCGCTGATGCTCAGCGACGCCGAGCAGCGCAGGCTGGCGGAGATCGAATCTTCGTTGCGCACCGATGACCCGGTGTTCGTCCACCGCTTCGAGTCCCGGCCGGGCCGACATCCGCATTGGCGACGCACCGTCGTTGCGTTGCTGGCCGTCGTCGCCGCGCTGACCTTCACCCTCGTCGCGCTGGTACGCGGCAGCGTGCCCGCCGCCGTCGCCGGACTGACCGCCGTCGGCGCGAGCGTCGGCTGTGGGTCAACGGCCACTGTAAGTGAGCGCCCGCACCTGGAGGTGAACCTGATGGGCGGAATGATGGCCGGCATGGGCCTGTGGATGCTGCTGTGGGCTCTGATCGCGCTGGCGGTGCTCGTGCTGGCGGTGCTGGGCATCGTGGCGCTGGTGCGATACCTGTCCACCCCGACGGGGCCCGGCGACGAATCCGACTCGCGGCGCGACATGCCATCGCGGCCCAGCCCGTAGACCCGAGCCGACGTCCATCCCAATAACGCGGACCGCGGCAGATCCCGGGTTTGGCCGCCAGGCCGAGGGGTGGACAACCCTCAACGAGGAAGGGGTCGGGCCATGACACGAGCGCGGAGCGCTGATCTACCGGTGGACCGGCGCACGCTCCTGCGGCACCTGGCGGCGCTCGGCGTCGTCGTCACCCCGGCCGCCGGCGTGCTGACCGCCTGTGGTGGGGGCGGCCGGCGGCGGCCGGGGATGGGCGGCGGGCGGCGGGATGCCGGACTGGATGATGAGCGACGGCATGATGGACGCCGACATGATGTCCGATATGCCGGTCATCCATGATCTCCTCGTCGGCCACGAGAAGATCCGGCGCGAGGTCATCGACATCGACGGCGGCATCCGCTCCCGCACCACCAGCGACGATCCGGGGCTGGCCAGGCTGCTTCGCGCCCACGTTGCGGCGATGCGTCGCCGTATCGAGGACAGCCGGCCGATCCGGCAGATGGACCCGCTGTTCCGGGAAATCTTCAAACACCATGAGGCGATCGCCATCGACCTGGCCGAACGGCCCGACGGCGTGCAGGTCACCGAGACCTCCGGCGATCCCCAGGTGCGGCTGCTGATCCGCCAGCACGCCCGCCGCGCGGTCTCCGAGTTCGTCGCCTCCGGCATGCCGCGTGCCATGCAGCCCACGCCGCTGCCCGACGGCTACCGCGGCTAGCAGCCGGCAGCAGCACGCGCAGACGTCGGCTACGTCCTCCAGCGCGTGGCGCCTCGATCGGGAACAGGCGACGACGACGCGGGCGGGTTGCATCCACGTGCACCGCTTGACCAACCGCCGCGGTGTCAGCGGTCATGAGCCCAGTCCTTGGACCCCGGCGTCGCTGCGGGCCCAGCACGTGGCGACGTGGCCGCCTCCGCCTGGCAGCCCATGGTCAGCTCGTCGCCATCATGTTCTGCAAACCTAGCCGTGCGGCCTTGCCCCCGGCGGCTACGGCGGCGGCTGATCGATGCCGGACGGCTGCGCGGGTTTGCGGGCGGCGAGCCGCTCGACGATGCCGAGCCTGAAGCGTTGGTGCGCCTCGACGGTGAAGCCCATGGCCCGCACGTGGGTGATGGGTCTGCGGCGGAAGTGTTCGCCGCCGAGCGGGATGGTGACCAGCTCGATGAGCCGCTGCGCGATGCGGGCGTCCCACCGCGACGCCTCGACGTGGTCGGCCAGCAGCAGCAGACCGCCGGGGCGCAGCACCCGGACCATCTCACGTAGGGCCTGCTGCTCGCTGGGGATGGCGCACAGCGAGAAGGTGCACACGACGGTGTCGAAGCAGGCCTCGGGAAACTCCAGGGCCTGTGCGTCGCCTTGGCGCAGGTCCACGTCGCGGCCCAGCTCGTCGGCGCGGCGGCGGGCGACCTCCAGCATCGCCGAGCTCCAGTCCACCCCGGTTAGGCGCACCCCGTCGGGGTAGTGCGCCAGGTTCAGGCCGGTACCGATCGCGACTTCGAGCACGTCGCCGGACGCCTTCGAGCAGACCCAGTCGCGGCTGTCGCCAAACAAGTGCCGGTCGAAAAAGCCCATCTCCCGGTCGTAGGAGCCGGCATGCTTGTCCCAGTTGCGGCGCAGCCGCTCGTCGCGCGCCACCGAGCCCGGCATCGGCATGACCCCCGTTCCGTTCGACATCCCAATATTCGACGGTAGGGGTGCCACCCGCATGCGGCAACCGGTTACGCCTGGGCGGGTTGGTCAGCGGCAGCCGCCCATCACGGTGCCCGTCGACGCCATCATGGCGTCCATGTGAGCCCAGCCGACCGCGGCGGCAGCCGCGGCGCCACCGATCAGGACCGCGACCACAATGGCGGCGGCCGCCAGGGCGGCCGCCACCGCGCCGCGGTTCCGGGTACGCGGGGCGGGTTCTGCGGGCAGGTCGGCGGTCAGCGTGGCGAGGTCGGCGTAGGTGACCGCGTGGTAGGCGGCGTCGGCGCGGGTGGCGAATTCGTCGAGCGTGAGCCGCCCGTCGGCGGTATGGCCGTGTAGGGCGTGAACGATGCGCTGCCGGTCGGTGTCGCTGGCGCGCATCCAGGGCTGCATACCGGGCTCCTTCCGGACTTACCTCTGGTCCCATGCTAGGGCCGCTCCCGCGCTGCGGCCGGCCACCGTGCAGCCAGCAACACACGGGGTGGCGGTGGGGCACGGAGAAGCAGGTCAACGGCGGCCAGCGCGGGTTGGGCAGCACCACGGAGTGGACCAGGAAGGCGATCGGGCAGCTGATGGCGAGGCGTTTTGATGACCCGGAACATGGGCACTCGGGCGGTGAACATCCAGCCGGCGCCATCATGCCCGGGCGTAGGCGTCGACCGGGACCGTCACGGGGGCGGCCAGAACGAGAACTTCATGCGGGGGCGTCGGTCCAAGCCCGGGTGCCGCAGGTACACGATCATGCGGGCGACGCCGCAGGCTGGGCCGGGAGGAAGCCGCCCGGCGTCGGACACGACCCGCCGATCTGCCGGACGGGTGATCACCCCCACCGCCGCCGCAGCACCGGCGACGGCGACTGCCGCCGCCCGACACGTCACGTGAGGGTCCCGCCGGCCAGCTCCGACCGCTGCACAGTGATCTTTCCGTGGGCACGGTGCCTATGATGCTTCGGAGATTGGTGGGAGGCGGTGTGCGGGGTTTCGGCGACCTGGAGGCCGCGGTCATGGACCGGCTGTGGTCACGGGGCGCGCCGGCCACCGTGCGGGAGGTGCTCGACGCGCTGCGCCCGGAACGCCCGTTGGCGTACAACACGGTGTTGACGGTGGTCGACAACCTGTTCAAGAAGGGCTGGCTGCGCCGGGAGCGGGCGGGGCGGGCGTTTCGGTACGCGCCGGTGGTCTCCCGCGATGAGTACGGGGTCCGGGTGATGCGGGCCGGGCTGGACGGCGGCGGTGATCCACGGCAGGTGTTCGTGAGTTTCGTGCGGCAGATGTCGGCGGCGGAGGCCGAGGCGCTACGCGCCGCGCTGGACGCGCACGACCCGGAGGCCGGATCGTGATCGCGGCGGGCGTGCTGGCGTGGGCCGGGCTGGTGGCGGCGTGCGCGACTCGGGCGCTGCCCCGGGCCGGGTGGGTGTACCGGTCGCCGGGGGTGGGCCTGGCCGCCTGGTACACGGTGCTGGCGGTGGTGGCCTCCGCGGTCCCGGCGGCGGTGGCGGCGACACTCGCGGGCGGGTCGGGTACCCGTGCCGCGGTGTGCGCCTGGTGGGCGTGGTGCGTGCAGGCCGCCCAGGGCGGGTACGGGCCGACCGGGCGGCTGCTTGCCACGGTGCTGGGCATCCTGCTGCTGGTCGGTGCCGCCCGCGCGGCGGGTGCGGGGTGGCGGGCCGGCCGGACCCTCGCCGCGCGCCGACGCCGATACGGCCCGCTGCTGGCCGCCGGCGTCACGCGGCCGGACCTGGGCGCGACCGTGGTGGACCACCCGGCGGCGGCGGCGTTCGTGGTGCCCGGCCGCCCCGGCCGGGTGGTGCTGACCACCGGCGCCCTGCAGGTGTTGCCGGCCGAGCAGGTCGCGGCGGTGCTCGACCACGAGCGGGTCCACGCCGCCGGGCACCACCAGCTGTTGGCCGACACGGCGCGGCTGCTGGCCGCGGCGTTCCCCGCCTCGGCCGTGTTCGCCCTGGCGTGTCGCCAGATTGATCGGCTGGTCGAGTTGCGTGCCGACGACGTGGCCGCCCGCCGCAACGCCCGGCTGGATCTGGCCCGGGCGCTGGTGGCCATGGCGCAGGCCGGCCAGCCCGCCGACGGCGTCGTCTCGACCGGGGTGGTGGCGGCGACCGGCACCGACGCGGGTGACGCGCTGGAACGGGTGCGGCGGCTGCTGGCGCCGCCGGCCGCGCTGCCGGTCCCGGTGCGGCTGGGCGCCGGTGCCGGCCTGGTGGCCCTCGCCGTTACCCCGGTGGTGCTGGTGGTGCTGGCCGGGCTGGTGCCGATGCTGTCCGGCTGCCCGATCGGGTGACGCACCGATCGCGTCCGGGGGTGGCGGCCCGCGGCAAGCGGCTTTGCCCCGTCATGTTGCGGATCCTCGGTCGGCGGGCATCCGGCCTGGTCGCGGACGGCGCGGGAGGGTCAGCCGGTGCGGCTCGCTGGACCGCTCGGTGGTTGGCGGAACTGTGGCGGCAGTGCGGCGTTGACCCGCGCCGCGGCGGCGGAGGCGCAGTGGCTGAGGTCGTCGCGGGTGGCCACCAGCAGGGACAGGGTGTGGCCGGTCTCGTCCTCGATGGGGAACTCGGCGTTGGGATAGCGGCGGGCGAAGGCCAGGATGACGTCGACATCGCCGTTGAGGTGGGCTTGGGCGTCGGCCCCGGCGTTCGGGGTGCAGCGGTTGGCGATGTCGTCGAGGGTGTCGTGGATCTGCTGCACCTCGACCGCGGGTGGGATGGTGTACGACGCTGTCGCCGCGGGTGTGGAGCGGTCTCTGCCCCCGCCGGGTGGGCCGAGCAGGGCCAGCGACACGGCGAGCACGATCGCAGCGGCGAGTACGCCACCGGCGGTCGCCGCGACCATCGCCCGCCGCCCGCCGGCCCGCCCCGGCGCGCGATCGGTGTCGGGTTCGGTGGTCACGCCGTCGGGCTCCACGTGGTCCCGCCGTCGCCGCTGCGGTAGATGCGGGCCCGCCGCCCGTCGAGCACGCCGGCATAGACGGTGGTGCCGGCCGCATCGAAGCTGACCGCGCTCGTCCCGGCCGGGAGTTGGATGGGCTGCCAGGTGGCGCCGCCGTCGCTGCTGCGAGCCCCGCCGCGCACGCCGACGGCGATGAGCTGCTTGGTGTCGGTGGGGTTCCACGCGGCGGCCATCGCCCCGCCCGGCCCGCCCAGCGGTTTGAAGGTGCGCCCGCCGTCGCTGCTGGTCACCAGGCCGGTAGACATGTCCGGGGCGATCAGCCGGTTCGGGTCTTTCGGGTCGACCAGGATGGTGCCCATGAACGAGCGGCCGGCCTGGGCGTTGCGGACCTGCCAGGTGTTGCCGCCGTCGGTGGAGGCCAGGAAGCCGGCCTTCGGTGAGCCCAGGTAGACGGTGCCGGCGGCAGCGCCGAGGGCGTGCACATCGTCGATCGCCGCGGCGCCGCCGACCTTGCGGAACGTCTGCCCGTGGTCGGTGGACCGGTACAACCCGGGGTGGCCGCCGACCAGCACCGTGTCCGGGGTGACCGCCCAGCCCATCGCGTCCGCGCCGTCCAGCGAGGCGACCCGCTGCCACTGCCGGCCACCGTCGTGGGACACCGCTACCGCCTCGTGCCCGCCCACGTACACGGCGTCGCCGATCACCGCGACGCTATGCAGGTCCCCGCCCACGACCGGCGCCCCGGCCGAGCCACCCGGGTCATCGTTGGTGCCCCGGGTGGCGACGTAGGCGATGCCGGCAACGATGAGCAGCACCGCAGCGCAGATCCCACCCCAGCGGGCCCACTGTCGGCGCCGGGCGGCCCGCCGGGCGAGTTCGGCCCGCTGCTGCGCCGCCGCGCGGCGTTGGGCGGCCTTGGCCGCCTTCCCGCGAGGTGGGGTCGTGCCGGACGAACGGACGGTGCTGGGCATCGTGCTGCTCCCTGGTGTGGAAGGACGATCGGCGTTCGCGGAAGCCGCGTGTCGGTGGGCTCACGGCGCAACGGTGCAGCGTCAGGTGCCTGGCCGAGGGCGTCACCGGCCGTGGGTCACATGCTGCTGTCGGACTTTCCGGCCTCGCTGCCCTGGCCGCGCAGCTCCGCGATCTCGGCGCGCAGCGCCGCGATCTCCTGCTGCGTGCCCGGGTCGGGTTGCCCGGCCTGGCCCGACGCGGTGCCCTGACGGTGCTGGCCGCGCATCATCCACATCATCGCGCCCATCATGGCCGCGCAGCCCAGCGGACCCAGCAGGTACAGCAGCTTGTCCATCCCGATCCCGTCCTCATCATCCGTACCGCCGGTCTATGACTCGGGGCACGAGCCAGGCCCACCGCGGTGACGTGTCCAGGTGGAGCCCCTCGCCGCATCTCCTACGCAGCTTAGGTGATAGCGTGCGGGTCGTCGACGACCGGGGCCGAGACGGGAAGGGGACCTGCTGGTGCGCCGCCGTACGCTGCTCGCCGCCGCGCCCGCCCCACTGGTCGCCGTGTTCGCTGGCTGCGCGGCCCGCCGCGGCACGCCGCCGTCGACCGCGGCGCGGGCGGACGAGCTGGCCGACCCGCGGCTCGGCACGGTGCAGACCGTCCCGCCCGCAGAGCGCGAACCGGCGTCGGCGGTGACCGGGCAGCTGCTCGAGGGCAGCGGGTTCGGTCTGGCCGGCTGGCGCGGGAAGGTGGTGGTGGTCAACTTCTGGGGGTCGTGGTGCGCGCCGTGCCGGGCCGAGGCCCCCGAGCTGGAGGCCACCTGGCAGGCCACCAAGGATCTCGGCGTGGCGTTTCTCGGGGTGGACATCCGCGACGGCCGCGACGCGGCGACCGCGTTCGTGGCCGCCTTCCACCTCACCTACCCGAGCCTGTACGACCCGCCGGGCAAGGTGGTGCTCGGCTTCCGCGACGTACCCCCCAACGTGGTGCCCGCCACCGTGCTGCTCGACCGCGGGCTGCGCATCGCCGCGGTGTTCCGCAGACGAGTCACCGGCCGCGAGCTCGACGCCGCGGTGCGCGCCCTCGCTGCCGGGGGCGGCGCCTGACATGGGCGCAACCCTCGCCGACACCGCCACCTCCGGGCCGCTGCTCGCCGCGCTCGGCGTGGCGATGCTGGCCGGGCTGGTCAGCTTCTTCGCCCCGTGCATGCTGCCGCTGGTGCCCGGCTACCTGTCCTACCTCACCGGCCTGACCGGCACCGACCTGGCCACCCCGGCGCAGCCCACCGACGGCGCCACCACAGGCACGGCCGTGCCGACCCGCCGCCGGGTGCGGGCGGTGACCGGCTCTGCCCTGTTCGTGGCCGGCTTCACCGGCGTGTTCACCCTGCTCGCCTACGCCGCCGGACAACTCGGCCGGGCCCTGCTGATGCACGCCCGCACCATCGAGATCATCGCCGGGGTGGTCACCGTGCTGCTCGGGCTGGCGTTCATGGACCTGCTGCCCGGCCTGTCCCGCACCTGGCGCCTCACCCGCCTACCCCGGGCCGGGCTGGCCGGCGCGCCGCTGCTCGGGGCCACGTTCGCGCTGTCCTGGACCCCGTGCCTGTCACCCACCCTCACCGCCGTCCTCGGCCTGGCCGCGGTGCAGGGCTCCGCCGCCCGCGGCACCGCCCTGGCCGCCGCCTACTCGCTGGGCATGGGGCTGCCGTTCATCGGCGCCGGCCTGCCCCACCTGCTGCGGCTGAGCCGATTCGCCCGCCGCCACGGCGCCTGGGTCACCCGCCTCGGCGGTGCCCTGCTCGTCGCGGTCGGCCTGGCCCTGATCACCGGCGGGTGGACCCAGTTCATCAACTGGCTGCGCGCCACCGTCGGCCCCGGCCAGATCGGCATCTAAGCAGACCGACACACCGCAAAGCTCCGCCCCCCGGGGCGCGAGCGTCTGCCCGGTCGCCGTGGCGGCCCGGTCACAGGCCGATGCCGGCCTGCATGTAGTCGATGTGGAACCACTCGAACCCGGGCAGGTTACGCAGCACCGCGCCGTACACCACGAACACGACGCCATAGATCGCCCAGACCCACCAGCGCAGCCGCAACGCCGGCAGCCGCCACCCGAACAGCCACTGCGCGCTCCACTGCACCAGCATGTAAAGCGCGAACGGCGTGCCGATCAGGGCCACCAGGTGCATCCGGGCGGCGTTGACCACATCCCCGTGCAGCAGGTACCACACCATCCGGGTCCCGCCGCAGGTCGGCCCGTTCGTGCCGAACATCGCATACCAGCCGCAGCCACCAAACAGATCCGGCTTGCGGTCGGTCGGGTTCGCCGCCAGCACATAGCCGACCGCGGCGGCCAGCATGCCCCACACGATCAGCGGGGACAACCGCACCCACCCAGCGGGACGATGCCCCGACGACCCGCCCCGGGCAGGGCCGACAAACGCCAGCGGGCCCGGGCCGGCCTCGGGCCTCGACAGGCCCGGCTGGTGGCCGGCGGCCACGGCCGCACCCTGCGGCCCCGGTGCGGAACGGGACATCACCATCGCGCCTCCATCGGTGCCGAGCAGCGGCCGGCTCCAACCTTGAGGTCCGGCGGCCCCGACCTCCTATGCATCGTAGTTTGTCACGTCACCGCGCGCGTGGCGTGCGCGCCGCGGCGGACCCGGCCGGGGAGCCGGGGCGCCGCCGGGGTCTACATGCTGGCGGCAGGGCATGCCTTGTCGATCAGCCGACCCGACTTCGCGGCCATGCCCTACCTACCCGTGGGCGGCCGGGCCGGCGTGTGCTCGCGTAGCGGTCACCCAGAGGTCGAGGAGTGTCGCATCCTCGGAATACCTACCTACCTACCTACCTACCTACCTACCTACCTACCTACCTACCTACCTACCTACCTACCTACCTACCTACCATTCGTGGCCTGCACGTCCTGGTCGGTGCGTCGGTGGTGGAGGCCGGTCCAGCCAACGACGGCGGCGACGGTGAGCAGCACGGCGCCGGTGTAGTAGACGGCCTGGATGCCGAGGATGTCGGCGAGCAGCCCGCCGAGGATCAGGGAGGCGAGCCGGCCGAGTTGCCACAGCAGGTCGAAGCTGGCGAAGAGGCGTCCGCGGATCTGCTCGGGGGTGGTGGCCTGGAGCAGGGAGTTGAAGGTGACCGCGCCGGTCGAGGTTCCGATGCCGTAGCCGACCAGCGATGCCAGCGCGACGGCCGGGGTGCGGGTGGCGGCCAGGATCGAGTCGACGGCGGCGCGCAGCAGGTAGGGGCCGAACACGAACGCGGCGCGGCGCGGGCTGCGAATGCGGGATAGCAGCAGCGGGCCGGCGGCCGCGCCGACGCCGATCGCGGCGAGCATGAGTCCGTAGCCGCGCCCGTCGAGGTGTAGCTGCCTGCGGGCGTAGACGACGAGCAGCGCGCTGGTGGCGCCGGCGGACAGGGCGGCGAGCAGTTGCCCGGCGGCCAGCGTGCGCAGCAGCCGGTGACGAACGAGCTGCGCGAGACCGGCGCGGGCATCGGCCAGCCAGCCGCGCCGGCGGGTGGGCGGGGCGGCGTGCGGTAGCCGCAGGCCGGCCAGCACGAGCGCGGACACGGCGAAGCTCGCGGCGTTGATCAGAAAGGCGGGGCTGAACCCGGCCCAGGTGACCAGCAGCCCGGCCAGCGGGGCGAGCACGATTTGGGAGACGACCGCGGCAGTCCAGATGCCGCTATTGGCGGCGACGAGCTGCTCGTCGTCGACCAGCGCGGGCAGGACCGAGGACGCGGCGGGGTTGAAGAACACCGCGGCGGCGGCCAGCCCGAACGCGAGGGTGTAGACGGCGGCGATGTGCCCGGCGGCCAACGGCAGCGCGGCGGCCAGCCCCATCCGCAGCACATCCGCGGCGATCATCACCCTGACCCGGGGGAACCGGTCGACGACCGTGCCGGCCACCGGGGCGAGCAGCAGCACCGGCAGGATCTCGGCGACCACCACACCGGACACGCCGAGACCGGATCCGGTCAGGCGCAGCACCAGCAGGGCGAGGGCCACCGTGTTGAACGTGTCACCCCACTGCGACGCGGTGCGGGCCAGCCACAACCGGCGATAGCCCGGACGCGACCACACCGAGCCGACCGTACGGTTCACGCCAGTCACAGTCGTCTACCCCGCAGATGGCTTGGCGCCAGGCCGGCCCGTCATATTCTCCCGGCCGGTTCGGCCGCCGGCACCTCGGCCTCACGGGGGAACAACGACCTCGTCGGCGGCACGACCGACGCCCGGGTACAACACCACCCTCGCAGGGCGATCCCGATGGCCACGCCGGGCGAGTTCGGCGAGCACGAATCCGGCTACGAGGCAGAGGCGATACCGGCGAAGGGGTCGGTGAACGCACGCCCGATCGTGACGGCCGGGTTGGCGAAACTCATGCTGCTGGTGAACCAGTAGGCGGCACCGACGTAGGCGCGGACCGCGGCCGGTGCGGCGGCGCCCCGGCCGGAGCGGGCCAGGGCGAAGACCAGCAGGATCAGCCCGGTGGTAGCGACGACCTCACCAAGCCATGGCCCTCGGTTCTATAGCCGGCACAGCACTCGCGGGATCGCCGCGGGCCAGCCGTTTCGGCCGGTTCCGCGGCTGGGCTGCGGCCCAACGCCGCCAGTACCGAACTGATCGTCGCGGGCAACTTCGTCGAGGTGTATCTGGCCAGGCAGGGCCACGACGGTCCGATCGGCATCAACTATCTGGAGAAGATCCAGCTCGCCACACCGGCGGCCGTCGATGGGGCGACGCTCGCCGGGGTGGAGTACGTCCTGATGGCGAGCCGCTCGCCCTCGCGGCCGGCTGCATCATCGCCGCCACCGCCATCGCAAGTCGAGCCTGATCAGGCGATCTGACGCCCAGCGACCCAACGTCCACGGCGAGCCTTGACCACCGCGTCCCGCCGGACATGTAGGTTGCGTGAAAGCACAGGCCAGCACGATGATTCCGCTCATGCCGGTCGGTAAAGCCAACGTGGTCCAGGAGGCGACGGTGAGCAAGCCGCGGATGGCGCTGTTCCCGACCAGCGAGGACTGGAACGCGGCGCGGACGGCCGCGGGCTGCAAAACCGGGTCGCACGAAGACATGCACGGCGGCGAGTTGGAGGTATCGCTGCTGCTGCACGGCGCTGCGCACCTGGTACGCGACGGGTATCAGACGGCCGACCATGAGGCGGACCAGCGCTCCGATCTGCTGACGTTAGGGATGCGCGGTTACACCTCGTCCGGGATCGTCGGCCGACCGTCGCTGGGCACTGCCGAGAAGGGCGCCGTGGTGTTGGACAGCCTGTCGCGGTCCTTCGCCCGGGTGCTGACCCTGCTGGACGGCTGATCCGTCCCGGCCGGGCCGCCGCCGAACTCGGCACTGGCCGGGTCGGCGATGCGGGCTTCCAAGCTCGCCAGGCGGCGGTCTTGGAAACGCAGGGTGGAGCGCGCTGCGGCCAGCCGTTCCTCCAGCGTGCGGTTGTCGGCGGTCAGCTGCCGGACGCGCTGCTTATTGACCCGTAAGGCAAGTGGCGGCGGCCTTGAGTTCGGTCACGGTGCCCGGATTCGCCTGTGCCACCTGGCGTTTCACGTCGCCGTTGAGCAGTTCGACGGGGTTCAGCTCGGGTGCGTAGCCGGGCAGCAGGTGCATCTCAATACTGTCAACGTGTTCGGCGAGCCAGTTCCGGACGTTGACGCGGCGGTGCAGCGGGTGCCGGTCCACGATCAGGTGGATCTTCCGGTCCAGGTGGCGGACCAGACGTTGCAGGTAGGCCAGGAACACCGGGCCGGTGAACGAGCCGCGGTAGCAGGTGAAGTACAACTCGCCCTGGTTGCTGATCGCGGCCATCACGTTGATCCCGAACCGTTTCCCGGTCTTCGGCACGACCGGGGGCCTGCCCCGCCAGAGCCCAGCCCTTGCCCACGCTGGAGTCCGAGCGCAGCCCGGTCTGGTCCAGCCACAAGATGATCGCCTTGTCCTTGGCCGCGCGGGCCTGGATCGCCGGGTACTCCTCGGCCAGCCACCGGGCGCGCGTCCATCCGATCGGTGCTCACCCACTCATCCGGTGGTACCGCGAGGAAGCGGAACACCGCCGGTGTTCCCGGTCGCTGAACTTGAGGACGTAGACGTCGCTGTGGATGAGGACGTAGACGGCCGGCCTGGTCCTCACCGTGACGGCGTGGTGTTCATGGCGCCGGTTCTTCGTGCTCACGGTGACGCCGTTGTCAGGGCGTACTGGTGCCCGCCCGACCCTTGATGATCAACGAAATGGTGTGGCGGCGAGCAGCCGCCCGCCGGTGAACACCCCGATGAGTGCCCATCCGTCGGCGTGTCGACCCCACCGGCGCCGCCAGGCGTACACCGCCGCGGCGAGTGCCTCCAGCGCGTCGCCCAGGCCGGTGGGCTGCGGCGGTGGACCGCCGGTGTGCACCTCGGCGTCTAGGCGGTGGGCGTGTTCGACACCGAGGTGGTGCAGCCACGCCAGGTGCGACTGGTCGCGGGGGCGGCGCAGCCAGCGGCGCACGGTGGCCGGCGGGCGTCCCAGCTCGGCCGCGATGCGCCGGTACCCATGCCCGGCGGCCTTGGCCACCAGGGCGGCACCGACGACCTCGGTAGCGTCAGCCAGCCGCGGCTGACACCAGGCCGGCAGCAGCACCTGGCTGGTACGGCACGAGCCGCAGCGGGCCCGCCGCGGGCGGACCGACCGGGACGCCCCAATCGCGGCCGCGTACCCGCCGCATCCGCGCCCACGACCATGGCCGCAGCGGCACGGCGCAGCGCGGGCAGGCCAGCCGCCCAGCGGTCAGGTCCGCCTCGGCCTGCTCGACGTCCAACACGATGATCACGACGGTGGGCTCCTGTCATGGCGCGAGCCTTCCTACCACACCGGCGCCCGGCAAGGGGTCAACTCGTGTTGCCCGCCCGTACGCCGGACTGTCCACTTGAGACGGTTCCGGCCCGCGCCGACACACCCGCAGCACGAGGACGCGTTCCACGGCAGGACCGGTGGGCGCGCACGGACGGCCGCCGTCCTGTCCAAGGTGATGACGAGCACCAAGCCCACCAGCGCCCGAATCGCATCCTCAGCGTCAATGACGGAACCGGGCCGTTACGTCCTCACCCAGAACGCTCGGGGACAGCGGTCCCTTCGCACCGTCCGGAAGGTCAACCATTCTCGGTACCACGTGGAAGTGCACGTGCTCGAAGCCCTGCCCCTCGGCGAACTGTGCGACGTAGGTCTTCACACACCCGGTCACCGCGTGCAGTGCCCGGGACAGCCGGCCGGTACTCCCGTCGATGTCGGCGTACACCTCTACAGCGCGCGGATGGCGGCGAGGGTGGTCGCTTTCCGGTGGGCCGCCGCCCGGCTCACCGGCGCACCGTTCTGGTCCGTACGGGCATGGCGGAACCCGGTCCCGTTCGGCCAGGAAACACTGCCGTAACGCTTGTTGACTTGCAGTGATCACAAGACTACGTATTGTCTGAAGCTTCTCGTGCATCCCAGACCGGCCGGTCGGATCGGCAACACCCACATACCAGCGGTACCCGCCTTGGCGGTTCCGTGACAGGTCTGTGCGGGCCGCCCATCCCGCAGGAGGGAACATGCTCCGTCTACCGCGTCGACCGGTCCGATACCTCTCGTTGCTCGTCCTGGCAACGGGCGTACTTCTCGTGCCCGCCGCTCCGGCCAGCGCCGACGACCCGGTCGCCGACCTCGACTGCACCATTACCGTCACCGTCGCCGTTGACCCCCCGTTGACCCCGGAGACAC
>WNGB01006003.1_pt1 | contig 18010 bp, 13 predicted proteins | sample 5400681 | NCBI WGS metagenome assembly WNGB01 (sample SAMN13153367, study PRJNA577476) | soil metagenome | isolation source: 115 cm soil or saprolite under grassland replicate 2 | place: USA:California | collected 2016-06-15 | reverse complement strand
CTTCCTTCCTCGACGGTGTAGGCCGACCCTTCACCGCAGGTTAGTGCATAAGCATTCGGGTTAAGAAGCAAAACGCTGGACACAGCAAGAAGGGCTTTTGCGGAGATAGCGCGAACGGTTCTGTCCATAGAGGCAACGGCTGTCAACGTTTCCGCTGCGGCGGCAGGTCGGTGCACACGCCCTCGAAGGCCTCGGCCGCCATGCCGACGGACTCGGAGAGCGTCGGATGCGGGTGGATGGTGCTTCCGACATCGGTCGCGTCCGCGCCCATCTCGACCGCGAGCGCCAGCTCGCTGATCAAGTCGCCCGCCCCGGTGCCGACGATGCCACCTCCCAGTATCCGATGGGTTTCACCATCAAAAATCAACTTTGTGAAGCCCTCGTCGCGCGCGTTGGCGATTGCGCGCCCCGATGCGCTCCACGGAAACTTCGCGACCTGCGCCTTGGCGCCACTCTTTTTCGCCTCGTCCTCGGTGAGGCCGACCCATGCGATCTCGGGATCGGTATAGGCGACCGAAGGAATGACGCGCGCATCGAAGTGCGACTTCATGCCCGCCGCCGCTTCCGCTGCGACATGGCCCTCGTGCACCGCCTTGTGCGCGAGCATCGGGTTGCGGGCGATGTCGCCGATCGCGTAGATGTTCGCGACATTGGTGCGCATCTGCGAGTCCGTTTCAATGAAGCCTTTCTCGCTGACGGCAATGCCTGCTTTCTCCGCGCCGATCCGCTTGCCGTTGGGCGTGCGGCCCACCGAGACCAGCACCATGTCGTAGCGCCGCGGCTCGGCGGCGTCGAACCATACCCGGATGCCGTCCTGCGTCGCTTCCGCCTTGGTGGTCCTGGTCTTGAGCATCACGTTGTCGAAGCGCCCGGCGTTCGCCTTCTGCCACACCGCGACCAGATCGCGGTCGGCGCCGAGCATCAGGCCGTCCAGCATCTCGACCACGTCGAGCCGCGTGCCGAGGGTCGAGTAGACCGTGCCCATTTCGAGCCCGATGATGCCGCCGCCGATCACCAGCATGTTCTTCGGCAGGCTCCTCAGCTCGAGCGCGCCGGTCGAGTCGACGATGCGCGGGTCCTCCGGCAGGAACGGCAGCCTGGCCGCCTGCGAGCCGGCGGCGATGATCGCGCTGGCGAAGCGCAGCTTCTTCTTGCCCTCCTGGGTGTCCACGGCGAGCAGGTTTCTGCCTTCGAAGCTTCCTGCTCCCTGCAATACCGTCACCTTGCGCAGCTTCGCCATGGCGGCAAGGCCGCCGGTAAGCTTGCCGACTACCTTGTCCTTGAACGAGCGCAGCTTGGCGAGGTCGAGGTTCGGCTCGCCGAAGGCGATGCCGTGCGCCGCGAGGCTGCGCGCGGCGTCCACTACCGCAGCGGTATGCAGCAGCGCTTTGGACGGGATGCAGCCGACGTTGAGGCACACGCCGCCGAGCGTCGGATAGCGCTCGACGAGCACGGTCTTGAGCCCGAGGTCGGCGGCGCGAAAGGCCGCCGAGTAGCCGCCCGGCCCGGCGCCGAGCACGACCACGTCGCAGTCGACCTCCGCAGCGGTTTGCGCGGGAGGTGACGAGGGTTTTGCCGCCTCCGCCTTCACCGCCTGCTGCGAATCAAGCACCAGGATCGGCGTTCCCTGCGACACCTTGTCCCCGACCTTGACCTTGAGCGCCCTCACCACGCCCGCATCCGGCGAGGGAATCTCCATCGTCGCCTTGTCCGATTCCAGCGTGATGAGCGACTGCTCGTTCGCGATCGAGTCGCCCGGCTTGACCAGGACCTCGATCACCTCGACCTGCTTGAAGTCCCCGATGTCGGGGACTAATACCTCGCGCATCACTGCCTTGCCTTGGCCATCTCAGAGGATCAGCTTGCGGATGTCCGACAGCACCGAGGCGAGGGAGCTGGAAAAGCGCGCCGCCGTGGCGCCGTCGATCACGCGGTGGTCGTAGGACAGCGCGAGCGGCAGCATCAGGCGAGGCGTGAATTCCTTGCCGTTCCACGACGGGCGGATCGCCGAGCGCGCGACGCCGAGAATCGCCACTTCGGGCGCGTTGATGATCGGCGTGAAGGCGTTGCCGCCGATGCCGCCGAGGCTGGAAATCGAGAATGTGCCGCCCTGCATGTCGCCGGGCCTGAGCTTCTTGTCGCGCGCGAGCTTCGAGATATCGGCGAGCTCGTGCGCCAGCTCGAACACGCCCTTGCGGTCGGCATCGCGCACCACCGGCACCACCAGTCCCTCCGGCGTGTCGACGGCGACCCCGATGTGGTAGTACTTCTTCACGATCAGGCTCTCGCCCGACTTGTCGAGCGAGGCATTGAGCTGCGGGAATTGCTTGAGCGCAGTGACGCAGGCCTTGATCATGAAGGCGAGCATGGTCAGCTTGAAGCCCTTCTTCTCGGTCTCGACCGTCTGCGCCTTGCGGAACGCCTCGAGCTCGGTGATGTCCGCCTCGTCGAAGTGCGTGACGTGCGGAATCGAGATCCAGTTGCGGTGCAGGTACGGCCCCGAGAGCTTCTGGATGCGCGACAGCGGCTGCGACTCGACCGGGCCGAACTTGGCGAAGTCGACCTCGGGCCAGGCCGGCAGATTGAAGGGCAACCCTCCCTGCCCCCCCTTGTCAGGGGGGTGAACCCCTTTCGCAAGCGCGCCCTTGACGAAGCCTTGCACGTCGGCGTGCAGGATGCGCCCCTTCGGGCCGCTGCCCTGCACCCGCGCGAGATCGACGCCGAGCTCGCGCGCGAACTTGCGCACCGAGGGACTGGCATGCGGCTTGGGCGCGAGCTCGTCGTGCGGCTCGCGCGGCACCGGCCGCGGTGCGGTATCCGGAGCCGGTGCCGGGGACACGGCTTTGGCAGGCGGCCTCGGCGCCCCGGTCTGCTTCGGTGCTTCTGCCTTGATCTCGCCTTTCGCCTCTCTGGGTTCGAGCAGCAGGATCGGCGAATCCTTCGCCACCTTGTCGCCGACTTTCACCTTCAGCGATTTGACTACGCCAGCCGCCGGCGACGGAATCTCCATCGTCGCCTTGTCCGACTCGAGCGTGATGAGCGACTGCTCCTTGGCGACTGCGTCGCCCGGTTTCACCAGCACCTCGATGACTTCGACTTCCTTGAAGTCGCCGATGTCGGGGACGGGGACGGTGATAACCCCCCCCGCCCCCCCCTTGTCAGGGGGGGCAGCAGCTTTTTCAGGCTTCTCTTCCTTCTTCGGTTTTTCTGGGGCCTTGGCGACTTTCTCCTCGGAGTCGAGCAGCAGGATCGGCGTGCCCTGCGACACCTTGTCGCCCATCTTCACCTTCAGCTCCTTCACCACGCCGGCCGCGGGCGACGGGATCTCCATCGTCGCCTTGTCCGATTCCAGCGTGATGAGCGACTGCTCCTTGGCGACGGCGTCGCCCGGCTTCACCAGCACCTCGATGACTTCGACTTCCTTGAAGTCGCCGATGTCCGGAACGACGACCTGATTCATACCGTGGTCGGGTCGGGCTTCTCGGGATTGATGCCGTATTTCTTGATGGCGTCGGCGACGCTCTTCGGCTTGGCTTCGCCCTGATCGGCGAGCGCCTTGAGTGCGGCGATGGTGACGAAGGCGCGGTTCACCTCGAAGAAGTGGCGCAATCTGGCGCGGGAATCGGAACGGCCGAAGCCGTCGGTGCCGAGCACGCGGTACATGCGACCCGGCGGGATGAACGGCCGGATCTGCTCGGCGAAGGTCTTCATGTAATCGCTTGCGGCGACCACTGGACCTGAAGGGCGTATCTGTAAAACCTCGGTGACATACGGCGTGCGCGGCTTCGCTTCCGGGTGCAACATGTTCCAGCGGTCGGCGGCCAGGCCGTCGCGGCGCAACTCGGTGAAGCTGGTCGCGCTCCAGACATCGGCGCCGACGCCCCAGTCGGCTTCGAGCAGCTCGGCGGCCGCGAGCACCTCGCGCAGGATCGTTCCCGAGCCCAGCAGCTGCACTCGCAGTTTATTTTTACTTTTTGATTCTTTAATTAAGTGCATTCCCTCCAGGATGCCCTGCTCTGCGCCCTGCGGCATCGGCGGGTGCTCGTAGTTCTCGTTCATCAGGGTGATGTAGTAGTACACGTCCTCCTGGTTCGTCACCATGCGGCGCAGGCCGTCATGAATGATCACCGCCACCTCGTAGCCATAGGTCGGGTCGTACGACACGCAGTTGGGGATCACCGACGACAGGACATGCGAATGCCCGTCCTCGTGCTGCAGGCCTTCGCCGTTGAGCGTGGTGCGCCCGGCGGTCGCGCCAAGCAGAAAGCCCCGGGCGCGCTGGTCCGCAGCCGCCCAGGCGAGGTCGCCGACGCGCTGCATGCCGAACATCGAGTAGAAGATGTAGAAAGGCACCGTCACTTCGTTCGAATGGCTGTACGAGGTCGCCGCAGCGATCCACGAGGAGAACGCGCCCGCCTCGTTGATGCCTTCCTCGAGGATCTGGCCCTGCTTGTCCTCGCGGTAGAACATCACCTGGTCCTTGTCGACCGGCTCGTACTTCTGGCCCTCGGCAGCGAAGATGCCGAGCTGCCGGAACATGCCTTCCATGCCGAAGGTGCGCGCCTCGTCGGGAACGATCGGCACGATGCGCTTGCCGATCTCCTTGTCGCGCACCAGCGCGGTGAGCGTGCGCACGAAGGCCATCGTGGTCGAGATCTCGCGGCCTTCGCCCGAACCCTTCAGCACCGCCTCGAAAGCCGAAAGTGGCGGCACCGCCGGCACGGCTTCGGCCTTGCGCCGCCGCTGCGGCAGGTAGCCACCGAGCGCTTGCCTGCGCTCGTGCAGGTACTTCATCTCCGGCGAGTCCGCCGGCGGAAAATAGAACGGCAGCTCCTCGAGCTTGTCGTCGGGAATCGGGATGCGCAGCTGGTCGCGGACTTCCTTGAGCGTCTCCGTGTCGACCTTCTTCAGCTGGTGGGTGGGGTTCTTCGCCTGCCCCGCCTTACCCAAGCCGAAGCCCTTGATGGTCTTGGCGAGGATCACGGTCGGCTGCCCCTTGTGCTTCACCGCCGCAGCGTAGGCGGCATAGACCTTGTGCGGATCGTGGCCGCCGCGGTTCAGGCGCCAGATGTCCTCGTCGCTCATGCGCGCGACCATCTCGAGCAGCTTCGGATGCTTGCCGAAGAAGTGCTTGCGCACGAACGCGCCGTCGTTCGCCTTGTAGTTCTGGTATTCGCCGTCGACGGTCTCCTCCATCACGCGCAGCAGGATGCCGTCCTTGTCGCGCGCGAGCAGCGGGTCCCAGTACGAGCCCCAGATCACCTTGATCACGTTCCAGCCCGCGCCTCTGAAGTCGCCCTCCAGCTCCTGGATGATCTTGCCGTTGCCGCGCACCGGGCCGTCGAGCCGCTGCAGGTTGCAGTTGACGACGAAAACCAGGTTGTCGAGCTTCTCGCGGGCGGCGAGCCCGATCGCGCCGAGCGATTCCGGCTCGTCCATCTCGCCGTCGCCGCAGAACGCCCACACCTTGCGGTTCGCGGTCTGTGCGAGGCCGCGCGCCTCCAGGTACTTGAGGTAGCGCGCCATGTAGATGGCCTGGATCGGCCCCAAGCCCATCGACACGGTCGGGAACTGCCAGTAGGCCGGCATCAGCCAGGGGTGCGGATACGACGACACGCCCTTGCGGTCCACTTCACGCCGGAAATTGAGCAACTGCTCCTCGGTCATGCGGCCTTCGAGCAGCGAGCGCGCGTACACGCCCGGCGAGGAATGTCCCTGGAAATAGATCAGGTCACCGCCGTGGCCTTCATGCGGCGCCTGCCAGAAGTGCTGCTGGCCGGTGCCGAACAGCGTGCCGACCGAGGCGAAGCTCGCGATGTGACCGCCGAGCTCGTCGTCGCTCTTGTTGGCGCGCACCACCATCACGATCGCGTTCCAGCGGCAAATGGAACGAATGCGCTCCTCGAGCGGCACATTGCCCGGCGTACGCTCCTCCATGTGCGGCGGGATGGTGTTGATGTACGCCGTGTTCGGGGAAAACGGGATGTAGGCGCCCGAGCGGCGCGCCTGGTCGATCAGGCGCTCGAGCAGGAAATGCGCGCGCTCGGGGCCTTCGCGCTCGAGCACGGCATCGAGCGCATCGAGCCATTCCTGCGTCTCGAGCGCGTCGGGATCGTTTGCGGCGGGAAACTGGGGAACGGCTGACATGAGGCGCTCAGCTCCTGAATTGGGCTGCGGGGGGGCGCGCCAAGCTTAATACGAGGAACGCAGGGGCTCAAGGGGCGGGGCCTGGCAACACGCCCTGACCTCAGTGCTAGACTGCGGCCCCCCATGGTTGCACGCATCCTCGACGGCAAGGCCCTTGCAGCCTCGATTCGAGCGGACCTCAAGCAAAAAGTTGCTGCGCTGGAGCAGCGCGGAGTCAGGCCCGGGCTCGCCGTCATCCTGGCGGGCGACGACGCGGCATCGCGCGTCTACGTGCGCAACAAGGTGCTCGCCAGCGAGCAGACCGGCGTGCGCTCCGAGCTTTGCGAATTTCCTTCCTCGGTGACCGAAAACGAGCTGCTCGATAGAGTCGCGGCACTGAATGCGGATGTCGCCGTGCACGGCATCCTGGTGCAGCTGCCCTTGCCGAAGCAGGTGAACGCGGCGCGCCTTCTCCAGGCGGTAGCGCCGGCGAAGGATGTCGACGGCTTTCACGCCGCCAATCTCGGCGCGCTGCTTGCAGGGAACCCGAGGGTCGTGGCGTGCACGCCCGCAGCGGTGATGCGCATCCTCGAGCACGCCGGCGTACGGCTTGCGGGGCAGCAGGCGGTGGTGATCGGCCGCTCGAGCATCGTCGGCAAGCCGCTGGCGTTGCTTCTTCTACAGCGTGACGCGACGGTGACGATTTGTCATTCCAAGACAGAAGACATCGAATCGATTACACGGCAAGCCGATATTCTCGTCGCCGCGGTCGGCAGGGCGAAACTCGTCGGGCGCGCGATGGTCAAACCCGGCGCCTGCGTGATCGACGTCGGCGTCAACCGCCTCGCTGACGGCACGCTCGCCGGCGACGTCGACTTCGATGCCGTCAAGGAAGTGGCGGGCTGGATCACGCCGGTACCCGGCGGAGTGGGCCCGATGACCATTGCAATGCTTCTCGAAAACTGCGTGCGCGCCGCTTCACTATGAACCCGCTGTTGGACTTTTCAGGACTGCCTCGTTTTTCCGAACTGAGGCCCGAGCACGTGGCCCCCGCGCTCGACCAGTTGCTCGCCGAGGGCCGCGCCACGATCGCGGCGGTCACTCATGCGGGCGCGACATGGGATGCTTGCATCGCCCCGCTCGACGACGCCAAGGAGCGGATCGGCCGCGCGTGGGGGCAGGTGGAGCACTTGCATGCAGTGCTGGATAGTCCCGAATTGCGCGAGGCCTACAACGCCAACCTCCCCAGGCTGACGCAGTTCTGGACCGAGCTCGGCCTGAACCACGCCCTGTTCGAGAAGTACCGGGAGCTCGGGGGCTCTGCGGAGTTCGCTTGCCTTTCCCCCGCCAGGAGGAGAATCGTCGAAAACGCCTTGCGCGATTTCCGGCTGAGCGGCGCCGAGCTGCCGCAGGACACGAAGGCCCGCTTTGCCGAGATCGATCAGGAGCTCTCGAAACTGGGGGCGAAGTTCTCCGAAAACCTGCTCGATGCGACCAACGCGTTTTCGATCGTGGTCGACGAGAAGAGAATCTCCGGCATTCCCGGCGATGTGCTGGCCGCGGCGCGCGAAGCGGCACAGAAGGCGGGCAGGCCCGGCTGGAAATTCACGCTGCTCGCGCCTTCGTACGGGCCGCTGATGAAATATGCCGACGACCGCTCGTTGCGCGAAGCGCTGTATCGGGAATCCGCGACCCTGGCCTCCGAGTTCGGCAAACCCGAATGGGACAACACCCCGATCATCGCGAGGCTCGTGACGCTGCGCAAGGAGCAGGCCGAGCTCCTCGGCTACGACAACTATGCGGAGGTATCGCTGGTTCCCAAGATGGCGCAATCCACGGCGCAAGTGCTCTCGTTCCTGGAGGATCTCGCGCTGCGGGCACGTCCGTTCGCCGAGCGGGACGCAGACGAGCTGCGCCGCTTCGCCAGGACCGAGCACGGAATCGACCGCCTCGAGTCGTGGGACGTCGCCTATGCTTCCGAGAAACTGCGCACCAAGCACTACGCATTTTCGGACGAGGAAGTGAAGCAGTACTTCCCGGAGGAGGTCGTGACGGCGGGCCTGATTCGCGTCGCCGAAACGCTATATGAGATAAGGATCAGCCCTTCCAGCGCTCCGGTTTGGCACGAGGACGTGCGCTTTTTCGCGATTCGCGACGCTTCCGGCGCGGTGGTCGGGGAGTTTTACGTGGACCTCTATGCACGCGAGACAAAACGCGGCGGCGCATGGATGGACAGCGCCATAAGCCGGCGGCGCAAAGGCCGCCTGCTGCAGACGCCGGTCGCCTATCTCAATTGCAATTTCTCGCGGCCGGTGGGAAACAGGCCCGCGCTCTTCACGCACGACGAAGTTCTGACGCTGTTCCACGAATTTGGTCATGGACTGCATCATTTGCTGACCCGCATGGAGGATCTGGGTGTTTCCGGCCTGGGCGGTGTCGAGTGGGATGCGGTCGAGCTTCCAAGCCAGTTCATGGAGAACTTCTGCTGGGAATGGGAGGTGCTGCGGCAGATGACGCGCCACGTGGATACAGGTTCTCCTATTCCCAAAACCTTGTTTGACCGCATGCTCGCGGCGAAGAATTTCCAGAGCGGGCTCGACACGCTGCGGCAGATCGAGTTCGCGGTTTTCGACATGCGGCTGCATTCCGACTTCGACCCCGGCGCGGGACACAGCGCCTTGCAACTGCTCGAGGAAGTGCGCGAGCGCGTCGCGGTGCTCAAGCCGCCGCCGTACAACCGCTTTCCGAACAGCTTCGGGCACATTTTCGGCGGCGGCTACGCGGCCGGCTATTACAGCTACAAGTGGGCGGAAGTGCTGTCCGCGGATGCCTATAGCTTCTTCGAGGAGCAAGGCGTTTTGAGCGCCGACGCGGGACGGCGCTTCCGCGACGAGATTCTCGCCGTGGGCGGCAGCCGCCCCGCCGCCGAATCGTTCCGCGCCTTCCGCGGCCGCGAGCCGAGCGTCGAGGCGCTACTCAGGCACAGTGGTATGATTTCCGCATGAGGCGCGCCGCAGTTTTGCTTTTGATTTTTTTCAGCATCGGTGCGTCGGCGCAGCAGCTTTACCGCTGGACCGATGAGAAAGGGCGCGTGCATGTCACCGACACGCCGCCGCCGCCAAGCGCAAAATCGGTACAGAAGAAAGCTGCCCCGGGCGCAGCCGCCTCCGGCGCGGCCGAAACCCCGGGGAACGAGCCGTACGCGCTGCAGATGGCGCGCAAGAGTAACCCCGTCACGCTCTATACCACGCCGGGCTGCGAGGCTTGCGGCGAAGCGCGCAAGCTCTTAAATGCGAGGGGCGTGCCCTTCAGGGAAGTGAGCGTCGACAGCGAGAAGGACCTCGACGAGCTGAAGAAAGTGGTCGGCAGCAATTCGGTGCCGTCGATCGTCGTCGGCGAGACGGTGCAGAAGGGCTTCGAGGATACGGCCTACAATCGCGTGCTCGACGCCGCCGGCTATCCGAAGGCCGGCATCCTGCCGCAGCGCAGGCAGGCCGAGCCGAAGGCTGAATCCCAGGCCGAGGCGAAGCCGGCGCCGGAAGAGGAAGCGCCCCGCGGGCCCTATTCGCCTGGAGCTGCGCCGCAGCGCTCGCAGAGGAAGTGACGCCGGAGAAGTGAGCTACAGGCTCGCGACCTGGAACGTCAATTCGCTCAAGGTCCGTCTACCCCACCTGCTCGACTGGCTCGCGCAAGCGCAGCCCGACGTGATGTGCCTGCAGGAGACCAAGACCGAGGACGCGAATTTTCCGCTCGCCGCGATCCAGGCCGCAGGCTACCAGGCGGTGTTCTGCGGCCAGAAAGCCTACAACGGCGTCGCGATCCTTGCGCGCTCGGCGCTGACCGAAGTCGCGTACGGCATCCCGGATTTTCCCGACGATCCCAAGCGCAGCATCGCCGCGACCGTCGGCGAGCTCCGCGTAGTCTGCCTGTATGCGCCGAATGGCCAGGCGCTCGGGTCGGACAAGTACCTCTACAAGCTGCGCTGGTACGAAGCGCTCGCGGCATGGCTGAAAAGCGAGCTTGCGCGCCGGCCGCGGCTCGCGGTGCTCGGCGATCTCAACGTCGCGCCGGAGGACCGCGACGTGCACAACCCGAAGCGCTGGGAAGGCCTGATCCATGTCTCGGAGCCCGAGCGCGCCGCCTTCCGGCGCCTGCTCGAGCTCGGCTTCGCGGACGCCTTCCGCCTGTTCGCGCAGCCGGAGAAGGAATTCTCGTGGTGGGACTATCGCCTGATGGCGTTCCAGCGCGGCTGGGGACTGCGCATCGACGAAATCCTGCTGTCGCCGGAACTTGCCGCGCAATGTGTCGCCTGCACGATAGACAAGGCACCGCGCGCACGCGAGCGGCCGTCGGATCACGCCCCGGTCATCGCGGAGCTCGGCTAGTCGATCTGCTGGTAGGCCGGTAGGGTCAGGAACTCGACGTAGTCGCCGACGATGAGCTTCTCGAACAGCGTTGCCGCTTCCTCGTACTTGCCGGCGCTGTAGGCCATTTCTCCGAGGTAGGTCTTCACTTTCGGCAGCTCTTCCGCCAGCAACTGCCTGAAGAGCCCGACCGTCACCTTGCGGCCGTCTTCGAGGACGCCCTTCGGCGAGCGGATCCACTGCCAGATCTGCGAGCGCGAGATCTCGGCGGTGGCGGCATCTTCCATCAGGTTGAACACCGGCACGCAGCCGTTGCCGGCGAGCCACGCTCCGAGGTACTGGACGCCGACCGAGATGTTGTTGCGCAGCCCGGCCTCGGTGATCGGCTTCTCGGGCTGGAAGTCGAGGAGATGCTTCGCGCTCACGGCGACGTCGGGCCGCTGGCGGCCGTACTGGTTGGGCCCGCGCATGTGCTCATCGAACACCTGCTTCGCGACCGGCACCAGGCCCGGGTGCGCCACCCAGGTGCCGTCGCAGCCGTCGGTGACCTCGCGCAGCTTGTCCTGGCGCACCTTCTCCAGCGCCGCCTCGTTCGCCGCCGCATCGTTCTTGATCGGGATCTGCGCTGCCATGCCGCCCATCGCCGGCGCGCCGCGCCTGTGGCAGGTCTTGACGAGCAGCAGCGAGTAGGCGCGCATGAACGGCGCGGTCATGGTGACCTGCGAGCGGTCGGCGAGGCAGAAATCCTGATTGGCGCGGAATTTCTTGATGCAGGAAAAGATGTAGTCCCAGCGTCCGATGTTGAGTCCGGCCGAATGCTCGCGCAGCTCGTACAGGATCTCGTCCATCTCGAAGGCCGCGAGCAGAGTCTCGATCAGCGCAGTTGCCTTGATGCTTCCCCGGGGAACGTCCAGTTCTTTCTGGGAAAAAACGAAAACATCGTTCCACAGCCGCGCCTCGAGGCGCGATTCCATCTTCGGCAGGTAGAAATACGGCCCCGAGCCGCGCGCCATCAGCTCTTTGGCGTTGTGGAAGAAGAACAGCGCGAAATCGAACAGCGAGCCCGACACCGCCCGGCCATCGACCCGCACGTGCTTTTCGTCCAGGTGCCAGCCGCGCGGCCGCGGGATCAGCACCGCAGTATTCTCGTTCAGCCGATAGCGCTTGCCGCTCTGCTCGAAACTGATGGTGCGGCGCACGGCGTCGCGCAGGTTCACCTGCCCGTCGATCATGTTGTGCCAGGTCGGGCAGTTCGCGTCCTCGAAATCGGCCATGAAGGTCGATGCGCCCGAGTTGAGAGCATTGATCACCATCTTGCGGTCGGTCGGGCCGGTAAGCTCGACGCGCCGCTCGAGCAGGTCTCTCGGCTGCGGCGCCACCGCCCATTCCTGCTTTCTGATGTCGCTGGTCTCGGGAAGAAAATCCGGCAGCTTGCCGGCGTCGAACTCCTGCTGGCGCGCGGCGCGGCGCGCGAGCAGCTCCTGGCGCGAGGACTCGAACTTGCGGTGCAGCCTGGCGACGAAAGCCAGCGCCTCCGGGGTCAGGATCTCGGCGAATTCAGCCGAGACGCGAGCGTTGACGGAGGCGTCCTGGGGACGCGCGAGAGGCAACTGCATCGGCCCATTCTATTTGCGGAAATGCCGCACTGCAACATGAAATCGCGGACCGAACGGAGTAGGCTCGCTTTCCGACCAGCGGGGCTGTATTTCACATCATGAAATCCATCTGCAAGATTCTAATCCTGGGCGCCTCTTACGGCTCCCTCTTGGCGACCAAGCTCCTGCTCGCGGGGCACACGGTCAAGCTCGTATGCCTCCCTGCCGAGGCCGAGCTGATCAACAAGGAAGGTACGCGGGTGCGCATGCCTGTCAAAGGCCGTGACGGGCTGGTCGAGGTCGACTCGCGCAAGCTGCCGGGCAAGCTTTCCGCCGACATTCCAGGCGCGATCAAGCCCTCCGACTACGACCTGGTGGCGCTGGCGATGCAAGAGCCCCAGTATCGTTCGCCCGGCGTGCGCGAGCTGCTCGACGCGGTGGCAAAGGCCGGGGTGCCTTGCATGTCGATCATGAACATGCCGCCGTTGCCGTACCTCGCGCGGATTCCGGGCGTGTCGGTCGATGCGTGCAGGAGCTGCTACACCGATGCCGCTGTCTGGGACAGTTTCGACCCGGCGCTGATGACACTGTGCAGCCCGGACCCGCAGGCTTTCCGCCCGCCCGAAGAAAAAATCAACGTGCTGCAGGTCAGGCTGCCGACCAACTTCAAATCGGCGCGCTTTCCGTCGGACGCACATACCGCAATGCTGCGTCGCCTCGAGGCTGACATCGAAGCGGCGCGCTTCGACAACGTCGAGCTGCCGGTAAAGCTCAAGGTGCACGACTCAGTCTTCGTGCCGCTCGCGAAGTGGGCGATGCTGATCGCGGGCAATTACCGCTGCATCACAAAGGACGGCATACGGCCCATCAAGGAAGCCGTGCACAGCGATCTCGAAGCATCACGTGCCGTGTACAACTGGGTCGTCAGGCTGTGCGTGCTGCTTGGCGCTGAGGAGAAGGACCTGGTTCCCTTCGAGAAGTATGCCGCAGCGGCGCAGGGGCTGGCGAGCCCTTCTTCGGCGGCTCGCGCCCTGTTCGGCGGCGCGCCCCATATCGAGCGTGTCGATCGCCTGGTCCAGACCATCGCGGCACAGAAGGGCCTGCGCCTGGACGCGCTGGACGAGGTGGTGCGTCTCGTCGATGCGAAGCTCGATGCCAATCGCAAGGCGGCGCAGCCGTCCGTCGCCACAGCCGGATTGTCTCCGGCCAAGACAAAGAAAAGAGCCTAGCTCTCCGGCGCGGAATCGTCTTCGATTCCGAGCTCCTGGATTTTCCTGGTGATGGTGTTGCGGCCCATGCCGAGGAGGTTGGCGGCGTCGATGCGCCGGCCAGCGGTCCGGGCTAGCGCCCGGACGATAAGCGCGCGCTCGAATTGGCGCCCCAGGGCATCGAGAATTCCGGTGTCGCCGCGCGCCAGGCGCCGCTCGACCTCCTGCTCGAGCGCAGCGAGCCAGTCGGGCGCCGCGCCCGCCGCCTGATCGCGGAATTCGGTCGGCAGGTCGCCGGTGTCGATCACCTGCCCGGCGGCCATCACGGTGAGCCAGTGGCACAGGTTCTCGAGCTGGCGCACGTTGCCGGGGAACGCAAGGCGCGAGAGATGCGCCAGCGCATCCTCGGAGAAGCGCTTGGGCTCGACGCCGAGCTGCTTGCCGCTCGCAGCGAGGAAATGGCGCGCGAGCAGCGGGATGTCCTCGGGGCGCTCGTGCAGGCTGGGCAGCCGCAGGCGGATCACGTTCAGGCGGTGGTACAAATCCTCGCGGAACGAGCCGTCGCGCACGCGCTCCTCGAGGTTCTGGTGCGTGGCCGCGATGACGCGCACGTTCACCTTGAGCTGCTGGTGGCCGCCGACGCGATAGAAAGTGCCGTCGGAAAGCACTCGCAGCAGACGCGTCTGCAGCTCGGCGGGCATGTCGCCGATCTCGTCGAGGAACAGCGTCCCGCCCTCGGCCTGCTCGAAGCGGCCGCGCCGCTGCTGCTGCGCGCCGGTGAACGAGCCGCGCTCATGGCCGAAGAGCTCGGATTCGAGGAGATCCTTCGGCATCGCGGCAGTGTTGATTGGGATGAACGGCTTCGCGGCGCGTGCACTGTGGCGGTGCAACGCACGCGCCACGAGCTCCTTTCCGGTTCCTGATTCCCCCGTGATCAGCACCGTCGCGCTCGACTGCGACAGCCGCCCGATCGCGCGGAATACCTCTTGCATGGCAGGTGCCTGCCCCAGGATCTCAGGCGTCTCGCCCAAGGGCTCCATTGCTTGAGCTTCCTTTCTACTTTCGTCGAGCGCGCGGCGAATCAGCTCCACCGCCTGGTCCACGTCGAAAGGTTTGGGCAGGTACTCGTAGGCACCGCCCTGGAAAGCGGCGACCGCGGAATCGAGATCGGAGTAAGCGGTCATGACGATCACCGGCACCGCCGGATGTCGCGTCTTGACTGCCTGCAGCAGCTCGAGGCCCGAGAGTCCCGGCATGCGGATATCCGACACCAGTACCTCCGGGGCGCCGCCCGAGAGCGCCTCGAGCGCCTCCTGGGCGGTGGAGAACGAGCTGAAGGCAATGCCTTCCCGGCTGAGCGCCTTCTCGATCACCCAGCGGATGGAGCGGTCGTCGTCGACGATCCAGACCGGTTTCATGTCAGCGGCAGCAGAATCCTGAATACGGTGCGGCCCGGCCGCGACTCGAACTCGATCACGCCCTGGTGGTAGCGGACGAAAGTCTGCGCGAGCGAGAGCCCCAAGCCTGTTCCGCCTTCCCGTCCCGAAACGAGCGGATTGAAGATCCGATCCTGGATCTCCTCCGGTACCCCCGGGCCGTCGTCGACTACCAGCAATTCTAATGCCAGCCTGTAGCGCTGCCGCAGGATGGTGACCTGCCTCAGTGCTCTGGTCTTGAATGTCACCTGCTTGCCGCCTGCCTGGGCGGCATTGCGGGCAATGTTGAGCACCGCTTGAATCAGCTGCTCGCGATCGCCGAGCACTTCGGGCAGGCTCGGGTCGTAGTCGCGCTCGATCTCGGCGCCAAACTCTGCCTTCACCAGGCTGCGCACCCGCTCGAGCACCTCGTGGACGCTCACCGGCTCGATTTGCGGCGCGCGGTGCGGCGTGAGCATGCGGTCCATCAGCGCCTGCAGGCGATCGGATTCCTTGATGATCACCTGCGTGTACTCGCGCAGCGAGGGCTTGTCGAGCTCGCGCTCGAGCAGCTGCGCCGAGCCGCGCAGGCCGCCGAGCGGGTTCTTGATCTCGTGCGCGAGATTGCGGATCAGCTCGCGGTTCGACTGCTGCTCGAACACCATGCGCTCTTCGCGCGCCAGCCGCAGCTGCTGCTCGATCGGGCGCAGCTCGACGAGCAACACGAGCCCTTGCGCCTCGATTCCCGTGACCACGCAGGCGAGCGGCATTGGCTCGTGCCCGGTGCGGAGGTAGCTGACGTGCTGCGCCGAGTAGTCCCAGTGGGTGACGCGCGCCTCACGCAGCGCGCGCTCGAGCTCCTCGCGCTCGGCGAAGAGCTGCGGGAACGGCTGGCCGAGCAGGCTTTTCGCGCCGGTGGCGAGCAGGTTTTCCGCCGCTGGATTGGCGTAGCGCACCACCAGCGTCCCATCGAGCGCCACGACGGCCGTGGGCAGCAGTTCAAGGCCGGCGAATTCTGGCCCGAGGGAAGCCACTTAGCGCAGGTTGTTGAGCTCGCGCCTGAGCGCTTCTATGTTCTTCTCGTGGAGTTCTACGCTGTCCTTGTAGGGCTGCAGCCGCTGCTCCACCCGCGCAAAGTTGCGCTCGTCGCCGCCGCGCACCGACTCCTGCTCGGCAAGGTCCTGTCTCGCCTTGGCAAGCGCCTGCTGCTCGGCGACGAACTCCTTTTCGAGGATTTCGCGCTGGCGCCCCTTGGCGTTGGCGCGCTCGGCTGCCGTTTCCTTGGGAAAGCTGGAGGGATTGCCGGCGCGAGGCCGCTGCGCCGGCGCCACGTTGATCTCGCGCGTCACCAGCTCGCATTTCTTGCCCCGGGTCTCGCGCCTGTCGCTGGTGTAGAGCGGCCGGCCGCTCTTCTCGACGCATTTGTAGATCTCGGTAACCTGGGCGCAGGCCGGCCCCGCAGGCAAGACGAAAGTCACGAAAATCAAGGCCCTAACCCAATTCATGGGGCCAGTCTACCCAAAAAAAGAAAGGGGTGCGCGAAGCACACCCCGGTTCCGGCCTCACCGAAAAGGCTGATTTCCTAGGAGGAGTAATACATGTCGAACTCGACCGGGTGGGTGGTCATGCGAAACCGCGTCAGCTCGTCTTCCTTGAGCGTCACGTACGACTCGAGGAAATCCTCGGAGAACACGCCGCCCTTGGTGAGGAAGGCATGATCTTCGTGCAAGCAGCCGAGCGCCTCCTCAAGCGATGCGCACACGTGCGGTACCCGCGCGGCTTCCTCGGGAGGCAGGTGGTACATGTCCTTGTCGATCGGGTCACCGGGGTGGGTCTTGCTCTGCACGCCGTCGAGGCCGGCCATGAGCATCGCCGCGAACGCGAGGTAGGCATTCGTGGTGGGGTCGGGGAAGCGCACCTCGACGCGTCGGGAGTTCGGGCTGGGCACGTAAGGAATGCGGCAGGCCGCCGAGCGGTTGCGCGCGGAGTAGGCGAGATTGATCGGCGCCTCGAAACCGGGAACCAGCCGCTTGTAGGAGTTGGTGCCGGGATTGGTGATGGCGTTCAGCGCCTTCGCGTGCTTGATGATGCCGCCGATGTAGTACAGCGCGAATTCCGACAGCCCGGCATAGCCGTTGCCCGCGAACAGGTTCTTGCCGCCCTTCCACACCGACTGGTGCACGTGCATGCCTGAGCCGTTGTCGCCGACTACCGGCTTCGGCATGAAAGTCGCGGTCTTGCCGTAGGAATGCGCCACATTCCATACCGTGTACTTGTAGATCTGCATCCAGTCGGCGCGTTGCACCAGCGGCGCGAAGCGGGTGCCGATCTCGTTCTGACCCATTGCGCCCACTTCGTGGTGGTGCACTTCGACCTCGACGCCCTGCTGCTCCATCGCGAGCGCCATGGCATTGCGGATGTCGAGCAGTGTGTCGGTCGGCGGCACCGGGAAGTAACCGCCCTTGATCGGCGCCCGGTGACCCATGTTGCCTGACTCGTAGTCGATCCCGGAGGACCAGGGCGCCTCCTCGGATTTGATCTTCACGAAGCAGCCCGACATCTCGACGCTCCAGGTAATGCCGTCGAAAATGAAGAACTCGGGCTCGGGCCCAAAATAGGATGTGTCGCCAAGGCCGGTCGATTTCAGGTACGCCTCGGCGCGCTTCGCGATGCTGCGCGGGCAGCGGTCGTAGGGCTTGCCGTCCATCGGCTCGTAGACGTCGCAACTGATGTTGAGCACCGGCTCGTCGGTGAACGGATCCATGCGCGCCGACGAGGCGTCCGGCATGAGCAGCATGTCCGAGGCCTGGATCCCCTTCCAGCCGGCGATCGACGAGCCGTCGAACGCGTGCCCGAGCTCGAACTTGTCCTTGCCGAAGTACTTCACCGGCACCGTGACGTGCTGCTCCTTGCCGCGGGTGTCGGTGAACCTGAGGTCGACGAACTTGACCTCCTTGTCCTTGATGAGCTTCAGGACGTCATCGGGCGTCATCGCCATCGGGAAAACTCCTCGCTGAGTTGGTGTAGTAGTAGTGAGTCCGCGGGGCAGCACATTCCATGCCAAAACGAACCGCCCAGAAGGCGGGCATTTTACCCAACTGATATGCACTGTATAGGGGCATCCGGCCGCATTCTGCACGACAGCGGTGCTTCTATAATTCCGGGATGGACGAGATCAAAAAGAGCGCTGCGGAACGTGCCCGCAGGATGGGCCTCAACTACGCCGGCGCCCTGCTGCCCGCCGAGGCGCACGCGCTGATGCAGGCCGGCGGCGCCAAGCTGGTCGACGTGCGAACCAGGCC
>WNGB01013378.1_pt1 | contig 18017 bp, 21 predicted proteins | sample 5400681 | NCBI WGS metagenome assembly WNGB01 (sample SAMN13153367, study PRJNA577476) | soil metagenome | isolation source: 115 cm soil or saprolite under grassland replicate 2 | place: USA:California | collected 2016-06-15 | reverse complement strand
GCCCGGAAAATCGGCAGACGCAGTTTGGCCACTTGCTGCGTGCGCTGCATCTCGGCGCGCCGCCGCATGGCGGAATCGCCCTCGGACTCGATCGGCTGGTCATGCTCATCGCCGGCGAACAAAGCATCCGCGACGTGATAGCGTTCCCGAAAAACAATCGCGGCATCGACTTGATGTCGAATTCACCAGCGGAAGTTGATTCGCGCCAATTACGCGAGTTGTCGCTCAAGACAACTCGCCAACAGGAGTAATGGAGACCCGAATTCGTCGGTCAGTAAAGCATGCGCTTCTTGTGAGTCGGGAAGACATCGAAGGACTGGCAAACTTCCTCGGGCAGCGCTATGAACTTCTTGGATTCAGCGCACATTGCATTGACGGCTCGACTTTGACGACAAAGACTGCGAAAGAATTACTCGATTTCGACAATCGAAACGACCGCAGGATTGATGAGATCAGACTGGAGTTTCAGCAGACCGATTTCTCAGAGCGAGGCGACATTGAGTTCAGTGATGAAGCGTTTCGCGTGTGCAGTTGGACAGTATGGAGCAATGATGATGGGCTAGCTCAACAGATCGCCAGTGAGTTGGGCAAACGGGTCCGCGCTAGTCGGCCATGGTATTCCTGGATCACCTGGGCGCGGCCAATGTTTATATTCCCTGCTTTGCTAATGCTATTGGGCGTCGCCATCACTTGGCACGACTTCTTCAAGACCGGTCGCCTTCCAAGTATGGAACGCAAGACCCCCCGACTTTGGAGACGTCTTCACCCTACTTATTCCCATATTAGTTGTTCTTGGTGCGTGCATATTCTTCGCCGAAAAAGTTTGGAGCTGGATGTTCCCCAAGCTTTGGTTCCTGATCGGTCGTCAAAAACGCGAGTTTGAAAAGCGCGAACGAGTTCGGGGATGGCTGTTTGGTGGCGTGATTGGCGCGATAATAATTGGGTTCCTTGTGAACTACTTGTCAGTGGCTCTTTTGTCTCAGCGGAAGTAGACCGAGTAATCCCCCACCCAGTGGGGTCGGTCTCCTGCGTTTTTAGATAGTGCGTTCAACGACTCTGACTTCGTCTTCGGTTAGGCCGTAAAGCTCGTAAACCAGTTTGTCGATTTGCACATCGGTCGCATCGATTTGGCGCTGGAGATTTGTTTTCGCGTAATCGGTTTTCGCGCCGGCGAGTTGTTTATGCAAATCAAGCATCCGTTCAACCAACCCAACCATTCGGTCGTGTCGTGCTTTGTCGGCGGAATTATTCATGTCGATTCTGCGAATCGGAAGGCGTTCTACATAAATCACCTTGATCTCCGCAAAGACCTTCTCGACCATCTGAGGATTTTGTAGCTCGAACACGCGTTGCAATAGTTTCGAGTTCAGCAGACCCAGCACGTACAGCTCGGAGAGCTGTGTTGGGCTAGAACGATTGAGTTTGATGACGTGGCAGGAATTCACGCAGAGTGCCGAATCTTTGTCGATCGATGCCAAGAGGCGGTCATCAGTTCGTCGCATGAGAAGTTTTGGGCTCACGAAAAGGTCGGGGCTGCGCGGCGCTGCGAGCCACGGACCATAGTTTACGAACTCACGCGGAGGGGCGATCTCGTAACGAGATATATCTTCGCCACGATAAAGCGGCCTCCATCCGTGCGGACATTTTCCGATTGTCGAGAACGGACGCATCTTCATCGTTTCAGTCGTCTGCAGCGGTGTGCCCTGACCTTTCTCGTACATTTTCACGCCCGCTTTTACGGTCGCTAAGCTGCCCAGGAAGACACAGAGCTGCTGCTGAATTTTCCGAAGGAGCCTGCGGTCATCCTCGGTATTGCGGTAATCGATCTTCGTTAGTTCATTCTGAAGGAACTCTCGTATTGGCCGGGTGTATTCGCGGTTGTCTACACTGATTTGGACGCAATCTGACTTCATTGGTTTCTGTTTCAGAATTCGAAATACGAGAGTGTCTACGATTGCACTCTTGAACGCCCACCCCGACTGCCAAATATCTTGGAGCGTGTAACCGCGAAGCAGCCATCCGCGAAACGCACCGCAGTTTTCTAAGTCGCAAAAGGTATTTGGAACGATAAAAGATAGGAAACCGCCATCACGAAGAAGCCGGAGAGCCTTCACCATGAAGAGGCAATAGCTATCCGGAAACTTTTCAGTCTCAGGAAAATGACCTGCTAAGTAATCGTTTTCAGTCTCTACAAATGGAACGCCATACGGTGGATTACCAATGATGACGTCAAAGCCAGCAGCTTTCATAATTTCGGGGAAACCGTCTTTGCCACCCCAATCGAAGACGTTGATGCGGTAGCGTTCCTCGGCGTCGAGGAAATCCATCTCTTGCTGCTCGTAAAAATCGGGGCCGATGAGTGAGTTGCCGCATTTGATGTTCCGCCCGAGATCGGGCAGTGCGCGCTCGTGATAAAAACGCAACTGAGTGGCAAGAGTTTGCTCCGATTCGCCTTCAAGCACTTTCAATAGCAGCGAAAGCTTGGTCACCTCGACGGCTTGGGCATCGATGTCCACGCCAAAAATGTTTTGTAGCAGAATCCGTTTGCGCTCGGTGGTGGTGAGTTTCCATTCGCCGCCAGGTCCTTGATAAATCGCAGGATTTTTCCCCGTTGCCCATTTCTTCGGTTCGTTGTCGCTGTACCAGTCGCGGTGCCAATCGAGCAGATGTTGATATGCGCCGATTAGGAACGAACCGGAGCCGCAAGCCGGATCGAGGATGCGAAGTTTGGCCGCTTGTTTCGGCATTTTATTTTTCAGCAGCTTCCCGATCGTGTTCCTGACGATGTAATCGACGATGTAGGTCGGTGTGTAATAAACGCCACCTGCTTTCTTGACTTCGGGTTTGTCTTCTACTTTCGCCTGATGTCCTTCTGTGAGGCGAATGACTTTGCCGAGAAATTGCTCGTAAACCTGGCCGAGAATGTCAGCAGGCAGCACGGAAAATTCGTACGGGCTGTCGGGATAATAGAGACGCCGGATAATTTTCTTGAGGACGACATCGTCGATCTCGAGCTCGGGCGTGAGATCATCGCGCGGTTCGACGCGATCTCTCTCCTTCTGAAAATAGAACAGGCCGGAGTTGTAACGCTCGTCGGCTTCGCGAAAGAGGTGATACAACCTGCGATAAGTGTGTTCGCCATTCAGCAATGCCTGCAATCGCCCATACACTTCAATGCGGCGGTCTTCGCAGATGCGAAGGAAAACGATGCGGTCGATGGTGCGTTGCACGGAAAAATTAAGATCGCGCTGCGAGAGCTTGGGGTTGCGAAGCGCCAGATTACGCGCGAGATCGGCCCGCCACTTCTCGATCTCGCTCAGGAATGCATCATCTACCTCCGCCGTGCCGCGCTTCGCCTTGGTCGATTCCGCGAACTTATCGAATGAGCCTTTCAGTATCGCGTCGCGCGCGAAGATTTTCGCTATGTCGTCCCACCGTGATGGGTACTCGCGAAAATTCAGATACAGCACGCGCGCAACGGAAGCTTTGTCGCTCAACCGCGGCTCAACGCGGCAGTCGTAAACCGCCAACTCCTCGAAGTCGGTCAGAATGCTAAGTGGCAATTTAGCTGACCAGGCGTAGCGTCGAAGTTGATACGCCGGATCTGCATCGGTCTTGATATCGACGGATGGTTTCTTTGCTTCGAGAAAGAATTTGCGGGTGCCGCCAATGCGGAAGCAGTAATCCGGCGCTTTAGTTGCACCGCCAATCTTAATCGCATCCTCGTGGATTACATCTTTGTAGGCCTCGGCATAACCGCTGATGTTTTCCATATCCCAGCCGAGGGCTTTGAACATCGGATCGACAAATTCCTTGCGAAGCTGGGCTTCGTTGTATCGACCGGACTTGTACGCGTCGCCTTGTTGTTCAAACCGCTCCACAAGGTCAGCAATCACAGGGGGAGCTGGCATAGTTGACCGAGAATTAGACGGTCGCCCTGTCGAGATCAAGCTGGACTGATTACCCGCGGGGAAATCCGAAGTGCTGAACTGGTCTCTCAACCCCGAGCGCTTTCTGGGTCAATAACCCAACGCCTTTTTCCGCTCGTTCGCGCCGGGTAGAGGGTCCTTTTTCACCGTGATCGCCTCCACGCCCGAGTCCTTTAGCTGGTGAGCCTGGGTCGCGTTGAATTCGATATCTTTTGTAAACTCCGGCGGAAGGTCCGCCTCCGCGTAGATGGCATGCACGGGGCATACGTCCACACAGGCCATGCAATCAATGCAGTCCTCCGGGTGAATGACCACCTGGTTTTCCATTTCGTAGAAGCAGGCGACGGGACAGACCTCGACGCAGTCGGTGAACTTGCATCCGTTACATTTATCGGTCACTACATGGGGCATGGGATTTTGAAGGTTGAAGGTTGTGTAAAAAGATTGCCGCTATGCGTCAAGTTAGCAACTCGTGGCCAGTCAATTCCTGCTTTAACATGGCGTTAAGCGACACCTACTAAATAGAAAGCTCAGCGAGTTATCGCTGGGAGTGGACGGACGCTCAGCAGTTCATCCGCAGCCAACGGCTTGATTTGTGATTCACGCACGGTAACGACATCAATGGTTTCGCCGAGTGCGTTGAATAGTTCGAGGCTATAGCCAGGTTCCTGATCCGGCCGACCAGGATGGTGCTCTACAACTACGGCGACGTCGCCGCGGCGCAAGCGACGCTCCGGCAAATCTTCTGCTAATGCGACTCGAGAGTAGAGTTGGTAATTCATGGCCTGTCGGGAAATAAAGTAACAAATTTCGTTTCGCCTGTCGCGTCTTCTTTCATCCAAATGGATACGACACGCAGAACACGTCCGTTCGGCCCGCTCAATGTTCCGCGGATGCGATATTTCGGGCCGTAATCTGTCAGATCGAAGAACTCGGCGTCGAGCGGCAAAAGCTGTGAACGGATGTCGTTTATAAGGCGATCAGAGTTTTGCAGTGTATAGCCTGCAAGCGCCAGAAAACCTGACTTGTCGTCTTCGTCCCGATGTCGCAAGAGATATTCGTTCAACTTGCCGCTCGCTATGATGGCATTCGCAGGCAGCTTCATCCGGGGTTTTGGGCGACCGTTTCAACCGCGCGGCTGATGTTCACGGCTCGTCCGGAACAAAATCGCGACGAAGAAAGTGACGATCGTGCCGAAGCAAATCCACCACGGCCATTCAACCGCCGGAAGCCAGGTTGGCTTTATGTAGGCGACGCGGCCGAAAACTCCAGCAATAGCGTTGAACAGGTTGCTGATGATCGCAACGAAGATAAAACCGACGATCATCGCGATGGTGTTGCCTAAATTATTGCCGCGGCGCCTGGTGAACATTCCACAGAGAAACACGCCAAGAAGCGGCCCATACGTGTAAGCGAAAACGCTCAACACGATTCGAATAATCCGCACGTTGGGATGCACAATCACGAGATAGGAAGTTGTCGATGCCACGACGATCATCAGAATCGCGAACCAAACCGTAGCCCAGCGGACAGCGTGCAGGCTTTGTTCACTCGTGGCGGCGCGATTGATGTAGGTCTCGTACCAGTCGCGAGTAAAGCTTGTGGCCAGTGCGTTGAGCGCGGTGCTGAGCGACCCCATTGCAGTGGCAAAAATTCCGGCAATCAAAAGTCCCCGCATGCCGACCGGCATTTGGTATAGAATGAAATGGCAAAATGTCTCGTTAGGCGTTTTGGGGAGCGTCGGATCGGGATGGGCTTGATAATAGACCCACAGCAACAAGCCAATGCTGAGAAAAGTGAACGCGAGCGGGATGTCGGCGAGCCCGGAGAAAATGACGGAGCGGCGGCTGCGGCGAATATCGGGCGCAGTTAACATTCGCTGCACCATGTCCTGGTCGGTGCCGTGCGTGGCCATGGTGATGAATGTCGATCCAATGAGGCCGGCGAAAATCGTGTACTCGGTTTCGAACATGCTCTTCACTTTGTCCCAGCCATGTTTGGCCGGATCGAGCCCGGTTGTGATAAGATCTGAAACCTGAAATGTGCCGTGGCGTTGGACGATCTCGTGCCAACCGCCTGGAATTGCGAAGTAAAGCAATCCAAGCGCAATTAATCCGCTCCCAATCATGATCGAGGCTTGAATTAAATCGGTCCAGATAACGGCCTTGATACCGCCGAATGTGGTGTAAATAGCGGTTAGAACGACGATGCCGATCGTGGCGCCAATGTAGATCCAAAGCGTTTGAATTTGATTCGGGCGGCTGCCGCTGATCATTTCATAGGCGAGCGCCAGGGCGATGGCCGCCACATACAAGCGTGCCCCGGAGGCAAGCAATCGCGTAATCATGAACACCGCGGACGCGGCGTTCTTCGTCGGAACACCAAAGCGCGCGGTCAAGTACTCGTAGATCGAGTAAACTTTGTAGTCGTAATACGGTTTAATGAAAATATAGCTGACGAGAACGCGTCCGATGATCGTGCCGATTGCCAGTTGGAGATAGGTGTAGTTGCGCAGCGCAAATCCTTCGCCGGGTGTCCCGAAAAATGTCCCCGCGCTTGTCTCCGCCGCAATGAGCGATGCGAGCACCGCCCACCACGGAATTCTGCGGCCGCCCAGCGCGAAATCTTTGAGATTTTCCTCCTTCCGGCCCATGTAAAGGCCAATGGAGATGATGAGAACGAAATAGAGCAGCAAAACCGCACTGTCGATCGCGAGTCGGCTGTCCATGCCGACCTTAGGTGACAGAATATTTCATCGCCGCAAAGCAGTTTTTCTAAAGTTCAATGTTGGACGTTGAGCGCTTGCCGCGCTGTAGCGTTGCGAAGGTGGGTTGGACGTTGGACGTTTGCTAGTACATCACATGGAAATTCCCGCACCGGATTTTGATTTAGAAAAGACACTCGATTCCGGTCAGGTCTTTCACTGGGAAAAGATCGGCAAAGGATTTGTGGGAACGATTGGTGAATTCCCAGTGTACATCGAGCAGCGTCGAAAGCTCTTGCGCGCAAGAGTGGCATCGCCTTCCAGCCGCAATTTTGTGGCGGTTTGCGAATCATTCGCCAGCCGAAATGGGAATGTCTGGCCACGTTCATCTGTTCGTCGATGAAACAGGTGGCGCACATTCGTCAGATTTCGCTCGCGCTCCGTCGACGCTTTGGTGACAGACGAAAAGTCGGTGATCATGTAGTTCACACGTTTCCGCTGGCTCATCGTATTGCCAGTGCTTCTGAGAAGGATTTGCGCGAATGCGCACTGGGCTATCGCGCCAAAAACTTGCTCGCAACTGCACGACTCATCACTTCAGGTGAATGCGATCTGGAATCATGGTCGGCTCTGTCAGATCCCGATCTTCGAGAAAAGTTGTGCTCGTTGCCCGGCGTGGGAGCAAAGATAGCTAACTGTGTAATGCTGTTTGCCTATGAGCGCCTCCGCGCATTTCCGATCGACGTCTGGATCGAGAGAGTTTTGAAACAACAATATTTCCCGCGAAAGAAAAAAGTCACCGAACTGCAGCTGCGCGAATTTTCCGAAACCTATTTTGGCGAACACGGCGGTTACGCGCAGCAATACTTGTTTCATCATGCGCGCATGGCTTCACGAAGATCCACAATGGCGAAGAACTCGGACGATGGAGGCGGCGCGCCCTCGCGCCGAAGAACACGCCTTGTGCGGCCCGAGGGCGGGCCGTCCCCACGCCTTGGTCCTGACAGGCCGAAAGCAAGCGCAGGAGCGGAAGCACTAGGTGGATCAGGAAAACGAACGGGCCGGTGAGTCAAGTTGTCAGCGCCTGTAGGCTGAGATAATGTTCTAACCTTAAAGAAACCTCGGAGGCCCAATCTTTTCTGACTACTGAGAAACCGCTCTCATGACGACGGCTGACATTATGTTCGCCCAGCCGGGCAACCCCGAAGACGTTCGGGACCACGAACATGAAGCGCGAACGGTGTTGTTGGCGCTGCTCGCGGCGATTCTCATTCACCTGCTTGTGGCGTTTTTCCTTGCTGCCTTTGGCGGCGTTTTCTCGCCGACGACTCCTGTTGAGGACAAACCGGCTGAACTCACATTCATGGACCTGGCGCCAACAGCTCCGAAGAATTCCGCGTTCATAGAGACGGACGAATCAAAAAAAGCGCCCGAACCGACAGAGAAAACATTTGAATCCAACGCCAATTCGATTGGAGCAAGCGAGTTAGCTGCCACTGGCGAATTGCCATTGCCTTCGCAGACCGGCAAGGATCGACCGTTTATGGATTTGGAGACACATCAGCACTCCCTGGAGACAAAGGGCGCGCAGCCACAGCCTAGTGCAGCGCCACAGGAAAATCCGAACCCGTCAACAGCACCCCAGACGCAACCGGCTCCCGTCACTGCGGCGGAGCAATTTGCGATGTTGACCCAAAGACCCACTCCGGCAGCCGAACCATCGGTCGCATCACCGCAAACGCGATCTGCGTATCGGGCTTTTAAAGAGCGGACGCGTATCGCCGGTCGAATTACCAACCACGGTGTCTCTTCCGTGAACGCACTGGGCACACCGCTGGGTCGCTACCAGAAGTTCATTTTGGATGCGATTGGTTCGCGCTGGTATGCGTTTGTCGATCGGCAAATGGATTTAATCAGCATCGGTACGACCCGCGTGGTCTTTGTGGTGGACCGAAGCGGACACGTGAAGAACCTCAAGGTCGTCCAAAACACATCAAACGAGGCATTGGCAAATGTTTGTATTCAATCGATCCAGGACGCGCAACTGCCTCCGATGCCAGATGAATTGGCGGCCATGCTACCTCCTGAGGGGATGGACGTGGATCTTCCGTTCACGATCTTTCCGAACCGATGATCGTTGCCGCGATAACTATCGAAACTCCGGAAACCGTGAACACCGTGTTTGGATTCTTCGCGAAGGGCGGCCTTTTCATGTGGCCGTTGCTGGCGTGCTCGATTGTATCCGTGACAATAATGATTTTGCGCGGCCTGGCTTTGCGGCGCAACAAGGTCTTGCCGCCTTTGATCGAGAACGAAATAGAACGTTTGACCCCAGGTGAAAGCCCTGAGCGGCTTTCGCGCATCGTGCACCATGATGGTTCGTCACTGGCGCGGGTCGCTCGCGTGGCGTTGCAATATTTGCGCAGTCCACGCTCGGAAAACGTAGAAGCAGTTCAGACGCGCGCGCGTCACGAGATGGTGCGACTGGAAAAAGGTCTTATTATTCTCGAAGTCATTGTGGGCATTGCGCCACTACTCGGCCTGATCGGCGCGGTCTCGGGACTGGTGCACGTTTTTGCCCAGCTCGGATTGAGTTCGGGCGCATCGGATACGCGTCAGATCTCGCGTGGCATTGCCGAAGCGTTGAATGCAACCGTCTTCGGGCTCTCGATTGCTGTGCCGACGCTGATCGGGTTCACCTATTTTTCGAGAAAAGTTGAAGTGATGTCAGTGGAGATGGAAACGCTGGTCGTCGAATTGATTAACAAATGCTATTACGGGCGATCTTCGCGTGAATTCGTGCCGGCAAAAGGATCTGCCGCCAGCTCGCTGCCGATTTCGACGCCGGTAGCGTGAAACGCGCGGCGCATTTCACGCGATGAAGTTTGCAGTACGAAAACGAAGGGCGCCCGTCATAATCATCGTTTCGCTCGTCGATATTCTCATCATCCTTCTGATCTTTTTCGTCGTCTCTACGACGTTTAAGAAAGACCAGCCCGAAGTTCAGATTAATCTGCCAGAATCCAAAACGGCAATAAAACAGCCATCCGAGCTTGAACACGCAATTGTCAGCATTGATCAAAATGATGAAATCAAACTGGACGGACGAGCCATCGGCGCGGATGAACTGGAGGGCGCGGTCCGCAATCTGCCGGAGGCTCGGAAGTCCACGCTCGCGCTCCAAGCGGACAAGAAAGCTTCCTTTGGAACAATTATCAAAGTGATGGACGCACTAAAGCTGGCAGGCGTGAGAAATTTGCCTGCTTTTACCAGGGAAGAGAAATGATTCTGTCGATCTTCGAGTACGGCGACCCGATCTTGCGGGCCAAAGGCAAACCGATCGAGAAGATAGACGATCGGATTTGCGAACTAGCCGCGAACATGGTCGAGACGATGCACGCTGCTAATGGCGTAGGCCTGGCAGCACAGCAGGTCGGTGAAGCTTTGCAGCTCACGGTGCTCGACATCTCTGCAGTCGAAGACCGGCCGAGCACGTTGAAATTGAATGGTCAAGACGTCGACCCAACGGCTGAGATGCCGTTGATACTGATCAATCCGGAAATCGAGCTCCTGGGTGAAACCGAAGTCGGAGTAGAAGGTTGCTTAAGTTTTCCGGAAATTACCGGCGACATCGAACGAACGAAGTCAGTGATGGTGCACGCGCAAAATTTGGAAGGCGGCACAATCGAAATTGAAGCGAGCGGATTTCTTGCGCGCGCGATTCAGCATGAAGGCGATCATCTCAATGGAATTCTATTTATCGATCGGATGAATTCCGCGGCAAAGGCTGCGTTGTCGAGCCGCCTGAAGCGGTTGCAAAAGGAGACAAGACGGGGCGTCAGACACCGAGAAGCGCTCGTAAGTGAGACGACATTGTAGCGGCTCAGCAACTATCGAGCTGCGTTTGCAAATTCCGCCGATGAGCAACATTTGGGTCAACTGGGTTCGCAGGCTTCAATCAATTGCGCAGAATGGGCGAAACTACTGTAAAAACGAATTCGACCTGCAGCGATATCAACAGGTTGAAGACGTAGCTGCTGAGATCGCAGCCAAATACTCTGATGGTGAACTGCAGACGATCAAGGCCATGTTTAGACGGGAGACCGGGCCGGCAACTCCAAAAATCGATGTGCGGGCGGCTGTTATCTCCGAAAACAAAATATTGCTTGTGAAGGAGCGAGGCAACGGTTGGACATTGCCTGGCGGATGGGTAGAGCCCGGAGAGTCCCCAAGCGAAGCGGCTGTGCGTGAAACAAAGGAAGAATCCGGGTATGACGTGAGTGCCGTTAGACTAATGGCGATTTACGACCGCGATAGGCAGGGGTATCCGCCGTGCCCTTTTCATGTTTATAAGCTCATTTTTCTGTGTAACCCCGTGGGAGGTTCAGCGAAAACGAGTCTTGAGACTGAGGCGGTCTGCTTCTTTCGCGAGGACGAACTACCCGTTCTTTCCGAGTCTCGGGTGTTATTACGACAGGTAAAACGTGCATTCTCTTTCGCCAGAGACCCGAATTTGCCTGCTGATTTCGACTAGATTAACGCCGCGGACTTGTGTCGCGGTGCCGCCTGCGCGGCTAAAGATTATTGACTGAAAAATCCGGTCAACGGACTGGTTGCTGCTGCGACATCCAGTTTGTCGGCTAAACCGATTTCGCGCGCTTCGCGTCCGGCTTCGATGGCTTTCTTAAATGCTTTAGCCATGCGAACCGGATCGGAAGCAATTGCGATTGCTGTATTAACCAGAACTGCGTCGGCGCCCATTTCCATCGCTTCAGCCGCGTGACTTGGCGCGCCCAGACCGGCGTCAACGACTACGGGCACTGTCGCTTGTTCGATGATGATCTCGATTTGCAGGCGTGCCTCAATTCCGCGATTGCTGCCGATTGGCGAACCGAGCGGCATCACGGTTGCGGTGCCGATGTCCTGCAACCGTTTCGCCAGGACCGGGTCGGCATTGATGTAGGGAAGAACGGTGAATCCTTCTTTCACCAGAATTTCAGCGGCGGCCAGCGTCTCGACAGGATCTGGAAGCAAATAGCGGGGGTCCGGGTGAATCTCGAGCTTGATCCATTTTGGCAAGCCTGCACTCGCGGCGAGTCGCGCGAGGCGCACCGCTTCGTCCGCGTTGCGCGCACCGCTCGTGTTCGGCAGGAGAAGAAAACGTTTTGGATCGATAAAATCGAGAATGTTCGCAAATGGATCGTGCTTGCCGGAGATATCTGCGCGCCGGAGCGCCACGGTCACCAGCTCCGATCCGCTCGCAAGAAGCGCGTCGTGCATCAATTCGTTCGACGCGAATTTTCCTGTGCCAACGAGCAAACGCGAGGTGAACTCGCGATCGGCGATCTTCAGTTTCGATGGCTTGTCCGACATCGATAGAAATATAAACGCATTCCCCAGAACCGCGAACCCCCAAACGTGAGCAGCCGATGATGAACGTAGGTCGCGTGTCGAGTTGTCGGCGCTGACAGTTTGGGCATAATTGAGCGATCAAGATGACACACTTGCGATTACACAGAGGCGAGATTGATACGCTCAGAAGTCTGCCGTCTCAGCATCGAAATAAGAGCGGTTTCGCGAATTTTATTTTTCGTTTAGGGGAGCGAGTCGATCCGAACACTGGATCGATTACATTGTCGCGTCCCGAGGTGCAACGAATTCAACGGTATATCAAACGATACAAAACCGGTGGTTATCAGTTGCTGCTCAAAAAGGTGTTCAAGCGGCCGCTGAATTTGCGCTGATAGATACTACTGCCGCTCGTCGTGTCCGGAATTTCCGGTCGCAGATTTTCCTGTACAAAGGATCACTTTTGTACGAATCATTTACATGGTTCGAATCAAAGACCCAGTCGGACAGGAGCTGTTTGGCTTCTTTGCTCACGATCTCCGGCTCGGTGATTGCGTTTCCGGAATGTCGCAGCTCCCCGAGAGTTGCATCGATATTGCGGTCACATCGCCGCCATACAATCTGGGGATCAAATACCGAAAATATTCCGACAAAGAGGATCGAGAAGCGTATCTGGAGTGGTGTCAAAAATGGGCCGCAGAAGTACGACGGCTCCTGAAAAGCCAAGGATCGCTTTTTCTCAACATTGGTTCAGCGCCTTCACGACCGATGTTGCCGCACGAGCTCGTTATGCGATTGCGAGACCTGTTCATTCTGCAAAATGTAATTCACTGGGTCAAATCAATTACTGTCGAAGACCGCGAAGGAGAAGTTCGTTCCTATGGCCACTTCAAGCCGATCAGCTCGAAACGATTTCTGAATGATTGCCATGAATATATTTTTCACTTCACGAAAACAGGCCGTGTCGAAATTGATCGGTTAGCCATTGGCGTGCCGTATCAGGACAAAAGCAACATTGCGCGCTGGTCGCACACTCGTGGAAGCGATCTACGCTGCCGCGGCAACACGTGGTTCATTCCCTATGAGACAATTCAAAGCCGCGCAAAGGAGCGACCGCATCCGGCGACGTTCCCGGTTCAACTCGCCGAATGGTGCATCAAACTGCACGGTGTCTCACGAATCCAAACGATGCTCGATCCGTTTCTCGGCATCGGAAATTCCGCCGTCGCTGCGCAGCGCTGCGGCGTAAAAAAATTCATCGGGTTTGAGATCGACGAAGCTTATCTCGCAGAGGCCAAGCGGCGCTTGGAAGCACTGCGATGAGTCATCACTCAAGTCGAGCTTGACGAGCTCAACATCCTGCCGATTGCTGGCGAAACTGGCCTCATAGAAATTTGATAACTGGATATTGTGGTTTGTCACATGTGATACAGGGTAGCAATTTCTTGAATAGGTTAATCTTAGTTGGGCAAAGTGTCGTCATCCTCAACGTCATAGCAACGTCCGGCGCGGGCGCGGCCCAAGCTTCTCTCAATTTCGCTGGCACTAGCTTTTCTCCAGGTTCAACCGTCCAGGCTAATATTCCGCTGAGTGCGCAGGAAAAATCATACGCCGCGCAAGGTGGCAACCCCGTGCCACCAAACGCAGTGGCTGTTCTGGCGACGCCAGCAAATTTTGACCCGACAAAAACATGGCCGGTTTTAATAACCTGTTCCACCAGCGATTTTAAACGTCAGAATCGGGACGACCTGGCCGATTTTTATCGGAGGGTCGGACTCGCCGAAGGCTGGGTGCTGCTGGCTGGCGACGGCCCGCAACACGCGCGCAACGACAACGTGGCGTGGCGCGGGGCGATGACACTCGCTGCCATCGATGCGCTTCACCGCAGCTTTGCCGGTTCGGAGAAGTGGCCGATGGCGTGTGCCGGATTCTCCGGAGGCGGCAAAGGCGTTGGTTATGTTGCGCCTTTTCTTGCGAGAAACGGTTGTCGCATCATCGGAATTTACATGACCGGCGCGAATGAAAACCATCTGAGTGACGGATATGCGAGGCTCCAGCCCGGGCCCGGCTTTCTGAACACGCCGATCTATGTTAGTGCCGGGCGCGATGATAGGATTGCAACGATAGAACAGCAATACAACGTCGCAGGTTCAATCAAACGAACCGGCTTCCAACGCATTCGAATCGGGACTTTCCATGGTGGCCATGAGGTTAATGACGCGCAAACCTCGATTGCGTTGCATTGGTTCCGCGAACTGGCGAAATAAGCAGCCGGTTGGGTAGCGCACGCCTCTGGCGTGTTGGTTTCGGCGTCGCGCCGAAACAAGCTTTTTCATAGACGCGCCCAACACAGCCTAGTGCTAGGCCAAAGAAAAGTTCGCGATCGCGAGGACGCGCTCGCCAGCACGCGTGACGCGTGCGCTACCCAGGCACGGAGCCGCCGAGCACCGCGTATTACATCACAGAAGTTTGCGTTCCGTCGGCGCTGTCGAATCGGCTGACTGCTGAAATTTCTCCAGCGACTTCACTAAATTTCCCGGCAGCGGCCGCACACGATCAAAAATGCGCGGTGCCAGCGGTTTTGCCGTTGTGTAACCCGCGGCGAACATTTCCAGACGAGCGTCGAGATTGTCGATGTAATGGAGAGCCATCGCTTCCGGGGTTTTCGGATCAACAGGCGAACCCAATTGCTTGTCGCCGTGATGCGAACCAATGAGGTGCAGAAGATGTATGCGCACGTCTTCCGAGGGCGGCCGATACCCTTTCCAGACATCTGCGTTTTCGGCGGCGAGCTTTTGCCATAGCGAATTTACGAGCTCAAGTCCGATCGAAATGTGGCCGACCAGTTCACCAAGCTCGTCGTAGCTCATAACGAAGGCGGTTTCGGAAAACTGGTTTTCCCAAAGCTTACCTGAGTCGTGAAAGAGAATGCCCGCGATCAACAGATCAAGGTTTAATTGCGAATAGAGAGGCGCGATGGCCCTCGCGATGCGCATCATTTGCGCGGTGTGCTCGACTAGGCCGCCGCGCCGGGCATGATGATATTTGCGAGCTGCTGCGGCGCGACGAAATCGGTCGCCCCATTTGTTGACGAAGATTTCGGATAATGCGCGAAGGCGAGGATCAGCGATCGTGCCGATGGATTGCAGGATAAATTCCCAGTCGGAGGCTTGCTTTGTGCGCAGGTCCGCCGGTCCTTCCAACAATTCTTTTTTCTCTTGTTCGGAGAGTGGCCGTACCATCCACTTGTCTGCTTCGAGTCCGTATTGCGGGTGTACACGAAAGTCGCCAGTAAGCTCGATGAAACTTTCGGTCGTGAATGCACTGCATGATTTGTAAGCGGGATGATCACTCCAGACCCGCAGCGTCATCCGATCGCACGCATCTGCCAAAGCCAATTCGCAGTATGGTTTCCCTTCGCGTTGCGTCTTTGCAGTGGCCGCTTCTACCTGCACATGTACGCGCGCAGGCACCGCGCCATTCTGCGCCGCCCGGCGAATTTCAGTCAGTGTCATCAAATCCATCGCGTCAAATCTACCACAAGCCGCAAACGTGCTACGCTTTATTGTCCGATGTCTCTGACGCACCTTGAATGCAGCGCGTGCGGTCTTCAGCATCAATCGTCGCGCCTGCAGAATCTCTGTCTTTCCTGCGGCAAACCGCTCTTTGCAATCGTCGACCTCGACAGGGCGCGACGCACGCTGACGCGCGAAACGCTCGGTACCCGCGAGAAATCATTATGGCGCTATCGGGAAGTGCTGCCATTGCCTGGAGACGTTGAGCCGGTTTCGTTAGGCGAAGGCGGAACACCACTATTGCGCGCGGAAAAATTTGGCGACGACATCGATCTCTGGATCAAGGACGAATCGATAAACCCGACGCAAAGTTTCAAGGCGCGCGGGATGAGTGTTGCCGTGTCCATGGCCAAACATCTCGGAGCAACCAAGCTCGCCGTTCCCAGCGCCGGCAATGCTGGCGGAGCGCTTGCCGCCTACGCGGCTCGGGCCGGCCTGGAGGCGCACATCTTCATGCCGCGCGACACGCCGCAGGCAAACATCATCGAATGTCGCGAGCTGGGCGCTCATGTGACGTTGATTGACGGACTGATCACAGATTGCGGCGCTGAGATCGCCCGGCGCAAAGCGAAAGAAGGGTGGTTCGACATGTCCACGCTCAAAGAGCCGTACCGTGTCGAGGGAAAAAAGACGCTCGGCTACGAATTAGCGGAGCAGTGCGACTGGCGATTACCCGACGTAATTCTTTATCCGACCGGCGGCGGGACCGGTCTCATCGGAATGTGGAAAGCGTTCAGTGAAATGGAGACCCTCGGTTGGATCGGGAAAAAACGTCCTCGTATGTTCGCGGTGCAAGCGGCCGGTTGTGCGCCGATCGTTCGTGCGTTTGAAGCCGAAGAAAAAATTGCCGCAGAATTTCCCGATGCGCATACGATCGCCTCTGGTTTGCGTGTTCCCAAGGCTGTCGGCGACTTCCTGATCCTGAACATCCTTCGTCAGTCTAACGGCGGTGCCACCGCTATTGATGACGAAGAAATGATCCGTGTCGGGCGCGAATTGGGATCGAGCGAGGGTCTCTTTGTCGCCCCCGAAGCTGCCGCGTGCTTCGCTGCTTTAAAGTCGCTCCGTTCAGCAGGCAAAATTCGTTCTGGCGAACGCGTGGTCATTTTCAACACCGGATCGGGAATTAAGTACCTCGATTGCTACAAAGACCGGTAAACAATCGCTCTCATATCCGCTTACCCACAAAGATAGAGATGCGCTTGGCGAAAGCCTTTGCAGGCTCGGCGTAGAAACGTCGTCCGAGTTCGAGTGCATTGGTGCGCAATCGTTTCCCGCGTTTACGGATTAGCTTCTCCAGTTGTGCGAGCTCATCGCGGAGAGTTTCATCGCTGTTTTCCTTCTCCAGACGCGCCCAAAGAAAAGCCAAATCGTGCTCGCTCCCCAGTAGTTCGCCTAAAACATCCGCGTCGTGAGCCATCTCTGTCAGAACGGCACGATTAAGGGGCTGCAAAATGCGTAACTGATACCAGAGATCTTTCACCCGCTTGCGCCAGGCATGAAAATTTTCTGGGTCCGGGTCGTTAATTGTTTTTGCGAGCCCGCGCTGGCCGCGTTTGTAGATTTTACAGACCGCGCCGCAAATTTGTTTCCACGTCAGGCCTTCCAGAGGCCATTTTAACAGACGCGCTTCCACGCGTTCCAACTGCGGGATTGCTTGTTTTTGCCAGCCAGCAAACGCGGCGGAAAAGCTTTCCCGTTCCAACGACAGTAATTCCTCGATATGTGGAAAGCGGTCGTTACGCGCGTTCTTCGCCGCCTTGTCTCTCAGCTGAATGAGCGTTTGCAGACGCACGTGCGCGTCGCGTAAATCGGAGACCAGCCGTCCAATCTTCCGCACGCAGCGATCCTCATGCGCGCGCCGATTCTTGCCGACTTCGCCTACGGCAAGACGCATTGCGGCGCGCAGCTTTTTAAGGTGCTTACGCACCTCGTGTACGGTGACGCCCCGTTGTGTTGCGGGATGCCTACACAACTTCAGAGCAGACTCGATCTGTTCCCGGAAGACTCTTTTCAGTCCTTCAGGCAACGGTTCGCGTAATTTCAAACGGAAGCCCATAGAATTCTCTGCCTACTCGTTAGCGAGTCGCACGTTGCTGTAACGTTTTTCCCCAGTCACTTCCCGCCCAAACCAGGAAGGCGGCTTGAATTTTCGGCAGCTGACGCGGTCGGGAAATTCGACTTCCGCTACCACGAGACCGGCGTGTCTACCCTGATAAATATCAATCTCAACGACCAGATTTTTCCAGGGAATTTCGCACCGCACCTTGCGCAATCTTCTTCCTGCGGTCCCTGGCCAAAGCGCGTCGAACTGTTTTGGGCTGAGTCTGATCTCGCGTTCTTCCCGGTGTGCGCCGCGGCCCACCTTGAAAGTCAGCGTCGCAGCCGTGCCTTTTTTGCGGAGACGCACCTGTCTGCCCGCGAGTTCACTCGCCAGGTAACCTTGATCAATAATGTAGC
>WNGB01007215.1_pt1 | contig 18017 bp, 22 predicted proteins | sample 5400681 | NCBI WGS metagenome assembly WNGB01 (sample SAMN13153367, study PRJNA577476) | soil metagenome | isolation source: 115 cm soil or saprolite under grassland replicate 2 | place: USA:California | collected 2016-06-15 | reverse complement strand
CCTTCATCACCTCCCGGCCGACCTCCGTGGAGCCCGTGAAGCCGATCTTGGCCACCTCCGGGTGCTCGACGAGGCGTTGCCCCACGACCGAGCCCTTGCCGACGAGGACGTTGACCACGCCGTCCGGGATGCCCGCCTCGTCCATGAGCTCCTTCAGCCGCAAAGCCGAGAGAGGGGTGAGCTCCGCAGGCTTCAATACGACGGTGTTTCCGCAGGCGAGCGCCGGACCGAGCTTCCAGCTCGCGATATTGAGCGGGAAGTTCCACGGAACGATCAAGCCGACTACCCCGAGCGGTTCGCGGAAGGTCATGTCGACGCCTCCCGCTACCGGGATCGTCTCCCCGTAGTGCTTCTCGACAGACCCCGCGTAGAAGTGGAAGACGGCCGCGACCATGCCCACCTCCGCGCGAGCCCCCGAGATCGGCTTGCCGACGTTCTCCGACTCGATGCGTGCGAGCTCCTCGGCGTTCTCCTCGACGAGCGTCGCAACTTTTCGCAGAAGAGCCGCCCGCGCGGGCGGCGCCACGTCGCGCCAGGCCGGGAAGGCGGCCCTCGCGCGCGCGACGGCTTCGTCGGCCTCCTCGACCCCGGCCTCGTCGAGCTCCACGATCGGCTGCTCGGTGGCGGGATTGAGCACCGACAGGCGGGTCACTCTCTTGCCTCTCGGTATGCGCGCGCCTCCTCGACGAGAGCCTCGATAAGCGCAAAATCGTCGCCGGCCTCCGGGTGCCAGAGCACGCCGAGCGCGAAGCGGCGGGAAGGATCTTCGAGGGCTTCAATCGTCCCGTCATCGGCTCTGGCGGCCTCGCGCAACCCCTCCCCGAGCCGCCCGTAGCCCTGGTGGTGGTGGCTCTTCACGGGCGCGTAATCGCCAAGGATCTGCTGCACCCGCGTTCCAGGAAGGAGGTCGACATCGTGGTCGGCGAAAACACCGGGGGTGTGCTTGTGCTTCTCGTCGCCGACCACGTCGGGGAGGTGCTGGACGAGGTCGCCGCCGCGGGCGACGTTCAGGACCTGGCTTCCCCGGCACACGGCGAGGACTGGCATGTCGCGCTCGAGCGCCGCTTGCAGGAGGGCGATCTCTGCGCGGTCGCGCTCGGGCACCACGTCGTACGTCTCGGCGTGTGCCTCCTGACCGTAGATTTTCGGGTCGAGGTCGGTGCCGCCCGAGAACACGAGCCCGTCGAGCCGGTCGAGCGTCTCGTCGATTCCTTCCATGCTCGGCGGCACGAGGAGCGCGCGCCCGCCCGCGGCCTCGACCGCGCGAACATACGTAGCCGGAATGAGCGCCGCGTCTTCCTCCCACGCCCCAAACCGGGCCGACGTGAGATACGTCGTAATCCCGATGATCGGCCTACTCACCCGCGTTCGAACATCCTTTCGCGCTCGTAACAGGTCACGGCTTCGTCGAAGAGCCGCTGCTCGGTGCGCGCGTAGTTGAGGTAGTGGTCGACGACGTCGTCCCCGAGCGCGGCGCGCGCCATCGCCCCGTTCTCGAGCGCTGCGATCGCCTCGGGGAGGGAGTGTGGGAAGCGCTCGGCGTCGGACTCGTAGGCGTTTCCCTCCAGCGCCGGAGGTAATTCGAGGCCCTGCTCGACGCCGTTCAGCCCGGCAGCGAGCAGCGCGGCGAACGCGAGGTAGGGGTTCGCATCGCCGCCCGGGATGCGCGTTTCCGCGCGCAGGCCGGCGCCGTGCCCGACGATGCGAAAGCCGCACGTGCGGTTGTCGTGGCCCCAGGCCAGGGTTGTGGGAGCCCAGCTGCCGGCCGCAAAGCGCTTGTAGGAGTTGATCGTGGGCGCAAGGAAGACCGCGAGCTCCTTCAGGGACGCGATCTGGCCGGCGAGGTACTGCTTGAAGACGTCGGACTCACCGACAAAAGCGCTCTCGTCGTCGCGCCACAAGCTCGAGTGGATGTGGCACGAGTTCCCGATCCAGGTGTGGTCGGGTTTGGCCATGAAGGTGATCGACTGGCCGTTCAGGTGCGCGATCTCCTTGGCGCCGTTCTTGTAGATCGTGTGGTTGTCCGCCATGGTGACCGCGTCGTCGAAGCGGAAGTTGATCTCCTGCTGCCCCGGCCACGCCTCGCCCTTGGAGGTCTCCACCCTGATGTCTGCGCCCTGCATTCCGTTGCGGATCTGCCGGATCAGGGGCTCGTCGTAGGTCGTGGCGAGGATGTGGTAGTCGAGGATGTAGGGGACAGAGGGCGTCAGGTCGCGGTAATGCTTGGCGTGCGCCTCCTCGTAGCTCTCCTTGAGGAGGTAGAACTCGAGCTCGGAGCCGAACTTCGCCGTGTAGCCAAGCTCCGCAGCCCGCTCTACCTGACGCTTCAGCACCTGGCGGGGCGAGGGATTCACGGGCGAGCCGTCGTGCCAGACGACGTCGCAGAGCACGAGCGCAGTGGCTTCCAGCCAGGGAATCCGGCGCAACGTGGCCATGTCCGGCTTGAGGCCGAAGTCGCCGTAGCCGCGCTCCCAGCTCGCGATTCCGTAACCGGGAGTGGGATCCATCTCCATGTCGAGCGCGAGCAGGTAGTTGCACCCCTCGATACCCTCCTCGGCGACCTCGCCTTCGAGGAAGAACTCGCCGTGCAGGCGTTTTCCCATCAGGCGGCCCTGCATATCCGTGAAGGCGACGACGACCGTGTCGATCGACCCGTCGCCTACCGCCTCCTTCAGCTCGTCGAGCGTGAGCATGACGCCCGGGAGTCATAACACGAACGCGAGAGCGAGCCTTGACGGCGGTCCCATATTTGGTTTTGAATCGCACATCCTGGCGGGCTGTAAGGAGGGGAGTGGGGTGGCTGAGCGCAGAGCAGGGCTGATTACCTACCGCGAAGCGGGTGCCGACTACTTCACCAAGCGGGCGCTTCGTCGACACGCCCGTGTCTGGTCGCTTTGGGCGCTCGGCGTCGCGGCGGTCATCTCGGGCGATTTCTTCGGCTGGAACTTCGGGCTTGCGTACGGCTTCGGCGGTCTTCTCGTCGCCACGCTCGTTATCACGGTGATGTATTTCGGCCTCTGCTACTCGATCGCGGAAATGTCGCCCGCACTGCCGCATACCGGCGGGGCGTACTCGTTCTCGCGCTCCGCCATGGGCCCGTGGGGCGGCTTCACGACCGGAGTGGCTGAAACGATCGAGTACGTCGTCACTCCGGCGGTCATCGTCGCCGGCATCGGCTTTTACATGCAGACGATCTTCCGCGACCTCTTCGACGTGAGCCCGCCGCTCTGGGGCTGGTGGCTGATCTTCTACGCAGTCTTCGTGGCTCTGAACATCATTGGCATCGAGGCCACGATGCGCTTCACCGTCTTCATCTGTTTTGCCTCGCTCGCCATTCTGGTCGTCTTCTGGATCGGCGCGATACCGAACTTCGACTTGGACAAATGGGCGATCGGCGATCTGGGCTGGTTCCCGGACGGCGTGCCCGGAATCTTCTACGCACTACCGTTCGCGATCTGGTTCTATCTCGCGATCGAGGAGCTGCCCCTGGCGGCTGAGGAGTCACACGACCCGAAGCGCGACATCCCTAAGGGGACGATCTACGGCCTCCTAACTCTGGTCGTCGCTGCTTTTCTAACGCTCTTCCTCAATTCCGGAATCGCGCCCGGCTCCGCGAAGCTGGCGGACTCAGGCGAACCACTCAATGACGGCCTCAAGACAATCTTCGGAAGCGGGACCGCCGCCTCGCTACTTGCTCTGATCGCGGTTACCGGCCTCGTCGCCAGCTTCCACACGATTATCTTCGCCTACGGTCGGAACATCTTCTCGCTCTCGCGGGCGGGCTACTACCCGCATTTCCTCTCCGTGACTCACGGGCGCCGAAACACGCCATACGTCGCGCTGACCCTTGGGGCTGTCATCGGATTCGGCCTGACGCTCCTTCTCGACCAAGCGCAGAAGAACGAGTGGCTCGGCGGAAACCTGGGTGCGGCCCTGCTCACGATGGCGGTATTCGGCGCGGTCATCTCCTACGCAATGCAGACCTTCTCGTTTGTTCTCCTGCGGCGCCGGCTTCCCGAGATCGAGCGCCCCTACGTCAGCCCGGTAGGCGAGTGGGGCGCGCTGATCGCGGCCGCACTAGCCATTGTGTCGCTCGTGTCTCTTTTCTGGAACGACGATTACCGCCCAGGTGTCGTCGGCGTCGCGATCTTCTATGCCGTTGCGCTCGTTTACTTTGCGTTGGCCGGTCGGCACCGGCTCGTCCTGTCGCCGGAGGAGGAGTTCGCCATGACCAGTGGCGTCCACGGCCACCCCGAAACCGAGGGTTACGGCGTCACGGAACGAGAAGAGCTGAGACCGGGGACAGCTCCGGCCGGAAGCTAATCCTCGCCGAGCTCCTCAGCGAGGAGCCCGGCGGCGTACGCTCGCCAGGCCACATCAGGCGCGTCGATCAGCCCGTGCACCGCTTCGCTGGCATGCGGCAGCCCCTGAACCTGGAGGCGGAGCCCGAGGAGGCCCTGCTCGAGCGCCAACTGGCGGTCGACCGTGCGCAGGTCGTCCGCGAGCGCGGTGACCGCGCGACCGTCGAGGTCGAGGCCCCGCTCGGGATCGCCTCCTGCGGCGAGGAGGAAAGTCGCCCGTCGCGCCGCTGCCCGGATCTGCGCCCGTTCGATCGGAACGTCGGCCCCCGCCACCGACGCGAAGACGACCAGCGCCGTCGCCAGATTCTCCGTGCCCGTGTCCTCTGCCAGCGAGTGCTCGAGCTCCGCCAGCCAAGGAGCGGGGCTCATCGGCCTTCGAGCCAGAGCGCCACCGCTGCGACCGAGACGGCATCCGACAGGCGCTCAATGACGCCGACGAGGGGAATGCGTTCGACCTCGACGTCCTCGTCGTCGTTGAGCGCGGAGCCGGCTGCGGCCCACAACCGGGTCGCGGCGTACACGTGGACGAACTCGGTGGAGTAGGCCGGAACAGCCCAGAACGCGCCCAGGTCTTGCCACTCGTCGGCGCCGAGCGCGCACTCCTCCGCGAGCTCCCGCGTGGCGGCCTCGATGGCGGTCTCCCCTGGCTCGAGCTTCCCGGAGGGGAGCTCGAGCGTCACGCCCCCGGATCCGGGACGGGTCTGGCGGACACAGACGAGCTGGTCGCCCTCGACCGCCACGATCACGACGGAATCAGGGTGGTCGACGAGCGGGATCGTCACGCGTCGTAGTATCGCCCGGTGCGACCGGAGGAGATCGCTGCCCGCGTCTGGCCCGACCGCGTCCTGGCGCTCGAGCCGCTCGGCGGCGGGATCACGAATCACAACTTCAAGGTCACCGTAGACGGCGAGAGCTTCGTCCTACGGATCGGCGGTCGTGACACGGAGCTCTTGGGCATCGACAGATCCGTGGAGCACGTCGCCTCGGTTGCGGCGGCCGAGGCCGGTGTCGGCCCCGAGGTCGTCGATTTCCTCGAGCCGGAGGGCTATCTCGTCACCCGTGTCGTCGAGGGCCGCCCCGTTCCCCTCAAGGAGATGGCCCGGCCCGATTCTGCTTTTCGGGAAGCTCTAGCGGCTCGCTAAGTCGCCGCCGGACGCCGACGGCGGAGCAGAGTGAGGGACAGCGCGCCCGCCGCGATGAGCGCGCCGGCCCCCGCTCCGATCGGCCCCCACGGCGTGCTCCCGCCGCTCTGGGAAAGAGACCCCGTCTCCGGCTTGGAAACCTGCAATGTCGCCCGGTCGAGCACGAGGAGGGGCCGCCTGTCGTTGACGACGGCGACGCTGCCACCGCGCAGGCGCAGCCGCAGCGTGACGAGGTCGTCCCGCCCCGCAAGACCCGCGAGGTCGATGCAGTGGGCCTCGACTGCAACGGTGTCGAGGGCGTGCACGAAAGGCGCCTTCCCGCCGCCGTCGTAGAGCGTGTACGCCCAGCGGCCGTCCGGGCTCGTCGCCCGCGAGATGGGGTTGCCGCGCATCTCCTCGCCGGGCTCGCTTTTGTCGACGACCGGCTCGGGAACGAGCCTGCCGCCCTTCGTGTCGAAGGCCCGCACCGCGTACTCGGTGGGGTCCTGCGGCGACAGGTACTGGATGAAGTAGAGCATCGACCCGTCAGGGGAGACGGCGTCAAGGCTGAAGTCGCCGCGGAGCGTCACAGCGTCGCGGACATGAAGACCCGGAGTGCTGACGATCAGAAAATCGGTCTTCGCACGCGGATAAGCGAATCGGGGCCGCACGAGGACGAGGGTCTTGCCGTCGGCCGAGAGGCCGGTCGCGCTTCCGTCGTAGGCGACTCCGGCAATCGTGTAGCGCCCCGCGAGGAAACGCGCGGCGACGACGCGTTGGTGCGGGCTGATGCGCGCGAGGAGCGTGCGGTTGCGCTCGCCGATGGCGACGTAGCGGAATCCCGTCGGCGTCCCGATGCCGGTGAGCCCGGCGTCCTCGCGCAGGCTCGGGCCGCCGGCCGCCTGGGCGGCCCCGGCCAACCCGGCTGCTAGGAGCGCGGTGAGCGCGAAACCGAGAATCGTGCGCAATCTGTCGTTACTACACCGGCAGAGCGCTGAAAGGTCCCTGATTAGGGTATTCGCGTGAAGGGAGCCCCTCTGGGACCCGAAAGCGAGCGGGTCCGCGGCGTGTCCGCCGCGGTCTCCTAGCGAGGACGGCGACGTCGCCGGCCGCGCTGGAGTGCGCATTGAGCCGTGGGGCGAAGGGGATCTTCCGCTCCTCGAGCAGGCCCTGGGCGATCCGCAGATGATGGAGCACCTCGGCGGGCCGGAGAGCCCGGAGAAGATCGCCAAACGCCAAGCCCGCTACGAGCTGCCGGACTCCGGGCAGTTCAAGATCGTCGACGAAGCCAGCGGCGAGAGCGTCGGCTGGGTCGGCTACTGGGAGCGCACCTGGCGGGGCGAACAGGTCTACGAGATCGGCTGGTCGGTGATCCCGGCCTTCCAGGGGCGGGGAATTGGGGGATTGGCAACCGCCCAGGCCATCGGGATGGCGAGGGCGGAGAGGAAGCACCGGTTCCTGCACGCCTACCCCTCGGTCGACAACGCGCCGTCGAACGCGATCTGCCGGAAGCTCGGGTTCACGCTCTTCGGGCCGCGCGAGTTCGAGTACCCGCCGGGTCACTTCATGCAGTGCAACGACTGGCGCCTCGACCTCAGTTCTTAGAGTTCGAGCTCGGTTCCGACCCCCTGCTCCTCGGCTACCGCGAGCACGCGCGCGGCGAACGCAGCGTCGAGCGCGCCGACGCCGAGATTGCAGCAGAGAACGCTGGCCGGCGAGCCTCCGTCGGCCAGCGCCTCGCCCACGCTCCCCGCCGGAGCCGGCCAGCCCTGGAAGTGGCCGAGGGAGCGGTAGTACTCGAACTGGTCGACGTCGTCCACGAGGAACCGATCCGCGGAAGCTACCGCCCCGGCCGAGAAGTAGAAGTCGAAGTCGATCGGAAGGCCGAGCCAGCTCGAACCGAGCCACCCGGGCTCGATCGGCGGCTCGGGGTGCTCGACGATTGGGCCCGCGCTGACGACGACGTGCGCTCCTTCTACTGCCGCGGACGCGTCGGTGGCCGGCTCGACCCGCCCCTCGAGCTCGGCCACGCGCTCAGGGTGTGGGTCGAAGGCGCGGATCCGAACGTCGGGGTTCAGCGCCGAGAGGACGCGAGCGTGGTAACGGCCCTGCTCTCCGCAGCCAAGGATCGCGGCCTCCTCCCAACCCTTCGGCGCCCACCGACGGACGCAGACGCCGCTTGCTGCCGCGGTGCGCGCCGCGGTGATCTCGGCGCCGTCCATGACGGCCATCGGCAGCCCCGTCTCCGCGTCGTTGACGACGATCAGCCCGGAGATGTACGGAAGGCCGCGCTCCTTGTTGGCCGGATAGCCGGCCACCCACTTGAGCGCGGCCACGTCTTCGTCCCTCAGATAAGCCGGCATCGCGTGGATGAACGAGTCCTTGCGCGGATGAATGCCGGGCTTCGGCGGGAGCTCGACCCGGCCCGTTCCGACGGACCGGTACGTCGTCTCGACCACGTCGAGTTGCCCAGGAATCTCGGGGAGGAGTGAGCGGACCTCCTCTCGCGACAGGAAGCGCAGGGTCACATTTCGTACACGCGCATCGGCTCGATGACGATCTTCACGCGCTGCTCGTCCTCCCGGTGCCACGGATAGGGGCGCTGGGCGAGGTATTTTTCCGAGAGGTCGTCGATCTGCGCGTCGGCCTCGTCGCCTTCGATGAATTCGACGACGCGGCCGACGATGTCGACCTTCTTGAACGGATCGTCCTTCGCGGCGATCGAAAGCCCGACGTGCGGATCGCGCCGAAGATTGCGCTCCTTGGCGCGCCCAATCGCCGTGTTGAACGTGATGTGCCCGTTGTCCAGCGCCGTCCAGACGGGGGTCACCTGCGGCGATCCGTCGGCATTTACCGTCCCGACGAAGAGGAGGTTCGAGCCCTCGAACAGCCCTCTCGCCTTGTCGCTCAGTTCTGCCATCTCTCCTCGGCTGCCGTGTCGTGCTCGATCGTACCGACAGCGGTCAGTTAGTTGCGACTTACGTAAGTGTCTGCTTAAATAGCACACGTCGTGGAAGAAGCAATCCGAGCGATCGCGGAGCCGAACCGCCGCCGCATACTCCAGCTCGTCACGGAGAAGGAGCTGTCCGCCGGCGAGATCGCCTCCCGCTTCGAGATCACGCGGCCTGCCGTTTCCCAGCACCTTGGGGTGTTACGCGAGGCCGGTCTGGTGACCGAGCGGCGCGAGGGAACGCGTCGGCTCTACAGCCTTCGCCCGGAGGGCTTCGACGACCTGAAGTCGTTTCTCGAAGCGTTCTGGGACGAGGGTCTCGAGCGCCTGAAGGAAGCGGCGGAACTCGAGGAAGGAAGGAGGCGACGTGGCCGTCGAGCAGCCTGAGGTCGCAGCCGTCGTCGAGCGCGAGATCAGGATCGCCGCTCGGCCGGAGACCGTGTTCGATTTCTTTGTTGACCCGGAGAAGATGGTGCGGTGGAAAGGCCGCCGGGCACAGCTCGATCCCCGTCCGGGTGGCGTCTACCGCGTGGACATCAACGATCAGGCCATCGCGCGGGGGGAGTATGTCGAGATCGACGCTCCCAACCGCGTTGTCTTCACGTGGGGTTGGGAAGGGCAAGAGACCGGCGAGCACGCCGTCCCACCCGGCTCGAGCCGGGTCGAGGTCGAGCTGACGCCGGACGGCGACGGCACGCTCGTCCGCTTGCGCCACCTCGACCTTCCCGAGGAAGCACGCGAGATCCACGGGCAGGGCTGGGATCTCTTCCTGGCGCGCCTGGCTCAGGCCGCTGAAGGGAAGGACCCAGGGAGAGATCCGCACCAGTCTGGAGAGCTGTAAAAGCGAGAGAGCGAACAGGAGGGAGAGCATGGGAAATCCGGTCATCCATTTCGAGGTCAGTGGGAGCGATGGAGCGAAGCTCCAGAAGTTCTACGGCGACCTCTTCGATTGGAAGATCAACGCCGACAATCCGATGAACTACGGGATCGTGGACAACGGAGGCGAGGGGATCAACGGCGGTGTCGGGCAGAGCCCCAACGGCGCTCACCTGACCTGGTACGTCCAGGTCCCTGACATCGACGCTCATCTGGAGAAGGCCGAAGGGATGGGCGGCAAGACCGTGATGCCGCGAACGGAGATGGAGATGGTCACGTTCGCGCTGCTGGCCGATCCCGAGGGCAACGTCGTCGGTCTCATAGAGGCGTAAAGCACTACGGTACGCGGATGCCGCTGCTGGACGGCATCCGCGTCCTGGCTTGTGAGAACGGCCTCGCCGGGCCGCTCTGCTCGCGGCTTCTCGCCGACCTCGGCGCGGAGGTCGTGAAGATCGAGCGGCCCGGCGAAGGCGACGTCACCCGCGGGTGGGACACGTTGGCCGGAGGCCTGTCGAGCGGCTTTGTCTGGATGAACCGCGGCAAGCAGAGCGTGGCGCTGGACGTGAAGGATCCTGGCTCGCGGCCCGCGCTCGAAGCTCTGGTCGCCGCAAGCGACGTCTTTCTCCAGAACTTCACCCTGGGCTGGGCCGAGCGGGTTGGGCTGGACGAGCCAAGCGTCCGCGCCCTTCGCCCCGACGTCGTCTACACGGAGATCACGGGGTACGGACCCGACGGACCCTACGCGGAGCGCAACGCGTACGACCTCGTAATGCAGGGGGAGACGGGTCTCATCTCGCTGACCGGCACTCCCGAGGAGCTCGCCCGAGTCGGCATCTCGATCTGCGACCTGGGCGCGGGGAGCTACGCGGCGGTGGCGACCGTTGCCGCGCTCGTCCGCCGGGAACGGACGGGCGAGGGCTCGAGGGTTTCCGTTTCCCTCTTCGACACGATGGTCGACTGGCTCGGCTACTTCCCGCACCTGTGGTGGCACAGGCGTGAGCTTCCGGCACGCACGGGGATGCGCCATCCGCACTTCTGCCCCTACGGCCCTTATCCGGCGGGCGACGGGGAGCTCTTCGGCCTCGCCGTGCTCTCTCCCGAGCACTGGAAGGGGCTGTGCCTCCAGGTCCTGGACCGTGCGGACTTGCACGGGGACGAGCGCTTCGCGACCAACGAGGGTCGCGTGCGGGAACGGGTCGAGCTCGAAGCGGAGCTCGAGCGGGAATTCGCCGCGCGAAACGCGGGCGAGTGGCTCGAGCGTCTACGGGAGGCCCGGATCCCGTGCGGGGCGGTCAACGACCTCGCGACGGTGATGGAGCATCCGCAGCTCGCGCACAACCGCCTGGTCGCGGAAGTCGACTCCCCAGCCGGGCCGATCCCGACAATCGGGAATCCGTTTCTCGTCGACGGGGAGCGGCCGGGCCCGGGCTCAGTGCCCGCCTTGGGCGAACACACCGGCGACGTGCTCCGGCAGCTGGGCGTCGAGCCAGGCTGATCGGCCCCCGTCGCGCGTCCACACGACCGGGAAGAAGGATTCATCGAGCGCCGTGTCGCCGATGCGCCGGTAGCGGGAGTACGTGGGGTCGACGTTGACCGGGTGAAACTCGGCGTCGGCCGGGATGAGGTGCGAGATGCACGCACGGCGGTCGATCGCCGCCGTGTTCGGCCCCGAGCCGTGAAAGGTGAGGTGATGGTGAAACGAGGCGCCGCCAGCCTTCACCTCGACCGGAACGAGGCGCAGCTTTTCGTGGGTAGGGAGAGCGCGCTCCACGGGAGCGAGCCAGTCTGCGGGTGCGTGAAACTCACCACGGTTCTCCGGTGCGCGCGGCCAGCGGTGCGAGCCCGCCGCGTACGTGATCGTTCCTGCCTCGGCGGACGTGTCGTCGAGCGCGATCCAGCAGGTGACCATGGCCGGCGGCACGAGGTAGTCGAGGTAGCTCCCGTCCTGATGCATTCCGAGGGACTTCGTGCCCGGCGGCTTCCAGATGACGTTGTCCTGGAGCAGTCGAACGCCGTGCCAGCTCATCAGCTCCGCGGCGAGGCGGCCGGTGCGCTCGGAGAGGACTTGCGCGGCGACGGTTGTGTCGGCCTTCCACCCGTTGCAGATCTGCCGAGTCCTGTCCTCCGGGTCGCGGCCCGCGACCCAGTTGACCTCATCGGGGCGGATCCCGCGCTCATACTCGCCCGCGAATAGACGATCGAAGGCCATCCGCAGCCGCTCGATCGCCTCGTCGTCGGTGAACCCCGCGTCGATGGTCAAGTAGCCATCTCGGTCGAAGACCTCGAGTTGATCGGCGCTCCAGTTCTGGATCATCGCGCGAGCGTTTCTACCAGCTTTCGTTGCTCAGGGCCGAACCACGGCGGGCTGCCGGCCCTCGCGTTTTCACGAGCGTGTTCGGGTTTGGCGGTCGCCGGGATGACGGCTGTCACCCGGGGATCCGAGAGGGACCATTTCAGAAGCGCCTGCGCCCAGGTCTCCACGCCGAGCGATTGGAGCTCGTGCGGGTCGGGACCCGGCATGAGGTCGCCCTTGCCCAGCGGCCGCATCACGATGACGCCGAGGCCGAGCTCCTGGGCAAGCGGCAGGATGCGCGCCTCGATCTCCCGCTCATGGGGGTTGTAGGGGATCTGAATCGCTTCGATCCGACCGCTCCGCATCACCCGCTCGAGCTCATCGAAAGCAGAGGGCGAGTAGTGCGTCGCCCCGAGCTGCTCGATCCGGCCGGCGTCGCGTTCCTTCTCGAGCCAATCCAGGTGAGCTGCCCACGAAACGAGGTTGTGGATCTGCTCGAGCTCCACGCGTCCTCCGAAGAACTCAAGCTGAGCGTCGAACTGGGCGCGACCGTCGTCGACGGACGGTGTCCAGATCTTTGTCGCCACAAAGGCCTCGTCGCGGAACTGGCCGAGCGCACGCCCCAGCACTCGCTGGGCTCGCCCGTACATCGGCGAGGAGTCGACGAGCCGGACACCTTCATCGAAAGCCGCACGGACGACCGCGTCGACTAGCCCCTGGCTCTCATCGCCGACATCGAACGTGAGCCAAGAGCCCAGGCCGACTACGGGAAGCTCCGCGCCGTTCTTTCCGAGGGGCCGCCGCTCCATACTATGGTCGCTCATGGCCGAAACGAGGCTACTGGAGGCTCCCGAGCTCTCCGCCGAGCGAATCGAGGCGCGTGCCGCCGGGGAGAACTTTCCGGTCGCCTCGCTCCTGGCGCCGCGCTGGGCGCGACCGCACCTGCGGGCGGTCTACGGGTTCGCGCGGCTCGTCGACAATCTCGGGGACGAGGCGGAGGGCGACCGCGGCGCTCTGCTCGACGAGCTGGAGCGCGAGCTCGACGGCCCCCCGCGGACGGAAGTCATGCGCCGGCTGCACGAGACGATCGCCGCGCGCGGATTGCCACGTCAGCCTTTCGCGCGCCTGCTCGAGGCGAACCGGATCGACCAGGCGAAGTCCCGCTACGAGACCTGGGCGGAGGTGCGCGAGTACTGCACGTACTCCGCCGACCCCGTTGGTCGGCTCGTCCTCGGAATCTACGGACGGGCCGGCGAGCCGGAGCTCGTCGCGATGAGTGACTCGATCTGCACGGGCCTTCAGCTCGTCAATTTTCTGCAGGACCCGCCGAGGGATCTGGCGCTCGGCCGGGTGTACCTTCCCCAGGAAAGCCTTCGCAGGTTCGGCGTGACCGACCCCGATCTCGCCGGACCGCTGACCGAGCCCGTCGCTGCTTTGCTCTGTTTCGAGAGCGAGCGCGCCCGCGGACTTCTCCAGGCAGGCCTGCCGCTGGCCCGGGCGCTCGGGGGCAGGCCGGGGAGGTCGGTGGCGTTGTACGCCAGAGGCGGGCTCGCGGCGCTCGACGCGCTCGAGCGCGCGGGGTGGGATGTCTTCTCCAGTCGCCCGGCGCCGACCCGCTGGACCTTCGCGCGCCTCGCGGCTCGGGAGCTGGTGCGCCGATGACGGTCGACGAGGCATACGCCGACGTCCTCCGCTTCACGCAGGAGACGGCGCGCAACTTCGCATGGGGGATCCGCGTCCTGCCCGGGCCCAAGCGTCGTGCGGTCGCCGCGCTCTACGCCTTTGCCCGCGCGGTCGACGATCTCGCCGATCGCGAAGAGCCCGCGAGGGCGGAACTCGAGCGCTGGAAGCTCGCAATCGAGGAGCTTCCCGCTTCCCGCGACGGCGACGCCGTGCTCGTCGCGCTGGCAGACGCGATGACGCGCTACGAGATTCCCAAGGAGGCGCTCGTCGACCTCGTGGACGGCGCACTGATGGACTGCGACCGCTCCCGGTACGGGAGCTGGGAGGAGCTCAGAGAGTACTGCCGCTGCGTGGCCGGCGCCGTCGGGGTCGCGTGCGCTGCGGTCTATCAGCCTTCGAGCTGGGAGTCTGCCAGGCCGCGCGCGGAGACCCTAGGCCTGGCGCTGCAGCAGATCAACATCATGCGCGACGTCCCCGAGGACTGGTCGCTCGGGCGCGTCTACCTGCCCCAGGACGAGCTCCGGCGTTTCGGGGTGGCGGAGGAGGACATCGCTTCGGGCCGCGGGGGACCCGAGTGGTGCGCCCTCATGGAGCATCAGGCTGCTCGCGCGGAGACTCTGATGCGCGAGGGCCTGGAGCTCCTGCCGCTGCTCGACCGGCGCAGCGCTCTCTGTGTCCGCAGCTTCGCGGGCATCTATCGCGGCCTGCTCGAACAGATGCGGGCGCGCGACTACGACGTCTTCAGGGAGCGCCCGCACCTCTCGGCGGCCGCCAAGGTCCGGGCGGTGGCGACGCTGTGAAGGCAGTCGTCGTCGGTGGCGGGCTTGCCGGGCTCTCGGCCGCGCTCCAGCTCCTGGACTGGGAGCAAGACGTCACTCTGCTCGAGGCGCGCCCGACGCTCGGCGGCGCCGTGCAGACGCTGCCCGAGCGCGAGGGAGATCCCGCTCCTCCGCCGGACAACGGCCAGCACATCGCGCTCGGCTGCTGTTACGCCTATCTGGATTTCCTCGAGCGCATCGGCCAGGGAAGCTCGGTGGAGCGCCGGCGTCTTGCTCTCCCCGTGATCGCCGAAGACGGCTCGGTGGCCTTCATCGGCGCGGGGGCGCTGGCTCTCCTGCGCTACCGGCACGTGCCGCTCCGCGACCGCCTGGCGATCGCCCGCGTCGCGCGCCGACTGGGCTCGCTCGCGCCGAAGGACCACGACGGCGAGAGCTTCGCGGCGCTCCTGCACCGGCTGGGCCAGTCGCAGGCAGCCATCGACCGTTTCTGGGATGTCTTCATGCGGCCGGCGCTCAACCTCCCGAGCGAGCAAGTGAGCGCCGGTCTCGCGCTGTTCACCGTCCAGACCGCGCTGCTCGCAGACCGGCGCGCCAGCGACCTCGTCCTGCCGCGTCGACCGCTCGGCGAAATGCACGGCGAAGCTGCGGGACGCGTGCTGGCCGAACGGGGTGCGCTTGTTAGAACCAACGCGCGGGTGGTCGAGTTGGAGCAGGACGCGGCCCTCCTCGCGGACGGAGAGCGAGTCCACGCAGATGCGTTCGTCCTTGCCGTTCCGTCTGCGGAGAGCGCCCGCCTCCTGGGTGAGCCGGCTCCGGCCCTGGAGGACTCGCCCATCGTGAGCGTCCATCTCCTCTTCGATCGCCGTCTGCTCCAGCACGACCTCGCCGCGCTGCTCGGCAGCCGGGCCCACTGGGTCTTCGACAGGGGCCGTCTTACGGGGCACGAGCCCGAGCGCGGCCAGTACCTGACGGTGGTCTCGAGCGGCGCCCCCGAGTTGCTCGAGGCGCGCGGGAAGGAGCTTGTGGAGCTGATCGCGGGCGAGATGACGTCCAGACTCGGCCAGGCCGAGCTCCTCTGGTCGAGGGTCAGTCGAGAACCTGCGGCAACGTTTGCCGCCAGGCCCGGCACGGCAAAGCTCAGGCCCGGCTTCGCGACGAGCCGCCCGAACGTCGCTCGCGCCGGCGCGTGGACCGACACCGGCTGGCCCGCCACCATGGAAAGCGCGGTACGGAGCGGCCACGAGGCGGCTTGCGTCTTTTCGCCCGCCTCGTTGAAGGTAGCCGCATGAGCGTCACCGTCGGCACGGACGTCGACCGCGCACTCGATGCGGGTGTCGAGCGCCTGCTCTCTCTTCAGAAGCCGGGCGGCTGGTGGGTCGCGGAGCTCGAGTCCAACGTGACCATGACCGCCCAGCACGTCTTCTGGACGACGTTCCTGGGCCTGGCGGACGAAGACACCGTGCGCGGCTGCGCCAACGAGCTGCTCGCCCGCCAGAACACAGACGGCACCTGGTCGATCTACTGGGGAGGCGAGCCCGACCTGGCCGCCACGGTCGAGGCCTACGCAGCCCTGCGCATGGCCGGCTTCGCCGCCGACGATCCTCGCCTCGCCGGAGCTCGCCGTCACGTCGAGAAGCAGGGCGGCATCGGCGCAGCCCGCGTGTTCACGCGCATCTGGCTTGCGCTCTTCGATCTTTGGCCTTGGGAGGAAGTGCAGGCGATCCCACCGGAGTCCGTGCCAGCGTCTGGAACCTCGCCGATTCCTTCCTGCGCTGGTACAACGGCCAGTCCGTGCAGCCCGGCCGCGAGCGCGCGCTCGCGTATGCGGAGCGCTGGCTCATCGACCGCCAGGAGCTCGACGGCTCCTGGGGAGGGATTCAGCCGCCGTGGGTGTGGGCGCTGATCGCGCTCGCCTGCCGAGGCCATGGTCCGGACTCCCCCTACCTCCGCCGAGGTATCGACGGCTGGAAGCGGTTCATGGTCGACGACGGCGATCGCCTGCGCCCCGAGGCGTGCCAGTCCCCCGTCTGGGACACCTGTCTCGCCGTCGTAGCCTTGCGCGCTGCGGGCGTCGCCACCGACGAGCCGGCGCTCGTCAAGGCAGGCGGCTGGATGCTGCAGGAGGAAGTTCGCACTCGCGGCGACTGGGCCGTTCGGCTGCCTGGGGTCGAGCCCGGAGGCTGGTCGTTCGAGTACGACAACGACCTCTACCCGGACATCGACGACGCCGCAGTAGTCGGCATCGGCCTCGACGAGCTCGGCATGGGGAGGGCGGCCGTCGAGCGCGCCTGCCGCTGGATCCAGGCGATGCAATGTCTCAACGGTGGCTGGGGCGCCTTCGACAAGGACAACGACGCGTACTGGCTCTACGACATCCCCTTCTTCGACTTCGGCGCCGTCATCGACCCGCCGAGCGTCGACGTCTCGGCGCACGCGATCGAGCTGCTGGCGAAGGAGGCGGGCTACGAAGAGGCGGTCCGTCGCGGAGTGGAGTACCTCCTGCGCGTGCAAGAGCCGGACGGCTCGTGGTTCGGCCGTTGGGGCGTCAACTACCTCTACGGGACGGGAGCCGCGCTTCCCGCGCTCGAGGCGGCCGGCTTCGAGCCCGCGCACCCTGTCATGCGCCGCGCGGTGGCCTGGCTCCAGTCCGTCCAGAACGAGGACGGCGGCTTCGGCGAGGACTGCCGCAGCTACGACGAGGGCGAAGCCGGCGAAGCGTGGCGAGGCCAGGGAGTCTCGACCCCTTCGCAGACGGCGTGGGCGCTTCTCGGTCTGGTCGCCGCGGGCGAGGCGAACTCGGAGACGGCCGCCCGCGCCGCGGCCTTCCTAGCCGAATCCCAGCGCGACGACGGCGATTGGGACGAAGCCCATTTCACCGCCACCGGCTTCCCTCGCGACTTCCTCATCAACTACCACCTCTACCGCACGTACTGGCCGGTGATGGCGCTCGGCCGCCTCAAAGCCGCGCTCGCGTGAGGGTCTACGTAAGCGGGGCGACGGGCTTCGTCGGGAGCCACGTCGCCCGCGAGCTCCGCGAGCAAGGCGCGGATGTACGGGACGAGAGGGTCGATCTGCTCGATCCGAGCGGGCTCGAGCGCGCTGTCGACGGCTGCGAGGCGGTCGTGCATGCGGCCGCGCTCTACAGCTACGACGCGTCACCGACCGAGCTCGAGCGCGTCAACGTCGACGGAACCCGCAATCTCCTGCGGGCCGCCGAGCGGAAAGAGGTCAGGCGGTTTCTCTTCACGAGCACCGCCGGGACCTGCGGGCCGGTGCCCGGCCGCCCCGCGAGCGAGGAGGACGAGCCGCCCGCCTGGGAGCTGACGGTGCCGTACAAGCGGACGAAGCTCGCAGCGGAGCGGCTGGCGCGCGCCGCGGGCGCGATCGTCCTCAACCCCACGACGCCGATCGGAACGGGTGACCGCAAGCCGACGCCCACCGGCCGCATGATCGCCGGCGTCGCGACCGGCCGAATCCAGGGCTTCGTAGCCACCACCGGGCTGAACGTCGTAGACGTTCGCGACGTCGCCCGTGGGCATGCGCTCGCCCTCGAGCGCGGGCAGCCCGGCGAGCGCTACCTGCTCGGCGGCGCCGATCTTCCGCTGGAGGAGCTCTTCGCCGCAATCGCAGATCTGGCGGGCCGCCGACGTCCGCGCATCCGGGTTCCCTATGCTGTTGCGCAGCTTGCCACCAGGGCAGGACTCGCGAACCCGGATGAGGTGAAATTGGCCCGGTTACCCATGTATTTCACCTGGGAGAAGGCTCGGGTTAGACTCGGGTATACACCCGGCCCGGTAGAGCCGGCACTGGCGCTCGCGGTCGCCGAAGCCCTGCACGTCGACGGAAGGGGAGAGGAATGAAGTTCCCGCTTCGCAGCACCGTCCAGATCGGTCGCTACGTCGCGTCCCAGAAGAAGAACGACCGCTACCCGCTCGTGATCATGCTCGAGCCGAC
>WNGB01006158.1_pt1 | contig 18018 bp, 13 predicted proteins | sample 5400681 | NCBI WGS metagenome assembly WNGB01 (sample SAMN13153367, study PRJNA577476) | soil metagenome | isolation source: 115 cm soil or saprolite under grassland replicate 2 | place: USA:California | collected 2016-06-15 | reverse complement strand
GACCTGGCTCAGCAGCGTCGCCCGCAACTACTGTATCGACCACTACCGTGCGGGCAAGCGCGAGCGAGAAGTGCTGGTGGAGGACCTGGTGGCCTTCGACCTGGCCCCCGCATCCTCGGGAAACCCCCACCGCGCGCTGGAGGACCAGGACCGGCGGAGCTTCCTGCGCAGGGGGCTCGACCTCCTGCCGGCCAAGCTCCGGGAGGCGGTGGTGCTCCGTGACCTGCAGGGGCTGAGCTACCAGGAGATGGCGGAGCGACTGGCCCTCCCCGAGGGGACGGTCAAGAGCCGGATCAACCGGGGGCGCGAGGAGCTGGCCCGCCTGCTCCTGCGCGCGCAGCAGCCGCCCCGGCGGGGACGGGCCCGGGCGGTGGGCCGCCGCGGGTCGGAGGTGAGGTGATGCAGCTCGCAGTGGAGGAGCGGGGAGACGTCAAGATCGTCCGCGTCCAGGAGGCCAAGCTGACCTACCCGGTGCTGTCCTCGTTCTTCACCGAGGTGAGGCAGCAGGTGGAGGCGGGGACGCGCAAGCTGGTCATCGACCTGCAGGCGGTCAGCTACATCGACAGCGCGTCCATCGGCTGCCTGATGGACATCCACCGGCTGCTCCAGGAGAAGGCGGGGGCGGTGAAGCTCTCCGGCCTCCAGCCGCGGGTGGAGACCATGATCTCGATGACCGGGGTGCACAAGATCATCGACCTCTGCCGCGATGAGGCGGATGCCCTGGCGGCCTTCGGGGCCCGGAAAGGGGCGGGGCGATGAACCGCGCCCGCCTCTCCACCGGCCACGAGCTGCCCCTCGACGGGGAGCTCCTGGGGATCCTGGAGACCCTCTACAAGGAGGTCACGCTGCGGCTCCAGCTCCGCGGGACCTACGAGGACATGCGGCGGGAGATCGAGGGACTCGTGGGCCAGATGAGCGAGGAGGACCGCAAGCGGTACCTCATCGAGAGCCTGTTCCTCAACACCGTCACCTACGAGAACGAGATGCTGGACGCATACATGCGGAAGCTCACCGCCCCGAAGCGCAAAGGGGGGCGGGGACGCGCCGCCGGGAGGTCCATGTGAAGCGAGCCCTGCTCATGCTGTTGGCCTTCGCCCTCGTCGCACCCCTGGGGGCCCAGGAGGCGAGCCCGCCCGAGAAGGGGACGACCACGGAGAAGACGCCGGCCGCGAAGGGACCACGCTTCAGCATCGAGCCCGCGGCCTTCGACTTCGGCAAGGCGCTGCAGAACAAGACCCTGTCCAAGGAATTCAGCATCCACAACTACGGCACCGAGGACCTCGTCATCCAGAACGTCTCCACGACCTGCGGCTGCACGGTGGCGGAAGGCTATGCCAAGCTGATCAAGCCGGGGGGGAGCACGCCTCTGCGGGTCTCCCTCGAGACGCGGACCTACCGCGGCAAGGTGGAACGCAAGGTCCTCATCCGGACCAACGACCCGAGCGCGAAGGTCGCCGAGCTGAAAGTCGAGGCGACGGTGGCGGAGCCGGAGGCGAAGTAGCCAGGGACCTCAGGAAGGCTTGAGGACGAGGGCGGAAGCCGGGGCGGGAGCGTCGAGGGCGGGGATCCCCGCGCTGGGAACCAGCGCCCAGGCCCCCGTGGTCGCGAGCAGCTTCTGGGCCACCGCGGCATGCAGGGCGTGCCCCGCTTTCTGCGCCTCGAAGTGGCCGATCAGCGGGGCGCCCAGGAGGGCCAGGTCGCCGATCGCGTCGAGGACCTTGTGCCGCACGAACTCGTCCTCGAAGCGCAGCTTGTTGTTGAGAACCCCGGTCTCGCCGATGACCACCGCGTTTTCGAGGCTCCCCCCGAGGGCGAGGCCGCTCCGCCGCAGGGTCTCCACGTCGCGCAGGAAGCCGAACGTGCGGGCGGGCGCGATCCCTTCGCAGTACGTGCGCGGAGAGACGCGGACGCTGAGCGCCTGGTGCCGCAGCAGGTGGTGGTCGAAGCCGATGGTGTAGGTCACCGCGAAATGGTCGGCGGGCGAAAGGCGGGCCCGCTTGCCGCCCCGCACGACTTCAACCGTCTTCAGCACCTTCAGGTACTGTCGCGACATCGCCAACGGCTTGAGCCCCGCCTCGTGCAGCAGGATCACGAACGGGGCGGCGCTGCCGTCCAGCACCGGGATCTCGGGGCCGTCCACTTCCACCAGCACGTCGTCCATGCCCAGGCCCAGGAGGGCCGAGAGCAGGTGCTCGACGGTGCCGATCGAGACCCCGTCGCGGGAGAGCGTGGTGGCGTGGTCCTGGCTCGCCAGGTATTCGAGGGTGGCCGGGATCTCGACCCCGACGTCGGAGCGGAGGAAGCGGATCCCGTGTTCCGCTGGGGCGGGCCGGAGGCTCAGGCGGACGGGCTTGCCCGAGTGGAGGCCGATTCCCGTGCAACCAACCTCGCGCCGCAGGGTTCTTCGATAGGCCATCGCAGGTGTCTGTTCCTTCGGTGATCAGTGCCTGTCTACGGTTTTATCCCGGCGGGGATCATGCAACGCCAGTGCCAGTCGGGCTTGACAGCCAACCTGCTGATTTTATTGGCTATTTTAGACTGGCCGGAGGGCCAGTGACCCTGAAGCCACGGGTTTCCTTGCCACCTGTGGTGATCGGACCACGGTCTCTCATCGACCGCCGCGCGCGCGCCAGCAACGGTCGAAGGTAGCGCGCGGTGTGGCTCTTGCGCGAGCGCGCCACCTGTTCGGGCGTCCCTTCGGCCACCACGCGGCCTCCCGCCGCCCCTGACTCCGGGCCAAGGTCGATCACATGGTCGGCGCACTTGATCACGTCCAGGTTGTGCTCGATGACCACGACGGTATTGCCGGCGTCCACGAGGCGGCCGAGGACGTGGAGCAGCTTGCGCACGTCGTCGAAATGGAGGCCCGTGGTGGGCTCGTCCAGGATGAACAGGGTGTTGCCGGTCTCGCGGCGGCCCAGCTCCCGGGCGAGCTTCACCCGCTGCGCTTCGCCCCCCGAGATCGTGGTCGCGCTCTGGCCGAGGCGGATGTAGCCGAGGCCGACGTCGATCAGGGTGAGGAGCAGCCGGTTCAGCCGCGGGTGGGCCTCGAGGACGGTCTGCGCCTCCGCCACCGTCAGGTCGAGCACATCCGCGATGCTCCGGCCGTGGTAGAGGACCTCGAGGGTCTCGCGGTTGTAGCGCCGGCCCTTGCAGACGTCGCAGGGCACGAAGACGTCGGGCAGGAAGTGCATCTCCACCCGGCGCACCCCGTCGCCCTGGCAGGCCTCGCAGCGCCCACCCTTGACGTTGAAGGAGAACCGCCCCGGCTTGTAGCCCCGGGCCCGCGCCTCCGGCACCAGGCTGAACAGCTCGCGGACGAATGCGAAGGCGCCGGTGTAGGTGGCGGGGTTGCTGCGCGGGGTGCGGCCGATCGGACTCTGGTCGATGGCGATGACCTTGTCGATCCTCTCCGCCCCCTCGAGGGCGCGATGGGCCCCCGGCTCGGCGACCGCCCGGTAAAGACGGCGGGCGAGCGCGCGATAGAGGATGTCGTCCACCAGGGTCGACTTCCCGGCCCCGGAGACCCCGGTCACCGCGGTGAGCACCCCCAGGGGGATGGTGGCGTCGATCTCCCGCAGGTTGTGGGCACGCGCTCCCAGGATGCGCAGCTCGCCGCGGGGGGCGCGCCGCTCCGCGGGGAGGGGGATCTGCAGCTCGCCGCGCAGGTAGCGGCCGGTCAGGCTGCCGTTCAGCGACGACGGCGGGCCCTCGTACATGAGCCGCCCCCCGAGCCGCCCCGCCCCCTCGCCCAGGTCCACGATCCAGTCCGCGGCCCGGATCGTCTCCTCGTCGTGCTCGACCACCACCACCGTGTTGCCGAGGTCGCGGATCCCCTTGAGGGCCTCGATCAAGCGCTCGTTGTCGCGCTGGTGCAGGCCCACCGAGGGCTCGTCGAGGACGTACAAGATCCCCTGCATGCGGGCGCCGATCTGGGTGGCCAGCCGGATGCGGTGGGCCTCGCCGCTCGAGAGGGTGGTCGTAGGCCGGTCCAGGGTCAGGTAGCCGAGGCCCAGCGACTCCAGGAACTGGAGCCGGGTCACGATCTCCTGGACCACCCGGTCGGCCACCGGCCGCTCGCGCTCGGAGAAGGCGAGGCCGAGCAAGACCGGCCGCGCGTCCGCGATCGAGAGCCGGACGCAGTCGGCCACCGAGCGCCCCGACAGTCGTACGGCCAGGCTCTCCGGCCGCAGGCGCGCGCCGTGGCAAGCCCGGCACGTGTCCTCGCTCAGGTAGGGCCGGAGGTCTTCGAAGGCCTCGCCTCCCCCGTCCCGGAAATCGTGCGCCTCCTCGCCCGGCACCGGCCCCACCCGCAGCAGCGTCTCGACCCGGCCCCTCAGATAGGGGACGACGCCAGGGAAGCCCTCCTCGTCGCCCTGGAGCAGGACCTCCCGCGCCTTCTTCGGCAGGTCGCGGACCGGGGTCTCGAGGGAGAAGCCATGACGCGCCGCGACGTCCTCGAGCGCCTCGCGTACGAGGCGCGGACCGTGGCGCTGCCAGGGCTGGATGGCGCCGTCGACCAGGCTCTTGGTGTCGTCAGGGATCACCCGGGCGGGGTCCACCGCCCAGCGCAGCCCCAGTCCGTCGCAGGCGGGGCAGGCGCCGTGGGGGCTGTTGAAAGAGAAAGCGCGTGGGCTGAGCTCGCCCACCGAGATGTCGCAACGCACGCAGGCCATGCGCCGGGAGAGGAGCCGCTCGCGGCCTCCCTCGAACGAGACGAGCACGACGTCCCGCGCGAGGTCGAGGGCCTTCTCGAGGCCGGCGCGCAATCGCTTTTCCGCCCCCGGGCGAAGGATGAGCCGGTCGATCAGGACGTCGATCTGGTGGTTGCGGCGGTGGTCGAGGGAGAGGGGCTCCGCCAGGTTCCGGCCCTTGCCGTCCACCCGCGCGCGGACGAGGCCGGCCTTGGCGAGGGCCGCGATCTCCTTGCGGAACGCTCCCTTCCTTCCCCGCGCCACCGGCGCCAGGATCGCGAGCGGCGTCCCTTCGGGGTTCTCCAGGAGGCGTTCCGCCATCTGCTCGGCGGTCTGGGACGCGATGGGCTCGGAGCACCGCGGGCAGTGGGGCCGGCCGAGGGCCGCGAAGAGCACGCGCAGGTGGTCGTAGACCTCGGTGACGGTGCCGACGGTGGAGCGCGGGTGGGCGACCGTGGTCCGCTGCTCGATGGCGATGGCCGGAGAGAGGCCCGAGACGGACTCCACGTCCGGCTTCTCCATCTGCTCCAGGAACTGCCGGGCGTAGGGGGAGAGGCTCTCCACGTAGCGACGCTGGCCCTCGGCGTAGAGGGTATCGAAGGCGAGGCTGCTCTTGCCGGAGCCGGAAGGGCCAGTGATCACGACGAGCCGGTTCCTCGGCAGGTCGCAGTCGATCCCCTGCAGGTTGTGGACCCGGGCCCCCCGGATCGCGATCGGTTCGTCCCCGGCCGGCTCCATGGTGCTTCGGACCAAAGAGCCATTCTACCGGAGTCCGGAATCACGGCGTGTGACTCCACGCATTGCGCAGACCGCCTGCGCGTGCTATCTTTTTCGGCTTTCGTCTCCAGTCTCAGGGAGGACGAGGATGAGCGAGAAGAAGGCGGCGGCGGTCGTCGACCGACGCCACGGCCAGGCCCTCGAGATGTTCGAGAAGGCCGTCAAGGCCTTGGGTCGAAAGGACTTCGAGCGCGCGGCCGATCTCCTGGACGAGCTGATGGCCTCCCACTCCGACGAGCGGGACCTGCTCGAGCGGGCCCGGTCGTACCGGGCTTTCTGCGGGCGGGCCCTCGGCAAGCGCCCTCCCCGGCCCAAGAGCTTCGAGGACCTGCTCACCCATGGCGTCTACCTCCACAACCGGGGCGAGTTCGCCGAGGCCATCAGGGTCCTCCACCAGGCGGCCGAGATCCACCCACGGAACGAGCACGTCCTCTATTGCCTGGCCGCCGCCTCCGCCCGTGCGGGCGATGCCGCGGCCGCCCTCAAGGCGCTCAAGTCCGCGATCTCGGTGAGCCCCGCCAACCGGGCGCAGGCGCGCAGCGACTCCGACTTCGACGCGATCCGCGAGCTCGCCGAGTTCGTGGCCCTGGTGCATACGTAGCCCGCGCCTCTCGCGCTCCACGCATGACGCTTCGGCCTCGCGTGCTAGCATCGAGACCGTGACCTCAAGCAAGGTCCAGGCCGTCGTCCTCACTGCCGGCAAGGGGACCCGCACGAAGAGCGCCCGGGTGAAGGGGCTCCTGCCGGTGCTGGGCCAGCCCCTCGTCGAGCACGTGCTGAGGGCTCTCGGGCTCCTGGGTGCCGACCCGACGACCCTGGTGGTGGGCCACCAAGCCGAGGCCGTAGAGGCCGCCTTCACTGGTCGGGGCCTCACCTTCGTCCGCCAGGACCCCCCGCTCGGAACCGGCCACGCGGTCCTCGCCGCGCGCTCCGTCTTCGCCGCCCACCCCGACCGCACGCTGCTCGTCCTGAATGGCGACCTGGCCCTTCTGCGGGGGGAAACCCTCGCCTCCCTCGTCGAGGCCCACCGGCGGGCCACGACCGCGGCCACCCTGCTCTCGGCCGTCCTGCCCGACGCGGGCGCCTACGGCCGCGTCGTGCGCGATCCCGCCGGGCGCGTGGCGCGGATCGTCGAGGCGAAGGACGCGTCGCCCGAGGAGCGGGCGCTCCGCGAGTTCAACGTCGGCGCCTACGCGTTCGCGGTGCCTCCGCTCGTGGAGGCCCTCGGCCTGCTCCAGGCCCGGAACGCGCAATCCGAGTACTACCTGACCGACGTGATCGGCCTCCTGGCCACCGCGGGGCACGCGGTCCAGGCCGTGACCCTCGAGGACCCCAGCGAGGGCCTGGGGGCGAACACGGTGGCCGAGCTGGCCGACGCCACGCGGCGGCTCCGGGAGCGCCGGCTCCGGGCCCTCATGGCAGCGGGGGTGCTCGTGGAGGACCCCGCCAGCACCACGGTCGGCCTCGACGCGGTCGTGGAGGCGGACGCGGTCTTGCGCCCGTTCACCCTACTGGAAGGCCGGACGGTGGTGCGGGGCGGCGCCTCCGTGGGCCCCTTCGTGCGGATCGTGGACAGCGAGATCGGCCCCGGTGCCCAGGTCTTCGACCACTGCTTCCTCCGGAAGTGCGTGGTGGAGGCGGAGGCGAGCATAGGGCCCTTCGCCCACATCCGGCCGGAGAGCCGCATCGGCCCCGGCGCCCGGGTGGGCAACTTCGTGGAGCTGAAGAAGACGCACCTGGGCGCAGGGTCGAAGGCGCCGCACCTCAGCTACCTCGGCGATGCCACCATCGGACCGAAGGTGAACGTGGGGGCGGGGACGATCACCTGCAACTACGACGGCTTCGACAAGCATCCCACCTGGATCGGCGCGGGCGCCTTCATCGGCAGCGACACCACCCTGGTGGCGCCGATCACGGTGGGAGAAGGGGCGTACGTCGCGGCGGGGAGCGCGATCACCGAGGACGTGCCGCCCCACGCCCTGGCCCTCGGACGGGCCCGGCAGGTGGTCAAGCCGGGCTGGGCGGAGAGGCGGCGCCAGGCGCAAGGAAAAAAGAAGACCAAGTAAGCGGCGCCGGACGTGCCCTCGCATTCCCCTCCCCCGACGTGGGGAGGGACAGGGTGGGGGGTCGATGAAAGGAAAGAAAGGCCGGAGCCAGCGTCATGTGCGGGATCGTCGGGTATGTGGGGGGGCGGGACGCGGTCCCCGTGATCGTGGAGGGGCTGCGGCGCCTCGAGTACCGGGGCTATGACTCGGCAGGGGTGGCGGTCGTCCGGGACGGAGTGCTGTTTCGCCGGCGGGCCGCGGGCAAGCTCAGGAACCTCGAGGACGCCCTGAAGGCGGAGCCGCTCCACGGCACCTACGGCCTCGGCCACACGCGCTGGGCCACCCACGGCCGGCCGACCGAGGAGAACGCCCACCCCCATCAGGACGGCCAGGGCCGGATCGTGGTCGTCCACAACGGCATCATCGAGAACTACCTCGAGCTGAAGGCGAGCCTCCAGGCCGAGGGCCATCGCTTCTCGACCCAGACCGACACCGAGGTCATCGCCCACCTGGTCGCCCATCACTACCACGGCTCGCTCGAAGAGGCGGTGCGCAAGGCGGTGCGAGAGTTCCAGGGGATCTACGCGGTCGTCCTCCTCCACAAGGACGAGCCCCAGAAGCTCGTGGGCGCGCGGCGGGGGCCGCCCCTGGTGGTGGGCCTCGGCGAGGGCGAGCACTTCCTCGCCTCCGACGTGCCGGCCCTCCTTCCCTACACGCGGGACTTCCTCTTCCTGGACGACGGCGACGTGGTGACGGTCACCCCGCGTTCGGTGGTTCTCACGGACGCCCGGGGCGCAGTCCGGGCCCAGAAGCCCCAACGGATCGCCTGGGACCCGGTCCAGGCCGAGAAGGGCGGCTATCGCCACTTCATGCTGAAGGAGATCCACGAGCAGCCGCGGGCGGTGCGCGACACCCTGCTCGGCCGGATCAGCCTCGAGGACGGCGACGTCCACCTCGAGGAGCTGGGGGAGGCCGCCGCCGCCCTCAAGGGCGCGGAGCGCGTCCTCCTCCTCGCCTGCGGCACGAGCTGGCACGCCGCCCTCGTGGGCAAGTTCCTGCTCGAGCAGGTCGCCCGCATTCCCGCCGAGGTCGACTATGGCAGCGAGTTCCGCTACCGCTCCCCGATCGTGGGGCCGGCCACGGTGGCGGTCGCGATCAGCCAGAGCGGAGAGACCGCCGACACCCTGGCCGCGTTCCGTGAGGCCAGGGCCCGGGGCGCCCTGCCCCTCGCGATCTGCAACGTGCCGGGCTCGATGCTGACGCGGGACGCCGCGGGCTCGCTCCTCACCCACGCGGGGCCCGAGATCGGGGTGGCCTCCACCAAGGCCTTCACCGCCCAGCTCGTCGCCCTCTCCCTGCTCGCCCTGCACCTGGGCCGGCTCAAGGGAACGGTCTCCCGGGAGGAGGGGCGGGGGCATCTCGCCCGCCTCACCCGGACCCCCCAATTGATGGAGCAGGCCCTCGCGGCGGAAGGGGCGGTCGAGGACGTCACCCGCTCCCTCGTGCCGGTCCGGGATTTCCTCTACCTGGGCCGCGGCATCCACTACCCCATCGCTCTGGAGGGCGCGCTCAAGCTCAAGGAAGTCTCCTACGTCCACGCCGAGGGCTACCCGGCCGGGGAGATGAAGCACGGGCCGATCGCGCTCATCGACGAGTCGGTGGCGGTGGTCGCCCTGTGCCCTGAAGGTCGCGTCTACGAGAAGATGCTCTCCAACCTCCAGGAGGTGAAGGCCCGCGGGGGTCGGGTCGTGGCGGTGGTCTCGGGGCCCGACCCAAGGGTGCGCTCGCTCCTCGACCCCGCCCGGGACGCGGTCCTCGAAGTGCCCGCCGAAGACGAGCTCTGGTCGCCCCTGCTCATGGTCCTGCCCTTGCAGCTCCTGGCCTACTACCTGGCGGTGCGGGCCGGGCGCGACGTCGACCAGCCGCGCAACCTCGCCAAGTCGGTCACGGTCGAGTAGCCGTTTGTCGGCTACGCCGCCCTTCCTCGCCGGCCTCAACCCGCAGCAGCGGGAGGCGGTGCTCGCCACCGAGGGGCCGGTCCTGATCCTGGCGGGGGCGGGGAGCGGGAAGACCCGGGTCATCACCCACCGGATCGCCCACCTCGTGCTCGGCAAAGGCGTGCCCTCGGACCGGATCCTGGCCGTCACCTTCACGAACAAGGCGGCCGGGGAGATGAAGGCGCGGACGGAAGCCCTCCTCGGAGGCGGACCGATCGGGAGCTGGATGTCGACCTTCCACAGCTTCTGCGTCCGCGTGCTCCGCCGCGACGCCGCCGCGGCCGGCCTCCGCCCGGACTTCGTCATCTACGACGAAGACGACCAGCTGGCCGCGGTGCGGGAGGCGCTCCGGGCCCTCGACCTCTCGGAGAAGCTGCACCCGCCCCGGCGCATCCTGTCCCGCATCTCGGCCCGCAAGAACTCCGGCCGGGACCCCGAGGAAGGGGAGGGTGACTCCTTCGTGGACTCGATCTTCTCCCGGGTGGCCGAGCGTTACCGGGAGATCCTGGCCGGGGCGGGAGCCCTCGATTTCGACGACCTGCTGCTGCGCGCGGTCGCCCTCTTCACGGAGAACGCCCTGGTGCGCGAGGCCTACCGCCGCCGGCTCCCCTACGTGCTGGTGGACGAGTACCAGGACACGAACCGGTCGCAGTACGAGCTGGTGCGGCACCTCGCGGGGCCGGACGGGAACCTGACCGTGGTGGGCGACGAGGACCAGTCGATCTACTCGTGGCGGGGGGCCGACATCAACAACATCCTGGACTTCGAGCACGACTTCCCGGGCGCGCGGGTCTTTCGCCTGGAGGAGAACTACCGCTCGAGCCAGGCCATCCTCGACCTCGCCTCCGCCCTCGTGGCCCGCAACGTGAACCGCAAGGGCAAGACGCTGCGAGCGGTGAAGGGGCGGGGGGATGCGGTGCGCCTGCACGAGGCCGCCGACGAGTTCGAGGAGGCGGCGTGGGTGGTGGAGCGTATCGCGTCCCTGCGTCGCGAGGGCCGGGTGGCCGTGCTGTTCCGGATGAACGCACAGAGCCGGCTCTTCGAGGAGGCGCTCCTTCGCCTGCGCATCCCCTACATCGTGGTCGGGGGGGTCGGGTTCTACGAACGGCGCGAGGTGAAGGACCTCCTCGCGTACCTGCGCCTCGTGCAGAACCCCCGCGATCCCGTGGCCTTCCGCCGGGTGCTGAACGTGCCCGCCCGCGGCATCGGGGCGAAGACGGTGGAGGAGCTGGAGGCGCGGGCCGATCGGGAGGGGGTGCCCCTCTGGGAGGCCGCGGGCCTCCTCGTCGACGAGGGGGCGCTCCCCGCCCGCGCCCAGGCTCCGCTCCAGCGTTTCCGCGGGCTGATCGAGGGTCTGCGGCAGGAGGCTCCCGGCCTGGGGGTGAAGCGGCTCATCGAGCGCGTGCTCGAGGCCAGCGGCTACTCGGCCGCCCTGGCCCGGGACGACACGCAGGAGAGCCAGGACCGCCTGGAGAACCTGGCCGAGCTGCTCTCCGCGGCCGCCGACTACGAGACGCGCGAGGAAGCGCCCGACCTCTCCGGCTTCCTCGACCGGGCCGCCCTGATCTCCGACGCCGATCAGATCCGGGACGATGCGCCGGTGGTGCTCATGACCCTGCACTCGGCGAAGGGCCTGGAGTTCCCCTCGGTGTTCCTGGTGGGTCTCGAGGAGGGCCTCATGCCCCACTCGAGGAGCCTGGCTTCGCGGGACGCGTTGGAGGAGGAGCGCCGGCTGTGCTACGTGGGGATGACGCGGGCCATGGAGCGGCTGCACCTCACCTGGGCGGCGAGCCGCCAGGTCTTCGGCCAGCGGCGGCTAAGCGAGCCGAGCCGCTTCCTCGACGAGATCCCGCGGGAGGACCTCGAGGTGACGGGGGGCTGGCGGCGGCCGGAGGCGCCCCGACCGCGAAAGGACGCTCCGGAGTGGGCCCCCCGGAAGCCCCCAGGCCCCGGCGGCCCACCCGCACCCCCCGCCCCGGCCGGGGGTGCCGAGATGCGCCCGGGGGTACGGGTCCGCCATCCGCTGTTCGGGGTGGGCACCGTCCTGCGCCGCGACGGCGAGGGCGACGAGCTGAAGCTCACCGTGGCCTTCGCCGGCGTGGGCGCCAAGAAGCTGGTGGCCCGCTACGCGGGCCTGCAGCTCGTCTAGCCCTTGGGCTTGATGTCCTGCACGACCCAGCGGGAGACCATGCGCGGAACGCTTCCCCCGCTGAGCTCGTACTTGCGCAGCACCATCGTGTAGGCCTTGGCCTCGCCGGCCACCGTCAGGTCCAGGTCGACCTGCTTCTGGACCATCTCCCCGGCCAGCTTCTCCACGTCCTCCAACTGGCCGACCGAGAGGCTGACGTTACGCTTCTCCTTCTCGACCGCGGTCTTGGCTTCGGCGACCTGCTTCCTCAGGTCGCGGTCCTTGTCGTTGAACTTGCCCCACTCCTCGGCCACCTTGGCGAGCCCCGGGGGGACGGATTTCCCCGCCTTCTGGATCTCCTTGACCTTGTCGATCTCGGAGTAGTGCTCGTTGGCGTAGGTGCCCGCCGCCTTCTTGTTCGCCGCCAGTTCGGCCTCGAGCTCGGCGACCTTCTTGGCCAGGTCGGGCAGCACGGCCGGGCTGCGCGTCTCCGGCACGGACCCCGTGATCTTCCAGTCGTCGACCTTCTTGTCGAACGCGACCATGGCGAAGCTGGTGAGGGTCTGGTTGTCGTTCGCTTTCAGGGCGTTGAAGTACTGGTCGACGATCCGCTGCTCGGGGTGTCCGCAAGCCACGCTCGCGACCGCCGTGCACAGGACGATGAGTTGGGCTGCTCGACGCTCGCTCATGGATCCTCCTTATCGACCCCCCACCCTCCCTCCCCACGGAGGAGGAGGGGAGCGCAGTTGCTAAGCCTCTTCGCCTTCCTCCCGTTCCGCCAGCCGGGCGACGGACACCAGGTGATCGCCTTCCTCGAGCTGGATGAGGCGTACCCCCTGGGTGTTCCGGCCGATGGTCGAGATGTCCGCCGTGTTGAGCCGGATGATCATACCCTTTTCGGTGATCAGCATCACCCCCTCGTCTCCGCGAAGGAACTTCACCCCCACCACCCGGCCATTGCGGCCCGTGGTCTTGATGTTGATGAGCCCCTTGCCCCCGCGGCTCTGGCGCCGGTACTCGTCGAGGGGGGTGCGCTTGCCGTAGCCGTGCTCGGTGACGGTCAGGACGGTGCCGCCTTCCGCGACCACCTCCAGGGCCACCACCTGGTCCCCCTTCTCCAGCTCGATCCCCTTCACGCCGTAAGCGCTGCGGCCCATGGGCCGCACGTCCTCTTCGCTGAAGTGGATGGCCATGCCGTCCCGGGTCCCGATGAGCAGCTCGTCCTTGCCGGAGGTGAGGACGCCGTCGATCAGGGCGTCACCCTCCTCCACGGAGAGGGCGATGATCCCGGATGGACGTGGGTTCGAGAAGGCGCTGAGCTCGGTCTTCTTGACGATGCCGTTGCGGGTGGCCAGGAGGACGAACCGGCCCTCCGCGAACTCCTTGACCGCGCAGAAGGCGGCGATCTTCTCCGCGGGCTGGAGCGGCACGAGGTTCACCACCGCCTTGCCCTTGCCCTGGGGCCCCACGTCGGGGATCTCGTGGACCTTGAGCCAATAGATCCGCCCGCGGTCGGTGAAGATCAGGATGTAGGAGTGGGTGGACGCGATGAAGAGGTCGCTGACGAAGTCCTCATCCTTCGTCCTCATGCCGACCCGCCCCCGGCCACCCCGCTTCTGGGCACGGTAGGTCGAGATCGAGGTGCGCTTGATGTAGCCGGAGTGGGTGATGGAGATGGCCACGTCCTCGTCGGCGATCAGGTCCTCGATGGCGATCTCGTCCACCGCGTCCACGATCTTCGTGCGGCGGGCGTCCCCGTGCTCCTCGCGGATCTGTTTCAGCTCCTCGCCCACGATCTGGTCCACGCGGCGGGGCGAGGCCAGGATGTCCTTGTAATCCGCGATCTTGACCCGGATCTCCTTGAGCTCGTCCACGATCTTCTGGCGCTCCAGCCCGGTCAGGCGCTGGAGCTGCAGCTTCAGGATCTCGTCGGCCTGGATCTCGGAGAGGCGGAAGCGGGTGAGGAGGCCGGTCTTGGCCTCGTCGGGGTTCCGGGACCCCCGGATGAGGGCGATCACCTCGTCGAGATGGTCGAGGGCGATGGTGAAGCCCTCGAGGACGTGGGCCCTCGCCTCCGCCTTGCGCAGGTCGTGGGCGGTGCGCCGCCGCACCACCTCGCGCCGGAAGTCGACGAAGAGCTCGCAGGCCTCCAGGAGGTTCAGGACCCTGGGCCGCTGGTCGACGATGGCCAGGAAGATCACCCCGAAAGTGTCCTGGAGGGGGGTGTGCTTGTAGAGGTTGTTCAGGATGACCTGGGAGGGCTCGCCCTTCTTCACGTCGATCACGATGCGCATGCCACGGCGGTCGCTCTCGTCGCGGATCCCGTTCTCCTGGATCCCCTTGATCCGCTCCTCCCGGACCAGCTCCGCGATCTTCTCGATGAGCCGTGCCTTGTTGACCTGGTAGGGGATCTCGGTGATCACGATGGATTCGCGGTCCCCCTTGCGAACCTCGATCTCGGCCTTGGCCCGCATGACGAGGGAGCCGCGGCCGGTGCGGTAGGCCTGCCGGATCCCGTGCCGGCCCAGGATGAAGCCGGCAGTGGGGAAGTCGGGGCCGGGGATGCGCTCCATCACGCCCTCCAGGCGCTCGTCGGGGGTCAGGTCCTGGTTGTCGAGGAGGAAGAGGAGGGCGTTCACCACCTCGCCCAGGTTGTGGGGCGGGATCTTGGTGGCCATGCCCACCGCGATCCCCTCCGCCCCGTTCACGATCAGGTTCGGGAGCACGGTGGGGAGGACGGTGGGCTCCACCGCGCTGTTGTCGTAGGTGGGGATGAAGTCGACGGTCTCCTTCTCGATGTCCGCCATCATGGAGGCGCCCAGGCGCGTCAGGCGGGCCTCGGTGTAGCGCATGGCGGCCGGAGGATCGCCGTCCACCGAACCGAAGTTGCCCTGCCCGTCCACCAGGGGGGCGCGCATGTTCCAGTCCTGGGCCATGCGCACCAGGGTGTCGTAGATGGCGCCTTCGCCGTGGGGGTGATAGTTGCCCATCACCTCCCCCGCGACCTTCGCGCTCTTCCGGTAGGGCCGGCCGGGCTGCAGCCCCATCTGCTGCATGCCGTAGAGCACCCGGCGGTTCGCGGGCTTCAAGCCGTCGCGCACGTCGGGCAGGGCGCGGCCGATGATCACGGACATCGCGTAGTCCATGTAGGACTGGCGCATCTCGTCCGCGATGTTGGCGGGGATCTTCTGCTGCGCGATCGGTTCGTCGCTCATCCTAGATGTCCAGGTTGCGGACGTTCAGGGCATTCTCCTCGATGAAGAGCCGGCGGGGCTCCACCGCGTCGCCCATCAGGGTGGTGAAGATGTTCTCCGCCACCTCGTCGTCCTCGAGGCGCACCTGCAGGAGGGTGCGGGTGGCGGGGTCCATGGTGGACTCCCAGAGCTGTTCCGCGTTCATCTCCCCGAGGCCCTTGTAGCGCTGGACGACGAGGCCCTTCTTCCCCTCGTCCAGGATGTGCTTGACCAGGTGGTCCCGGGAATGCACGACGGTCTCCCCCCCGTCCACCACGGTGAGAGGCGGCCGGTCGACCTCGCGGATCTCCTCGTAGGCGGAGTAGAGCGCCTTGTACTCGGGAGAGGAGACGAACGCATCGCCCAGGCGAACCTCGCGGCTCTGGCCGCTCTGCTCGGTCTGGAGCACCACCTCGTAGACCCCGTGCTCCTCGTCCTTCTCCAGCACCACGTCCTTCCCCGCGTCCCGCAGGGGCTTGATCAGCTCGAGGAGGCGCGCCTTCTCCGTGAAGACCTCGGCGTCCTTGACCTGGCCGCTCAGGAGCAGCTCCGCCAGGTCCTTGGGCACCCCGCGCTTCTCGATCCGGTCGAGGAGCTTCGTCACCGATACCATCTTCTCGAGGACGCGGGCCAGCTTCTGGCCTTCCAGCTCCTGGCCCGAGGAGAGCCGGACCCGCCGGTTCTCCACCGCCCGGCTCATGAGGAAGGCGTCCAGGGCGTGCTCGTCCTTGAGGTAGATCTCGCTCTTCCCGTGCTTGGCCTTGAAGAGCGGGGGCTGCGCGATGTAGAGGTGGCCCCGCTCGATCAGCTCCTTCATCTGCCGGTAGAAAAAGGTCAGGAGCAGGGTGCGGATGTGGCTGCCGTCCACGTCCGCGTCGCACATGATGATGATCCGGCTGTACCGGAGCTTGCTGACGTCGAAGTCGTCCGCCCCCACCCCCGTGCCCAGGGCGGCGATGATGTTGCGGATCTCTTCGGAAGCGAGGGTCTTGTCCAGGCGGGCCTTCTCGACGTTCAGGATCTTGCCCCGCAGGGGGAGGATGGCCTGGAAGGTCCGATCGCGCCCCTGCTTGGCGGAGCCGCCCGCGGAGTCCCCCTCCACCAGGTAGAGCTCGCACTTCTCGGGGTTGCGCTCCTGGCACTCGGCGAGCTTGCCGGGGAGGCCGGCCCCGTCGAGGGCGCCCTTGCGACGGGTGAGGTCACGGGCCTTGCGGGCCGCCTCGCGGGCCCGCGAAGCTTCGAGCACCTTCAGGGTGATCCGCTTCGAATCGCTGGGGTGCTCCTCGAAGTAGGCACTGAGCTTCTCGTTGATCAGGCTCTCGACGATCCCCTTCACCTCGGAGTTGCCGAGCTTGCCCTTGGTCTGGCCTTCGAACTGGGGGTCGGGCACCTTGACGCTGATGACGGCGCACAGCCCCTCTCGCGTGTCCTCTCCCTCGAAGGCTTCCGTGGCATCCTTCACGAGGCCCGAGGAGGTGGCGAAAGCGTTCAGGGTACGGGTGAGCGCGCTCTTGAAGCCGATCAAGTGGGTCCCGCCGTCGTGGGTGTTGATGTTGTTGGCGAAGGAGTAGATGTTCTCGGCGTAGCCGTCGTTCCATTGGAGCGCGATCTCGACCTGGACCCCCTCACGGATCCCCTCGATGAAGATCGGCGCCGGATGGAGCGTCTCCTTGTTGCGGTTCAGGTGCTCCACGAAGGAGGCGATGCCCCCCTCGTACTGGAAGCGGTGCTTCTTCCCGTCCCGCTCGTCCTCGAGGGTGATGAGGGTGCCGCGGTTCAGGAAGGAGAGCTCGCGCAGCCGCTGGGACAGGGTGTCGAAGCTGAAGCTCGTGGTCTCGAAGATCTGGCCGTCGGGCTTGAAGGTGATCTTGGTTCCCCGACGGTCGGTGACGCCGGTGTTCTCCAGGGCGGTGACGGGAGCCCCCCTCTGGTACGACTGGCGGTAGACCTTCTTGTCGCGCCAGATCTCCACCTCGAGGGTCTCGCTGAGGGCGTTCACCACCGAGATGCCGACCCCGTGGAGGCCGCCCGAGACCTTGTATGACTTCTTGTCGAACTTGCCGCCGGCGTGGAGCTTGGTGAGCACCACCTCCGCGGCGTCCATGCCGGGCACCGTCGGGTGGGGGCCCACGGGAATCCCCCGGCCGTTGTCCACCACGGTCACCGAGTTGTCGATGTGGATGGTGACGTTCACCTCGCTGCAGAAGCCGGCGAGGGCCTCGTCCACCGAGTTGTCCACCACCTCGTAGACGAGGTGGTGCAAACCCGACTCGCCGGTGGAGCCGATGTACATGGCGGGCCGGACGCGGACCGCCTCCAGCCCCTCGAGGACGCGAATCGCCTCCGCGCCGTACTCGGCTGCGGGCACGTCCTCGATCTTGGTCGGTTCACTCATGACTTCCTGGATCACCCCGTGTCGGGAAGGCTTCACGCACAGCGCACCTCTCCCCCGGAGACTTCGAACACCCGGCCCCGGTGGGAGAGCCGCCCCGCCCAGGCCGGATGGGCGGTGGTCACCAGCGCCTGGCCCCGGGCCGCCACCTCGCTGCACAGGTGGTCGGCGCGCTCCTCGTCGAGCTCGGAATCGAGATCGTCGAGGAGGGCCACCGCCGACTGTCCGGTCTCCTCCCGGTGCACGGTGAGGGTGGGGGCCACGGGGTCCCGGTGCGGACCCACCAGGCTGCGGCCCGCGTGGGCCTCGCGGAGCCGGGCCCCCTCGACCGCCCGGGTCAGGGTCTCGCGGTGGGCCTCCTCAGAGGTGGTGGCGAGCTCGACGGGGAGGCGCAGCTCGTAGCTCTCCCCGGCGGGGCGAAATCCAGGGCGCGCGTCCATGGCCCGCCGCAGGCGGTCCACGTAGGCGGCGCGCCGGGCCCGGAGGCGGGCTCCCAGCTCGACGAAGCGCTCGTTCCACGCGGGCAGCTCCTGCCGCCCGTTGGCCAGGGCCGCGTTCCGCTGCGCCAGCACCCGCTCGTACTCGCGGGCGGCCTGCCGGTAGGCCGGCCAGAGGCGGACGCCCCGCGGTCGAGGAAGAGCCGGCGCTCGCGCATGGAGCCGCGGACGACGCGGAGCCGCTCCGTGGAGTAGACGACCACCTCCAGCCGTCCGTGGTAGTCGCGGGGCGGGACCTCCCGCCCGTCCACCCGC
>WNGB01010237.1_pt1 | contig 18024 bp, 16 predicted proteins | sample 5400681 | NCBI WGS metagenome assembly WNGB01 (sample SAMN13153367, study PRJNA577476) | soil metagenome | isolation source: 115 cm soil or saprolite under grassland replicate 2 | place: USA:California | collected 2016-06-15 | reverse complement strand
GTCCTGCATCACGTGCCCGACACCGAGCGCGCCATTGCGTGCATCGCCCGCAAGCTCAAGCCGGGAGCGCCGTTCTTGATCTATCTCTACTACGCCTTCGACAACAGGCCCGCTTGGTACCGGGGGCTTTGGCGCCTGAGCAATGCCCTTCGGATTGTGCTATCGCGGTCGCCTGCGCCCTTGCGATACGCGGCGAGCCAAGCGATCGCGGCGGTCGTCTATTGGCCGCTCGCGCGCATGGCGGCGCTGCTCGACGCCATCGGGATTTTGCCCCGCTCGACTCCCTTGTCATATTACAAGGACCGTTCGTTCTACGTGATGCGAACGGACGCCTACGATCGGTTTTGCACGCCGCTGGAAAAGAGGTTCACGAAGGAGCAAGTCGGAAACATGCTCGGTGCGGCTGGATTTGAGAATATTACGTTCTCCAATCGGGTTCCTTTTTGGTGTGCGGTCGGCAGGCGTGGTCCGCACTAACAGCTGACAATCCGGGATTGAGCAAAGCTGTGGTCCTTTCCTTCATGATGAGCGTCGCTGCGGCAGGCTTCGATGAGCTCATGGGTGGAGCCCGCAACTGGCGAGTCTGGCATCTGCTCGGCTTGAACGAGCTGCGCAATCGCTACGCCCGATCGCGGTTCGGCCAGCTTTGGTTGACCTTGTCGACCGCGGCCATGATCGGGGTGCTGTCGGTGGTGTGGTCGCTCCTATGGAATCAGCCGATGCGCGAGCTGATGCCGTTCATCGGCATCGGCCTCATCATGTGGAACTTCCTGGCGCAAGTGCTGACCGAATTCACCTCGATCTTCATCACCCACGGCAACTTCTATCGCAATCAGAAGATGAATTTCTCGGTGTCGATCTATTCGGTCATCTACAAGAACACGCTGATGTTGGCGCATAACCTGATTGTCGTCGCTGGTCTCATCATCGCCTTCGGCGTGCCGGTCAACTGGTATTTGTTGCAGATCGTGCCGGCGCTCCTGCTGACCTGGATCGCGATGGCGTGGTCGGGATATGTCATCGCCATGACTTGCGTGCGCTATCGCGATACCATTCAGCTCATCACCACCTGGTTGATGGTATGGTTCTTCGTCACGCCGGTGATGTGGAAGCCCGATTTTCTTTCGCCGGAGTACCATTTCATCATCGACTTCAATCCGCTCGCCCAGTTCCTCGACCTCCTCCGCAACCCGTTCTTGGGAGAGCCGGTGAGCGGGCACACTTGGGTCACCACGACGGCGATCGCGCTTGGTGGCGGCATCCTCGCCCTTCCGGTGATCGGCCGCTACCAACGACGCGTGATCTTCTGGATGTAGGGCAAAGGGCTCGCTCGATGGCGCAGATCAAGCTGAGCGAGGTCGTGGTCGACTTTCCGGTCATCAACGCGGCGTCGCAATCGCTTCAGTTGCGGCTCTACCAGGTGCTCGGCGGCAGATTGACGTCCCATCACAAGACAGTGGTGGTACGGGCGCTCGATGGCCTCGATCTCGAGCTCAAGGATGGCGACCGCCTCGGTCTCATCGGTCACAACGGATCGGGCAAGACGACCTTGCTGCGCGTGCTCGCCGGCGTCTATCCGCCGTCGGGGGGCTCGGCCTCGATCGAGGGCTCGATCTCGTCCTTCACCGACCTCACGCTCGGCATGGACCCGGAAGCGACCGGCTGGGAGAACATCGTATTCCGCTGTGCCTTCATGGGGCTGAGCTTCCGGGAGGCGAAGCGGCTATCCTCCGCCATCGCGGAGTTTTCCGAGCTCGGCGAATATCTCGATCTGCCGACGCGGACCTACTCATCCGGCATGTTTCTGCGGCTCGCCTTTGCGATATCGACCTCCATCGAACCGGACATCCTGATCATGGACGAGATGATCGCCGCGGGCGACGCGCAATTCATGGAAAAGGCGAAGCGACGCCTGCACGAGCTGGTCGACAAGGCCAACATCCTGGCGCTGGCCTCGCACGACGTGAGCATCATCGAGAACATGTGCAACAAGGTCCTCTGGCTGGAGCATGGCGTCGTCAAGGAGCTCGGGCCGCCTGGAGCCGTCCTGGCGGCCTATAAGAGCGCCTATCAGAAGGCAGAGACCCGGCAGGCATGACCCACCTGTTGATCCTGGGAGCGCAAGGACAGGTTGGCTGCGCACTCGCCGCGCGCGCGCGGCAGGTAGGCATTCCCTGTGACGCGCTCGGGCGCGCCGAGTGCGACATCACCGACCGGATTGCGGTGGAGCGCGTCGTCGAAGCCGGTCGCATCGTCGTCAATTGTGCGGCCTACACGGCGGTCGATCGGGCGGAGACCCAAGCCGAGGCCGCCCATCGCGTCAACACCGTCGGAGCCGAGAACGTCGCCGCGGCCTGCGCCGCAGCTGGCGTCCCCCTTGTTCATCTTTCGACCGATTACATCTTCGACGGCGAAAGCCGTGAGCCAATTCGGGAGGACGATCCACCGCGGCCGCTCAGCGTCTACGGCCACAGCAAGCTCGCTGGCGAGATCGCGGTGCGGCAACGCCTAAAAGCCCACATCATCCTGCGAACGAGCTGGATCTTTTCCGCACAGGGGCAGAATTTCGTCAAGACGATCCTGCGGCTTGCGAAGACACAATCGCAATTGCGGGTCGTCGATGACCAGATCGGAGGACCGACCGCGGCCGACGACGTCGCGAAGGCGATCCTCGACATCGTCGCCATCAGCGCGAAATCCAGCTTTGCCGACTGGGGAACCTACCATTTCAGCGGGGCGCCGCCGGTCAGCTGGTGTGAATTTGCGCGTGCCATCGTAGGCCGTAGCGGCGCCGTCGTGAGGCCGATCGCAACCACGGATTTTCCGCGGTCGGCGCGCCGCCCATTGAACTCGGTGCTCGACTGCAGCCGAATATTCCGGGCTTTTGGACTCGAGCAGCCCGATTGGCGGGTGGCATTGGGCAATGTGCTCGAGACTCTCACTGCGAAAACATGAGCGGTAAGAGATACCTGCTTGCGACCCGGGCGGCCGGCACTCGCCGTTCGGTCACGGGGTCGGAGACCTCGGTGGAAAGGCCAGATTGAACCCCTTTTGCAAGGAAAGGTTGGGATTGTAGTAGGGATCAGCATCGAGAATCGACCCCCACTGCTTCCGCATCAACCTTACGGCTTCGGGAAATTCATCACCGCGCTCGCTCGAGTGGGGTCCGCCGACCGAAGCCGACTCGTGATGGTAGAGCTCGACCGTGGGCGTCCAGATGATGCGCCAGCCGGCGGCACGAAGCCGGATGCAAAAGTCGACATCGTTGAACGCAATGGTAAATCGCTCATCGAACCCTCCCTGCGCAAGGAAAACATCGCGGCGGATCGCAAGACATCCCGCGGTCACGCAGGACATGTCCTGCTCGAGGCAGGCGCGACTGAAATATCCGCCAAGTCCGCGGGGCTCCCTGTGAAAGGCGTGTCCCGCGATTCCGCTCAGCCCGAGGATGACGCCGGCATGCTGAATGGTGTCGTTCGGGTAATACATCATCGCCCCGACGGCCCCCACGCCCGGGAGAGTGGCGCGCGCGACCAATCGTTCGAGCCAAGCGGGAGTAATGAGCTCGGTGTCGTCGTTCAGAAGACATAATACCTCGCCGGAGGCCTCGCCGGCCCCCCAGTTGTTCACCCAGGAATAATTGAATGGTCGATCCCGGTGAAACAGCACGCGAACGTGCGGCCGTTCCGCACACTGGCGCAACAGCTCGGCCCGCCCGGCCTCGTGTCGATGGATCTCGTTGACGAGCAAGAGCACTTCGAAATTCTCATAGGTCGTGCGAGACAATACCGAGTTGAGACAAGGCCCGAGCAATGACGGATTGCCCGTCGTCGGAACGAGGACGCTGACCCGCGGCCGGGGGGAGTGCAGCTCGTACTCGACTTGGTATTGCTCCAGCGGAGCGCGCCCCACGGTCGCGCGAAGATCTCGTTTTGCCAGATACTCCTGGATCGCCCGCCGTCCGGCACGCCAGGCGTCGGGCTTCACGCCGCGGTTGGCCGCAGTCGACGACTCGATGGCGCGCCGGTGGTACAGAATTCGCGGGATATGCCGTATTCGCTCGGGCGATGTCTCCAGCGCGCAGCGCAGGACCAGGTCGTGATCCTGGCTCCCTTCGAAGTCGGATCGGAATCCACCGACCCTCTCGACCAGGCTTCTTCGGAATACGCCAAGATGGCCGAATGCATTTTGCGATAGCATCAGGGCCAAGTTCCAATCCGACTTGAAATAGGGATCGAACCGTTTGTCTCCCGCATCGACCTTGTCCTCGTCGGAGTAAATCAGATCGACATCGGGATGCGCGACGATTTCCTTGGCCACCCAATACAGCGCGTGCGGCGGCAGCGCGTCGTCTGAATCCATCAAGGCAACAAACTCTCCGGACGCGAGCGACAGCGCGTCGTTCGAGTTGGCCGAAATGTTTCCATTGCTGGTGCGCAAAAACATCCGAATTCTAGGATCCCGCTGCGCGAAATCCATGAGCGTGCCCCGCGTGCCCTCGAGCGTGGAGGCGTCGTCCGAAATGCAAAGTTCCCAATTGGGATAGAGCTGCGCCTGCACCGACCGAATGGCGGCGCTGAGCCAGCGCAGGTCGGTGTTGTAGACGGGCATGATGACCGAGATCAGCGGCTTCATCGGCCATCGTGCTAGGTCGGCGCGTATCCTTCGCCGGGCCAGCTTTGTAACGGCGTCGTATCGCGATATCCAGCGATCGTAGGTAGGTGGAAACAGCAGCTCGTGCAGAGCCGCGATCGATTTCCTGGCAAACGCCTTGGGGCCTTCATTGTGGAGGACGCGAAACGCCCGTAGCGGTAGGTCATTCCAGCGGCGGCTAGGCGTGATCATGAGCGAGACTGCGCGAGGCGAACCGACGACTGATTCATAGTGTGAGCGAGCTTGCCACAGTACGCGTGTTGTTTCTGATCGGCGTCTTCAAATGGCGCGCCGTGTCAGCTATGGCTCGCGAACGTCTGGTCGCACAGCCAGCGAGCTGCCTGGAGAGCGTGGTCTTGCCGGCGCCCGGCAGACCCACGATCAGGATTTTTCTGTTCACGTCACTTCATCCCCGGTGCCGAGGTCTTTGTCCACTTCGACTGGCGATACTGTCAAGCCCTGAAGTCGGTCGACCGATCCTCATGAATTTACACCCATGAGAATCCCGTATCCGTCATTTCTGGGAAGCAATGTCAAGTTTTTCAAAGCCGATCGCTCGGCCTGAATGTCTCGTTGCGGCCATAGAACTCGCACATGACCGCGTACCGTTGTGCTGCCGCCCTGCTACACGCCCAGTTCGACGATGCGGCGGCAGGGAGATAGCTCGTTCGACACCGCCGGCAATCGCGTGGATCATCGCCCGACGCCGGATCGGGCGGCGGTGCAGCTTGCGCGAATGCCGCACTCATCATCGCCAACGCCTGTGCATGATGGATAGCGTCGGCCTGGTGTGATTCGTGGCCGCCGCCGAAGGTCTGCGAGTCTAAATTACGGCAGTTTGCAGGCGAACTACCGATGATGTAATGTAAGGCAGCCATTGTCCGACGAAGCACGCGAGAGAATGTTAAAACACTTCGTTGTCACTCGCCTGGGTTTGGGTATTTACAGTGAGCAGTGGTTCGCAAAGATGATCGACTTGTTCGAGGCGGTCACTCTTGCCTCGCTTGTTCGCCAGACCAGCACGGAATTTATTTGGCTGATTGTCATCGATGCGGATATGCCATCGGAAGCGCGCGACAGGATCGCGAGCTTGCTACGCCCCTATCCGAATTACCATCTGGTTCCGATCGACGTGACGCGACTTTTGCGCGTGCGGCAGGGATGCTTCGATTGGGTTTGGGATCATTGTCAGGATTTCATCTTGGAACGTGGCCTCCTCGACGATCCTTGCGATTATATCATCACATCCGTCATCGATGCCGACGATGCATGGCATCAGGACGTGATCTCGACAATCAATAAGTTCATGTCGGACCGATTGCCCCACGCGTGCGTCGGCGAAGAGAAGCGTGGGACCTGGATTCGGCACACTGCAGGGATAGCGGTGACCTTCCCACACGGCTACAAGTGGTTCATCACGGCGAATGCATTGGAGCCGATTGAACATCCGTTCCAGAGCATGGGGGTGTTCATCGCCGCGCGTTCATCGAGCGGGATTTCAGCCTGCTCGAGCAGGCACCGCGCGTGGCGATCATATTGCGATGTCTTGGCTTTCGAAATTTCGGAAATCGAGCGAGATCGGCCGATGTGGGTCTATGCGCGACATGACCGGACCACGCAGCCATGGGACGCAAGCGCGGTCGTGCCTATGGACTCTTCCGCAAGCGATCAGCTGCGTCAAGCCTTCGGCATCGATCTTCACAAAGTGCAGCGGTGGCGGGAGAAATATTATCCGGGAACAAAGGCAGATGGCTTTCCTCCAGTGCATAGCGGGCGCAGCGTAGCCTCTCAGTATGATCGCATTTTCAGAATTGCCGCGCTTAACCGACAGATCGAGGCATTCAAGCGTCGGCGCGGGAAGCTCGGCGAAACGCGCAGCGGCAGCGACGGATCTCTGGACGAAATAATCGCTCAAAGCGAAGCCCAACGCGCGTCACTCATCGAAATGCTCCGCGCGAGTGGACGAAGTGCCGACGCCTAGCCAAATACGGTCAGGGATACATGATGGAGAGCGAAGCGTCTTTTGATCCCGAATCCTATTTCGTGGGGAAGCAGCTCACGACGAATTGGACATCACGAAATTATAAATTGTGGGCGGACGTCTTGGCACCGCGGCGCGACGAGCCGCTACGCATTCTCGAAATCGGCTCCTGGGAAGGGCGGTCCGCCTTGTTTTTTCTGAACTACCTTCCCCACGCGACCATCGTTTGCGTGGATACGTTTGCAGGCTCAATCGAGCATCGCACCTGGCCGCTTTGGCAGCGGATATGGCAGCTCAACTCCATTGAAAAACGGTTCGACAACAACCTCGCCCCGTTCGCACACCGTGTTCAGAAGTGCAAGGAGGAGTCGCTCGTTGCGCTGGGTAAGTTCGGGATCGAGGGCCTACGATTTGACGTCGTCTACGTCGATGGCAGCCATTTGGCGATCGACGTCTACCGCGACGGCGTGCTGGCTTGGCCGCTGGTGGCACCGGGAGGCACGGTCATTTTCGACGACTATCAACGGAAGCAGGGGCCCGAGAAGGACCGGCCCCAGGTCGGGATCGATGCGTTTCTCGAGACGGTCAAAGAAGACTTTGAGGCGCTATTTCGTGGTCATCAAATCGTTATCCGGAAGCATCGCTGACCCTCGTGCGTTGAACAGCAAGATAGCATTCGTGGCGTGTGGTGAGCACGCCGGCAATCGCGATCACGTCTCGCTGTATGTGCGGACGAGCGTCCGCACCGCCCCCACGATTTCCATTTGACCATTGCGCTGTCCGCAACCGGCGGATCTGCATCCCAATGAATTGAGCAGATCAGATCGTAAACCTGATTACCGAACTGTGCCAGAGCGAGGTCGTATCCTCTTCGAGGGCCCTATATCCCGCGGCGCGCACTGCCTCACGCATCTTCTCTGGAGTGTTTTCAGAAAAGCCGTCGTTGAGCTGGGCCATAATTTTCGTCTTATCGGAATATTGAATGACGATGTTGGCTCCCGGCTTCATGATCGGCTTGATGGCCAAGAGGTATGCTTCGATCAAATTGAATTCCAAGTGCACGAAGGTCCCGAAGGAGAAGAGGTAGTCAATCGAGTTTCCATCTATGCCGGGAAAATCGGTCCCATTGTTTTCGATGAATCGGACATTGCGGTGTCGTCCGAAGTTGCGCTTCAGTTCGTCAAGCAGTTCCCGATGATAGTCGACGGCATAGAGCGTTTCAAAGCCAAGGAGGTACCGCGTCCAACGGCCGCCGCCGGGTCCGACTTCCACGGCTTTATGCTGCGCGTTGACGTAGGGGAGCACGTACCTGTCCCTGATGAACTGCAAGGGCGGCACAATGTCCGGATCACCCCATTCGAGGCCGTAGAGCGGTCGCACCAGGCTCCGGCGGAATGCCCAAAATATTCTTTTTGGAAACGAGTTTTCGCGCCGCGAGCGCGACAGCATGTCCAAGTGAAGAGACGTGCGTAAATCCGGCATTTGGGAGGTGCTCTCGGCCGTCGGATGCTGGGGGGAGGATAATAGTCTGGAGAATGCGGGATCAACCCTTTGAATTGTTGGTCCAAGCTCAAAGCTGCGGATTCCGATGATCCCGACGGGCTTCCAATTGCAGGCGAACGTCGTTCCCATCGAAGGCGGGCAGCATATGAATCGACCAAGGTGGAGGTCATATCATGTGCCCAGAATAGAGAAGACGTTTGCCGACGCAGCCTTTTCGGGACCCAGCGTCTCAAGCGTCAGATCGGAGACGGCGGCTTAAGGGATCGCGGCTACTACTCTGGTATCGAGCGGAGCGCCGGAGAGTCCGTGATGTCGGTGAGCATTGGCCGCACCACGGCCGCCACGCAATCATACGATAACCCCCGGGTGTGGGATGGCAACCGGGCGTCGTGTTGAACTGATTCCAGTCGCTGATCTCGACATTCATGAATGTAACAGCTTTATGCTGATCTGGCGTCGCCGCGGAAATGGCGACTAAGCCGCTGGTTCGGTCCGCCCCTCCGACCGGAATGAAAGCAACTACTCCTCGAAGGCCGCGAGCGCTCGTCCACTTTGCAAATCGATCATAGATCGCGTGAAGATTCATGCGGATGGACCGTACGCGATGCAGCACCTCATAGTGCGGTTTACCCAAAGATTTGCCGAGCTGCGTCAGCAAGGGAATCCAAAACGACGGCAACGAGATCATCTCCACGACCGCGCCAGAATAAGGAAACTTTCGCTGTGGTCGACGCCAGAAATCCGTATCGAAAGCTATTTCTGCGGCGGCCCGCATCGCGGTCAAGTCGCGAAATGGATCACCGCCCACCAGTGGGTGAAATGCGCCATTCCGGACGAACGGCTTCAGTCCAAAATGAATGCCGGTGTCACGAAAGAGGATTGGACGAAAGCTGTTCACGAGTCGAGACGTGTCATCGTAAACGATGGATAGAACTGCAATTCGTGCTTGTGGAAAATGCTCTATTAGAGTTTCAAGCTTTAGCAAGGCTTGATCGGGACCGTAGCCACCAACGCCTAGATTGGCGACCGGCACTCCGAGGATTCGTTCCAGCGCCGCCGGATACGTATCTTCGTCGGACACGTCGGCCCCTTGGGTGTATGAATCACCCGTTACCAAAATGAGGGCGTCTTGGGATCTGCGTTCGCTGTGCAAACGAACGCGCGCCTGATCGTAGGAATACGTCACCTCCTTACCGAGACAGTTTCGCAGTTTTGTGAGCGTGGCGGGATTGTCCCAACCCAGCCGATTGCTCGCGACCGTCTCCTTAAAGCGGTCAAATTCTGCAGGCTGGAGCTTGGCGAGAGCTGTCTCGCGATAGTCGAACAGATTCGGCCGCAGCTGTGTGAATAAGAAACAACCTATCTCAAGGACGGCCAGTTGTGACGCGATAATTACGGCCCAAAATGACATTCGCCGCAAACGGACAGTCATGCTGGTTCTTCCACTCGGGGATAAAGAGAATCGCAGGATGGCTTCTTCGCCTCTTCCGATGTAATGCAGGTCATTAGGTTCCGCCCGCGCACTCGCCAGCCCCGCGTCAAAAATCCTTTTCAAGCCGCTCTGCCGTCCCCTCTCAATCGACACTCCCCATAGGACCCCGGGTTCGGTGCATCAAGGTAGTCGCCGGGGCCTCGTCGGCAATCCAAACCTTGAGCCTTGCGGGAAGTCGTCCTTCAACTTGTGGCGTTGCCGCAACCGATTAGCGCCAGAGAGTTGTTTTAGAGCGCTTGACGAGCTCCTCATATAGTTCACCGGCGACCGTATCGACGGCGGAAACCGCGATGGATCGGTGGAGTTCCCGATCGGGAAATGCCCGATCTATGGGCGCATCCGAAAAATCGGCGAGCCGATCGAGCGCAGACGCTCGGAATAAATCGTCGTATTCGACAAACAACCAGTCACCAGTGAGGGCGTGTCGTTGAAGCACGTGCGAGTACATGAGTCGCCACACTTCGAAGGCTTCCTTTACGCTCAGTGCGAAATTCTCCAAATAGGGTGTCGTCGAGATCTCCTTCAAAATACTCGCGACAACAACTTGCGGATGGCGAAAGACACATATCATACGGGCTTCCAGTGCCTGCTTGCGCCAAAGGTGAAGCGTGTAGCAAAAGCGGGGATCTTTGAGACAAAATGGGCGATGCGCCACGACATTACCAATTCTATCGCCATCGTTGCCCGCGGGCAAAATTTCTGCGTCTACAGGTATTCTAGCCAACCATCGTTGTCCGGATGCCGGCGTATCAGCAAGATACTCAATCGCTCCCTCGGAGCGGCGCTGTGGCACAAGCGGGCGAAGCAGTGTCTCATTTATGTCGTTGACTTCCACGTCCTCGAAGAACCCGCGAGGATTACTGTGCCGGGGACGATAGAACGCGGACCCCTGAAAATAACCGGCCGATCTGAAGAGCCCGGCGACCATGCTGGTTCCGCTTCGTCCGCAACCCAGAATGAAGAGATCGCACGGCATCAGGTAGAGTACTTACGGATTGCAACGGGTTGCACGGAGATCATCTCAATTGATTGGTTAGTGGCGGATTGCCCTCGGCTATCCATCGCCGGAACGCGGCTTCATAGTCCGGTCTAGGCTTTACACCGGCAGGAGGAGTTTCACCGAAATGTTCGTAATTGCCGGCCTTTCCGCAGCGATAATAAACTGTTGGCTCGTCAGAATGGGCCATTCCAATTCGAGCGGCTCTTGCTTGAAAAAGGAAAACACGATCGGAGATGATTTGGGTGTAATCGGGCATCAGGCACCAGTTGGATATTAGGCCAAAAGCCGATCGCATCAATAACATACAACTGGTGTCAGCAAAGCTCACGCCGTCAGTCATGTGGCAGCGCCCCATGATGCTGCCATCAAGTCTGCAAAGAAAGCGGGATGACGTCAGAAATGATGCTCCACTCCGGCGATGAAGCTCGAGCAATGACGCGACGTGGTCGTGTCGATACCAATTATCCGCATCCAAAAAGGCTATGCCATCAAATTTGAGGCCGATTGCATGAAATGAGCCGACAACTCGGGGTGTTGAGCCGATGTCGTTGTGCGGCCGAGGGAGAACGACGTGTTCTATTGCCCATTTTGCCACCTCTGTCGACGGACAACCGTCCGCAACCATGACATGAGTGCATGGGATGCTTTGGGCGTCGATGCTATGATGGCATTGCTCCAAGATTGAAATGTCTTCTTTGTGATACGGTGTTACGACTGCGATTCTCATATCGGCACCGCGGCTGGCAATCTCGTCCTTGCAATGAAATCGCGTAGCCTGGTATCGGCGATCAGCGTCTCATCTCCGATGCGCCGCCGAATGACATCGTCGGTCAGCTCGTGGCGAAGATAGTAATCGCGCAACTGTCCCGTTTTGTAATACTGATGATAGATATGACGCCATGTGCCGCCGACCGTGGAGTCGATCCGAGTGTTGCTTTCCAGCGCTGCGGTGCCTAGAATAACTTTTCGTGAAAATTGTTCGAAGCTACGCATTGGAAAATGGAGAATTTCTATATCATCAGCGGGCGCAGGGTTGACTATTCGGTTGGAAAACCTGGCTGCGTGATTGCCATCCTCGACTTCCACATCGCTGCTGGCTCGGTGAATGATCTTCGATGGTAGCGGCATTCCAAGCGAATTCAGAGACTGTGCATCGCGATATATCATGCGATCGACGAAGTCGGGCCCTCCGACTTGGCATGGTGGAAAGTTATTTCGCTTCACCTCGAGGGCGAGCACGGAACTCGGAACGGTAGACAAGGCAGAGCGCAGAGTACCGTTCGCTGGCCACCAGAATTCGTCGGCATCGGAATTGATCACCCAGTCAGCACCTCGAAGGGCAGCGCGGCGCGCCATTTCGGTTACCCAAATGGCCTGATCATGAGTGAGGCGCGGTTGATGAATAAGCTCAACCCGACCCTGGCGTACATAGTTCTCAACGACCCTCACCGTTTCATCGTCGGAAGAATTATCAGTGACAATGATGAAATCGACGCCGGTCGCCAAGTGGAATTCAATGTTGCGGCCGACAATATCGGCTTCATTGCGACACAACAATGTGAGAGCGATTTTCGTCTCAGATAATGAGGGACGCGGCATCGAGCCGAGCACTCCGAAAATCAGCTTGAACAGATCGGTCATCAGGCCGCCTGCCTACCCCGGCCACTTGCCCCGCGCCTACGATTGTACGAGCACAATGCACCGTTGCAATAGGAGCTTCGATCCTGCGCTCGAACAGCCGGAGGAGGGGCTCACACGAGGGCCTCCGGGTCAATGATAAGGGTGCTCCCGCCTTGATCCGATCGACGAGAATGACGAAGGCAGGCCCGCCTTGCTTCGCGTGCCGCGAGGTCTGAGGCCCTGCGCGGCCGGGCGACAGGCAAAGTCAATACTTGTGCAGATGTCTCAGTGGAAAGGCAAGACGGAACGCGCTGCGCAACGAGAGATCAGGGCTGTAGACCCGTGGACATTCCGAGGTCTATTCTGGCCACAGCCAGAGCAGGAAAATCTGAAATGGACACCGAACACGCCGCGGCGCCGGTGCGCAAAAAACTTGTATCATCGTATCGGGAACGCATCGCTCGGGCACGTCGGCCGTGACACGAGTGGTCAACCTGCTCGGCGCCGACATAGCGCGCGACCGGATGCCGGCGAGCGCCGGCAATAATGATCGCGGTTTCTGGGAGCCGAAGGCGGTCGTCAATATTCACGACCGTCTTCTGCACGCGCTCGGTAGCTCTTACGACGATCCACTGCCCCTGCCGGACCGGTGGCTCGAAACAGACGACGCACTGCAGGCGAAACGTCAGCTTGCAGATGAGATCAATAAGAAATTTAGCGACAGCAGCCTATTCGTTGTAAAAGATCCGCGGATTTCACGGCTCTTGCCGCTGTGGCTGGCCCTTCTTGACGACCTTGGGATCGAAGCGAAGGAAAGACGTGCTCCGCGTGAAAAGGGCTGCGCGGTAGCCGGGCGTCAGTCCGAACTTTGAGCACACGGTCCGCGGACAGTCCATATTTATTACTATTTGTGATTGAATAACAATAGGATAAACTCTATGGTTGATTTCCTGCGCCCGGTAATGCAATGATTTTCGGTCAAATTTTTCCAGACCGTCCGCGGTCCAAAAACGGGAGGCCATTTATGCCGAACATGACGAGAATTTTGCTGCCAGTCCTCACGATGCTAGCCGCCGCCGCCCTGAACGTCGACCCCGCACAGGCCCAGGCCACGCGAACGTGGGTCTCGGGCGTGGGCGACGACGCCAATCCGTGCAGCCGCACGGCCCCGTGCAAGACCTTCGCGGGCGCGATCTCGAAGACCGCGACCGGCGGCGAGATCAACTGTCTCGATCCCGGCGGCTTCGGCGCCCTGACCATCACCAAGGCGATCCAGGTCATTTGCTTCGTAGAGGCTGGCGTCCTCGCGTCGGGGGTCAATGGCATCATCGTCAACGCAGGGACCGCAGAGGTCCTGCTCCAAGGTCTCGACATTGAAGGGGTGAACACAGGTCTGAACGGTGTCCAAATTCTCAGTGCCAGCAAAGTCACAATTCAAAACTGCTCGATCCGCAACTTCACCCAAAATGGCGTCAATGCCGCAGTGGCAGGTGCCCGCGTCGTGGTCGTCGATTCATTCATCTACAGCAACAACGGCGGCGTAAACATCGGCGCCGCTGGAGTGGCTGCTGTTGGCCTCGTGCTGAGGACCACCATCGACAACCATCCGGCCTTCTCGGTGTCAGTCGCCAACACTAGCGTGTTGATCATGTCCGCATCGAAGCTCCTTGGAAGTGCCGCCAGCGTTTCGCTTGCCGCCGGCGCCAATTTCACTTCGTTCGGCGACAATGCGATCGGGGGCACGGGAACACCGACCAACACCATACCTCTTAGGTAAGCTTGCAGCCCAAAGGGGGTTGACAGGCGAACCAGGCCCATAGTGCCATGATAGCGCGCCACCTTGGCGTGTTCGATTCCCACAACAGGCTCCAAACTTGGGGTCTGTTGCGGTCTGCATTAATGGAGCTATTTGATTTTCAACAAGGAAATGGCGACTGACATCTCTTCGTTTTCATCCTAAATTAGACATATGATGTCCTCCGAGTACGCGTTCCGCAATCTCCGCTATCTTCGAATGAACGCTCGCCGGCAGGAGCATCTTGCTAGCCTGGACCTGCCGATACATGACAAGGACGTCCTGGAAATCGGTGCCGGCGTCGGCGACCTGACGTCCTTTTTTCTGGATCGAGGCTGCCGAGTGACCAGCATTGAGCCTCGGCCCGAGAACATCGCTTTATTCAAGGCCCAGTATAAGGGCACCGATTTCTGGCCGGCGGACCGATTGCGGGTGCTGCAGGGCGACGTCTATCACCTAGCTCCGCACGGCGAAGTCGCCCCTCACGCCGTTCTGTTCTGCTTCGGCCTGCTCTACCACCTTGATCGGCCGTTAGCGGCTCTGCAGCAGATGGCCGGGAGCTGCACAGAACTGCTGATTCTAGAGACATGCGTCTCTTACGCCGCGGACGACACCATCGATTATCTCAATGAGGATGCGGCCGATCTTACCAACTCCGTATCCGGCCGAGGGTGCCTGCCGTCTCGACGGTGGGTGTACAATCGGCTATCGGAGCTTTTCGACTATGTCTATGTGCCCCTTACACAGCCAGCGCATGACCAATTCCGGTTGGACTGGCGTCGGCGCGAGCCGCCGCAAGGTCGTCATCGGGCTGTCTTCGTCGCGGCACGACGGCAGCTCGTCAATTCCGTCCTGTTCCGCGGGGTGCCGGATCTGCAGTTTGCCGAGCTTCCGCAACTCGGCGCGTTGGCCGAGCCGGGACGGGTCAGTGTGATCGCTCCCGAGACCATTTTCGGTCCGATGGCCTGCTTCCCTGACGACCTAATTAGCGATCAGATGCTGGAGTATGGTGCACATACACGCAACGAACTTGCGATGCTCATGGCCTTCGTCGATGAGGGCGACGTTGTGTACGATATTGGCGCTCACATCGGTACGTTCGCTGTGCCGCTGTCGGCCGCAGTGGGAATTCATGGACACTTAATCGCCGTCGAGGCAGATCGGGACCATTATGCCAAATTGGTACAGAACCTCACTGCCCGCGGCTTGCTCCGGCAGAGCACTGCGATCCACGCGGCAGTCGGCGAGGCGGCCATTCCACTCACCGCGCAGGTAGTCGACGGGAACAGCGGCGCCACCTACTTCAAACGGGTCGATGAGATTGACCCGAACGCTCCCGCTACGCGCGGCTTGGATGATCTCTATGCCGAGTTCGGCGGAGCCCGCCGGGTCGATGTCTTGAAGATTGATGTCGAGGGCATGGAACTCTCCGTGCTACGCACGGCGCAATCCCTCTTGGTGCGGGATCGACCGATCCTCTACATCGAGATTTCCGACATCCAGCTGGCGCGCAACGGGACCGCGCCGGCTGAGATTGAGCACCTGCTCCGGGAATTGGGCTACCGTTTTTTCCGCAACGTCGGCGATCGCAATTCCTCGCACGACGGCTTCACGCTGCGTCCCCTCGACTCTCTCGCTGATGGGGGGCCGTTCTTTGATCTGCTAGCCGTTCCAGACGGCCATCCACGATTGGAGCGAATTTCTGAGGGCGTGACCACCCCGAGTTCCGTCCCGCAGCTCATTGGGAGCGGGGTTGCGGCCGCTCCTAAGGGGCGATGCGTCTATTCCTTCGTGTTGGACCGTCACCCCAAGTTCGTCCAACAGGCAAAGGTCTTCTTGGCCACTTTGAGGAATGCCGGTGTTGCGACGGATAATATTATCGCACACGTCACGCCGTCGGCCGCGCCAGAGATCGTTGCCCATGTCAAGAAGATTGGTGTGCGCATTAGCGTCTTAGCGCCGACGATCGACCATGCCCACTGCAATAAGATCAATCAGCTCAAAACATTGCCGATCGACTGCGAAACCCTAATTCTATGCGACACTGACCTTGCCTTCATCGAAACTCCAGAAGCGCTGGCGTCCGCTCGGCGGGCTGTAGCCAAACCGGTAGACTATCAGAATCCACCTCTGGAGCGCCTGGAAGCTCTCCGGCTTGCTGCGGGGATTGTCGAAGAGCCGCGCGTCGTTGACACGACCATTGACAGGCTTCCCACGTATTCGACCAATTGCAATGGCGGCTTATATATACTGCCACGAAACTTAGCCTTCCGACTGGTGGAACCCTGGCTTGAGTTTGCGCAGTTTGCTTTTGAACGTCGCGATATCTTAGACAAATGGACTATGCATGCCGACCAAATCGGCTTCGCACTTGCCATGCTGTCGCTTGGGGAGGATGTCGACGTTCTGCCCGTGGAATACAACTTTCCAATGCACGCCGTAGCCGACTTCAGTCGCTTTGACTTTGCTGAGCCAAAAATCTTACACTACCACGCTTGTAGCGAAGCCAACGGAAACCTGATCTACACAGGTGATCTGCGCGTGGACCGCGGCATTGCGCATGTAAACGCTGTCATCGCAGCGTCTATCTGACGCCGGTTGGGCGCACAGCGATGCTGCAACCGGTTCGTATCCAGTGAGAATTATACAGGCAAGCAGACGAATGCTGTTTGCTGTCCAAATGATGGCTCGTATATTCGTTCAATGCGCCATCCGGCTTCGTTCAACAAGTTGCTCATAAGACCGGGATTGTAAGTGCTCAGAAGACGTGGGTTCACAGGATCAGCCTCGACGTAATCACCCACTTTGTCGTCGATGAAGGCTGTAAAATAAAGGTGCTTGGTTCTGATTGATTTTCTGATCAGGGAAAGAATTGCCATCGCTTCATTCGGCGCCTGATGGGTGATGACCGAAAACATGCACACCGCATCGAATCTTTCGCTCGCGAATGGAAGTACCGTATATTCGCCCATCGATTTGCCGTTGGGGTTATACATTGAGTTGTGCGCGTTGATGTGAGCAAACCGGAATTTCGGTTCTGGAAGGTGCTCTTGCAGCCAACGGATTGCTTCGGCATTCACATCGACGCCGACATAGCAATCGAAATCGAGATCCAGGTTTGCGATCGTGCGAGCGAACCTTACTCCGCAACCAAAATCAAATAATTTGCGGTTAGTGAAGGTCAGCCAATCCAACCGACGGGCCATGCACTTGAGCAGATGATTCCCCGTGACCTCCGGCGGATACTTGGCAACATCCGGATGGTTGAAATTGAATGGCGGATCGATGTAACGAAACGTCATTTGAGGGGACCAATTTGCTGTGGCGCTCAGCGGTGCACCGATTTTTTCCGGGTGGATTACATCCCGGACGCCGAGGAAACGCAACGCCTGCCGGCTTGAGAAACGCCCGCCAGATCACCAGCTTCCGCTCAGCGCGTTACGCACTTTCGTTGCGGAAATGTCCTGAACCGCAGCATCGAGCTCGATGCGTTGCCCACATACCCGACATTGCGACCACATGGGCGATGTTCGGCAACAGGACTACTACATAGCGCCCTTCGTACTTGCGCAGGCCGTGGTCGATCCAGGCACGGATGGATTAGAACGAAAACGGACACGCTTTTAAGATGTTTCTCCAAGATCTTCGGATATGCCTCCTCCTGTCGCACATGTGCGCCGACCGTGAACGAGTCGCCCAGCACCAAAATCCTGAAAACGCCTGGTGGCTTTTTCAGAGGGACTTCGACGTCGCGGTGGCCATGGCTGTTTGCGACTGCTGGGATGCCTGTTTGATAATGACCGATACCATCGGGCCTGAGCCGGTATCCGGTATACGGATCTGCCTCAAAGTACATGTTTGTTTCAATGGAATAGGGGGCCGGATTGAAAAATCGCCAAGCCCGCTTCAAGCGCTCCAAGAGTCAATCCGAAAGCCACCAGCGGCACAAAAATCTGGTAAAGCCTCCGCGGTCGGTATGG